>Ga0214473_10007387_pt1 | contig 13043 bp, 11 predicted proteins | sample RVTome_7_FD_203509 | JGI IMG/M metagenome (GOLD analysis project Ga0214473, IMG submission 203509) | Soil microbial communities from uranium-contaminated site in the Upper Colorado River Basin, Wyoming, United States - RVT98D197 | ecosystem: Environmental > Terrestrial > Soil > Contaminated >...
GGGCAGCCACTTCGACATCGTTCTCCCCGGCGCAGGCCTTGGGCCGACCGGCGGGGCGGGCGGCGTCGGCGCGGTGAAAGGCGACTACCTCTTCCGCAGCCAGGAGTCCTTCGGCAATACGCAGGGGCTCTGGGGGATCCTGCGGGTCGAATAGGCATCGGGTGAGTCATAAGTAACGATAAACGATCGATAACCGCGGTTGCCGCCCCGGACGGGGCGGCAACCGCCGGATAAAAGGAGAAGAGCGATGAACGTGTCCAGGGTGAAACAGGTTGTCGGCATTGCCGTGGCATTGGCGGTTTTTCTCGCCGGTACGGTGCCCGCGGCACATGCCGCCCTCGCGAGGGTCGGCCCGGTGAGCAACGCGCCTTCGATCGGCGGTTTTCCGGCGTGGTACCAGGACACCACCGGATTGGCGCTGGAATTCTGTGATCCTCAGAACGCATCCGAAGTCGAAGGGGGCTGGTGCCTGTTGCTTCCCCCGGACGTGCCTGTAACTCCAGAGGTTTTCCCCACCAGCTTCTTCGATGAGCACTTCTGGTTCGCGGCCGGTGCAGGGATGGACACCCCCGGAGGAGGGCGGGCACTGCTTGTCCTGGCTGTGGAGGCGGCGTTTGCCACCGCGGTCCAGCCCGGGGACCAGGTCGCGTTTTCCCGGATCCGGGTGGTGCTTAACCCGGTCCCCGTGACCGGTCAGTACAGGATAATCCACCCTTACGGCGAGGAGATCGTAGACGCGGTCGCCGGTGAACGCATCTTCATCACCGACGACATCGGGATCACCTGCGCTCCTGGCACTTTCGACTGTGCACTGCAGTCCCGGCTGGGTCCGTACCTGCTTCCGTCGGCTACCCCGGGCGGCGCCGAAATGCCACCTCTGACAGCGCTGAACCCGACTCCGGACACCGATCCTGCGCATTTCGGCGGGGTGTTCGGCCCGACGCCGTATCCGGGCACCGGCAAGGCCTACATCGCCGACCCCTCCCGCATCGGGCCGGTCACCGGCAGCCCGCTGGGCCAGAATCTCTTCCGTATTGAAGGTCCCGCGGGATCGAACCTCGACGGCGCCGGCAACAACTTCATCCAGACCACCGACTTCAGCCTGATGGGCAGGGTATTCCAGGGGGCGATTCCGAGCCAGGTCACCGTGGACCGCGCAAGCTATTCCCGCCCGTTGGCCGGCACGCAGAAGGTCGACGTTTTCGCGACCGCCTTCCCCGCCATGCAGGCCCGGCTCCCCGCGGGTGCGGCGCCGGCGGTGGTCACTCCACAGCTTCAGTTCTACGACGCCGCATGCGGCGTGAGCCCGGCCGGCGACTTGATCGCTCCTGCGGGCACCCCCGCCCAGATGGCTTCACCCGGCCTGATGGTCCCGCCGCAGCCCGCTCCCCCCAGCATCTACTGGGGACAGAGCCAGCCGGCGCTGATTCCGTTGGCCGTATGCGTTGAGCACCAGAACTCGGTCAACGCGAACAACCAGATCGTGCCTGTCTTCTTCCAGGCGAATGTTACCGACCAGGTCTTCATCACCGCGGCCAACTACGATCCTACGAACTCAGGCAGCCTGTCGGTCAGCGCAAGCTCCAGCGACGAGGTCGCTCCGCCCACGCTGACGGCGGGGGAGCTCGGTGACCTCACCGGCGGCCAATTCGTTCTCGCACCTCTCGCCGCTCCTCCAGCCAGGGTTCGCGTGTTTTCCAGCTACGGCGGCTCGAACGAGTTCCAGGTGACGACCGGCGTGGGCGCGGCGGGAGGCGGGAACATCCCCGTCGCGGCCAACGACACGGCTACGGTTCTCGAGGATGGGCCGGCAACGCCCATCAACATCCTGGCCAACGACACCCTCAACGGCGGGGCGATCCCCGCCGGGGCCACCATCGCCATCGTGGCGGCGCCGCTCCTCGGCACGGCGACGGTAAACGGCGCCGCGATCGACTACACTCCGAACCCGAACGCAAACGGCACCGACGGATTCACCTACCGGGTCACGGTCGCGGGGCAGAGCTCGAACATCGCCGCGGTGACCGTCACCATCACCCCGGTGAACGATGCGCCTGTGGCCGCCAACGACACCGCCACGGCGATCGCCAATGTGCTCACCCCGATCGACGTGCTGGCGAACGACGCCGACCCGGACGGCCAGGCGAACCTTACCGCTCCTGTGAACGTCACCAAGGGCACCTCGCCCGTGGGGTCGATCTGGACCCTGACGGTGAGCGGCCGCGTCGTGAACTTCACCGGCAACCTGCCCGGCACGTACACGTTCACCTACCAGGCGAGCGATGTGGCCGGGGCGGTTTCCGCAAACACGGCGACGGCGACCGTGACGGTGGCCGCTTCCGAGACCATCACGATCCAACTGGCCGAGTTCCGCACTACCAACCGCGAATGGAGAATCTCAGGCGTGATTACGCCGACCACGTCGGGGACGGTCACGATCCGATACGCGAACGGGCCGAACGCCGGGCTGCTGATCGGCACGGCACCCATAACCGCCGGGACATGGTCCTTCCGCGAGAGCGGCGTGACCGGACTCCGGGATCCCAGGACCGGGCAGGCGAGCCAGGTCCGCGTCACCGGCCCGGCGGGCGGCGCCGGCTCGGTCGCCAATATCTCGCTGCGCCGGTAACTACCACTGGAGACGGCGTCTCCGTAAGCTGCAAGGCGGGTGCGGCCCCGTTTTCCGCAGAGGCCGCACCCGGTTATTTTTCCTCCTCGGCCGGAAGCCGGCGTAACGGTTCCTCCCCGGATCGAATATGATGGGATATACATGAAACTTTGCCGTCCGCCGTCGCGTCTTCTGAGGGGATATAAGTCACCGAGCATACGCACGGGAGGAACCATGGTGGATCGTTCCGCAGGACTACGATGCCTCGCCTTGCTGTTTCTTCTTCTTACGCCTGGTTTGGCCCTTGCCGCCCGGAACGATAATGAAGCCGTTCCTTCAGGTTCGCCGCCCGCCGGGGAGGTTCGCGAAAACCGGATCACCCGGCAGGGGATGACGATCGAGTTCTCCGCCCGCCCCGTGGGCGGAAAAGGGGACCTGCGGGAAGAGGATTACGCGGACGTGACGTTCCGGATCACCGACGCCGGGACCGGGCAGCCGGTCCGGGCGCTCGCCCCGGGCGCCTGGATGGACATCGGCCAGTCGCTGGCGGGGCATGAGAAAGCGCCGCTGGACTGCCGCCAGAAGATGAGTCTCTACCTGTCCGGCCGGGTCGGCATCCGGCCGATGATCGATCTCAACAGCTATTTCGTCCTTGCTCTGAACCGCGACTCGAGCATCTCGGTGGTGGACCCCATGGTGGGGATGGCCGGGAAGACCTATCTCTATGCCCATATCCCACTCCCGCGCCCCGGCGCCGATTGGGCGAAAACGGCGGACGACAACCGCCTGTTCGTCACCTTGCCCAGGGCCGGCCGGTTGGCGGTCGTGAACACGGAGAGCTTCAAGGTCGCCGGCGGAGTGGACGTGGGCGGGGTACCGGTCCGCATCGCGATGCAGAGGGACGGAAAATACCTGTGGGTGGGCGATGAGAGCACCGAGGCGGGCCGAAGCGGCGTCGTGGTGGTGGACCCCTCGAAACTGACCGTCGCCGGCCGCATTCCCACCGGCCGGGGCCGCCACGAGATCGCCTTCTCCGACGACGACCGGTACGCGTTCGTCAGCAATCGCGAAGACGGGACCGTGTCGGTGATCGAGGTCGGCCGGCTTTCCAAGATTAAGGACGTGGAGACCGGCCCCCAGCCGACCTCCCTGGCCTACTCGCGTCAGGGCCGGGCGATTTACGTCACCGACGGGAGGTCCGGGGAGATAGCCGTCATCGACGCCGTCCGCCACGAGGTGGCGGCCCGCATCCCGGCAAAGCCCGGAATCGGGGGGATCCGTTTCACCGACGACGGCCGCTTCGCCCTCGCGGTCAACCCGGAGCAAAATTCCGTGTATGTCGTCAACGCATCCGAAAACCGGATCGTCCACACGATCGCGGTCGACGGCCGTCCGTCCCAGCTGGTGTTCACCAAAGCCTTCGCCTATATCCGCTCGCTCGATTCCGACCGGGTGACCATGATCCCGCTCTCGGAGTTGGGGCGCGACCAGGCGCCGCAGGGGACCGCCTTCCCGACGGGAGACAGCGCGCCCGGCACGGTGAGCCCCGGCATCGCCGTTGCCGGGCAGATGTCCCCGGCGCTCGGCGAGGCCGCGATCATGGTGGCCAACCCCGCCGACGGGAACATCTACTATTACATGGAGGGGATGGTGGCCCCGATGGCGACCTTCCGCAATTACGGCCATCGCCCCGAAGCCCTCATGATGGTCAACCGGAGCGTCAAGGAAACGGAGCCGGGGGTGTACAAGGCGACGGCCCGCCTCCCGGCGTCCGGGAAGTACGACGTGGGGTTTATCCTCACTTCTCCCCAAATCGTCCACTGCTTCGCCGCCGAGGTCAAGGCGAACCCGGACCTCCCGCGGACCGGTCCGGCTCTTGCGGTCGAGTACCTGCTGAAAGACCGCCGCGTGCGGGCGGGAGGGGATCTGGCGGTGCGCCTGCGGCTGACCGACGCCGCCACGGGCAAGCCCCGGGCGGGACTTGCCGACGTTCGGCTCCTCTATTACATGGCCCCGGGACAAAACCGGAAGCAGGCGGCCGGCCGGGAGGTCGGCGAAGGGATCTACGAGTTCTCGCTGTCCGTGCAGGAGGCGGGTGCATATTACGTCTACGTGGCGGTCCCGTCGGAGAAGGTCGATTTCAAGGACCTGACGCGTCTGAGCATCATCGCCGAGACGGAACCCGGCCCGTCGAGGGGTCGGGGAAAGCCATAAGGAGCGCCCCGCCCATGACGCCACCTCCGGTCGGCGGAAGTGCCGGTCCCGTTTCGCGGGGGTCCGTCGGCAGACGGGCCTCCCGGCCCGGCTTGCCGTTCCCGTCCTTTCCTTCCGTCGCTGCCGGGGTCCTTATCCTGCTCCTGTCGGTCCCTTCCGCCTTCTGCCTTACCGACCCGCAGCAAAGGGGAAAACGGATCTACATGGAAGGAAAGGGACGTTACGAGATCTCCGCATTCCTGCTGGGCGCCGGCGTCAAGGCGCCCGGATCGGGATTTCCCTGCATCAACTGTCACCTGTCGGGGGGCCCCGGCCAACTCGAGGGAGGGATCCAGTCCGCGGACATCACCTGGTACAACCTGACGAAGGAATACGCGGGCACCCGCCCATCCGGACGCGCCCACCCTCCCTACGACGACGATTCCGTGATTGCGGCGGTCGTGAGCGGGCAGGATCCCGCCGGGAAAGAGCTGGACAAGGCGCATCCCCGCTACGAGATGGCGGGCGAGGATTTGAAGGACCTGATCGCTTACCTGAAAATCATGGATCGCGAACCGGTTCCCGGGGTGACCGACAACGAGGTGCGGGTGGGAATCCTGCTGCCGGAAACGGGAGCGCTCGCCGAAGCGGGGCGGGAAGTGGAGGGCCTTCTCTCCGGATATTTCGCGGAGGTGAACTCCCGCGGGGGTCTCTACAATCGCTCGCTGGTCCTTGTTCCGGTGCGGTACGACGCTTCCGGGAGCGAAGGGCCGCCGGCCGCGGCCCGGAAAATCCTCGATAACGACGACGTCTTCTGCTTTCTCGCAAACATCCGCCCGGGGTCGGAAGACGGGACCGTCCGGTACATCGCGCTGAGGAAGGTGCCCGTGATCGCCCCGCTTCTCTCTCCTCCGGAAACCGGCTTCGGAACGGATCGGTACACCTTCCATATCTTCTCGGGCGTAAGCGACCAGGCGAAGGTGATGGTCGATTTCGCCAGGGAACGGCTTGGGGGGCCGGAGAGCCGGATAGGGATCCTGTTCGCCGCGGATCGGCATGGGGAGGCAGGCGCGGCGGGTGCGCTGGAGCAGATGAAGAAGGAAGGCCACGCGCCGGCCGTGGAGCTGCCTTTCGCTCCGGAGAAGTTCTCCGCAAAGGATGCGGTGGCCCGGTTGCGAAGCGAAGGGGTGGGCGCCGTTCTCTACTTCGGCGGCTCCCGCGATGCCCTCGCTTTCGCCCGGGAGGCGGAGGAACGGGGGTGGAGGCCCTTGTTTGTCGCCCCCGCTCCGCTGGTGGGGGACGCCTTGCACGCGGCGCCGCCGCGGTTTCTCGAATCCGCCTTTTTCGCAACGCCCCTTGCGGAGCCGGATTCTTCCTCGCGGAAGATGGGGGAATTCTTCCGCCTTGGAAAGAAGTACGGAGTGGGGGAGAAGCACCCGGCGTTCCGGTTCCTCGCGTATTCCGGAGCGATCCTTCTGGAAGAGGGGCTCAAGCGGTCCGGGAGGGCGGTGACGCGAGAGAAGTTCGTCGATTCGATCGGGAACCTGTGGCAGCTCGAGACCGGGGTGACCCCGCCGTTGACCTTCAACCCGAACCGCCGGGCGGGGGCGGTCGGCGCGGCGATCCTCGGGGTCGACCCTGCAACCCGCCGGTATGTTCCGGTATCGCCGTGGCGGGAGCCCAGGTAGGAGCAGGGCTTCCGGTGGATCCGGTAGTATATTCCGCGCGTCTTGCGGGACGCCGCCTGCATCATAATGCCGGGCGGTTCGGAGGAGGACAGGAAGCCATGGCCGTGCCTATGAACAGGGAAGTGAGAGGGCAATTCGGAGGTATGGCAGGATTCGCCGTCCTCGTCCTCGCCGCCGCGCTTTTCGCCCCGCAGGCCGGGGAAAGCTTCTACAAGCAGGAGGGGACCCCCGGCGCGAAGGACGGAAAGCCCCGGGAGGAGCAGAACCGTGAATATTTCACCGACCGGAAGGTGGTAACCCACGACGGGAAGGAAAGACGATTCTACACGGATCTCCTGAAGGACCGGGTGGTGCTGATCAGCTTTTTCTACACGAACTGCCCGACGGCGGAGCCGGACACGGCGAAACTTACGGAAATCCGGGGGATGCTGAACGGCAAGGACGGGGAGAAGATCCTGTTCGTCTCCGTAAGCGTCGACCCCGAAAGAGACACCCTGGACGCGGTGAAGGAGTACGCGAAGCGGCACGACCCGGGGAAAGGGTGGTTCCTCCTGACGGGCGAGAAGGCGAACCTCCAGGAGATCAACCGGAAGCTGGGCAATAAAAGCCCTGACCCGGAATCCCATATCCGCATCTTCCTCCTCGGCAATCCCAGGACGGGCCACTGGATACGGATGAACCAGTACGCACCCTCCCGGTCGGTGGCGGAAGGACTGCGCCTTCTCGCGCAGGAATGAAGGAAACCCGAAAGGAGCCGTCGATGGGGGGGGGGAAACGTAGAGCCTGCACGATGCGTGTGCTTTTTCGAGTTCTGCTGCTGGTCGTTGCGTCCGCGGTCTTCGCCTCGGGCATTCCGGCGTTCGCGGGGGAGAAGTCGCCGCCCAAACCGGACACAAGGGAGAAGTGCCCGGTCTGCGGGATGTTCGTTGCCCCGTATCCGGCCTTCGTCTCGGCCGTCCGGTTCAAGGGCGACACGTACGCCTATTTCGACGGACCGAAGGACCTCTTCCGTTTCACCATCGAGCCGGGGCGATACGATCCGAAGAAAAGGCCGGGGGATATCGAAGCGGTCTTCGTCAAGGATTACTACACGCTTGAATCCATCGACGGGCGGGCGGCGTTCTACGTGGCCGGCAGCAACGTATCGGGACCCATGGGGCACGAGCTCATTCCCTTTCGCACGGAGAAGGACGCGCGGCACTTCATGAAGGACCACGCCGGGAAATCCCTCTATCGGTTCCGCGAGGTCACGAAGAAGGTCCTGGACGGGCTGAAATGATGCGGTGCAGGGAGTCCACGGCGTTCTTCCTTTCGGTCGCCGCCGGCCTAGCCTTCCTCCTGCTCCTGTTCGCCCACGCCTCATGGAGGGAGAAGACCGGCCGGAAATCGCTGGAGGAGAAGCGGGAGATCGTGCGCGCCCTGGGCCTCACCGACCTGTGCCTTTTCACGGAGGCGCGGTACACGCGCCATCCGGCGATGGCGGACCGGTTCACCCCGTTCCAGGACCACCCGCTGTCGCTGGAGCACTTCCCCAGCGCGTCCCTCTTCCGCCCTCCTCCGCACCTGTACAGGCCATGAGCCGCGCCGGCAGACAGAGGAACGTCCTCGACTTCACGCTTTCCTCCCTGATGCGCCGGAAGGGGAGGAACGCCGCGCTGGTGTTCGTGTACGCCTTCGTCGTGTTCCTTCTCTCCTCCGTGGTGTTCCTCGGGCTTTCCCTCAAGGAGGAGGCGCAGTCGGTGCTTGCCGACGCCCCGGAGATCGTCGTGCAGCGGCTCGCGGCAGGGCGGCACGACATGATCCCGGAATCCTATCTCGCGAAGGTGCGGGAGATTCCGGGAGTGCGGTCGGCGAAGGCGCGGCTGTGGGGCTATTACTACGAACCGCTGACGGGAGCGAACTACACGGTGATGGCCGACGAAAACTTCCCCTACGGAAGGAAGAGCGTGGTCCTGGGGAACGGCGTGGCGCGGCACCTTCCGCCGATGGTGGGCAAGACGCTGCCGATGCGGGCGTACGACGGATCGTACCGGTTCCTGCAGATCCGGGAGACCCTCTCGTCCGATTCGGAGCTCGTCTCCTCCGACCTGGTCCTCATGACCGTGGAGGATTTCCGGGACCTGTTCCGGATCCCCGAGGGGGTGGGGACGGACCTCATCCTTTCCGTGGCCAACCCCCGCGAGGTCTCGACCGTGGCGAGGAAGATCGCGGAGATCCTGCCCGATACCAGGCCCATCACGCGCGCGGAGATTTTACGGACCTATGACGCGGTCTTCGACTGGCGGGGGGGGATGATCGTCGTCGGCCTGTCCGGGGCCCTCATGGCGTTCCTCATCCTGGCCTGGGACAAGGCCACCGGCTTGAGCGCGGAGGAGCGGAAGGAGATCGGCATCCTGAAAGGCCTCGGGTGGGAAACCTCCGACGTGATCCTCATGAAGTTCTGGGAAGGGATCGTGGTATCCCTCTCCTCCTTCCTGCTCGGGATCCTCCTTGCGTACGTCCATGTCTATTTCGGTTCGGCCGTGCTGTTCGAGCCGGCGCTGAAAGGCTGGTCGGTCCTCTATCCCGACTTCCGGCTGAAACCCGTCATCACGCCCTATATGGTCTCGGTCCTCTTTTTCCTTACGGTGGTCCCGTATACGATCGCCACGGTCGTCCCCTCCTGGAGGGCGGCCACGACCGATCCGGACACCGTGATGAGGGCGTAGGGGGCCATGGCCATGATCGAGCTGAACGGAGTCCGGAAGGTCTTCAACGCGGGAAAGCCGAACGAGTTCTGCGCCCTGGAGGGGATCACCGCGACGATCGAGCGGAACCGCACGACCGTTCTTAAAGGCCCGAGCGGATCGGGAAAGACGACGCTTCTTTCCATTCTCGGGTGCATGGCCCGGCCGACCTCGGGGCGGATCTTCCTCGGGGAGCGGGAGATCACGAGCCTCCCCGAACGGTTCCTCACGGAGATCCGGCGAAAGACCTTCGGGTTCATCTTCCAGCAGTTCCACCTCATCCCGCGGCTTTCCGCCCTCGAGAACGTCATGATCCCCGCCTATCCCCTCGGCACGCGCAAGGAAAACATCAGGGAGCGGGCCATGGAGCTTCTCTCCCTCTTCGGCGTGGGACGGAAAGCGTCCTCGAAGGTGGAGTGGCTTTCCGGCGGCGAGGCCCAGCGGATCGCCATCGCGAGGGCGCTCATCAACGATCCTGCGGCGCTGATCGCGGACGAGCCCACAGCCCACCTGGACAGTGGCCTGTCGCGCGAGTTCCTGGAAATCGCGCGGCACCTGGAGGACCGGGGGAAGACGGTCATCATCGCCAGCCACGACCCTCTCGTCTTCGAGGCGGACTGGGTCGCGAAGGTCATCCCGATGCGGGACGGAAGGATCGTCTCCGGGGAGGCATCTTGATCTTCCATCCCGGCATCCTTGCCCTCCTCCTGGGGTCGGCCCTTTCCTGCCTCATGCTTCTTTACTCGGGCTACCACGGGGCGGCGATCGCGCGGGGGTTCGACGTCCGAAGCGGCAGCGAGCGGCAACTTGGCCTGGAACGCCGGACGTATCTCGTATCGACCCTCGTGAGCTACGCGATGGGGTTCCAGGTCCTGTCCCTCTTCCTGTTCGTCTTCACGGCGGACCGGCTGCATCCGCTGTTCTCCGGCGCCATGTGCGCCGCCGGCGTCCTCAACGTGAACCGGTTCGGCTACCCGGCCCTCCTTCTCAAGGTCGCGTGCTTCCTTTTCGCCGGGCTTTGGCTCGTGCTCAACGCGGCGGACAACCGCGGATACGACTATCCGATCGTCCGGAAGAAGTATCTCTTTCTCCTCGTCCTGATGCCGCTTTTCCTCGCTGAGGCGGCGGTCCAGGCGCTGTTTTTCCTCCGCCTCGACCCCAACGTGATCACCTCCTGCTGCGGCGCCCTGTTCGGCGAGGAGCGCTCCGGGGTCCCCTCCTGGCTCGGGGGCTTCCCCGTCCTGCCGTCCATGGCAGGGTTCTACCTGTCGACGCTTGTCTTCCTCGCGTCGGGAGCGCGTTTTTGCCGAAAAGGGAAGGGGGGTTATCTTTTCGCGGCCGCCGCCTCGGCGGTTTTTCTCTTCTCCGCCGCAGCGCTCCTGTCGTTCCTCGGAGTCTACATATATGAACTGCCGTCCCATCGATGCCCCTTCTGCGTACTGCATGGAGAATACGGATACGTGGGGTATCTTCTTTACGCGGGGTTCCTTGGCGGCGGCGTGTCGGGGGCAGGGGTCGGGCTGCTGATGCCGTTCCGGAAGGTGGAAAGTCTCAAGGAGGCCGTTCCGTTCCTTCAGGGACGGCTCGCGAGGGCGGCCATGATCCTCTACGTTCTCTTTGCCGCGGTTTCCACGCTGGAGATCCTTTTTTCGGACCTCCGCCTGGTGCTCCAATGACCGCGGGAAACAGGCTGCGCGCCGGAGTTCTCGTGTTGGCGTTTTCCCTCATCCTCTGCTCTCCCCGGCCGGCTCTCTGCCTGTACGGGAACAGGGACGCAGGGAAGGAGGATGTCGAAGCGAAGCCGACCCGGGTGAAGCTTCACGACCTCGCGCTTCTCGACCAGGACGGAAGGAAGCACCGGTTCGCAAGCGAGGTGGTCGGCGACCGCATCGTGGTGATCGATACCATATTCACCACCTGCGGGCTGATCTGTCCGATCCTGTCCTCGATCTTCATGGATCTGCAGGACGAGCTCGGCGGGTTGCTGGGCAAGGAGGTCGTCCTCGTATCCATCTCGGTCGATCCGGTCACGGATATCCCTCCCCGGCTGAAGGAGTACGCGCAAAAGTGGAAGGCCGGGCCCGGATGGCTGTTCCTCACGGGGGAGAAGCAGACGGTCGACCGCGTCCTTGATGGCCTTGGGCTCTATACGGCCGATTACGCCGCCCACCCTTCGATGATCCTTGTGGGTGACGGCAGAAGCGGAACCTGGACACGGTTCTACGGGTTCGCCTCCCCCGGACAGCTCAAGGAGAAGATCCAGGAGATGCGGGCCCGGAGCCGCAAGGGCGCCCCGAAAGAGAAGGCGCGGCCATGATTGCGGTAATCCCCGTTGCCGTTCCCGGAGGCCCCGGGCCCGGTGCGCGAATTATCTGACGGCGGAAGAGGGAGGGGTGGATCTTATCGGGAGGAACTTCTCGCGGATCCCTCCGTCCGTGACGTCGATCCGGTAGAAGCCGTACTTCTGGAAGGGGACCAGCGGCGCCCCGGCCCCGCCCGAGACGATCACCTTGATTCCGTTCCAGTCATCCACCAGGTGCATGTGCTCGTGGCTGCAGAGGAGGAGGTCCACCTTGTGACGCGACAGGATCTTCAGGAGCTTCATGCTCTGGTCGCGGTAGCCGTTCCTTGTCCCGTGCGGGAAGATGTTGTCGGTCTGCGGAGGGAAGTGCATCGCCACGACGAGCCGGGCAATGCCGTTCTTCCGCTTCGGGTGCGCGCCAAGCTCCTTGTCCAGCCATTCCAGCGTATTGTCCGCGAAACTCCCGCCGGCGTTGTCGACGATCAGGAAACGGACGTCCTTGTGCGTGAACGCGTACGAAGTCTTTTGGAGGCCGAAGAACCGCGTGAATTCCTCACGGGAACTTTTATGTAGCTCGTGGTTCCCGATCGCGATGTGCAACGGCTTGGGGAAGCCGGCCGTCTTCGCCTTGAACGCCTCCCACGACTTCGTCCCGCCCGGCCGCTCGAGGTCCCCCGTGTGGAGGAGGAACTCCATGTCGGACTCCCGGACCGCCGCGAGGATCCGGGGGAGAATGCCGTTCTTGTCGTCCCTGCTGTCGCCGCAGACGGCGAACGACCACCCGAACGCCGCCGAAGCCCACAGCGTAACGACGATTATCAAAGCAAAGCCGAACCGTAAGCGAGCTGTCATTCGATCCTCCCGTAATAGCTCCGCTTGAGCTGCGGGCCATGGAGGGCACGCTTATTCCCGACGAGGAGGGGAAAAACATGACCGATGGTGGACCGTCAGCTCCAAGCGGAGGATTCTAAATTATACCGGAAGGCGCAACGCCTTCCGGGTAAATAGCGCCGGATGCGGCGCTCAATCCATCTGCCGCAGCTCGGGATATTTCGCGCAGATCCCCAGGCTCGCCGCGAGACTCGCGGCGGCGGTCAAGGCCAGCGCCGTGCTCGCGGAGGTCGCGGCGGCGAGCAGGCCCAGGAGCAGGCTGCCTAAGCGCATCATCCCCAGGAAGAGGGAGACGTAGATCGCCAGCACCCTCCCCCGGAGATGGTCCGGCACGATCGACTGGAGCAGGGAGTTCGCAGGGGCGTTCTGCAGCACGAAGGCGAAGCCGATGGCCGTGAGAAGGGACACGGACAGGACGAGGTTGCGGGAAAACGCGAAGGCGAGAAGCAGCAGGGGAAACGACAGGCTCCCCGCGGTCAGCGCCATCCCTTTGCGCCGGACCGCCCATCCGGACGCGGAGTACAGGGATCCGAGCACGGCCCCAACCCCCGCTGCGGACATGAGGACCCCGTACATGCCCGCCCCGCCGCCCATGATTTCCTTGGCGAAGATGGGGATGAGCACGTGGTACGGCA
>Ga0214473_10007388_pt1 | contig 13043 bp, 15 predicted proteins | sample RVTome_7_FD_203509 | JGI IMG/M metagenome (GOLD analysis project Ga0214473, IMG submission 203509) | Soil microbial communities from uranium-contaminated site in the Upper Colorado River Basin, Wyoming, United States - RVT98D197 | ecosystem: Environmental > Terrestrial > Soil > Contaminated >...
GGAAGAGAGACCAAGCGCTTCGAGAGACCGATTCGACCCGGAGGGGCGTCCTGAAAGGGTCGTGGAAGGAAGAGATCTTTTTCAGGGTCATCGATTATTGCCCGTAGCGCTTCAAATCGAGGGTCAGCTGAACCTCCCCTTTCGAAAGCCCCAGCTTTCTTGCAATCTGAGTGATGTCCAGACCGGCTTCGGCCATTTTTGCAATCTCGGCATCGACCCCGTTCTTCGGACTCACGGACTTCTCATCCACCTTCTTCAGCAAAGACCGAAGGGTATGGATCCTTTCATCCAGCTGTGAAATCAACTGGAGGGTGATCTCCCGTTTCTCCTCAAGGTTCGTCCCAAGGTTCTGGCAGAGACCCCCGAACTCACGAACCCATCCTTTGACCGATTCGTTACTTGGACGGGGAACTCCTTTAACCCGGTTTCCCACCCGTCTGACACAGAGAAGGACAATGAATAATGAGAGGATGATAGACCCTTCCACGACAACCATTCCCATTTCGATATTTGTCAGATTCATAAGGTTTGCAAAGCTCATCTCTCTCCCTCCTTAAAGAAGATCATATGAGAATGTCCAAGATCTTTCCGGATGGACTCTCTTCAGCACCCTCATCCCCCTGCGGATCGAGATCGTCCGAAGCCTTCTTCTCCCTTTTTCGCTTTGGAGGCATTTCCTGCCCTCCGGTCCTGCTTCCCTTCCCATCCCTCAACTTCTCGGCAGGAGGAAGGCGATCCAAACCCGTGGTGATATCCAATTCATTGGCCATGGACGATTATTTCCCTTCAAAGATCTTGTTGATCTTCTCCACCAGGGTCTCAGGTGTAAAGGGCTTGACGATGTAGTTATTGACCCGATGTTTCACCGCCTCGATCACGTGCTCCTTCTGCCCTTCTGCCGTCACCATGAGGAAAGGCATCTCCTTCCACTCCTCGCTCGTCCTCACATGCTTGAGCAGCTCAAGGCCTGACATCTGGGGCATGTTCCAATCGGAGATCACGAAATCGATCTTCTCTCTTCGGAGGACATCCAAAGCAGTGGCCCCATCATCCGCTTCGACGAGGTTGACATACCCCACCTGTCGGAGGATGTTCTTGACGATCCGCCTCATGGTTGAAAAATCGTCCACGACTAAAATCTTCATCTTTAAATCAGCCATGTCCCTTCTCCTTAGCTGGAAAATCGCATAGCGCATAGCGCATAGCGTAAAAGTATGAACCAAAAGTCATCTTCATGGTTCGAGGCCTCGTAACCGTAATTTTACCCCCCCTTCAACCCCCTTAAATTTCCCCTCTTTCGTCATGCGGGTTCCTTGAAGTGCCTTTTCAATCGGGTTCTCAATTTCAAAATTGCCTGCGTGTGAATCTGACAGATCCTTGATTCGGTGAGTCCCAGAGTCTCCCCGATCTCCTTGAGGGTGAGCTCCTCATAGTAGTAAAGGGAGATGACCATTTTCTCTTTCGAGGTGAGTTCATTGATCGCCTCAGCCAGAATCCTTTTCACCTCCTTGAGGCTGGACAGATGGAAGGGGTTGTTCTCTTCCGCATCGAGAAGAATGTTGTCGATCTCCTCTTGCCTAAGCATCTCCCTGTCCAGGAGCGGGACGGCATTGAGCTCTTTGATCAACTCGTAATAGGCATCCAGGGAGAGCCCCAATTCCGAAGCCACTTCTTCAGCCTCCGCCGGCCTGCCTTGCTTTTTGAGCAGATGGAGCATGCTCTTCTCCACATGGGTCGCCTTTTGCCGCACGGAACGGGGAACCCAGTCCAGGGATCTCAACTCATCCAACATGGCCCCGCGGATCCGGAATTCAGCATAGGTCTTGAATTCCACCTTTTTGCCGGGATCGAACTTTGTCACGGCGTCCATCAGACCGATCACCCCCGAGCTGATGAGATCTTCAACCAGGATATGGGAAGGAAGCCGCATGGCCAGCCGCTGCGCAATATATTTGATTAAAGGAATATATTGCACGACCATCTCATCCGTCTGGCAGGGGATCGGAGGCCCCGGCGCAGGAGAAGGCGTTTCGTATTGAATGGCTCTTGATCTCACTCGACTCCCTCCTTCTGATTGTTTAGAACATAAGGGTTTCGACGAGCTCACCACGAACGTCCTGAGCCTATCGAAAGATCATCGTTCATTGTTCAAAATGGGGCCTCATAACCGCAGCACCCTACCCCTTCCCTTTGCTAAAGGGGAGCAAAGGGGGGAGGGGACTCCATCTGAAACAAACGTTTCCAAAAGAATTGAAGGCTTCCCTTGTCTCCGGTTCGCATGGGTCTTTCGGCAATGGTTCTGGCCAGTTTACTCAAGCTTCGACTCGATGGGGCCATGGGATAGATCTCCAGAACCGCCTGTTGCTGTTTCACTGCCGAGGGAAGTTTCTCATCGAAGGGGATAAACCCGAGATAGTCGATCGACAGGCTCCTGAGGAAGCGATCCGCAACCATGCTGATCTTCCGAAATACCTCCTTGCCTTCTTGCGCATCGCTGACGCAGTTGACAAGGATCATGAAATCCTTCTTGTTGAATCGGGTCGACAAGACCTTAATCAGCGCATAGGCATCGGTGATCGAGGTCGGCTCTGACGTCACCACCACGATCGACTCCTGAGCGGCCACGTTGAAATAGAGGACGTTCGAAGAGATGCCCGCCCCTGTATCGATCAACAGGATGTCGATGCTTTCCGCCATGAGATCAATCTCGTTGAGGAGCAGGATCTTCTGATTCTCATCAAGATCGACGAGATCCGGAACCCCGGAGCTCGCCGGCATGATGGACATCCCCCCCGGTCCCTTAACCAGAATTTCGGGAAGACATTTCTTCCCGCTGAAAAAATGCTCGATTGTATACCGTGGGCTGAGCCCCAGCAGAATATCGATATTGGCCAATCCGAGATCGGCGTCCACCACGAGGACCCTCTTCCCCAGCTGAGTAAAGGCAAAGGCCAGATTGGCTACCACGTTCGTTTTTCCTACTCCCCCCTTCCCACTGGTGACTGACAAAACCTTTGGGAAGCAATTGAAAGGGTTTTTCAAAAGGGTGGGAGCGTAGTTCATTTCAGATCTCTTCTTCATGAGCATTCGCAATCCTTCTGCCTGATCCATCCATGACCTCATCAGTTCCACTCAATTTGGTTTAACACAAGATTAGCCATCCCAACTTTGGTGGCCGATTCAATATCCTCGGGGACCTTCTGCCCTTTGGTAAGATAGGATAAGGGCCTCTTGAAACGTAGCAGTTGATTGAACAGGGGGACGAAGGCATCAGTCTCATCGAGCTTGGTAAAGATGTAGCTCTTGATAGGAAGGATGCCGAATCGCCGCACCGTCTTATCGAGATCCCGGTCCTTCATCGTGGCACTGAGAAGAAGATGATTCTCGATGCCCGGGTGGACAGTCAAAAAGTCCCTCAGTTCCTCAATCGAGCCCGTGTCGTTGGGACTCCTCCCTGCCGTGTCAATGAGGAGAAGATCCTGATCTCTGTTCCTCTCAATAATCTCCCTCAGTTCCTGTGGACGGAGGGCCACTTCCAGGGGGAGGTGCAAGATCTCCGCATAGGTCCTGAGCTGTTCCACCGCCCCGATCCTGTACGTGTCGGTGGTAATCAGCGTGATCCTGGAGGTCACCTTCAAACTGAAATGGGCAGCCAGCTTCACAAGGGTGGTCGTCTTGCCCACGCCCGTAGGCCCGATAAAGGACCAGATCTCGGTTCCATCCAAGGTGGGACCCAAGACCTCCACGTTCTCCATCACCTTCGAACGGAGGAGCCCCCTGTACGTCTCAAGGCAATTCCAATTTTGGAACTCCTCGCGAAGGGCCTTTGCATCTCTGTCCAGACTGTGGACAAGTTCGGGAAGCAGCCCGCTTGAGAGCATTCTTTGAATCAGCCGATCCTCCTCTCCGCGTTCTTCGTTTTTCGTGGAAGACGGCAACACCGGGGAGTCCAGGTGCTGGTCGATGGCGGCTATCACTTCAATCCCCGGTTTATGACCCGGAGACTTGAGGGTCTTTGTCGAGAGAATAACGGCCTCGGGTCCAAGGATCTCTTTGACCTGTCTTAAGGCCTGCTGCATGTCTCCTGCTTCAAATCGTTTAATCTGCATAGTTCAATGTCACCGTCCCTAGGGATTGAATTTTTGTCTGGGCTGTCAGTTCGCCATGAGAGAGGACAGCCACCTGAGGGAGAAAGCGGTCCAGAAGCCGTTTGAGGTGGCGCCGGAGAAAGGGGGAACAGAGGATCACCGGCTGATGATTGAGGTGAGCGATTCGGTCCAGACTCTGGTGGATGCTGGTCAGGATTTTTTGGGCAAGGCCGGGTTCCAGGGCGAGGTGGGCGCTGTGCTCCCCTTTTTGAATCTTCTCTCGCAGGATATCTTCGATCCCCTGGTCCAGGGTGATCAGAGGAAGGATCCCTTCCGGTGTCTCATACTGTTTGACGATGGTTCGGGCCATCCTCTGCCGAACGTACTCGGTGAGGATCTCCGGATCCTTGCTGAACGCCGCATAATCGGCCAGCGTCTCCACGATGGTGAGGAAATCCCGAATGGAAACCCTCTCCTTCAGGAGGTTCTGTAAGACTCTTTGGATGACGCCCAGGGAGACAAGATGGGGCGTCAATTCCTCTACAGCCTTCGGATACTGCTGGCCCAGTCGGTCCAGCAGCTTTTGAACATCCTGCCGGCTCAGCAGTTCGTCCCCATAAGATCGGATCACCTCTGTCAGGTGGGTGGCTACGATCGTGGAGATATCGATCACCGTATAGCCTGCAAACTGGGCTTCATCCTTCTTCTTCTCCTGAACCCAGAGGGCCGGCAGCTGAAAGACAGGCTCTTTTGTGGGAATGCCATCGACGGTCCGTTTCACCTCGCCCGGACTGAGGGCCATCACGTATCCGAGCATCATCTCCCCTCGTGAGACCTCGTTTCCCTTAATGAGAATACGGTATTCCCCTGGTTTCAACTGGAGATTGTCCCGAACCCGGAGAGGAGGTACGATGAACCCCATTTCGGTCGCGAACTGCCGGCGGAGGACACGAATCCGTTCCAACAGATCGCCCCTCTGCTCCTCATCGACGATGGGAATCAATCCGTATCCGACCTCGAGTTCTAAGCGATCGACACTTAAGAGCGATTCCACCTGCTCGGGAGGCGAAGGGAGAACCGCTTTCTCAGCTTCTTCGATGGACTTCTTTCCGTGCTGCTTCTGGTTCCTCAAGACGACATAGCCGACAAGTCCGACCAGAAACGAGAGGCTGATGAAGGGAAGATGGGGCAGGCCCGGAATCAGACCGAGACAGAAGAGAATTCCTGCGGAAAGGCTGATGGCATGAGGTTGAAGCTGAAATTGCTTGCTTAGCTCCCTTCCGATGCTCTGTTCGGATGCAGCCCTGCTGACGATGAGGCCGGCCGCCGTCGAAACCATCAATGCAGGGATCTGGGCAACCAGGGCATCACCGACCGTCAGAATCGTATAGGTCTGGGCAGCCCCGAGGAATGACAATTTGTGCTGGAACACCCCAACGATGAATCCTCCGACGATGTTGACGAAGATGATCAGTAGTCCGGCAATGGCTTCGCCTCTTACGAATTTGCTCGCCCCATCCATGGCCCCATAGAAATCGGCTTCCCGGGAGATTTCGGCCCGACGGTGTCGGGCCTCCTTCTCGTCGATGAGGCCAGCGTTCAGATCCGCATCGATACTCATCTGCTTTCCCGGCATGGCATCGAGAGTGAACCGGGCGGCAACCTCAGCGATGCGGCCGCTTCCACGGGTAATGACCACAAAGTTGATGATCACGAGGATGAGGAAGATGACGAATCCGATGAAGTAGTTTCCACCCACGACGAAGTTGCCAAAGGACTTGATCACATGACCCGCCGCAGAGACCCCTTCATTCCCATAGAGGAGGATGAGGCGGGTGGAGGCGATGTTGAGGGACAGTCGAAAAAGGGTCGTAATCAAGAGGAGTGAGGGGAAGGTGGAAAACTCAAGGGGATTGGTGATGGAAAGGGAGGTTAAAAGGATGATCAAGGCGGAGGTGATGCTCACGGAAAGGAGGATATCGAGAATGAGGGAGGGAAGAGGGATGACCATGATCAGAAGAATCGCGACAACACCGACGGCCATGGAGATGTCGCTCCGCTCGAGACTCCCTTTTACTTTCGTATTCGTCCGCGGCATTCTGTTCTCTCTCTAATTCCCCATGGCCGCGTGGTCATCCACGCCTGTTACCGAATATCGATACGGGCATCGTTGCCCTTTCCAAGTGACGATGCACTTATTTCCCGTGCAATTCATAGGGTCTTATTCCCCATTCGATAGACATAGGCCAGGATATCGGCAACGACCTGATAAAGGGCCGAAGGAATCGTCTCTCCCAGATCGACGGTCTTATAGAGCGTCTGGGCCAGGGGTTTATTCTCAACGATCGGGACGTGATGGTGCTGGGCGATCTCCTTAATCTTCTCCGCCACTTTTCCCGCCCCTTTCGCCACCACCTTGGGTGCTTCCATCATCCTGCTTTTATAGAGGATGGCCACCGCAAGATGAATGGGGTTCGTGATGATCACATCTGCCTTTGGCACTTCAGCCATCATTCTTCTCCTCGCCATTTGGCGTTGGATGCTCCTGATCCTCGATTTGATCAGAGGATCTCCTTCCGTCATCTTCGATTCCTCTTTGATCTCCTGTTTCGTCATGCGGATGCTCTTCTCGAAGGACCAGCGCTGAAAGAGATAGTCGAGGCCGGCCAAGAGGGCGATCACGAAACCGGTCCTCAAAAAGAGCTGCCATGAGGTAACACGGATATATTGAAAGATCTGGTCCGGATCTTGATCCATAAGCATCAGGATCTGGGGCCACTCTTTCTTCATGGTCGACCAGGCCATTCCGCCGATGATGAAGATCTTGAAAAGGGATTTCAACAATTCCACCAGAGATTGCTTTGAGAACAACCGGCCAAGTCCCTTTGAAGGATCTATCTTTGACCAGTCGATCTTCAGCAACTCAAAGGAAAAGAAGGGACCCGTCTGAACAACATGGCTGAGAACCGACAGGACGAGGACCACGCCCAGAAAGGGGGAAAGGATGAGAAGGGTAGACCCGATGAGGTCCATACCGATGGCCTGAAGGTTGTCCGGCCGAACGGAGAGGGTTCCGATTTGCCCCAGCCACTGAGCCGTCAGAGCAGAGAGGCGTTGATAGAACGAAGCCCCCAGAAAGAAGAAGGAAGTAATTCCTCCCATCAGGATCACCACAGAGGGGATCTCGCGGCTCTTGGCGAGTTGGCCCTTCTTCCTGGCTTCTTCCTGCCGCTTTGGCGTTGCGTGCTCTGTGCGCTCTGAAAAAGATTCTTCTGCCATGTCTATCGCTTCATCAGTGGTAAGAGGGTGGTTACGAGTCCCTGGGTCGATTCATCGAACAGGCCCTTGAGATAGGGCAAGAGGAGATCAAGAGAAAGCCCCAAGAAGACCAACCCTAAACCGATTGTCAGTGGAAAACTGCTCACCAAGAGATTGATCTGAGGAACCATTCTGGCAACGATGGCCAGGGCAATTTGAATAAAGATCAAGATGGCCATGACGGGTGCTACCATCTTGAAAGCGATGACGAACATCTTTCCGGAGAGGGTCAAGATGTGCCGGTATAAACCTTCCCGAAGGATCAAAGCCCCTGGAGAGAGAAGATGGAAGCTCTGGGTCAAGGCCCGAAAGAACCAGTGATGCCCATCAACCGAAAGGAAGACCAAAAGGGCCACCATGTAATAGAACTGGGACAGCAAGGAGGCATCGACGCCCGACTGGGGGTCGAGGATTTTTGCCATGGCAAACCCCATCTGGAACCCGACCAGCTCGCCAGCCATCTGAATGGCGGAAAAGAGGAGCCTCACCGAGAGCCCCAGGATGAACCCGATCATCAACTCGCCGATCAAGAAGAAACCGAAGCCAAGAGGGTCGGAAGGAGAGAGGGAGGTCTCCACCCTCACCACAGGCCAGAGAACGAAGCTGACCATCAGCGATAATCCGATTTTGAGCAAGGGGGGTATGTTTCGGCTGTTGAACAGGGGCATCATGAAGAGGATCGGGGAGACCCTCATCAGGATCAGAAGAAAGATCTCAAATTGGCTGACCGTCCAAGTGTGTAAATTCATTTCCATCGGCAAATCCCATCCCGTCGCACATAGAACCAAAGAGGGTTTGAAATTCCAAAATCCAAATCCCAAATTCCAAACAAATCTCAAGCTCCAATTTCAAATGACCCAAACCGTTTTGAATTTCGAAATTCGGTCTTGGTGTTTATTTGGAATTTGGTGCTTGAAGATCGGTGCTTCTCAGCATGGCTGCTAACATTCTGTTCCCCTCTTGACGACAATCTCATTTCTGGCACCTAACGTACATACCGGGGCAACTGGATGATCAGCTGCTCGGTGTAATGGAGCATCTTCTGCATCATCCACGGTAAAAAGAAGATCAGCCCGAACAGGACTGCAACAATCTTGGGCACGAAGGTCAACGTCATTTCGTGAATCTGTGTGACCGCCTGAAAAAGGCTGACGATCAATCCGACCACCATTCCCACGCCCATGATGGGCAGGGAGACATAAAGGGTCACCTCGATGGCCTCTTTTGCGATGTCCATGACAAGTTCAGGATTCATTCTTCTCTCCTGGTATAATCCTTAAGGCAAGAATTACGGATTATCCTTGATTACTAAGATTCTCTTAGATTACGGAGATTAAACTATTAATCTCCTTACTTGACAGCTCTTATTTCCAAACTTTATCAACAGCCCTACCTTAATAAATATGCACAGCCAATTATTTTTTCTGTTAATGGATCCTTATCTTTAATCACTGTAATCAGACATCCTATTTTTTATAGGATGTCTTAATAGAAGCTCTTGACCAGAGAACCGACGACGAGATGCCACCCGTCCACCAGGACAAAGAGCAGAACCTTGAAGGGCAGCGAGACCATCACCGGAGGCAGCATCATCATTCCCATCGATAGAAGTACACTGGAAACCACCATGTCGATGACGAGAAAGGGCAGAAACAGAACAAAACCCATCTGAAAGGCTGTTTTCAGCTCGCTGATCACGAAGGCGGGAAGAAGGACCGTCGTCGGAACCTCCTCCGTATTCTTCGGTTTTGCGATCTTTGCCATCGTAATGAAGAGGGCGAGATCCTTTTCCCGGGTCTGTTTGAGCATGAATTTCCGGGCGGGCTTCAGGGCCTCTTCAATGGCCTTTCCCTGGGAGATCTTTTTCTCCATATAGGGGCCCCAGGCATTCTCTTTGACATCCTGCCACACGGGGGTCATGATGAAAAAGGTCAGAAAGAGGGAGAGGCCGATGATGATCTGGTTGGATGGCATCTGCTGCGTCCCCAGGGCATGGCGCAAGAAGGAAAAGACCACGATGAGGCGGGTGAAGGACGTCATCATAATGAGGATGGCCGGAGCCAGGGAAAGAATCGTCAACAGGAACAAGATCTGGATGAGCACGGAGACTTCCCCCGGATCTTTCGATTCTCCAATCCCGATCTTCAGGTTGGGAATGGGCAGGCTCTGAGACTGAGCAATGGCTGATGAAGCCCAAAACGCGAGGCCCATCGTCAAGGCAAGAATCAAAAAAGTGATCAACCGACGGGATCTACCTTCCATAGATCTTCCTCAGCAGGCTGCGGCCCTGCTTCTTCGGTCGGAGGGGCCACCCCTGCAAATAGTTGATCCATGAGAAAGGCTCTTGCCGCGCGTTTCCCTTGATCACAACCTTCCCTATGAATTCCTTATTCTCGACCTTGCCGAGCAGTGTGATGTGGTCCTGCGTAATCCCAAGGGCCAGCACTTCTCCTCCGATCTCGACCAGAGAGATATACTTCTGTGGAGCAATGGGCTGTGTACTGAGAAGCCGAATTCCTGAATCGGAGAGAAGGTCTTGTTTCGCAAGGCCATTAGGTCGCCATCTTTTGACGAACCACAAAAGGAATCCACCCATCATTCCCAAAACGAGCACCATCTTTATGATCGACCAGATCATCGTATCCATCACGTCCCCAGCTGCTTCACCCTCTCCGCAGGGCTAATGATATCGGTGAGCCTGACCCCGAACTTCTCGTTGACAACCACCACTTCGCCGCGGGCAACCAGTTTCTGGTTGACCAGGATTTCGAGGGGCTCTCCCGCCAACTTCGACAGTTCAATGACCGATCCTTGACCCAATTGCAGAAGATCGCTGATCACCATCTTGGTCCTTCCCAATTCGACCGACACGTCTAAAGGAATGTCCAAAACGAAATCGAGATTGGCAACCTCCTTCGGTGAAAAAGCGGCCACCCTTCCCTCCGGTTTTTCAACCATCTGTGCGTCCTGTATCTCTTCTTCCATAACATCCTCCTCCAAGTAGTTACGCTATGCGCCATGCGCTTTGCGCTATGCTATTTTCTAGTAACACAGTCCCTGCTAGCGGTTCTCCATGCGGTCATCGACTTGGACGGCCTTATTCCCTCCGCAAAGGCCCGGCCTTGCGACAAACTTTGGAACCCCTTGAACTTCAACAACCAGGGGTTCCGAAACATCCTTTCCCAGAGGAAGGACATCTCCCACCCTCAACTGCAAGAGATCCTGGATGGTGACCTTGCACCTCCCGAACTCGACCTTCATCTCCACTTCCACTTTTTTCAAGCAATCCGTAAACCGCTCGATCCAATGTCGATCCGTCTCCAGTTGATCGCTCTGATATCCTGAGTAGAGTTTCACCTTGATGGGTTCGATCGTGGAATAGGGGACACAAAGGGTGATCATCCCGGTGAATTGCTCCAACTCTATCCCGAAAGGGACGAGGATGACGAGGTCGCTGGGAGGAACAATGCTGACGAATTGGGGATTGATCTCGCTTCGAACGTGATTCATCTTCAGGGGGAAGACAGCATTCCAGGCCTTTTCCAAGTCTTGAAAGACCATGGTCACGATCTTCTGAATAAACCTCGTCTCGATGGCCGTAAAATCCCTTCCTTCTATCCTGAACCCTGCCCTTCCGGACCCTCCAAAAAAGACATCCAGGAGCGTGAAGACGAGTTTCGATTCCAAGGCCAGAATGGCATGGCCCCGGAGGGGTTCCATGCGGAAGATATGGAGACTGCATGGAACGGGGAGGGTCTTAATGAATTCGCCAAATTTAACCATCTGAACCCCCCTCGAACCCACATCGAGAACCCTTCGTAGGATTGAGGAGAGGGTGTTTCGAAAACATCTTGAGAAGTGATCATTGATGATCTCAAGGGTGGGCATGCGGCCCCGAATGATCCGGTCCTGGTTGGCGAAGTCATAGAGGCTGAGGCCCGAGCGACCCAATTTCTCGGGCTGGGTGCTAACCTCCCCTGACTCCATACCACGAAGGAGGGCATCGATCTCTTCTTGGGAGAGTATTTTTTCCATAGGAACCCTCACTGGATCACAAATTCCGTAAAATAGACCGCCCTGAACTTGAACTTCTGCCCCAATTGATTGGCATTGAGGATGATCTCTTCCTTCAGCCTTTTCTTTCCTTCTGAATCATGGATCTCCTTGTACGCTTTGCTGGAGAGAACAGTGATGATGGTATCCCGGAGCTGAGGAAGCCTTTTTTCCATCTCCCCTTCTGCCAGGGCGCTATTGCTCTCGATTTCCATCCTGAGCTTCAAGTACCGGGGAGCCTCTGCATCGACGAGATTGACGATGAATGGCTCCAACGGATAGATCCGGCCTGGCTTCTCAGGGGCCTTCTCTGTTTGCTTCTGGCCTTGGGGCTTTGCTCCTTCAGACTCGGCTCCTCCCGGGAAGAGCAACGGAGAAAAAAAGAGAACAGATGCCACGATCGAGAGGAGCAGAAAAAGAGCAATCCCCATGATGAGGAACTTCTTCTTACTTCCTTTCTTAACGGGATTTTTCTCTTCTTCCTTCTGCGTCTCTGACGGGACGGAATCTTTAGCCATAATCGACAACTACCCCTCGTTGTGGATTCTGATTATGCAACGCCTGTGCCAGGAAGAAGGCGATTTTTGGAATGGGTTAGTTTCTTGAAATAATTGGTACTTTTGTCTGGGAGGGCAAGGAGAGAGGACGGGACGGGTGTCAATCCCAAGGGTCTTTGTCAAGAGTTTGACAGGAGATTTCTGAGAAAGTCCAGAAATCTCTGATCACACGGATTATGGAGGGATTACACAGATTGGAAATCAAGGGCATCAAGTGCCTGCGATATAGGGATCAAACCAGGAAGCCAGTGGGGTAGGGAGATCGGGGGAATGGGTTTCTCTCCCCATCTCCCCATCTCCTCATCTCCTCAACTAGATCACTCCCCGGTGTTATCGGATATTAATCAGTTGGGCCAGCATTTCATCCGTGGTAGTGATGACTTTGGTGTTGGCCTGGTATCCTCTCTGGATGACGATCATTTTGATGAATTCGGCAGCCAAATCCACGTTCGACTCTTCCAGCATGGAAGATGAGATATTTCCCATGCCGCCTATCCCCGGCTTATTGTGGAGAGGATCTCCTGAAATGGTCGTGGCTTGATAGAGGCTAGCTCCTTTTCTGGAGAGTCCATTGAGATTGGGAAAATCGGCCAGAGCCAACCGGGCCACCATCCTTCGCGTTCCATTCGTATAGTTGGCGATGAGGTTTCCGTCTTCATCGATGCCCACCGCTGAAATCATTCCTGCCGTATAACCATTCTGCTGGATCTTATTAATCGCCGATGCCGCCCCATATTGCGTGGTATCGGTGAAATCGACCGTGGTTGCCGGCGGCGTGGTCCCATTCGCAAAAACGACGGCCCCTGTATAGAAATTGACGGGCATGCCTGTGGTAAGTTTACCTGAATCATCGAAATCGATCGTCCCTGTACCATAGTCTTCGAATACCCCTGGAGTCCCTCCTTGGGTGCCACTTCCATCGATCAGGGCATGCCATTCCCAGGTCTGGTCAGCTGTCTTTGTAAAATAGACCTGGATCTGGTGGGCCTGGCCTAACGAATCATAGATGGCCATGGCCGTTGAGAAG
>Ga0214473_10007389_pt1 | contig 13042 bp, 9 predicted proteins | sample RVTome_7_FD_203509 | JGI IMG/M metagenome (GOLD analysis project Ga0214473, IMG submission 203509) | Soil microbial communities from uranium-contaminated site in the Upper Colorado River Basin, Wyoming, United States - RVT98D197 | ecosystem: Environmental > Terrestrial > Soil > Contaminated >...
TTAAAGCCGGAAGAGAAGCGGTTAGCGTATACGCCTTTATTCAGAGAGTTGATCTCCAAGCCCCCTGTCCCAGAAGACCCTCTGGCGGCTTACCCCTGGGAGGATGGCATGGATGCCCTGGACTGGCTGATGCGGCACGATCAGAACTTTTATCTCCCCGACTGTCTCATGGTGAAGACGGATATCGCCTCCATGGCCAACAGCCTGGAAGTGCGGTGTCCCTTTCTGGATCACGAATTCGTTGGATTTGCTGCAAGGATTCCATCACGGTTCAAACGTGATGTAAAAGGCGGGAAAGCAATCCTTAAACGAGCGGTGAAAGGTTTGTTGCCAAGCGAAATTCTGAATAAGCCCAAGAGTGGATTCGGTCTTCCGATTGATAAATGGTTTCGCAGCAATCTTGCTTCTATTCTGAAAGAAACGCTTCTTGATGAAACATCGGAACGGAGAGGATTATTTGAGCAAAAACTTTTAAATAAGATGGTAAATGAACACATTAACGGACGAAGAGATTGGTCTAACCGGCTTTGGTCGCTCCTTTTTCTGGAATTGTGGTTTCGGGAGTTTATTAACTGAGTATCCGTATTCTTCACATCATACCCGAGCTGAGTGGTGGCGGGGCGGAGCGGCAGCTTGGTTATCTAGCGGCCGAGTTGGTTTGTATGGGACATGATACCCATGTTGCTTATTCCAAGGATGGTCCTCACAAACCAGGCTTACATGGCGTTGTGCTCCACCGGCTCAAATCACGATCTAATTACGACCCATATTTGCTCTGGCAACTGGTTCAACTTATCCGACGTATCAAGCCGGACATCATCCATACATGGATTTTGCAAATGGATATTTTGGGTGGAATGGCGGCAAGATTCAATCGGATCCCCTGGGTATTGCGTGAGTCGAGTTCGTCCATGGCCTATTTGCCAACATGGAAACACCGGTTGCGGGTCCTGGTAGTTTCTGGTGCGAGTGCGATAGTATCCAATTCTCTGGGTGGTGACGAATATTGGGAAACCCAACTACCGTACAGTCGCCGTTATATCGTACCAAACGGGTTACCGTTACAAGAAATTGACAGGACTATGGCGGCTTTGCCGGCCGGATTGGCGAAGTCGGAAGCGCCTATTGTGCTTTATGTTGGTCGGTTAACCTCGGATCGAAGTGCCACCAAGAATCTGAAAGCTTTTTTAGGAGCGCTGGCATGCATCAGGCAGCAACAAACCGTGTTGGGTGTTTTGTGCGGTGAAGGTCCCCAGCGATCCGAATTGGAGTTGTTGAGAGACAAACTGGGGCTCGACGCGGATGCCCGTTTTACGGGGTATTTGCCGGCCGCATCGGTCTGGGGGCTGATGAAAACGGCCGCCGTTTTCGTATCGCTCAGTGCGTACGAAGGTTGCCCGAATACGGTCATGGAAGCGATGGCGTGCGGCTGCCCGCTCGTTATTTCCGATATCCCAGCGCACCGGGAGTTGCTGGACGAAGAGACGGCTCTTTTCGTCGATCTCGACCGACCCGAACAGATTGCGGCGGCTGTGCGCCGGGTGCTCACCGCGCCGGACGAGGCGCGACGCAGGGCTTGCGCAGCCAGGGGCAGGGTGGCGGGCTGGTCGGTCGCCTCGATGGCGGCGCGATACGAGAAACTGTACCGGGAGGTTTCCGGCCGGACAATCGTCTCCCGGGAAGGGCTTGGAAGATGTGCGGAATAGCGGGCATCGCGTCCCGCGAACCAATCCCGGATCCGGAACTCGTGACGGCCATGCGGGAGACCATGGTCCATCGCGGGCCGGACGACGCCGGCACCTGGGTTTCCACGGATCGCCGTGTGGCATTGGCGCACCGGCGCCTGGCAATCATCGACCTTTCCCCCGCGGGCCACCAACCCATGGCCGATTCCACCGGGCGTCTCCGGATAACCTTCAACGGAGAGATTTACAACTACCAGGCGCTCCGCAAGGACCTCGAGGCGATGGGGCACCGGTTCCGTACCGCGAGCGACACGGAGGTGATCCTGGAAGCGTACCGGGAATGGGGGACGGAATGCCTCTCCCGCCTGAACGGAATGTTCGCGTTCTGTCTGTACGACAACGATGCCAGAAGAGTGTTCCTGGCCAGAGACAGGGCGGGGGAGAAACCGCTGTTCTATCGGCATGCGGGTTGCAAGCTGGTTTTCGCATCGGAACTCAAGGCGCTGATGGTTGATCCGGCGTTCCCGAGGGAGATCGACCCCGATGCTCTCAACGACTATCTGGCCTATGGGTACGTGATGGGCCACAGGTGCATCTTTACGGGAGTGTGCAAACTGGTCCAAGGCCAGGCAATGACATTCGAGCTCGACACCGACGCGTTCCGCACCTGGCGTTATTGGACCCTCCCCGCACCTGTTTCTCGGCCGAACCGGGACTCAGCGGAACTTTTGGACGAACTCAAGCGCCTATTCCTTGATTCGGTCCGATTGCGCATGATCGCCGACGTGCCGGTGGGGATTCTTCTGAGCGGGGGGATGGATTCCAGCCTTGTGACTGCGATGGCCGCAGGGATCTCCGCGAAACCGGTCAAGACCTTTACGATCGCCTTCCCGGGATACGGGATTCTCGACGAGGGGCCGCATGCGCGGCTCGTGGCGGAACATTTCCGGACCGACCACACGGAATTGGCGGCGGAGATGCCGGGTGTGGAGCTGTTGTCCGAGCTGGCTCGCCAGTACGACGAGCCCATCGGGGACCACTCGATGATCCCGACCTTTCTCGTGTCCCGCCTGATCCGGAAGCATGCGACCGTGGCGCTCGGGGGGGACGGTGGGGACGAGCTGTTCGGCGGTTACCCCCATTACAACGTCATCGGGAGACTCTCCCGGTACCGGAACGGCGTTCCGGCGTTCGCGAGGAAACTGATCGGTTTTTCCGCGTCCCGTTTCCTGCCCGTCGGCACGAGATGGCGAAACCATCTTATCGGCTTCAAGGGGGATCTCCACGATGGCTTTGCCCACGTGAACATGTATTTCGACGCCGGGTCCCGCCGGCGACTGTTGTCGCCAGCATACCGGAACGGGATGAAGACCGGTTCTCCCCCCGAATCGGAAAAGGCAGGTTCTTGCACGGCCGGCGGCTCCCGGCTGTACGAGGCGACCGCCCTGGATTTCCGCACGACGATGGTGGACGGATACCTGGTGAAAGTGGACCGTGCCAGCATGATGAACTCGCTGGAGATCCGCACGCCGTTTCTCGATCATCGCCTCGTCGAATTTGCGTTCCGGGAACTGCCGGACGAGATGCGCGCAACGCCGACGGCGCGAAAGGTCGCGCTCCGGCTACTCGGGAAGCGTCATCTTCCGCCCGGCTTCGATTTCAACCGCAAGCAAGGGTTCGAATTGCCGTTGGCGCATTGGCTCAAGGGGAAATGGGGCGGCTACATGGAGTCCGTGTTGGAAGGGTCGGATCCCGGTCTGTTTGATCGGCGGTTCCTCCGGAACCTCGTTTCCGCCCAGCGGAAGGGGTATGCGAACGCGAGCCGGCTGTTCCTGCTGGCCATCTTTGAACTGTGGCGGCGCGAGTACAAGGCGGTCTTGCCTTCGAGCTCGGGGGCGGGCGGCATCGCCCGAGGTGAAGGCGCATGTCGCACTTCGTGATTTCCGCCCTGTCGGCCTCCGCGTACGGGGGGTACACGTATTTCCGCAACCTCCTCCCGGCGCTCGCGGAACGGGATTCCGGAAACCGCTACACGGTCCTGGTGAAACCCCGGCACCTGGGGGAACTGACGGTGCGGAGCGAAAACATCCGGTTCGTCGCGATCCCGGCCGGCTCCGGCTCCGCTGCCTGGAGAACGGCCTGGGAGCAGGCCGTCCTCCCGGGTCTTCTGAAGCGCTTGGGCGCGGACGTCGTCTACACCGCGAATAACGTGGGGTTGTTATGGTGCAGTACCCCCGTGGTCATCGCCGTAAGGAACCTGGAGCCTTTCTTCCACACGGTATACGGAAACGGGGGAATGGCCCGGGCAAGGAACCGGACCCTCCTGTGGCTGACGAAACAGTCGCTGGAGCGTGCGGCCCGCGTGGTCGTGGTCTCCGAATACACGAAGGAAGTCGTCTCCGCCCGGTACGGGAATTCCGATAAAATGCGGGTCGTCTACCACGGACGGCCGGAGGTTGCGCCGGACGAGGAGGCCGCCGGGGCCCTGCGTGCAAGACACGGGCTGGACGGCGAATATTTCCTCGCGAATTCCAAGTTCCTCCCCTACAGCAACCTCCACACGCTCATCGAGGGGTACGGCCGTGCCGTCGGAAAGAATCCCTTTCTCCCGAAACTGGTCCTGGCTGGCGGGGACGCATCGCGTCTTTACAAGGAGAAGGTCCTGGGGGCGATCCGCACGCACCGATTGCAGGAACGGATCGTCCTGCCGGGACTCGTTCCCTATGCGACGAACCTCGCCTTGATCCGGAATGCGAAACTGGTCCTCTTCTCCACGCTCCTGGAGGCGTGCCCCAACACGCTCATCGAGGCGATGTCGATGGGATGCGTAATCATTTCCTCCGACCGTCCGCCGATGCGGGAGATCGCCGGCGACTCGGTCCTCTATTTCCGGTCCGAAGACCCGGCCGACCTCGCCGATAAAATACATGATGCCTGCGGAATGGCGGAAGAGGCGGCTTCCCTGTTTCGATCCGCCGCTCACCGAAGGTCGCTCGGATTCAGTTGGAAGGAGTCCGCACGCCGCCTGGTGTCGGCGCTGGAGGAGGCGGCGGGATGAAGGTCCTGTTGATCAGCCATCCGGACAAGTACCGGCAGAAACCCGATTTCCCCCCGATCGGCGTCGCGTATCTCGGGGCCGTTTCCGTCGGCGGCGGACACGAGACGTTGTTGATCGACGGCGGGCTGACGGGTATACCGGGCATTCTCCGGCAGGCCAAGGCGTTCTCCCCCGATTTCATCGGCGTCACCTGCTGGACGATCCACCGGGGAACGGTCTGGAAACTCTGCGCAATGCTTACGGAGGCGCTTCCGAACGCGATTCTCGCGTTGGGCGGCCCCCACGCGACTTTGTTCCCCGATCACGTCCTCGCGAAAACGCACGCATCGGTCGTCGTCCTGGGTGAAGGGGAGGAAACGTTCGGGGAGTTGCTGGAAGCGCTCGATAAAGGGAGAGACCTCGAGCAGGTCCGGGGCATCGCGTACCGTTCCCGGGATGGCGCGATCCTCCGCACGGGACCGCGACCGCAAATCGAGAACCTGGACGCGATCTTCTATCCGTATTACACCGGCTATCGGGACTTCACCTTCAGGCATTACGCGGGGTTCCCCGCCCTTCCCCGGCCGACGGCCGCGATGATCACCTCCCGGGGGTGCGTGTTCGACTGCACGTACTGCGCGTCGGTCAGTTTCTGGGGGAGGCGGTGGCGCTACCGCTCTGCCGCCAACATCCTGGGAGAGATGGACTGGCTGGTGAAAGAACTCGGCGTGAAATCCTTGTACCTGTTCGACGACAATTTCCCGGTGAACAAGGAACGGGCCGCGGAAATCTGCGAGGGGATGCTCACCCGGAAATACGGCATCCGATGGTCGTGTTGCAGCCACGTCAGGATGGCGGATCGCGACCTCCTGAAATTGATGAAAAGCAGCGGGTGCGTCAGCATCGATTTCGGCGTGGAGAGCGGCAGCGACAGGATCCTGAAGAGCATCAACAAGAAACAGACGCGAAAGGACATCGAGCGGGCGTTTTCCCTGGCCCACGAGGCGGGGATCAAGCCCCGGGCCTTTATCATGGTGGGGAACAGCGGGGAGGACGAGGGCACCATCGACGAGACGATCGACCTGATCGGACGGATCAGGCCGTACTCCTCCGTGGGCGCCTCCATCCTTTGGCTGCTGCCGGGGACCACAGTGTATGATGAGGCGGTGAAAAACGGCCACATCCGGGAATCGTACTGGCGGGATTTCGACGATGTCCCCTTCAACACGCAGGAGAGGGAGTACAAGGAACTGATCCGCTTGAGGCAGCGCTTGATGCTCGGCATCGCGAGGAAGAAGGAAGGACTGATGCCGCTGGTCAACTACTACCTGAAGACCGTCTATTACAGATATCCGTTCCTCTCGCCGTTGCGGGCGTTGGTCCCCGACGTCTTCCGGTGAATCACGGCGGACAAGGCAAAGGGAAGGAGCCACATGTGTCTGTCATTCTCGGCCTGAACGCGTATCACGGCGATTCTTCGGCCGCCCTGATCTCAGGCGGGAAGATCGTGACCGCCGCCGAGGAAGAGCGGTTCCTTCGGGCGAAACACTGGGCGGGATTCCCGGAGCGGGCGATCCGGTACTGCCTTGCCGAGGCGGGGATGATACTCTCCGACATCGACGCGATCGCGGTCAATCGCGATCCTTCGTCGAACGTCCTTAGGAAGGTCCTCTTCGCCGTGGCGCGCCGGCCGGGGTACACCTTCATCCGGGACCGGTTGCAGAACGCGGCGCGGATCGGGGACATCCGCGGGGACTTCGAAAAGGCTTTTCCGTGGGAGATGCGGTCGTTCCGTGGACAGGTGAGGAACGTGCACCACCACGTCGCCCACCTCGCGAGCGCGTTCTACCTCTCCGGATTCGAAGAGGCGGCGGTCTGTTCCGTTGACGGTTTCGGCGATTTCGTCAGCACCATGACGGCGCTGGGGTCCGGAACCTCGATGAAGACACTGCAGCAGGTGTATTTCCCCCATTCCCTCGGGCTGTTATACCTGGCGTTCACCCAGCACCTCGGATTTCCGAAATACGGGGACGAATACAAGGTCATGGGGCTTTCAGCGTACGGGAAGCCGTCCTTCCTCGACCGGATGAGGGAGATCGTTCGGCTGAAAGAGGATGGAACTTTCCGCTTGAACCTGGATTATTTCATCCACCACTCCGAAGGTGTGGCGATGACCTGGGAAGGCGGAGAGCCGAAGATGGGGGACGTGTTCTCTCCAAGGTTTGAGGAAGTCTTCGGGCCGGCAAGGCGGCGGGAGGATCCCCTGGAACCTCGCCACATGGACATTGCCGCATCGATCCAGGCCCGATACGAGGAGTGCTTCTTCCATATCCTGGAACACCTTCAGGAAAAAACCGGTAGTTCCTCCCTTGCTCTGGCCGGGGGATGCGGCCAGAACAGCCTGGCGAACGGGAAGATCTTCGAGCGTTCGCCGTTCCGGGAGGTTTTTATCCAGCCGGCAGCAGGGGACGCGGGAGGTGCCTTGGGGGCGGCATTGGCGGTCTACCATGAGTCGAAGGCGAATGGCCGATTTCCCGGGATGGAACACGCGTTTCTCGGCCCCGGCTACACCGAGGAATATATCGACCGCTTAGTCGAGGAAACGGACGAGTTGCGGCGAAGCGGCTCCGGTTTCCGCGTCCGCAAACTGTCGGAAGAGGAACTTCGCACGGAACTCGTGGGCAAGATCGAAAAGGGCCTCGTCATCGGGTGGTTCCAGGGGAGGATGGAGTGGGGCCCCCGCGCCCTCGGCAATCGATCGATCATCGTCGACCCGCGCCGCCCGGACATGAGGGACATCTTGAACGCCAAGATAAAGCGACGGGAATCATTCCGCCCCTTCGCCCCTTCCATTCTCCGGGAAGCGGTGGGGGAGTTCTTCGAGACGGACGCCGACGTCCCCTTCATGCAGCAGGTTTTCCGGATCCGGCCGGAGAAGCGGGCCCTCATTCCTGCCGTAACCCACGTGGACGGAACGGGTCGCCTTCAGACAGTGACAGAATCACAAAACCCTCGATACTACCGACTAATCCAGGAATTTGGTCGGAGGACCGGGATTCCGATTGTACTCAATACTTCCTTCAACGAAAACGAACCGATCGTGAACAAACCGGAAGAAGCGCTCGACTGCTTCCTTAGGACGAAAATGGATGTCTTGGCTCTAGGATCCACGATGGTCGAGAGAGTTTAAGGACCTATTTTCAAACGTGCCCTCAATTTCCATCGTGACTGTCGTTTTGAACGGTATGGCGACTATCCGTGGCTGTGTAGAGAGCGTCATCGCCCAGAGCGTTGCGGCGGAGCACATCGTTGTCGATGGGGGCTCGACAGACGGGACGATTGAGTTCATCAATGGATGCCGATCCTCGGTCGCTCGCATGATCCCCGGCCCAGATCTCGGGATCTACGACGCGATGAACAAGGGTATACTTGCCGGAACCGGCGAGGTCGTAGGGATCCTCAACGCCGACGACTTCTATGCGCATGGAGAGGTGCTCGCGAAGGTGGCAGAGGTCTTCGCGGACAAGGCCATCGATTCCTGCTACGGCGACCTTGTTTATGTGGATGCCGGCGATACAGGCCGCGTCGTTCGCTCCTGGCGAGCCGGCCCATACGATGTGAGCCGATTCTATTGGGGTTGGATGCCGCCCCATCCGACCTTTTTCGTGCGCCGCGCCGCGTATGAAAGATACGGCCTCTTCAACCTGTCGCTCGGCTCATCAGCGGACTATGAATTGATCCTTCGGTTCCTGCTCAATCACCGGATAACATGTCGGTACATCCCAGAGACACTCGTAATAATGCGCGTCGGCGGGATGAGCAACGTTAGTCTTGCGAACCGCCTGCGGGCCAACAGGATGGACCGACACGCATGGAGAGTCAACGGCCTCATGCCCTACCCGTGGACAACAGTCCTCAAACCGATATCGAAACTTCCCCAGTATTGGCGGAGATAACCGCAGCACACATGGTACCGCAAGGAAATCCCGGCAGGGTGTTGTTATGATCCCGAAGCGCTGCATGGACAAGTATTACCCCCGTGACCGGTTCGACGGAACGCTCCAGTTTTACACCCGGATCCGGTCCAGGCTTGGCAAGGACATGAGGGTCTTGAACATGGGGTGTGGCTTGCCGTCCCGGAATCCGGTTAGAGTCCTGAAAGGGGAAGCGTCCTGGATTGTCGGAGCGGATGTTGATCCCGCCGCCGCGTCGAATGACGAAGTCGACGAGGTGTTCATCTACGATGGGAACACATTCCCCTTCCGTGAAAAGGAATTCGATATCGTCTATTGCGACTATGTTATGGAGCACCTCGAACATCCCGTTGAATTCATGAGAGAGATCAGGAGGGCGCTGAAACCCGGTGGTATCTTCTTCTTTCGTACGCCAAACATTTTCCACTATGTGCCAATCGCGACACGATTGATCCCCCGGAGATGGCATGATCGATTGTCGAAAGGGCTCAGGAACCTATCGAAAGAGGATGACAAGACGTATCCGACATTTTATGCATTTAATTCGAGGTCCCGGATTGTTATGGCGGCCATATCAGCAGGATTCCGTCAAGATAGCATTACCCTTGAATGGGTAGAATGCGAGCCTTCCTATTTACTCTTCAGTTGGCCGACGTTCATTGCGGGACTGGTGTATGAACGGGTCGTCAATGCATCATCCTTGCTGAAGTATTTTCGTTCGAACATTTTCGGGGTCATCGAGAACAACGATTGATACTTGTATAAATAATATCCTATCGAAGACGTAATCATTGCATGACATCACGTCAAGTTTCAGCCTGACGATCCAAAAAATAAAAAGCCGGGGAGGTGATTAGCCCCCCCGGCTTTTAATTTTTGCGGTTCTCCTGTGGATGTTATGACATGTTTATTTTTATTGCACTTCGAACGATGCTCCTCTCCACGTCTCATATGGAGCCGGGGAGTTGATGTTGCGGGCCCATACCTGGATGTTGTACGTCCCCGGGGTGCCCACCGGCGTGGTCCACGTCCATGTGGCGTTATCGGAGTAGGCCTGTCCTTCAAACCACGTTCCTGAAGGATTGCTATACACGAACCGGTACTCGTACGGACCGGTACCACCACTGGCGGCCGCGGTAAAGTCGACCGGGTTGCCGCCAGCCATTGGGCTGGGAGCGGAGTTATCAAGCGACACCGACGTTGGCGCAACCGGCGGTAATCCGGAGTCGAGGGTGTACGTCCCCCCTCTCCAGCTATCGTAGGGCGCACTGGATCCCACATTGCGAATCCAGACCTGCATATTGTAACTGCCTACGGCTTGGCCCGTGGTGTTCCAAGTCCATGTAGATGCACGGGAGTAGGCCTGACCTTCGAGCCAAGCGCCGGCTGGTGTTTGGTAAACGAATCTGTATTCATACGTCCCGCTGCCACCAGTACCGTTGGCGATCCAGACAACCTGCGGCCCCGGGGCCTGCGGGCTAGCTAGACTAGGTTCAAGAGTGACCGCAAGGGGAAAAGGAGCGACGATGAAATTCACCGTATTGTCGGCTTCGGAGGGGCCGGATACGCTGCTTCTTACGTCGACCTTGATTGCATAGGTTCCGTTGTCGACACCGGTGGTGTCCCAGACCCATCCGGCTGTCGGGGAGTAAGGCTGGGTCACGGCCATGGTTCCTGTCACATTATCCGAGAACTGGTACTCGTAAACTCCGGTTCCGCCTTGACCAGTGGCAAGGAATGCCACTTGGGAACCCGCAGGTTGTGGGCTTGCCGGTGCAGTAAATAAGGACACTCCGGTGGCGGGAGGCGGAATCGTGAGAGTGTAAGCGATCGTATTATCCGTCTCGCTGGGGCTGGGGGATCCCAGGCTCTTTGCATCAACCCTTATTGCATAGCTCCCGACGGGCACGGTCGTGGGCCAGATCAGTACCGGGGATGTCGAGTAAGGTTGTTTCTCAGTCATGGTTCCCGTCACATTGTCCGAGAACTTATACACGTAAACGCCCGTTCCGCCTTGACCAGCCGCGATGAAAGCCACTTGGGTGCCGGCCAACTGCGGGCTTCCCGGGGTTGCCTGCAACGTAACCCCGGTTGCCGCGGGGATAGTCCCGTTCGTTGTTACCTCTAGCGTCCTGGAACCTCCTGCGCTCGAAATCACATGCACGTGAGAGGGCGGGGCGGCGAGCGGCGACACGAGAATCGCGCCGTTCGTGAGATCGGCGAATCCTCCCAGCGTCAACGTCGGCGGGGCGATCTCGTCGCTCGAGCGGGCCTTGACCGACAAGCTTTGGGCGTTGTTATCGAAGAAGGCTTCGGAGATGGTGACCTCGTCCCCGACGTTCTTCGGGAAGAAGGTGAGCGACACGTTGTCCTTCACGCACACCGCGACCGGAATGGCTACGGGTTGGGTCTGGGCCCAGAAGCTGTTGCCGGCATTGAACATCTGGGTCTCTACGGCGCTCACCGGCGCGCTGAAGGGAGGAAGGCCGTTATTATCGGTGCAAGGCGCGTCGAAGAACGAAAGCACCGGCAATACCGCGGCTGCCGGGAGTTGGGCGGGAATCCGCCCCTGGGTGGTTTCGAGGCCGGTCGCGAAGACATCGACTTTTTGCCCCGCCCCGTTGCGGGCGAATTCCGCGCGGTTCACGGTAACCTCACTGGGGATATCGCCCGTGAAGATCCGGCCCATCAGGGTGAAGTTGTTGTCCTGGATGAAACTGTTTCCGTTGCCGTCGAGGTTGGATCCCAAGGGGCCTTCTATGCGGAAGATGTTGTGGTTGAGCGAAGTCGGCGTGGAGCACGAACCGGTGGTGTCTTCGCATGCAGTGAAATTCGGCAGCGGGCTGCCGGTGACCGGCCCGATGCGGCCGGGGTCGGCGATGTAGAGCTGGCCGAGGGGGCCTGTTACCGGGCCCAGCTCCGCGCCTCCAGGGGTGTCCGAAGGCAGCAGGAACGGGCCAAGCCGCGACTGCAGCGCGCAGCTGAAGTCGCCAGGGGCGCATGCGATGCCGACGTCGTCGGTGACGAAGATCCGATCGCCCGCCACGGCATCGACGATATCTTCTCCGTAAGGATGGATAAACCGGTACGTACCGGTCGTCGGTACGTCCTCCAGCCGAATCCGGATGCGGGAGAACGCGATCTGGCCCCCCGGCGCGACACTGGCGGCGAACGCCGATTCAACGGCTATGACCAGAATGGCTTTCGTAATAGTCGGGTTCGCGCTGGCCGGGATCGCATCCGCGGCGTACCAGAAATGCTCGTCGAAGAAGTTGGTGGGGAACACCTCGGGTACCGAGAGAACCCCGGCAGCCCCAGGAGGAACGTTGTTCCGGGTCAGGAGGCACCAGCCGCCGTCGAGTTCCGCGTCGTTCTTCGGATCGCAGAACTCCAGCGTGATGCCGGTGTTGTCCTGGTACCACGCCGGAAAGTTGCCGACCGAGGGGGCGGTGTTCAAAGGCCCGACCCGATGGAGGAATGCGGCCGCCTCGCCGGCAAACAATGAAAGCGTGGCCAGCATGATCAGAAGGAATACGGGGAAGCGGGGAAATCGGTGGTAGTTGCTGTTCGGTTTCATTTTTCTGTCCTCCTTTGATCAAAACGGTCATTCCACGCTGGATTCCGGTTTGGTTCCGTGGCGGCGAAGTCGACGCCGGACGGAAATGCTCGATTACGGGGGGCATAGGAGCAAGAAGCGGTCCAAGCGTTATGTTAGATTATGCAAACAAATCAGTAGGTTATAGTCTTCCAGCATCCCGCGGGAGGGAAGGGTACATGAGAGATAAGTTGCAGGGAGCGGCGGATTATTCCTTGATTGTCCAATAAAGACGGGGGGATAATCGCCATTGGCGCCCGACCGTCCAGCAATTTCTGTCGCATGGATCGGGATCCCGCCTTCTCCCGGCGGAAGGACGACGGTGCGCCCGCCGGCGCGCGGGCGGAAGTACCGCGGCCCGCGATTTTCCTGGATATTGGGGCCGATCGCTCGATCCGCTCCCCCCGGGGGAGCGTTTCCTTCCGGAGGATGGCATCGCTTTTGCGGTAACCCCTTACACGTGGTGTTCCCTGTAGAATAGAAGGTCATCGAAGAGCCGGGACGCCGGTGAGGACTGACGCGGAAAGAAGAGGGGTTTCCCTTTGACCGATTTGATGCTTCGCCATCAATTGGTGCTGATGTTTTTCCCCGCTTTACTGCTCTCCCTCTGGCTGACCCCGGTGGCGATCCGGTATTCCTTCCGCCTCAATGCGGTCGACCGTCCGGACGAACGGAAGGTTCACAAGAATACGGTGCCCCGCCTGGGGGGAGTGGCGATCGTGGTGGGTCTTGTCCTGCCCCTCGTGTTCTT
>Ga0214473_10007390_pt1 | contig 13041 bp, 10 predicted proteins | sample RVTome_7_FD_203509 | JGI IMG/M metagenome (GOLD analysis project Ga0214473, IMG submission 203509) | Soil microbial communities from uranium-contaminated site in the Upper Colorado River Basin, Wyoming, United States - RVT98D197 | ecosystem: Environmental > Terrestrial > Soil > Contaminated >...
GCCTTGCCCGAGCTCATGCTCGCAAGCGGCCGTCCCGCCGTCGCCGGGCGGCTGCTCCAGCGAGAGGTGGAGGTGCTCGGACGTCTCCTGCGCGACGAAGAACGGCCGTACCTCGCGATCCTCGGCGGCGCGAAGGTCTCCGACAAGCTGGCGGTGATCGACGCCCTCGTCGAACGAGTGGACGCCCTCCTGATCGGCGGAGCGATGGCGTTCACGCTCCTGGCCGCGGACGGGGCCGAGGTCGGCCGCTCCCTCGTCGAGACGGACCGCCTCGACGACGTTCGCGCGGCACACGCCAAGGCGCGTGAACGCGGCGCGCTGATCGAGCTCCCCAGCGACGTGGTGGCGGCCGCGGAGATATCGGTCGACGTGGATCGTCGGACCGTGCCCGCCCGCGAGATCCCACGCGAGCTCATGGGGCTCGACATCGGGCCGCGGACGGTCGAGGAGTTCGCCCGGCTCATCGCCGATGCCCGCACGATCCTGTGGAACGGCCCCATGGGTGTCTTCGAGCTCGAGCCCTTCAGCGCCGGGACCCGGGGCGTGGCGATGGCCGTCGGCGCCGCCGACGCGTACAGCGTCGTCGGCGGCGGCGACACCCTCGCCGCGATCAAGAAGGCGGGACTCGAGGACTCCTTCGACCACCTCTCAACCGGCGGGGGCGCCTCCCTCGAGTTCCTCGAGGGGCGCGCTTTGCCCGGCATCACGATCCTGGAGGACGGCGAGTCCGCATGAGCACACCTGAACGACGACCGATCATCGCGGCCAACTGGAAGATGCACAAGACGCACCTCGAGGCCATCCAGGCCGTCCAGAAGCTGAGCTATCTGCTCGACAACGACGACGCCGAGCGAGTCGAGGTGGTGATCGCACCGGCGTTCACCGCCCTTCGGTCCGTGCAGACGCTCCTGGATTCCGACAAGCTTCCGTACGGCCTCGCCGCACAAGACGTCCATCACGAAGACAAGGGGGCGTTCACCGGCGCGGTCTCGCCTCCCATGCTGGAGGCGCTCAAGGTCGACTTCGTGATCGTGGGCCATTCGGAACGACGGCAGCTGTTCGGCGACGACGACCTTGCCGTGAACAAGAAGGTTCGCGCCGTCGTGGCTCACGGCATGACGCCGATCGTGTGCGTCGGCGAGACGCTCGAGGAGCGTGACGCGGGGGGGACCGAGAGCAAGGTCGCGCAGCAGATCCGGCGAGCGTTCGACAGCGTCGACGCGACGAGCGCACGAACGGCCGTGATCGCCTACGAGCCGATCTGGGCGATCGGTACGGGGCGCAACGCCGAGCCTTCGGACGCGGGCCGGGTGGTCGAGACGATCAGGGGGACGCTCTCCGAGAAGTACGACGCGGCCGTCGGTCAGGGCGTGCGCGTCCAGTACGGGGGGAGCGTGAAGCCGGGCAACATCCGCGAGTTCATGGCTCACCCCGAGATCGACGGTGCGTTGGTCGGTGGCGCGAGCCTCGACCCCGAGGAGTTCGCGCTCATCGTGAAGTACCGCTGAAAGGACCGCTGAGAGCCGAGGCTCTCGAAGGAGGAACCGTGTCCACCACGCTCCTGTACGTCTGCCTCGACGGCTTGGGCGACGATCCCATCCCCGAGCTCGACGGCCGCACCCCGCTCGAGGCCGCCGAAACTCCGAACCTCGACGCGCTCGCGGCGCGCGGACGAACCGGCACCGTCGTCACCGTCGGGCCGGGGATCGCGCCCGAGTCCGACATCGGGGTGTTCGGGATCCTCGGCTACGACCCGCACGAGGAGCACCCGGGTCGCGGCGTGCTCGAGGCGATGGGCACCGGGATGGATCTGCGCGATGGCGACCTCGCGTACCGGATCAACTTCGCCACGGGCGAGTGGCCCGAGATCGTGGACCGCAGGGTGGGCCGCACGTTGACGTCGGAGGAGGCCCACGCGCTCGCCGCCGAGGTGAACGATGAGCTTGCCCTCCCGGCCGCGAGCTTCGATCTGCGCGCCACGATCGAGCACCGCGGGGCGCTCGTGATCCGTGCCGGCGCAGGGCACCGGCTGTCCGCCAACGTGACCAACACCGATCCCGCGTATGCGCGTGAGGGGCACCTGGGCGTCGCGCTCGAGTCCTTCGAGCCCTCCGTGGCGGCCGCGACCGCGCTCGACGCCTCCGACGAGGCGCGGCACGCGGCGGATCTGACGAACGCCTTCGTCGAGGGCGCCGCGCGCGTGCTCGACGCCTCCGAGGTCAACGCTCGTCGTCGCGCGCGGGGCGAGCTCCCGGGCAACCTGATCCTCACCCGTGACGGGGGTGATCGTCTTCCTCGGCTCCAACCGATCGCCGAGCGGTTCGGGCTCGCGTGGGGCTGCTTCGTGGAGATGCCGGTCGAGCGCGGCATCTCGATCGCGCTCGGGATGGATCCTGTCGACGCCCCGCGCTTGGACGCGAAGGGGTTCGGGCCAGCGGCTGAGGAGTCGTACGCGAGGTGGGCCGAGCTGGCGGCCGACGCGCTCGGGGGGTTCGAGGCGCTGTACGTGCACATCAAGGGTCCGGATGTCCCCGCGCACGACGGACGAGCAGAGGACAAGCGCGATGTGATCAGCGCGATCGACCGTGCGTTCTTCGCCGAGATCCTCCCGCGGATCGACCTCGGCCGGACCGTCGTCGCGGTGACCGCCGACCACTCGACATCGTGCGTCCGGAAGGCTCACACGGCCGACCCCGTGCCCCTGCTGGTCGCCGGCCGAGCCGTCACCCCTGACGGCTCGTCGTCGTACGGGGAGACCGCCTGCAGAGACGGCTCCCTGGGGGAGCTCCTCGGACCTCAGATCCTGCCTCGGATCGTCGAGACGATCCGTGCCTGAACCGCAAGCGCCGCGGGGGTTGACCGTCGTATAGTTCTGCGGAACCCCGCCCCGGGGGGAGGCGAGAAGGTCCTGCCCCCCGCGACGTAGACGAGGGAGCGATGGCCAAGGTGAGGTCGCTGGAGGTCGAGGACGAGGAGCTCGCCGCCGACCAACAGATAGCGGAGGGCATCCCGTCCGAGATCATCGGGCGATCACCCGGTCAGATCTTCTGGCGACGCTTTCGCAAGGACCGGTTCGCCCTCGTCGGGATCGTCGTCATCGTCATCATCGTGATCCTCGCGATCACCGCGCCGCTGTTCTCGAAGTGGGTGGGCCACCCGGTCAACAAGACCTACATCTTCGAGATGACGACCGAGATCGGGAACCCATTAGGCCCGACCCTCAGCAACGAGGCCGGTCGCTTCTACTTCGGCGCCGACGGGACCGCGCGAGACCTGTTCGTGCGCGTGCTCTACGGGGCTCGCACGTCGTTGATCGTGGCGCTGTCGGCGACCATCATCGAGGTCTTCCTCGGCGTCCTGTTCGGGGTCATCGCCGGCTTCTACCGGGGGCGGATCGACACGTTCATCTCGCGGATGGCCGACGTTTTCTTCGCACTGCCGACCCTGCTGCTGATCCTGGGGATCACCGCCGCGTGCGGTGGGCAGCCACCCGGACAGGAATGCCTCGGAGGGCTCCTGAAACCGGGGATGGGACTGATCGCCTTCGTGATCGGGTTCTTCGCCTGGCCGTATCTGTTCAGGATCGTCCGCGGGCAGGTGCTGTCGCTTCGCGAGAAGGAGTTCATCGAGGCGTCGCGGTCTCTCGGAGCCTCGAACACGCGCATCATGTTCCGTGAGATCCTCCCGAACGTGATCGCCCCGATCATCGTCTACTCGACGTTGATCATCCCGACCAACATCTTGGCGGAGGCGGGTCTTTCCTTCCTCGGTCTCGGGATCCAGCCGCCGACCGCGTCGTGGGGAGCGCAGCTCGAGGAGGCGTCGATCCTGTACCGGATCGCCTGGTGGACCATGCTCTTCCCCGGGATATTCCTGTTCGCCACAACGCTCGCGTTCAACCTGGTCGGCGACGGCCTCCGCGACGCGTTCGATCCCAAGACGGCCTGATCTACGTACCAGGGAGCAGGAAAGGAGTCTCGAGCAAACGACGGAGGCCCACGCGCGGGGGGATCGCCCCGCGCTCTCGTTCGCAAGGAGGGATGCATGAAACGATATCTGCGGATCGTCGCCGCCGTGGCGGTGCTCGCGCTCGTCGCCGCAGCCTGTGGTGGCGGGGAGGACTCACCCAGCGACACCGGTAGCACGGCGTCGCCCGGTGCGGACATCGCGCAGGGCGGCACGCTCGTCACCGCGATGACCCAGGACTTCTTCTACGGGCTCGACCCCACCCAGGAGTACTACTCGGTGTCGTGGGAGTTCCTGCGGTGCTGCATGGCCCGCACGCTGTACACCTACGAGTCGGTTCCGGCCGACGAGGGCGGCGGTGTCCCCGTACTGGACATCTCCGACGGCGAGCCCGCGGTGTCCGAGGACGGTTTGACCTGGACGTTCACGATCAAGCAGGGCGTGATGTTCGGTGACCCGCTCAACCGGCAGGTCGAAGCCCAAGACTTCGTGAACGCGATCAACCGTCTCGCCGACGCCGACATCAACGGGCCCGGCTACCCCTTCTACTACACGCGGATCGACGGGTTCCAGGACGCCTGGGACGGCAAGGCCGACGAGGTCTCCGGCGCGGTGGCGGTCGACCCCTCGACCTTCGAGCTCACGCTCAACGAGCCCGAGCCGGACATCCCGTTCCTGTTCGCGATGGCGGCCACGGCGCCGCTGCCCACCGAGCTCATCGAGGCGCACTACGACGCCGTCGAGCTGGGCCAGTTCCTCGTCTCGTCGGGCCCCTACCAGTGGGAGGGCATGGAGGGGATCGACCTGACCGGCAAGGAGCCGCCGACCGGCATGGACATCGGCCGCGCCTACGTGTTCGTGCGCAACCCGGTCTATGACCCGGCGACCGACGGCCGTCGTCCCGCTTACCCGGACCGGATCGAGATCCAGGTCGGCGGCGAGGTGCAGGACGGCCTCGACAAGGTGGACGCCGGCGCGATCGACTGGTGCATCGACTGTGGTGTGACCGCCACGACGCTGCAGGCGTATTCGGCCGACCCGGCGCTCGCCGAGCGTCTCAAGACCCACCCGGCCGACGCCCTTTCCTACACGGGATTCAACGTCTTCCAGGCCCCGATGGACGACGTCCACGTCCGCAAGGCGCTGAACTGGGCGATGGACAAGGCCGCCTACATGCGGCTGCTGGGTGGTCCGGTCGCCGGTGTGGTGGCCGGGCACTTCGTCCCGCCGGGCATGATGGGCGGGTTGAACGCCGACTACGACCCGTACGCGACGCCGGATAACCGTGGCGACATCGACAAGGCCAAGGAAGAGATGGCCCAGTCGGTGTACGACACGAACCAAGACGGCGTGTGTGACGGCGACGTCTGCACGATCCAGGCCTTCGCGGTCACCAACGACCAGGACGCGATCAAGACCCTCGAGATCATGAACGAGGGCTTCAGCGAGGTCGGGATCACGCTCGACATCCAGACGCAGAACTACAACACGCTCGTCGCGAAGTGCGCCGAGCTCGCCGCGCACCGCGCGTTCTGCCAGGCGGGTTGGGGCAAGGACTACCCGAGCCCCTACACGTTCTTCGGGCCGCTGCTCGACGGTGGTGAGAACGGGTCGAACTACTCGTTCATGGGCACTACCGAAGACGCGCTGACCGAGGCCGGTTACGAGGTTCCGGCGAACTTCGCGGACCTCAACATCACCGAGGACATCAAGGCGTGCCAGGCGACGCCTGTCGGTGACGCGCAGAACCAGTGCTGGGCCGACCTCGACGTGAGGGTGATGGAAGAGCTCGTCCCGGTGCTGCCGCGCCGCTTCCCGAACGACAACGACGTCCTCGGGGAGAACATCGTGAACTACTCATACGACCAGTTCACGGGTGTCGGTACGGTCGACAAGATGGCGCTCGCGTCCGCAGCCGCGTAGGCTCGGACGGGAGCGTGAGATGAACCACCCGGTGGGTGGGAGCCGGAAGGCTCCCACCCACCGCATCCGCACGGAGGTGTGATCGGGATGGGGCGGTACCTGGTCCGCAGAACCCTGTTCATGGTCCTGGTGCTCTTCATCATCTCCATCTTCACGTTCCTCATCTTCATGAAGCTGCCGCCGGGCGACCCAGCGCGACGGCTCGCCGGCAAGGTCACCAACGAGCAGATCCTCGCGCAGATCCGCGAGAACCTGGGTCTGGATCAGCCGTTGTGGGAGCAGTACGGGCGTTTCGCGAAGGGTCTGATCCCGGTGCCCGGCTTGTGGCTCGATGAGAACGTCTACTACTCGTGGTCGAACCGACAGGCGGTCAGTGACGAGATCAGGCAGCGCTTCCCGATCACCGCCACCCTGACGATCGGGTCGGCCATCCTGTGGCTCTTGATGGGGATACCTCTCGGCATCATCTCCGCGGTCAAACGCAGATCCGTGGCCGACCGGGCGGGCATGATCTTCGCGCTGATCGGGGTCTCCGCACCGACGTTCTGGCTGGGTTTGATCTTCCTGTACGTCTTCTTCTACATACTTGGCTGGGCCCCGGCGACGGGGCTCGACATCGGGGACTCGCTCAGCCAGTCGATCCTGTCGGGTGAGTTCATCCTCCCGTGGATCACGCTCGCGATCACGTCCGCCGCGTTCTACACACGGATCGTGCGGGGGAACATGCTGGAGGTCCTCTCGGAGGACTACATCCGGACAGCCCGGGCGAAGGGATTGTCCGAGGGGCGCGTGACCTACCGGCACGCGCTGCGCGCGTCCCTGACGCCGGTGGTGACCATGCTCGGTCTGGACGTTGCCGGACTGCTGGGCGGCGCCGTCATCACCGAACAGGTCTTCAGTCTCCCGGGCCTCGGCAAGTACGCGATCGATAGCCTCAACGGTCTCGATTTCCCCCCCGTCATGGGGGTGACGATCGTCGCGGCGCTCTTCATCGTCGTCGCGAACCTGCTCGTCGATATCGCGTACGCCGCACTGGACCCGCGCGTGCGCTTCACCTAAGGACGGTAGATGCCCGAACCGCTGCTCGACGTCAAAGATCTGAGGGTTCACTTCCCGACCGACGACGGCCTGGTCAAGGCCGTCGACGGCGTCTCGTTCTCGATCGCGCCCGGCGAGACGCTCGGGATCGTGGGGGAGTCGGGCTCCGGCAAGTCGGTGAGCTGTCTGACCGTTATGGGGCTCGTCACTCGCAAGCAGGCGGACATCCAGGGCGACGTGATCTTCCAGGGGCAGGACCTCCTCCAGCTGCCCGCCGACGAGATGCGCGGTATCCGGGGAGCGAAGATCTCGATGATCTTCCAGGATCCCATGACCTCGCTGCATCCGTTCTATCGTGTGGGCGATCAGATCGCCGAGGCGATCCGGGAGCATCGTGACGTCTCGAAGAGGGAAGCGTTCAACCAGGCCGTCGAGATGCTCGACCGGGTGCGCATCGCCAAGCCGAAGGAGCGAGCTCGTCAGTACCCGCACGAGTTCTCCGGAGGGATGCGCCAGCGGGCGATGATCGCGATGGCGCTGTCGCTCAATCCCGACCTGCTGATCGCCGACGAGCCGACGACCGCGCTCGACGTCACCGTCCAGGCGCAGATCCTCGATCTGATCGACACCTTGCGACAGGAGTTCAATGCCGCGGTCATCATCATCACCCACGACCTCGGCGTGGTGGCCGAGCACTGCGACGAGATCCAGGTGATGTACGCGGGCAAGATCGTCGAGACGGGGAAGACCGACGACATCTACTACAGCCCGCATCACCCGTACACATGGGGGCTGCTCGGCTCGATCCCGCGTCTCGGGCAGGAATTGGACCGGCTCAATCCCATCCATGGACTGCCACCTTCGCTCATCAACGTCCCGAGCGGATGCGCGTTCCGACCGCGATGTCGCTACTCGTTCGATCGGTGCATCAGCGACGTCCCCGAGCTGATCCCCACGGACGGGTTCCACGCCGACGCGTGCCACCTCTCGCTCCAGGACAAGGAACGGGTCGTGCGCGAGGAGGTGCTGGCCCCACGATGAGCGTCGAGGTCAACGAGGGTCGGGGGACGCTGGCGCCTCCGAAGGGTGAGCCGCTCATCCGGGTCCGTGGCCTCAAGAAGTACTTCCCGATCACCCAGGGCATCCTGCTCCAGAGGCACGTCGGCGACGTACACGCCGTGGACGGGGTCGATCTCGAGGTCTACCCAGGCGAGACGGTCGGGCTGGTGGGGGAGACGGGGTGCGGCAAGTCGACGCTCGCCCGAGTGGTGATGCGCCTGTACGACCCAACCGATGGGGAGATCCAGTTCGACGGGCATGACATCACGCATCTCAAGGGTCGCGACCTGCGAGAGCTTCGTCGCGACATGCAGATGATCTTCCAGGACCCGTACGCGTCGCTGAACCCACGCAAGACGGTGGGCTCGATCATCGCGGATCCCTTCCTGCTGCACAAGACGGTTCCCCGGGACAAGGTCAAGGGCGAGGTCCAGCAGCTGATGGAGCTCGTCGGGCTGAACCCAGAGCACTACAACCGGTATCCGCACGAGTTCTCCGGTGGCCAGCGTCAACGGATCGGGTTGGCGAGGTCCCTGGCCTTGCGCCCGAAGCTCATCGTGTGCGACGAGCCGGTCTCGGCGCTCGACGTCTCGATCCAAGCCCAGATCCTCAACCTGCTCGAGGACCTCCAGCAGGAGTTCAACCTGACGTACCTGTTCATCGCGCACGACCTGTCGGTGGTGAAGCACGTGTCCGACCGCGTGGCCGTGATGTACCTGGGGAAGATCGTGGAGGTCGCCGACGGGGAGACGCTCTACGCGCACCCTCGCCACCCGTACACGGGGGCGCTGCTGTCGGCCGTGCCGGTCGCGGACCCGACCCTCGCCCGTCAGAAGCGCCGGATCATCCTCGAGGGCGACGTGCCCTCGCCGATCGATCCGCCGGCCGGATGCCGGTTCCACCCGCGGTGCCCGAAGACACGTCAGCTCGCCAAGGACCAGGGGTTGTCGGAGCGGTGGATGCCGCAGTGCGTGGAGTCGGAGCCCGAGCTCGAGGTGCAGCCCGAGGGCCAGCTCGCGGCGTGCCACTTCCCCCTGGAGAGCCGTATCATCCCCGCCGAGCCGGCGGCGCCGGCGGAGTGATGGAGGATCTCACATGATCGTGAACACCATCGTCATCGCGCTACTGATCCTTTCGTCCCTGTTCCTGATCGTCACGATCTTGATGCACTCGGGGCGGGGCAGCGGCTTGTCCGACATGTTCGGCGGCACCTCCAACCTGTCGGGCGGCACCTCGCTCGAGCGAACCCTCGACCGCATCACGGTCGTCACGGCGATCATCTTCGGTCTGTCGACGTTCTGGCTCGCCTGGCAGTGGAACCCGTAAGGGTCCGCGCCCGGCCCGTTGGTACCATGACCACGCTCACGTCGGAGTGGCGGAATTTGGTAGACGCGCTAGGTTGAGGGCCTAGTGCCCCTTACGGGGCGTGCAGGTTCAAGTCCTGTCTCCGACACTACGACCGGAACCGTCACGCGAGAGGTTTGCCAGGTTGGCTCGCATGTGATCAGGGTCGGCGTTGGGGGGTCGTCCGGCGTATTCGGACTGATCGCCCCCACCCAGAAGCTGCCCGGTCCGTGACAGACCCCGATGGCAGCGGACGTGTTGATCCCACCGCCGTAGTAGACCGCCGTGTTCCCGGTGACAGACGCAGAGTCGTCAAGGATGAGGTCGCCGCCGCCATCGGTACGGTTCTCGATTCCGCCGCCGGCTTCGGCCGTGTTCCCCGTGACCAGGGATGAGCCGTCCAAGGTGAGGGTGCCCTGGTAGTTGATGATCCCACCCCCGTACCAGTCGGCCGTGTTTCCGCTCACCTGGGCAGAGTCGTGCAAGGCGAGGGTGCCCCAGTAGTTGGAGATACCGCCACCAGAGTGGACCGAGTTGCCGCTGACCATTGCGTCGTCGTGCAGAGAGACGGTGCCGTAGTTCATGATGCCGCCGCCGCCGTTCGTTGCAACGTTGTCGTTCACCTGCGCCGTGTCGTGGAGGGCGAGTGTGCCGCCGACCGTGTTGCTGCCTTCGTTGTAGATCCCACCCCCGACTTCGGCCGCCGAGTTCGCGCTGACTGAGGTTGAACCAAGCAGGGTGAGCGTCCCCAGGTTGTAGATCCCGCCACCGCGGGTGGATCTTCCGCCCGTGATGGTCAGGTTCCTCAGCGTGACGGATGCGTACCTCTTGCTCACTGTGAGAACGGTCCCCGAGGCGTTGCCGTCGAGCGTGGGGGTGGGATAGGCAACCGTCGGGTAGCCCACGAGCTTCAGGTTCTTGGCGATCACGAAAGTTCCGACGCACACGCCTCGCACCCGAAGCCTCGTCCCGCGTCCTGCCGCATCGATCGCGCTCTGCAGGTTCGACCCCGCGCCCTCGTAGACGGCCTTGGTGCGGAGGTCCGTCGCCCGGCAGGGGGCACCCATCGCCCCCGCCGAGGTGGGCGGGATCGCCATGACCAGCGCGAGCGAGACGATCGCGAAGGACAATCGAACCTTTCTCACCTTTCTCACCCTTCTCACCCTTCTCCCTCCCAGGGGAAGCCCTCCCCGTTGAAGGGTCTTCGCGGACACCCTGAAACAGAGGCGTCAAGGCCCGGTAGGGGCGAGGGTCCCGGTGTTCCGGGCGGCTCCAGCTCGAAGGGGGTCAGCGTCACGGGCGGTCGCGTCGTCCTTCATCCTGGCTTTGGCACGGACGACGCATCCCCCTTCGGCACGTCAAGAGCAGGCTCCTTCGGCGAGCACGGAGTCGTCGTAAGATTCCCGGCGTGAGATAGGGAGCCGACCTCGAATCCCAACCGGCCACGTCCGTGGCCGGTTCCGTCACGCTCGAGGAGGTTCCCTTGTTCGCCGGTCACGACCGCCCCGCCAGAGCCACCGCGGTCCTCTCGACGGAGGCCGCGCGATGATGTCGCTGGACGCGCGCGATCTTCGGGTCGAGGCGGGGGGCCGCGTGGTGGTCGACGGGCTCAACCTTACGCTGCGCTCCGGCGACAAGGTCGGCGTCGTCGGCCGCAACGGAGCGGGCAAGACGAGCACGCTGAAGGTGCTCGCGGGGGAGGAGCCACCCGCCGCGGGCACCGTCGTACGTCGCGGGGCCATCGGGTACCTGCGCCAGGATCCGCGCCAACACCGGGACGAAGACTGGGACACCGGCCTTGAGCATGTCCTCTCCGCGCGGGGCCTGGTGGACCTTTCCCGCCATCTCGAGAAGGCCAGGATCCAGCTCGAGGAGTCGCACGTCGACCGGGCCGTGCGTCGGTTCGCGCGTCTCGAGGAGGAGTACCGGAACCTCGGCGGCTACCAGGCCGAGTCCGAGGCAAAGGCGATCGCCGCCGGTCTCGGACTGCCGCAGGACCGGCTCTCCTTGCCCGTAGGCGCGCTGTCCGGAGGGGAACGGCGCCGGCTCGAGCTCACGCGGATTCTGTTCGGCGGATCGGATCTGCTGTTACTGGACGAGCCGACCAACCATCTCGACATCGACGCGAAGTCGTGGCTGATGCGGTTCCTCGCCTCGTACAAGGGGGCCCTGATGGTCGTGAGCCACGACCTGGGTCTGCTCGACGCGTCGATCACGCGGATCCTGCACCTCGACGAGGACGATGTGGTCGAGTACCGGGGAACCTACTCGCAGTACCGGACCTCTCGCGCCAAGGACGAGGACCGTCTCACGAAACTGGCCCAGCGCCAGACCCAGGAGATCACGCGGCTCAAGACGCTCGCGGACTCGATGCGCGGGTCCACCGCCAAACGAGCGCGCAAGGCGAAGACACTCGATACTCGGGTCTCCAAGCTCGAAACCCGCAAGGTGGAGGCGCCGGCGCACGAACGCCGTGTGCGCTTCCGGTTCCCGCCGCCACCGCACTGCGGCCGGACCGTGCTGGTGGCAGAGGATCTCACGAAGTCTTACGGAGGCGGTGAGCCCGTCTTCCGCGACGTGTCCTTCGACGTCGGGAGGGGAGAGCGCCTGCTGATCCTGGGGCTGAACGGCGCCGGCAAGACGAGCCTGCTCCGGATCCTGACCGGACAGACCGAGGCGGACAGCGGGGCGTTCCGATACGGGCACGGGGTCGAGCCCGGGTATTACGCGCAAGAGCACGAGGGTCTCCGCGACGGCGTCGAGGTCCTCACCCACATGCGCGAGGCTTCCGGCGCCGACGATCAGACGCTCCGGGGTCTCCTCGGCATGTTCGACCTGCACGGGGACGTCGCCTTCCAGGACGCGGGGACCCTCTCCGGCGGAGAGAAGACCAAGCTGGCGCTCGCACAACTGGTGGCCGGTCGCAAGAACCTGCTCCTCCTCGACGAGCCCACGAACAACCTCGATCCCCCTTCACGGACAGCCATCGCGGACGCCCTCCAGGGCTGGCCGGGCGCGATGGTCCTCGTGAGCCACGATCCGGAGTTCGTGGAAGCCCTCGAACCCGAGCGGGTGCTGCTGATGCCCGACGGCGACCTCGACTACTGGAACGAGGACCTGCTGGACCTGGTCGAGCTCGCATAGCCAGTGGACCCACCGGCGGCTATCCTCGGCGCGCCCGACCGAGAGGAGCAGGGACGTGAGCGCGAACGGATCGGCCGACCTCGTCTTCGTGAACGGTGCGGTGTACACGGTCGACGCTGCCCGCAGCTGGGCGCGTTCGGTCGCGGTGAAGGACGGGCGGATCGTGGCCGTCGGCAACGACGACCTTCGCGACCTGATCGGATCCGGCACCGAGGTGCTCGATCTGCTTGGGCGGATGCTCCTGCCAGGGTTCCAAGACGCGCACGTCCACCCGGTGAGCGGCGGCATCGACATGCTGCAGTGCGACATGCACGACCTCGGCACCAAGGAGGAGTACCTCGCCGCGGTCGCCGAGTACGCCGCGGCGAATCCCGACGAGACGTGGATCCTCGGAGGCGGTTGGTCGCAAGACGTCTTCCCGCGCGGGTGTCCCTCGAAGGAGGACCTCGACTCCGTGCTGCCGGACCGCCCCGCGTACCTGCCGAACCGTGACGGCCACAGCATCTGGGTGAACTCGAAGGCGCTCGAGATCGGCGGGGTCGCCGCCGACACCGTCGACCCCGAGGA
>Ga0214473_10007391_pt1 | contig 13039 bp, 9 predicted proteins | sample RVTome_7_FD_203509 | JGI IMG/M metagenome (GOLD analysis project Ga0214473, IMG submission 203509) | Soil microbial communities from uranium-contaminated site in the Upper Colorado River Basin, Wyoming, United States - RVT98D197 | ecosystem: Environmental > Terrestrial > Soil > Contaminated >...
CGGCCAGATCTTGCGTAATGTTGCTCGCTATTGCCCGGCGTACCACGGTCCGTAGATTGAGAATCTGGTCCCGTTGTGCCGGATGAGAGGATAAGAACGCTTCGATCTGGTCGCGCTTCACGCCCCATGCAAAGACATTCTTGCCCGGTTGCACTGGATCCACAGGTAAGAATGGCTCGCGGCGATTCTCTAACGTCGTCGCAATGGGTCCTTGAAAGAGACGATATAGCGAGAGCAGGTTTTGCGTCTCACGATTATTGCCGGTACGACGATCAAGCTTAACCAAATCCCTGTAGAAAGCCTCAGCCTGCACGTGCCTCTGCTCTTCGTACAGTCTTTGAAATATCTGCCCGACCTCGAGCAGCTTCAAGATCGCCTTGCGCTCTCCCGCGTTGAGATGTGTAAGATCAGGCGCCAACCGAATCGTTTGCGTTTTATCGAGCAGCGCCTGGCTTTGCTCCAGCGTCCAGTATCCGGGCGGGAGCTTAGTCCGAAATCCCACTTCACTTTTGGCCAGACCCACTATTGAGACAAAAACGAGCCCGACGATTCCAAAAGCCTTCCTCATACGGCGACACCTCGCAGATTTTCTTTGCCCAATCATACAGAATTACAAACCATTTCTCATTGACCTCATGCCTATGTTGATCTGCCGTCAAGTGTCTCAAGTTTGTGGCGCAGCGCTTCACCGACACTCACGTAATTTCCTCGCGTTTAGACTGCATTTGAGATGGCATCGACCTTGCACTGCTCGTTGATCCAGGTGTACGGGAACATGCACTTCTTTGGATTCAAACTCTTACTGCGGGGAGTGGCAAAACGCTGGCAACGCCAACGGCGACGGCGTCTTGTGGGCCGCGCTTATGACATGGCGCTGGAAGTGGCGCGCGTGGTTCCTAGGCGAACGCGAATATTGGATGTCGGCTGCGGCAACGGATTCATTGCCCACCATCTAAGCTCATTATTGGATCGTCCGGTAGTGGGAATGGACGTAACACTAAGTACGGCAGCGCCAATTGAATACATCCGTTACGATGGGCGTCACTTTCCCGTCGAGGACGCAGCGTTTGACTGTGTTCTGCTGTGCTATGTCCTTCATCATACTCAACACTTAGCGCAGATCATAAACGAAGTCCGCCGAGTGCTTCGCAACGACGGTCTGGTCATCTGCTTCGAAGATGTTCCCGAGAGCTGGTGGGACCAACTGGTCTGCTGGACTCACGACCGCATGTGGCGCGGCCGCACTGGTCGCTGCACGTTCTACCGTCACGATCGCTGGAGCAGGCTTTTTGATGCGGCTGGGTTCGAAGTAGTTATTGAGCGCCCGCTCTCGCGTTGGCGCAACCTTGCTCATCCAGTTACACGTCGATTTTACCTGCTGCGGTCCACTGGAAATTTTAGCACTTATGCAGGCGCAAACTGCGTAATTTCCCCCGGTTTACGCAGCATTTTATTAACCTCGCCGAGATGAGTCTCCTCTTCTGCAATCATGCGCCTGGCAAACTCTTCCAGCATCACTGAGCGATCTTTCACCAGATCGAGCAGTTTTTTATAGAGTGCTAAACCTGATCTCTCAGCTTCTAACGATTCGAGCAGGATGTCGTTTATGGCGTGTTTTTCGGTTTCCAGCAAGGCGCCAATCTTAAGCGAAGGGTGAGCGCCAAAATGCGTTACCAACTCACCGGCTTCGTTGGCATGCTGCAAGCAAGTGCTTGCTTCTCCTCTTAACCAGCTCACGATCGGGATCCGGTTATGGCCAAAGACCATTAAGGAATAGTGGGTGTAGCGCACCACACCAGCTAACTCTGCCTCAAGAATCTGATTCAATAAAGCAACCGCTCCAACGGTATCGAATTTTTCCTCAGCCATCGGTTTTCTCCTGTTCCCAATCTATGTCCGCTAGTCTCAATTTCATCGGCATGAGTACCACCTTCCTCAAGCCTGATAGTTCTCTCAACGGGCTCCGTCTTGAGATCAGTATACCGTAATACGATACCTTCCGCTGCCAGTAACTCGGCGGCAGGCTTGACCGCTCGCAGGTGGAGATACCTGTGTTCAGAACATAGAACCGTCGCGGTCCAAAGCGGGCCAAGCCTCGGCAAATATCTACTACCAGGTCCCGCGCTGTTTCGAGCCGCACCGATGTCGAACCTGGATATTCCACAAATGCCGGGTAGAAATGATAGTTGATGGTCGGCGCCACAACGACTTCTGAATCTTGGAGGATACGATCAAAACCTCAGTGATAAACAACTCAAGCCACCATCCATTTTCTGGAACTCAGACGTGTAGAGTGTGGTCACATGAAAGTCGCATTGTTTCAATCTTCGCTCCAGCTTGGGAAAACCGTCGGCCAACAAGAGGTGACCGTTAACCAGAAGGCAATTCGCTCCATGGTCCTCGCCTTCATCTACCACCACCAGATCATAATCCTTAAATTCTTTCTTGACAGCGAGTCTTTCGTCGATTATCAACCGATTCTGTCCCAGATAAGCCAAGCCACTCTTTAAGTGCAGGAGTCCGCTATAGTCTCGTATTTCAATCAGTGATGAGGTGTATGCGAAAGAGGACAGCAGCTGTGCTAACTGCTCTGCGCCCGCCTCATTCGTGCGATGGGACAGACCGATGAAGAAATGGTCATCTGCCTGGCACACATCTCCTCCATCGAGTGTAGCGGGTTGAACAATTGTATTTACTTGTGAATAAGACTGGGCCAGCGTCTTACGAATGATATCGACTTCACCTAAACGACTGGGCGCACCAGGGCGTGTAATAATCGCGCCCTTTTCAGTTACAACGGCGGTATCCTCGACAAACGTGCTATCCGGGTAGCGTTTGTCCGCTTCCAAACGAATCAGCTCTAGTCCACATCGCTCGAGTGCGATGCAGTAACTCTCGTGCTGCTCGAGCACGCGAGAATACTCCGGCACCCCGAGATGAGCTGAAGTCAGGCCCTGGCTAAAGTTTTCTGCCGGAGCACGAACGATGGCCTTGCGGTAAGCTGCCATTTTAAGCGCACTGTCCAGTTCTGCCTGCTCGCAAGCTAAGCAGCGTGCTTTGTGTGCAGAGATAAAGTTCTAGAGTGTCAGGGGCGCCGTTTAGCGAGCACATCGAACTTGTAAGGCACTCCGGACGACCTGAAAGGTAGCCGGCAAACGACCCGGCAATTCACCATCAACTTCCAGATCCAATTCACAATTGTCTTCTGCCGGGCGCACGCTTACCTTCGCGGCTAAGGCATGTTGGACCTGCTCCATGCCTAAATGTGCCCCCGCGTAGATTCGAGGCGCATTGGTTACGAGTTGTAAGGCGCTCAAACCACCTATTGCAACAACGTCAAACTTGCCATCATCCAGAACTGCCCGGGGAGCAATCTTCATGCCGCCCCCAAAATAGCGCGCATTAGCGACGCATAGAGTAGTTACAGTTAGACAACTTTCGCTCTCATCATCTAACTGAACGAGCACGCGCGTGGCAAGCGACTGCATGGCCTCACGTAGCATCGCCACACCATAGGAGATTCTGCCTCCAAAGAATGGCAGCATTTGTCCTCGCAGCGATTTGGCCGATTCTCCATTCCTTACGCGCTTCACGACGCGAGCACTGATCCCAAACGAAGCTACACCCAGAAAATAACGAGACTGGTGAATTCCATTCTCGCCAATAAACGACACCCGGCCAACATCAATTGCTCGCGTGATACCTCCACGAAGAACCTTCGCAGCCTCGCGAGCAGTCGCAGAGATTCCGAGAGTTTTACGAAAATCACCTCCCGTCCCCGCGGGCAAAATCCCCAAAGACGCCATCTTTCCGGAGTTGAGAATACCGTTGGCAACTTCGGAGACGGTGCCGTCACCGCCGCACGCAATTATCAATTCCGTGCCTCTTGCCGCAGCTTCGGCAGCGATGAAAACTGCATCACCGGGCCTTTCAGTAAACGAAACCTGGAAAGCGCCCAGCTGATTGCGTAGTTCGCTCGCAAGGCGCGGCCAGACCGTAGCCGTTTCACCCGACGCCGAAGCAGGATTAACGATGACATGGGGAATCATTCAAGAAAAGAGGGACTGAAAAACCAGAGCGCCTTCACGGAATGCTTTGCTGGCGTGCTCGATCCTGTTCACCGAGCTCCGCAATCTTATTCATCACGATGGTGGAAATTTCCATGTACGTGCGGGCCCGATTTGGACTTTTGACGTATTGAGAAAAATCGATCGGCTGCCCGAAGTGAATTCGAATATTCTCTTCCCGCGTCCAGTTGCGAAATATTTGACGCGGTAGGCTGTTACAGAGCCCGGCAATAAAAACTGGTATCACTTGTGGCTGGGCATCCTTGATCAATTTGCCCACACCGGGTTGGGCCGGCAGATAAGAGTAGGGATCCAAACTCTTGTTTCGTGTCCCCTCAGGATGGAACCCGATAATATTACCTGCGCCATGGCGACAGAGTTCCGTGAGTACACGAAATGAAAACCCGTCAAATCTACGTTTCTGCGGGATAGGATTATCGCCTGTAGCAAAAAAGGGCGGGTACATTGACCACCAACCCATGACCAGGTTAACAAACAGCCCCAATAAAGATTGGTAAAAGAACCGGCCGCGCACCGGAAAGAATAGTTGCTTGCGCCACGCGGTTTTCCCAAAGACCACCGTCGAAACGGCATACATATCAAAGAAAGAGCGGTGATTAGCTACCAGAAGGATTGGACGCTCTCGCGAGACATTCTCGAGATGGTCCAGCCCCTCGACATGCATGATGTTGTAGGTTGAAAGGTGGATCCACCCGGCACCAAAAGTCTTCTGACACCACGTCCATACGCGCTTCCAGCGAGATTGATTCATACGGCGCACCAGCCGGAATGCGAAGAGTTCAAACCGAGACAGCACGGCTGCTTCTGCTTCCGAAGGCTCCAGCGCCTGCTCTCTGCTTTTTTCGGTTTGGACAGTCTGGCGCTCGGTTGCGGCACAAAGTCCGTCGCCTGGGTCCGTTGTGTCAACTCCTCTTTCTGCTATCGATCGCTCTGTTTTCAACCTTGACCCTTTAACGCAAAGCGTCGCTCATCCCAGGGAGAAATATTTCGCTTCCGGATGGTGAACAATAATGGCAGAAGTTGATTGTTCGGGAACTAGTTGAAATTCGTCAGTTAACTCGACGTCAATACGGTGGGGCTCGATAAGCGCGAACAGCTTCGCTTGGTCTTCGAGCTCAGGGCAGGCCGGATAACCAAAACTATATCGCGATCCTTGATAACCCTGGTGGAATAGTTTAGCTAACTGTGGCGCGTCGTGACCGGCAATTTTCAGCTCCTCCCTGATTCGTTTGTGCCAAAGCTCCGCCAGAGCTTCGGCGCTCTCCACACTCAGTCCGTGAAAGTACAGATATTCGGTGTAATTGTCTGACTTAAACAACTCCTGAGCATATTCACTTGCGCGCTTTCCCATTGTCACCAGGTGAAAGGCTACGACATCCATTCTGCCGGATCCTTTGGCAGCAAAGAAGTCAGCGAGGCACAAATGCCGGCCCTCAGGTTGGCGCGGAAAAGTGAATCGCAAGCGCTCCGTACTTTCGTCATCTTCGTAGATGATCAGATCATTGCCTGCAGACTGACAAGGGAAGTAGCCGTACACAACCTGAGGCGCCAGCAGCTGCGCCCGCTTGCTGCGTTCTCTTAACTCGTCAAAGATCGGCCGCACAGTCTCCCGGACCAACGCTTCGTACTCAGTCTTCGATGTTCGACCCTGTTTGAATTGCCATTGTCCTTTGAAAAGCGCCGTCTCATTTATGAAGGAAAACACATCGTCGAGCAGTATGTCTTCCACCACTCGTGAGCCATAAAACGGCGCCTGCGGAATCGAATCGGCTTCGCGAACATCGGAGCGAAGGGTACGGGCTGTTTCCTCGGAAGGTCTGGATCGGTCTCTCTTGATAATGTGATGGATGCCCAGTTTCGCATCTTGGCCCACGAGATCTTCCGTATCAACCTCATTGGATGCCCTTGCAACCTTTGCCTCTTTGTCCGCCGATTCCTTCACGACGCCCGCTGCTCCTGCGCCATTGGCGTTCGTGAGCTTATCCATTGTATGCAGCCCGGCAAAAGCATCGCGCGCGTAGAACAAGCGACCTTTGTAGAGTGACTTTAAATCGTCTTCCACATAGCGCCGTGTTAAGGCCGCTCCCCCAAGCACCACAGGGACGTCGATACCTCGTTCATTCATTAGTTCCAGGTTCTCTCGCATCACCAGAGTCGACTTCACGAGTAAACCACTCATGCCGATGGCATCCGCCCGATGTGCCTCATAAGCTTGTAGAATTGCATCTATTGGTTGCTTGATACCCAGATTGACGACCTTATACCCGTTATTGGTAAGGATAATGTCCACGAGATTCTTGCCGATGTCATGAACATCACCTTTCACGGTGGCGAGGATCATCGTGCCCTTTGCAGTTGCCCCCCCCTTTCGTTCTATGAACGGCTCAAGGAAACGGACGGCCGCTTTCATGGCTTCCGCCGACTGCAGCACGAAAGGCAACTGCATCTGTCCACTGCCAAAAAGATCGCCGACGACTTTCATGCCATCCAGCAGAATGTTGTTAATGATGTCCAGGGCGGAATACTTTTCGAGTGCTGTCTTGAGCTCATCCTCCAACCCTATCTTTTCACCATCAATTATGTGAGTCTTTAACCGCTCTTCCACCGTAGCGCCTTTTGCGGCAACCTTCCTGGCAGCACTCTTCACGCCTTCAAAGAGTTTTGTAAACTCACCTAGCGGGTCATAGGTGCAAACATCGCCGGCAAACTGCCTGCGGTCGTAGATGAGGTCGCGCGCGACTGTTAGTTCACGGTCACCAATACGGTTTAGTGGCTCGATCTTGCTTGCATTAACAATAGCGGCGTCGAGCCCAGCCTCGACTGCATCGTGGAGAAACACCGAATTCAAGACTACGCGGGCGGCTGGATTCAGTCCAAAAGAGACATTCGAAACACCAAGCAACATGAGCGAACCCGGCAGCTCCTTTTTTATGCGCTTGATTGACTCGAGCGTCTCGACCGCATTACGGCGATCCTCCTCGATACCAGTAGAAATCGGTAAGGCAAGCGGATCGAAGAAAATATCGGTAGCGGGAAGTTTCAGTTCCTCCGTCGCCTGCTTGTATGCGCGCTTGGCAATTTCGAGTTTACCATCCGCCGTGCGGGCCATTCCCTGCTCATCAATGGTACCGATAACAACACTGGCTCCATAGCGTTTGGCGAGGTCAACTACTTTCAGAAATCGTGGCACCCCATCCTCATAATTTGTGGAGTTGAGAATGCACTTTCCGCCTGCGTGTTGTAATCCTGCCTCCATCTTCTGCCATTCGGTGGAGTCAAACATTAGCGGTATCTTGATGTTAGTGACCAATCGCGATGCCAGTTCGTGCATGTCGCGTTCGCCGTCACGACCAACAAAATCGACATTCACATCAAGCACGTGCGCACCTTCGCGCTCCTGCTCCTTGGCAAGCGATACGAGTCCGTCCCAGTCCTCGTTATTGAGCAGGTCTCGCATTTTCCTGGAGCCACTTGCATTCACTCGCTCGCCGATAATCAAAAAGGAAGTGTCCTGCTGGTAGGGCTGCTGAATGTAGATGGAAGAGGCAGCGGGGGTAATTCTAGGCGTACGACTCTTTGGTGAAAACTGACTTATGCGATCAACTACGAGCCTCAAATGATCCGGTGTTGTACCACAACAACCACCCACAATATTCACTCCAAAGTCGCGAGCAAAGTGCTCAAGGTGAGCCACAAACGACTCGGGGGTTTCATCGTAGTGAGTTTCGCCATTCTTCACCTGCGGCATTCCGGCATTCGGCAAGACAGAAACAAACTTCGTCGCATTGGCGCACAGGTAACGAATACTATCAGCCATGTGTTTGGGGCCGGTTCCGCAGTTCATGCCAATGACGTCTATCGGAAAAGGTTCCAGGGCCGTCAAGGCCGCAGCTATCTCGGTACCATTCAGCATTGTCCCAAAGACTTCGATTGTCACCTGGGCAATGACGGGACGGCGATCCTTCACGACTGCAAAGTGCTCGAACACCGCGGCGAGGGCGGCTTTTGTTTGCAATAAGTCCTGGCAGGTCTCAACTATGAACAGGTCAACGCCCCCATCCCAAAGCCCACGCACCTGCTCGGCGTATGAGTCTTTCAAGGCGCCGTACGTCACATGGCCCAGAGTGGGAAGCTTGGTTCCCGGGCCCATTGAGCCGGCCACCCACCTTGGCTTATCGTTCGATAAATAGTCGCTGGCGATCCGTTTAGCTAAACGAGCTGCGATCACATTCAACTCATAGGCACGTTCGGCGATCTGAAACTCACCCAGCACAATTGGATTGGCGCCGAAAGTATTTGTCTCGACTACATCACAGCCTACATCCAGAAATGCTGTATGAACTTTCTCAACTGCATCGGGCCTTGTGACCAGCAAGTGTTCCGTACAATTCTCAAACTGCGGGCCGCCATAATCCTCGACTGTCAGGTCCTGGGCATGCAGATTGGTGCCCATCGCCCCGTCAAAAACAAGGATCCGCTCCTTAAGTGTTTCGAGAATGCTAGCCATTAGAAATTGTCGATTGCCGATTGTCGATTGCCGGTTGTCGAATGTCGATTGTCAGATCTCTCTGTCCCCTGACCTGGCCGTGGTTTCCCAATGAAAAATAGCGAATGTCAAATGTCAAATGCTACTTCTTGCGGCAGTCGCCGTCCGCTCTCCAATCGGCGATCGGCAATCCAAAATCGACAATAGAAAATGGCCCCGCGCTTTGACAACGCGGGGCCTCTCGAGAAACTCCTATTCAAATCAAGGGAAAGACTCGCCGAGCTGTTTAGCGGGTTATTTTACGTGGCCGCAAGTCGCCTTAACTCACCACATTTGTCAATGTTTATTGAACCACCCTGACTCTGCTCTGTCAAGAGCGACAGACCGTTCCAGTACGCAGAAAAGCAGTGTAGATTAATGTACGCGATTGTTCGAATACCGCACCCAAGCAGTGCCGGTAGACGTCAAAAGCGAAAACCCGATGGCTGAATTCCGCTCCTCGAACGGTGCTGAATGATATGAGTTTGGTTGGAGTGTTCGTAGCTGCCACTAGCTGAGACAGACAACTTCCAATGGTAAATCTTGTCGCTATCGTCACGTGAAACGCAAAGAAGACTTCGACAAAGATTTCACCGCTGTGATAAGTTCTCCTTTCACAACCTGGGTCCTTCAGACTGTGCACAGATAACCCAATGCGACGCGCTATTTATCCCGGCTCTTTTGATCCGGTGACAAATGGACACCTCGACATCATAGAGCGCGGCTGTAAGCTCTTTGATGAGATCATCATTGCCATTCTCGTCAACCCCGAGAAGAGGCCTTTCTTCACCATTGAAGAGAGGCGCGATATGCTCGAGGAAGTCCTTAGGAAGATCAACCGCGGCAGTTGTGAACTGCGAGTTGACGATTTTGAAGGACTGCTGGTGCACTACGCTGTTGCGCAAGAGGCTCATGCTATTGTTCGAGGCATTCGCGCGATCTCCGATTATGAGTACGAGCTGCAAATGGCGCTAATGAATCGCCGACTTGAGCCAAGCATCGAGACAGTTTTTATGATGCCGGCCGAAATCTACTCGTATGTTAGCTCCCGCCTCGTAAAGGAAGTGTTTCAACTAGGCGGCGAGCTTGGCGGTCTTGTCCCGGCTCTTGTCGAAGCGCGAATGAAACAGAAATTATCAGGATCGTAGACTCAAACCGATTTAAACTCCATGATGACTAAACCAGCCGGCTCTCATTTCAATGGCTCTGTCAACGTCGGAAGCATGCAACCGTCGTCCACACTTGCGGCGATGCAAGCGGCCGAAACACTGCGTGCTGCAGGAATGAATGTGGTGGATTTTGGGGCCGGAGAGCCGGATTTCGACACTCCCGAAAACATTAAAGAGGCAGCCGCTAGAGCCATGGCTGAAGGAAAAACTAAGTACACACCAACCGGAGGCACTCGTGAGCTACAACAGGCGATCATCGATTTTTACGGCCGCGAGTTTTCAGCACATTACGAGCCTCAGGAAGTAATAGCCACCTCCGGCGGCAAGCAGGCGATCTTCAATGCAGTTGTGACTCTACTCAACCCGGGCGATGAAGTCTTAATAGCCAAACCCTATTGGGTGACTTTTCCTGAGGTGGTGGCCTTTGCCGGCGGTAAGCCGGTATTCATCGAAACTGGTGAGACAGAATTTCTCTTAAACGCGGAGCAGGTAGCAAAGGCAATAACGGCTCGAACAAAGCTGATCATCCTAAATTCTCCTTGTAATCCCTCTGGCCGAGTAATACCTCCGGCAGAGTTCCGAAGAATTATGGAGGTTGTCGCTGAACGTGACATTCATGCAGTCTCCGATGAGTGCTACTTGCGTTTTGTCTATCCACCGGCACAGATATTCAGCGCCGCAAGTTTGCCGCCTGAATTGCGAAGGCGTCTTTGTATCGCGGGCTCATTCTCGAAGACTTATGCGATGACGGGGTGGCGGATGGGTTATTCACTGGCTGGGCAGGAATGGAGCAGAGCCATGGCAAAGGTACAAAGCCACTCGACAAGCAATCCAAATTCTATGGCGCAACATGCAGCGACCGAAGCTCTTAATGGCCCACAAACATCTGTCTCGACGATGCTTGAAGAATATACAGCCCGGCGCGCGTGGCTGCTTGGGGCATTAAGAGAGATTCCTGGCCTGAGTTGCAACGAACCTGAAGGTGCATTTTATGCGTTTCCAGAAGTCACCTCGTGCCTAAAAGGCGACATCAAGAGTTCCGGAGAATTTGCGCGCCAGCTGATGGAAGAAGAGCAAACAGTCGTAACCGATGGCGCAGGCTTCGGGGCAGCTGGCTATGTTCGGTTGTCCTACGCCACCTCCAAGGAACAACTGCGGGAAGGCGTCAGACGTATCAAACGCTTTGTCGAGAAGCGCGGGTAGGTCGCTTTCAGGTCTCTTGTTTTTTGAGAAGGTCTTGACGGAATAAAACGATCCACGAACTTACACGGATAGGCACGAAACTATTTCCCAGAAACTTGGTTTTGTGTTGTTTCGCGTGGGCTCGTGGATCGCGTTGTTTTGATTGGCACCTGAGTCGCGCTATGCGTTCAAAAAAAAAGCGCTGTTTGAATTATCAAACAGCGCCAATTCTTTGAAACGCATGCAGCACTAGTACAGATTGAAGTTGTATTCCAACTGCATCCACATTGAAACCGTGTGGCCATCCTTGGTCGCCGGAATAAACTTAATCTGCCTCGCTGCCGCAATGGCACGATCAGTTAAGCCGTAGGGTAATCCAGAGACAGCACGGATATTGGTCACCTGACCACTCGATGAAAACACCGCTCGTAGAACCACAGTGCCGACTATCTGATTCTTTCTCGCATCTTCCGTATATTGCGGCTCAGGTTTCGAAAGAACGCGCGCTTTTGAGGTGACGTCCTTCCCGCTGAAGATCCTGTTGTAGTCACCGCCTCCGCCGCCGCCGGCGCCACCACCGCCTTCGCGATAGTCACCGCCGCCGATGTTGCCACCGCGGCCCGGTCCAATGCCGCCGCCCTCGCCGGGCCCAACTCCAGTCCCGGTTCCAGAGCCAATGCCGTTTCCAACTCCTGGACCTGAAGATGGCGTAGTACTCTTCGATTTCGGATCACCATAAGGCAACACGCGCAGATCAGGCGGGACAAGCAGTGGATCAGCCACGACAGTCGCTGCAACTGGCAGCGCCGGGTTTTTAACCACCGGAGGTTTGGGATCCGGGGGAAGAATCTGCGGCACGGTTAGAGATGCCTGGGGCAATTTGCCAGCTGACGCTGGAGTCTGCTCCTGCCGCCCGCCGCCGCCACCACCACCGGGCCTTTCTTGTTTTGGTTTACTACCTCCGCCACTGCCCTTATTGAAGCCTGCCGGACCCGGGTCTGGAGTAGGCTGTTCGTCTGGGATATCGAATATCTGCTCTACTATTGGTGTGTCTTCGTCGGCCTGCGCGAGTTCCTTAGCCTGCTGCCGGCGGTCGAGAAGAAACACTCCTCCTACAATAGTGAACAGAAAGACGAAAGCGCTGACCATCGCGAACACAACATTGCGGGAATCTGACGCCTCCGCACCCATCACGGCCGCTCCGCCTTCGCGTCCAAGCCACGTGGCAAATGTACCCACCATGCCGCCGACGGCGATCAGGGTAAAGATAATAAGGCCGATACGAGAATTGCCTGCAGAGTTTGACCGATCAAGGAACGCTACGGCTGCAACCAGAACAACCATTGCCAACACTGCTGCAGACATTGCGATCAGGACGTTCTTGTTGGCAAAGAAGCGGCCAAGCATCTGCCCATAGCCGACAATAGACCGTTTCGTGAATCCAAACGGATCGCGCTTAAACTCGGGCCACGTTAACTCATACTCATGAGCTACATCTCTAAGTTCATGGGCAAGACGAGATGCCAATCCAGCATCATCCATGATTGTGAGATGGTACTCGCCCCTCACAGGGACTGCTGCTACGGGCGCAGCAGCAAAGACCGCTCGATTAGATATAGGTGGGGTAACCGGCAAAGCGGCGCGCTTGTCGCTTGCTGGAACAGTCGCCGTATCTTCATGCCGGTTCCGAAACCCATTCAGCGGTGTCCCATCCACGGGACAGAAGCTAAATTTGTCTGCGTACTCTTCCTGGCACGTTGAGCAAAACTTCATGGTCACTTCCTCTTGTTGCCTCACCGGGAACGCCGCTGCGCTGGCCTCAGCACGCGCCCCACCAAACTCTCTATGATAACTGTTTGCCACGCGTTGATCGAGAGATTTCGGAGATTCTGCGGTCCAGCGCTGAAGCAATCCCTGAAGCTCGTCATCGCCACTGAGTTCTTTTCCCGGCTTAAACCTGTTCATGTCAAGCCCTTTCCAAAGTAACAATTTCCCGCCCACTATTCAAATATGGCTGCAAAATGGTCCTGAGCCGATCCCGAGCCCGGAAAAGCCGAGCTTTTACAGCTCCCACA
>Ga0214473_10007392_pt1 | contig 13039 bp, 18 predicted proteins | sample RVTome_7_FD_203509 | JGI IMG/M metagenome (GOLD analysis project Ga0214473, IMG submission 203509) | Soil microbial communities from uranium-contaminated site in the Upper Colorado River Basin, Wyoming, United States - RVT98D197 | ecosystem: Environmental > Terrestrial > Soil > Contaminated >...
CGTGACCCCCGCCACCGCTACGTGTACGCGATCTGAGTGGCCGTGACCGCCCCCGTCACCGACAGCGTGCTCGAGCTCATCGGATCGACGCCGGTGGTCCGGCTCCGGCGCCTGCCCGAGCCCGGCTCGGCAGCCGTGTGGGCCAAGTGCGAGCACCTCAACCCGGGCGGCTCGGTCAAGGACCGGATCTGCCTGGCCATGATCGACCAGGCCCGCGACGACGGGGCGCTCGCTCCCGGCCAGCCGGTCGTGGAGCCCACCAGCGGCAACACGGGCATCGGCCTGGCCATCGTGTGCGCCGTGCGCGGCCACCCGCTCGTGCTGACCATGCCCGAGAGCATGTCCCTCGAGCGTCGCGCGCTGCTCGCGGCCTACGGCGCCGAGATCGTGCTGACGCCCGCCGAGCTCGTGATCCCCGGGGCGATCGAAGCGGCGCGAGAGGTCGCGCAGGAGCGCGGCGCGTTCATGCCGCAGCAGTTCGACAACCCGCACAACCCCGAGGCCCACCGCGCGACGACCGCGGTCGAGCTGCTCGAGGCCTTCGGCGACGAGCGCATCGACGCCTTCGTCGCCGCCGTCGGCACGGGCGGGACCGTCAGCGGCGTGGGCCGCGTGCTCAAGGAGCGCGATCCATCGACGCGCGTGCTGGCCGTCGAGCCCGCGGCGAGCCCCGTGCTCGCGGGCGGGGCGCCGGGGCCCACCAAGATCCAGGGCATCGGGGCGGGCTTCGTCCCACACAACTACGACGCCTCCGTGATCGACGAGATCGTGGGCGTGAGTGACAGCGACGCCTGGGAGACCAAGCGCCGGCTGGCTCGCGAAGAGGGGCTTCTCGTGGGCATCAGCGCTGGCGCCAATGTCTGGGCCGCCCTGCGGATCGCCGCGCGGCTCGGTGAAGGGCACAACGTAGTGACCGTGCTCTGCGATACGGGAGAGCGCTACTTCAGCCTCGACGGGTACTTCGAGTGAAAGTGAAGAGGAGAACGAAACCATGACCGTGACCGTTCGGATTCCGACGCCGCTTCGCACGCTGACCGGGGGCCAGGACGAAGTGGACGCGCAGGGCGGCACCGTCGCCGAGGTCATCGACGATCTCGAGCGACGCCACGCGGGCGTGAAGGAACGGCTGTGCGACGCCAAGGGCGTGCGCCGCTTCGTCAACGTCTACCTCGGTGAAGAGGACATCCGTTTCCTCGACGGGCTCGACACCGCCGTGAAGGACGGGGACACGCTGAGCATCGTGCCCGCCATCGCGGGCGGATGAGCGCCGCCCGTTCTCGGGCAGAAAACGACGGACATGGGCAGAGCGCGGCGCATCGAGAGCATCGTGGAGGCGGTCGGCCAGACGCCGATGGTGCGCCTCCGCAACGTGGGTCGCGAGGCGCCTGGGGTGAAGATCTATCTGAAGCTCGAGTACACCAATCCCGGCGGCTCGGTGAAGGACCGTCCGGCGCTGCAGATGATGCTCGAGGCCATGGAAGACGGGCGCTTCCCGGCGGACCGCACGCTCATCGACGCGACGAGCGGCAACACGGGCGTGGCCTACTCGATCTTCGGGGCTGCCCTCGGCCGCAGGGTGGCGCTCGTGATGCCGAGCAACGTGTCCCAGGCGCGCAAGGACATCACGCGCGCCTTCGGGACCGAGCTGATCTTCAGCGATCCGATGGAAGGCTCGGACGGCGCCATCGGGCACTGCCAGCGGCTCGTGGCGGCGGAGCCCGACCGCTACTTCTACGCGAACCAGTACGCCAACCCGGGCAACCCGCGCGCGCACTACCTCGGCACGGGCAAGGAGATCCTCGAGCAGGTCGGAGACGAGATCACCTGCTTCGTCGCGGGTCTCGGCACGAGCGGCACCATGATGGGCACGACCCGGCGGCTGCGGGAGCACGGTCGGCCCGTCACCTGCATCGCCGTCGAGCCCGCCGAGGAGCTGCACGGTCTCGAGGGTCTCAAGCACATGGCGAGCTCCCTCGTGCCGGCTATCTACGACCCGGAGCTGCCGGACGAGATCATGCCGGTGAGCACGGACGACGGGTGGGACATGGCGGATCGGATCGCGGCCGAGGAGGGCCTGCACGTGGGGCACTCGGCGGGCGCCAACGTGTTCGCGGCGGTGCAGATCGCCAAGCGCATCGGCGAAGGCTGCGTGGTGACCATCGCGCCCGACCGGGGTGACCGCTACTTCGCGCCGATGCGCTGGGAGAAGCACTATGACTGGTGACCGGCCGTGGATCGGCGGCGACCTGATCGCGGCGCGCGCGCTCCTCGACGAGATCGGTCGGCACGCGGTCGAGTGCTACCCGAGCGAGTGCTGCGGCCTCGTCGCGGGGCCGGCCGACGAGCCGGCACTCCTCGATCGCGTCATCCGAGAAACCAACGAGGCCGACAAGTACCACGCCCTCGACCCCGAGACGTTCCCGCGCACCTCGCGGACCTATTTCAAGATCAACGAGCTGCGCGCGTCCCGCGCCTTCGAGGAGGGCGAGGCGAGCGGGGACCCGATCAAGGTCATCTATCACTCCCACTGCGACACGGGCGACTACTTCTCGGCGGAGGACGCGGCCACGTTCGCGCGGGACGGCCAGCTCACGTGGCCCTGCGCCTTCCTGGTCGTCAGCGTGGTGGGGGGCAACGTCGAGGGCTCGCGCCTGTGGGCCCACGTCCCGGGGACGGATCGGTTCGAGGAGGCCCAGCTCACCGTGCGCTGACGGCCAGCCCCAGTGGCACCGCCTGGCGCCCGCGCGCCGGAGGGACTAGAGATCGCCCATGCCCGCGCCAGCGACGAAGCTCGAGGATCTTCGCGCGACCCTCTCGCAGATGGGCTCGGTGCTGGTGACGTTCAGCGGGGGCATCGACAGCGCACTCGTGCTCCGGGTGGCCACCGACCTGCTCGGCGAGCATGCCGTGGGGCTCACGGCCGTGGGACCGGCGCTCGCCGAGACCGAGCGGGCCGAAGCCGTCCGCATCGCCCGCGACATGGGCGCGCGGCACCTCATGGTCGACTCGGCGGAGATTCACGATCCCAACTACCGGAAGAACCCCGACGACCGCTGCTACTTCTGCAAGACGGAGCTCTACCGCGTCGCCGAGCGCAAGCGCGCGGAGCTCGACCTCGGCTGGATCGCGAACGGCACCAACGCCGACGACCTCGGCGACTACCGCCCCGGTCTGCGCGCGGCCGACGAGGGGCGCGTGCGCAGCCCCCTGGTCGAAGCGGGAATGGGCAAGGCCGACGTGCGGGCGGCGGCCCGGGAGCTCGGCATGGACGTCTGGGACAAGCCGGCCTCGGCGTGCCTCGCGTCCCGGATTCCCCACGGCGTGGAGGTCACGGCCGAGCGCCTCGGTCGAATCGGCACCCTCGAGGCGAGGCTCCGCGGCATGGGCTTGCGTCAGGTGCGGGCGCGCTTCCACGGCGACATCGTGCGCGTGGAGGTCGAGGCCGCCGAGCTCGGTCGGGCCTTCGCGCTGCGCGAGCGGATCCTCGAGGTCGGGCGGCAAGCGGGGTTCCGCTTCGTCACGCTCGACCTCGCCGGCTACCGCACCGGATCCCTCAATCCCGATCGGACCGTCACCGGGAGGGGCGATTGACCTGGGCCAGTCGGGTGCCGACAATCGCCGCCGGGAGCGTGACCGTGCAGCCAGAGCCAGCAAAGCCGTACCTCAGCGACGCGGAACGTGCGCTCCTGCTCGCCCTGGCGCGCGACGCCCTCGAGGCCGCGGTCCGGAGGCGGCCGGCCCGCGCAATCCCCGGCGACCACGCTGGCCGGCTCGGATCCCCGGGCGCCTGCTTCGTCACGCTTCAAGCCTTCGGCCAGCTCCGGGGGTGCATCGGGAGCCTCGAAGCGCGGCTCCCCCTCTCGGAGGCCACCTGCGACATGGCCGCGGCCGCCGCCCTGCGCGACCCGCGCTTCATGCCCGTGAGCGAGAGCGAGCTGCCGCACGTACGCCTGAGCCTCAGCGTGCTGACGCCGCTCGAGCGCATCGCCGATCCGGCGCAGGTGCGCGTAGGCGAGCACGGCTTGGTCATCAGCCGCGCCGAGCGACGGGGCGTGCTCCTGCCCCAGGTCGCGACGGAGAACGGCTGGGACCGGGAGACCTTCCTCGACCGCACCTGCGTCAAGGCGGGCCTTTTGCCCGGCGCTTGGCGGGAGCCGGGGACGAACATCGACGTCTTCCGCGCCGAGGTGTTCGGGGAGGATTGAGCGGCGGTGACTGCCACCCACCGGATCTACGTCGCAGGGCACACGGGGCTGGTCGGCTCGGCGCTCGTGCGGCGCCTCGCCCGAGAGGATCGCGGGCAGGTCGTGGTCGCGGAGCCGGGGGAGCTCGACCTGCGCGAGCAGGGCGCGGTGGATCGGTTCTTCGCGCGCGAGCGACCGAGCCACGTGTACCTCGCGGCGGCGCGCGTGGGCGGCATCCTGGCGAACGACAGCTACCCCGCCGATTTCATCTACGACAACCTGGCGATCCAGACGAACGTGGTCGAGGCATGTCGACGTCACGGCTGCGACAAGCTCCTGTTCCTCGGCAGCTCGTGCATCTACCCCAAGCACGCGCACCAGCCCATGTCCGAGGACGAGCTGCTGACGGGGCCCCTCGAGCCGACCAACCAGTGGTACGCCGTGGCGAAGATCGCGGGGATCAAGCTCTGTCAGGCCTATCGCCGCCAGCACGGGCTCTCGTCCGTGTGCGTGATGCCCACCAACCTCTACGGTCCAGGCGACAACTTCGACCTCCAGACATCGCATGTCCTGCCGGCGCTCATCCGCAGGTTCCAGGAGGCGCGGGAGTCGGGTGCTCCACGCGTTGTCGTCTGGGGAACGGGCACGCCCCGACGGGAGCTGCTGCACGTCGACGACCTGGCCGACGCCTGCGTATTCCTGATGGATCGCTACGACGACGAGGGCATCGTCAACGTCGGTGTGGGAGAAGACGTGTCCATCGCCGAGCTCGCCGGGCTCGTGCGCGAGGCGGTTGGCTTCGACGGGGACATCGAGCTCGACACGAGCAAGCCCGACGGAACGCCGCGCAAGCTGCTCGACGTCTCGCGTCTCTCCGCCCTCGGCTGGCGGGCGCGGATCGGCCTGCGGGAGGGCATCGCCGAGACCCTCCGGTGGTTCCTCGACCACCGGGCCGACGCCCGTACGTGACGGCAGCGCGGACCGGACCGGCGGAACGGCTCAGGTCTCGGGCGCGTCGCTGCTGCCCGTCTCTTCGATCGCCTTGCGGGCCGTGTCGCGAAGGCGCGCCTTCTTGCCGCGCAAGGACCGCAGGTAGTAGAGCCGAGCGCGTCGCACGTGGCCACGTGCGATCACCTCGATCTTCTCGATACGAGGCGAGTGGGTCGGGAAGACGCGCTCGACGCCCACGCCGAAGGAGACCTTGCGGACCGTGAAGGTCGACCCGAGGCCGCCCCGGTTGCGCCGGATGACCACGCCCTGGAAGACCTGGATGCGCTCCTTGTCCCCCTCACGGATGCGGTAGTGGACCCGGATGCTGTCCCCGGTGCGGAAAGCCGGAAGCTCGCGGATGTATGTGCGCTCGAGCGCTTGGATTTGCTTGACGGGGCTCGACATGGCCGGGACCTCGCGGAAAGGGCGGCTTAGCTACCACGGGGGCCAGAGCTCGTCAACGCCCCGCCCCGCCGCTGACGAGCCGGTCGAGGACGATGGCCGCAGCCGCCCGCACGGAAAGGTGGTTGTAGTCCGAATCCCCCCGGATGGGCTCGAGGACCACGTCGCAGGTGGCGAGCAGCTCCGCGGTCATGCCGTGACCCGTGCCGAACAGGATCAGGTGCGGGACGGCGCTCTCCGCCAGCTCCACGGCGAGATCGCCGAAGGAGCGGATCTCCACCCCAGCCGGTCGGCGCGCGGCCGTGCCCACCACCCGGGGCTCGACCCCCTCGCGCGCGGCCACCTCGGCCCGCGCTGCCGCGACGCTGTGAAGGACGCGCACGAGCGACAGGGCTTCTCCCCGCTCGGGCACGCGCCAGGCGCCCGCGCCACTGCGCCAGTGGTCCACGATTCGCTCGACGAGCGCGTGCTGGGCCGTGATGGGCGTGACCACGAAGTATCCCCGCAGCCCGTACGTGCGCGCGGCCCGCGCGATGTCGTGGACGTCGAGGTTGGTGACCGAGGTGGTCACCTCCGCGCCCTCCCTATCGCGCACGGGATGGTGCACGAGGGCGCAGTAGAGGCCGCTCATCGCTCGTCGTCCTCTGCCCGGATCTCGGCCAGGACTCGGCGGTCCTCGTCGGTGAGCGGAGCCTCCACGAGCAGGTCCGGCCGCCGCAGCCACGTTCGTCTGAGCGATTCGCGACGGCGGTAGCGCGCGACGGCGGCGTGATCACCGGACAGCAGCACATCGGGAACGATCTCGCTCTCGAACGTCGCGGGCCGCGTGTACTGCGGGTACTCGAGCAGGCCGGCCGCGTGGGACTCCTCCTCGACCGACGCCTCGTTGCCGAGCACGCCCGGGACGAGGCGACCGGCGGCCTCCACGACCGCCATGGCCGCGACCTCGCCCCCGAAGAGCACGAAGTCGCCCAGCGACAGCTCCTCGTCCATCCGCGCGCGCACGCGCTCGTCCACGCCCTCGTAGCGGCCGCAGACGAGCGTGAACGCCTCGAGCCGGGCGAGGCGCGCCGCATCGCGTTGCCGCAGGGGCGAGCCCTGGGGTGTGAGCAGGATGCGGTGGCGTCGCGGGCCGCCACCTTCGAGCGCATCGACCGCGGCGAGCAGGGGGCCGGGCATCATGACCATTCCGCTGCCGCCGCCGTAGGGCGCGTCGTCGACCGTGCGATGTCGGTCCGTGGCGAAGTCCCGTGGATTGACGAGCTGCACCCGGACGTGCCCGGCCGCGATCGCCCTGCCCAGGAGGCCCTCCGACAGGAAGGGACCGAAGAGCTCGGGGAAGAGCGTGACGATGCCGACCTGCATGGCTAGGGCTCCGGCTCCCGACCCTGCACGGGCAGGTCGGAGAGATCGCCCACAGTCACGTGTCCACCCGCAGCGTCCACGGCCAGCACCCAGCGGTCGAGCATGGGAACCTCCCGGACGCCATCGTCGCCCCGCACGACGAGGCAGTCCACGCTCGGATAGGGCTGCACGGCGTCGACCGTGCCGACGCGCGCGCCGTCCTCCGAGCGCACCTCGAGACCCACGAGATCCAGGTGGTACCACTCGCCCGCGCCAGGGTGCGGCAGGGCCGCCCGGGGAACGCACAGCTCCGCGCCCCGGAGGGCCTCGGCCCCTTCGCGCGTGGCCACGCCCTCGAGCACCAGAAGGAGCCCGCCCCCCGGTGCCGGACCCGCGCGCACGAGCCGGACCTCGCGCTCGTCGGTCGCCGTGCGCAAGACCACGCGTTCCACATCGCTCAGCGCGACCGACCCGGGGTTGTGCAGGCGCGCCCGCACTTCGCCGCGCAGCCCGTGGGGTCGGGTCACGACCGCGATGGGTACGAGCTCGTCAGGGACCGGCAACGCTACTCGAGGATCTCGAGGACCGCGCGCTGCCTGAGCTTCGCGGAGGTGGCCGCCAGCAGGGTCCGGATGGCGCGCGCCGTGCGGCCCTCCTTGCCGATCACCTTGCCGAGGTCGTCCGGGGCGACGGTCAGCTCGAGGACCAGGGCGCGGTCGCCCTCGACGGGGCGCACCTCCACCGCGTCCGGCTCGTCCACCAGGGACCGGGCGATGTAGTTGACCAACTCGGTCATCTGCTCGATCGACTCCTCGGGATCCACGGCGACTCCTGTCATGTCGCGCGCCCTCAGACGGTCGCGCGCGCGTCGAGGGCCTTCTTGTGCTCGCGAACGACCTTCCCGACCGTCTCCGAGGTCTTGGCGCCGACGCCGAGCCAGTACTGCAGCCGGTCGCGGTCGATGCGCGCCTCGGCCATGGGCTTGGTTGGATCGTACGTGCCGAGCTGCTCGATGAAGCGCCCGTCCCGCGGACGGTCCGCGTCGGTCACGACGATGTGGTAGTAGGGGTGCTTCTTGGACCCGTGGCGGGCGAGCCGAACCTTGACCATCTCGATGCCTCTCCTGCCCCTGTGAAAGGGGCTGCGGAAACTACCCGCCCAATCCGGCCCCGTCAAGGCGCGGGCGTGGGCCGTGGGCCGCGATTGCGGCGGCAGGTATCGAACGGCTCGCCGCAGGGCATATCGACGCACCCGTGCTCGCCCGGGTCCACGCTCGCGTAGGCTCCCCCGGGCGCACAGGCGGCTTCGCAGTCGCGCTCGGCGTCGCCGATGGGGCGGCCGAGACGACGGGCGCACCAGCCGGTCTTGGCGCAGAGCCCGATGCAGACGCGGGGAAAGACGGGCACGTTGGAGGCCTCCATGTGCCCGAGCATGGCCCTCAGGCTGCACGCCTGGAACGCCGGGCCGCAGGGGCTCGCGCCGCAGGCGAGGACCTCGGCTGGAGCAGTGAAGTGCACGCCGCCGGGGCTGCAGCTCCGGCGGCAGTCCCGGGCGGCATCGGGCACCTCCCTGCCCTCCTGCTGGGCGCATTCGAGGGTCCGGCGGCAGAAGGTCAGACACTCTTCGGAGACCCCCTCCCCGGCCGCGGGCAGGTCCGGCGGGGCGGCCTTCGCGGGAGAGGCGTTCGGTGCCGAGGGGTCCGTCGAGGGAGCCTCCCCGGAGCCGTTGCCCTCTGCGTCGCAGGTCCCGCAGCCCAAGGCCATGCCGAGGGCACAGGCTACGGAGAGCAGGGGGACGGGGGCGTCTCGGTGCTGATGCCGGAACATCGACGTTTCCTACCACCGGCCCTCCCCCGTTGCTACAACCGCCCCATGCGTCGCTTCGGCGGGCTCTTCACCTCCCTCGGCATGCTCGGTCTGGGCGTCCTTTTGGCGGGCGCGTCCTGCGGCCAGGCCGAGCGACCGCCCGACCCGGTTCCCCAAGAGCCGGCGGGACCGTCCTTTCGCCTCGGCGTGATCACGGACCTCGAGGGCACGCTCGAGCCATGTGGCTGTACGAGCAGGCCCCTCGGGGGCATCGACCGGATGGCGTCCCGTGTGAGGTCCCTGAATGGGGACGGTGTGCCGATGCTGCTGGTCGCCGCCGGATCGCTCCTCTTCGACGGGCTGTCCCACGGCGATGTGGAGTCCGGGGCCGCGGGCGGCCAGGAGGTGCTCGAGGCCCAGACCCTGGCCGGCATTTTGGGCCGCATCGGGCTCACAGCGGCGACCCTGGGCCGCGCGGACCTGAGCCAGGGTCTGACGGCGCTCGGGGAGGCGACGCGGGAGCTCCGGGTGCCGCTGCTGGCCGAGGGGCTGACCGTCGGGACGGGAGAGGCGGCCTCGAGGCTGGCGGAGCCGAGGATCGAGCGCCTGGGCGGCGTGGCGGTCGGGATCTTCGGTGTCGCGGACCTACGGGGACCGGACGGCAGCCTGCCGGAGGGCGTCACGGCCGCGGGCGATCCCCGCCAGTGGGCGCGTCGGGCGGCCGAGGCGCTCCGAAGGCAGGGCGCGGAGGTCGTCGTGGCCCTCGTGAGCGGCGACCGCCGCACCGCGCGCCAAGTGGCGGCGGCCATCGGCGGACCGTCCTTCGTCATCTTGGGCGGCGTCTCCTCGGCCGAGCCGATCCCGCCCTTCTCGGTCGGCGAGAGCTGGGTGCTGTCGGCGGGGCGCCAGGGCCAGCGGTTGCTCGTGGTGGACGTGTTCCGGCGCGGTGACGGTGCGTTCGCGGACGCGAGCGAGTGGACGCGCGCGGCTCAACAGGAGCACCTGAGGGAACGCATCAACGACCTGCGCGAGAGGATCGCCCAGTGGGAGCAGGCCGGCACGGCGGAGGCGACCGACATGGCGGGGCAACGGGCGCGGCTCGAGCGCATGGAGCGGGAGCTCGCCGCGCTCGAACGGACCGAGCCCGCCGCTGGCAATCGCTTCGAAGCCCGCCTCGAGGAGCTCGCCCCCGACTCGACTCGGGACCGCGAGATCTACGACGTGATGGCGGAGCTCGACCGGCGCGTGAACGAGCACAACCGCGAGGCCTTCGCGGACCTGGTGCCCGCGCCTGCGCCGCCCGGGCAAGCGCGGTATGTGGGCACGGCGGCCTGCCGGCGTTGCCACGAGCGCGCAGACCGTTGGTGGCGCGGGACTCCGCACGGCCGCGCCTACGCGACGCTCGTGGACCGGAGCAAGGAGTTCAACCTGAGCTGCGTCGGGTGCCACGTGACGGGATACGGTCAGCCGGGGGGCTCGACGGTGACCCACAATCTCGAGGGTGCCCTCGTGGACGTGGGCTGCGAGAGCTGTCACGGCCCGGCCAGCCGGCACGTGGCGCGCGCGCGTCAGCCTGGCCTCGTCACGACCGAAGTGCCGGAGAGCGTCTGTGTCGGGTGCCACACGCCCGAGCACAGCGATCTGTTCGACTACGAGGAGTACCGAAGTCGGCTCATCGTGCGCGGGCACGGCCGCCCGCCCGGGGCCGCCGGCGACGATGAAGACGACGACGACCATGGCGGTGCCGATCACGATGATTGACCGCCGGGCCGTTCTGTTCGCGTGCGCGCTCGCCGGCTGCGGCGGCATGCCCGACCGCGCGCCCGCCTCCACCGGGCCGGAGCGTCCCGAGACCGTGGAGACCGAAGGCCCGACCGCACGTCCCGCGCCCGTCGCTTCGGGAGCCGCAGAGGGCGGCACGGCCGTCGCGACCGAGGACGGGCAGGCTCCCAACGCCCTCGACGCGGAATACGGAGCGCGCCCGGCGCTACGCACCCTGCGCGGGCGCGTGAGCTACTACAGCGACTCGCTCGCGGGCAACCACACCGCCAACGGCGACATCTACGACCCGGCTGCCTTCACGGCGGCGAGCCGCAACCTGCCCTTCGGCACCGTCGTGCGCGTCGTGCGCGACGACTCGGGCCGCTCTGTGCTCGTGCGTATCAACGACCGCGGTCCCTTCCGTGATCACCAGCGCATCATGGATCTGTCGCGCGCGGCCGCCGAGGCCCTCGACATGGTGCGCGCCGGCGTCATCAACGCGCGAGCCGAAGTGCTGTTCGAGCCCGAATGAGTCGCGTCAGCCGGCGAGGACGTGCCGCGAGATGACGAGGCGCTGGACTTGGCTCGTCCCCTCGCCGATCTCGCACAGCTTGGCGTCACGCAGATGCCGCTCGACGGGGAACTCGCGCGTGTAGCCGTAGCCGCCGTGGATCTGCAGGGCGCGGTTACACGCCCGGCTCGCTGCCTCGGAGGCGAAGAGCTTGGCCATGGACGCCTCGGCCGAATAGCGCTGCCCCGTGTCAGCCAGCACCGCCGCGCGCCAGATGAGCAGGCGCGCCGCGTCGAGCTCGGTGCGGCTGTCCGCGATCATCCACTGGATCGCCTGAAACTCGGCGATGGCCTGGCCGAACTGCTTGCGGTCCTTGGCGTATGCGATGGCGGCCTCGAGGGCACCCTCGCCGAGCCCGAGCGCCATGGCGCCGATGCTGACCCTGCCCCGGTCCAGGATGGAGAGCGTGTCGAGGAAGCCGTGATCGACCGCGCCGATGCGCTGCGAGTCAGGCACCTCCACGTCCTCGAGGGTCAGCTCCACCGTGTCGCTCGACCGGCAGCCGAGCTTCTCGATGTGCTTCGAGGCGGTGAAGCCGGGCGTGCCCATGTCCACCGCGAAGGCCGTGACGCCCTTGTGCTTGCGCTCGGCCGACGTCACGGCCAGCACGACGCACACGCCGCCCACCGAGCCCTGCGTGATGAACATCTTGGTGCCGTTGATGACCCAGCGGTCACCGCGCTTTACCGCGCGCGTCTGCATCCCGACCGCGTCCGAGCCCGAGCCGGGCTCGGTCAGGGCCCAGGCGCCGAGGATCTCGCCGCTCGCGAGACGCGGCAGGTACCTGCGCTTCATCTCCTCGCTGCCGAAGGTCATGAGGTGCGCCGTACCGAGGCCGTTGTGAGAGGCCACGGTCAGGGCGAGCGACCCGTCCGCCCGCGCGAGCTCCTCGACGATGATCGCGTAGGCCAACGTGTCGAGCCCGGCCCCGCCGTATTCTTCGGGCACGCGGATGCCGAGGAAGCCGAGCTCGCCGAGCTTGGGGACGATCTCGACGGGAAACCGCTCCTCCGTGTCCCACCGCCGCGCGTGGGGCGCTACCTCCTTGCGCGCGAACGCCCGTGCCGTGTCCCGGATGGCGCGATGCAACTCACTGAGCTCGAAGTCCACGATCCCTCCGGGGGCCGCGCGTCACACCGCGCGCGGCGTGATGTTACCGCGGATCCAGTCCACGACGGTCCCGAGCGGCGTGCCCGGCCTGAAGAGGGCCCGCACGCCGAGCGCCGACAGCCGCGCCACGTCCTCGTCCGGGATGACGCCGCCGCCGAAGACGGCGATGTCCGACGCGCCGCGGGCCACGAGCGCGTCCATGACGGCGGGGAAGAGCGTGTTGTGGGCGCCGGACATGATCGACAGGCCGACCGCGTCCACGTCTTCCTGCACGGCCGCTGCCGCGATCATCTCGGGGGTCTGGTGCAACCCCGTGTAGATGACCTCCATGCCCGCATCCCGCAGCGCCCTCGCGATCACCTTCGCCCCGCGGTCGTGACCGTCCAGACCGGGCTTGGCGATCAGGACGCGAAGCCGACGCTCCGTCATGCTGCGGCTGTACTGCGCCGTGCCGACACGGTCAAGACCGCCGGGGTCAATCGCATGAAGTCCCTGGGAGCGGCTGCGGTTGCGGGGATGGGGACGGGGAGGCCGGTGCCGTGTCGACCAGCGGTCTTGGCCGACGTTCGGGCCGCCCGGCCCGGGCGAGGCGGCCCGAACGCCGCCCCCAACCCACCACCGGAGGTCCCTCATGTCACTCGAGGTCTACACCGTCGCCCTTTCCGCCGTGCGCGCGCTGCGGCCAGCCGTCGACGAGCTGGCCCGCCACGACCGGTCGCTCTCCGAGCAGCTTCGGCGCGCCGCTTCGTCCGTGGTCTTGAATATCGCCGAGGCCGAACGCAGCGCCGGAGGCAATGCCCGGCTGCGGCTGTGCACCGCCGCGGGCTCGGCCCGCGAAAGTCGTGCGGCGCTCGCGCTGGGTTGTGCGTGGG
>Ga0214473_10007393_pt1 | contig 13039 bp, 9 predicted proteins | sample RVTome_7_FD_203509 | JGI IMG/M metagenome (GOLD analysis project Ga0214473, IMG submission 203509) | Soil microbial communities from uranium-contaminated site in the Upper Colorado River Basin, Wyoming, United States - RVT98D197 | ecosystem: Environmental > Terrestrial > Soil > Contaminated >...
GCCCTCATTGATTAAATTGACGCAAGCTAAGGTGAAGCGTATACTTATACACCGGTTGCGAACCCGCGGAGCCATAGGCTCTATCTTTCCCATCTTCACATACGCCCAAAACTACATCTGGATTGTAGGCGGCTGGGCTCTTGCCTTGAGCAAATAGCCCCGCCGAGACGTCAACCAGACGAACTGGACAAGGCCAGCGGGCCACTTGAAGCCGCGTACGGCCGCTGGTACTATCCTCCACTGTGATGACATCGGCACCGTTATGCGCGATTCTGTCCACTAATGTCCTATTGCGTGGCGGTTTAGCCGATTCAAGAGACTTTAGAGACTTATGCGACTGACTGTCAAGGATGTCTCAGCGTTGCTCAACGTCTCTGAGAAGACGATTTATCGGTGGATCGCTCAGCAGGCGGTTCCAGTATATCTGATTAACAAGAAATATAGATTTAATCAAGCGGAACTTTTGGAGTGGGCCACGTCCAGACACATCCAGGTATCCGCAGACCTTTTGGCCGAACCGGAGAACGGCGCCGTATTGCCAGGACTCGCCGATGCTTTAGAAGCCGGCGGCATCTTCTATCGCCTTGGAGGCCACGATCGGGAATCCGTGCTACACGCGGTGGTGGAGCACTTGCGTTTGCCTGATGAAGTCAACAGACCGTTCCTGTTGCGCGTGCTTCTGGCACGCGAGCTCCTAGCCCCGACGGCGATCGGCGAGGGCATCGCCGTACCGCACGCGCGTAATCCGATCGTTCTGCATGTTCCGCGGCCGACGATTACGCTCTGCTTCCTTGAGCGGGCGGTGGATTTCGGGGCCCTTGACGGGCAGGACGTGCGCGTGGTGTTTACGCTTCTGAGCCCGACGACTCGCGCCCACCTGCATTTGCTTGCCCGGCTTGCATTTGCGTTGCGGTCCGATGGCTTTCGGGACGTCGTTCTACGCGAGGGCTCGCGGGAGGAAATCCTGGGCGAGGCGCGGCGGGTAGAAAGTTCATTCAGCGATTCAGCCTCGCCAACGGCGGCGGCCGCCGCAGAAACACAGCGAGATGCAGCTTCACCGAATTGAACTGGCCGACGTGATCGATCATGCAAGGCGATTCGGTTTTGGGGAAAGAACCCATGGATCTGACGCCCAAGGATGCGGCGAAGATGTTGAAGGTCTCGGTCGAGACGATCTACGATTGGATTCGCAAGGGGACACTTCCCGGTTACCGTCTACGCGACAAGTACCGACTGAACCGCGTGGAGCTATTGGAATGGGCGTCGGCGCGGCAGATGAATGTGTCGCCCGATCTTTTTCGGCAGGATGACGGAGAGCGGGACGAGCTCCTGCTCACGAATGCGCTCCGACGCGGCGGTGTGGTTTACGACTTGCCCTGCACCGACAGACGTTCGGCGCTGCGGGCCATATGCGACGCGATCGTCCTGCCGGCGCACGTCAACCGCGATGAGCTGCACGACGTGCTCGTGGCCCGGGAGGCATTGTGCTCCACGGGGATCGGCAACGGCATCGCCATACCCCATCCCCGTGGTCCAATCGTGTTGGGGATCTCGGAACCCAGTCTGACGCTGTTCTTTCCCAAGCATCCGATCGAATACGGCGCCATTGACGGCAAACCGGTCACGATGCTCTTCGTGATCCTCAGCACGACGGTCCACGTTCACCTGACCATGCTCAGCCATCTCATGTTCGCACTGCAGAAGATAGAATTCAAGCGCCTATTGGAAGGGAGAGCACCGCAGGCACAGCTTTTCGATTACCTGCAAGGGATCGAGCAGACGATGTCCCGCCCAGCCACGAGGGTCGGAGCCCCCTCCACGTGACCCCAATCCTGTGGCCCATCATGACGCTATCGGCCGGGGCTGCGTGGGCACTCTTGGCGGGTGCCTGGCCCAGAGTCTCCCTGGCGGGAGCCCTGACCGCCATCGCCGGCAGCGGGCTCGCCTGCATCTGCATAGGCCTGTTTCCGCACCTCGGCCAGGGTGCATCGAGTATGGCCCTCGCGTGGCCGCTTCCTCTTGGGGGTGCTCAGCTTCAGTGCGACGGCCTTTCCGCCTGGTTCCTTCTCGCCACCGGCGGGGTGAGTGTATCCGTGGCGCTCTACACATGGGGCTACCTGACCCATTCCGGCGGACAGCGATCGCTGCCGGCGTTCGGGGCACTGATGTGCGGGCTTGTCGCGGCGATCCTCGTCGTGGTCTGCGCCGCGAACGCCGTCATGTTCCTTCTGGGCTGGGAGCTGATGAGCCTTTCCGCGTTCTTTCTGATCGGTTTTCACGATCGTGACCCGGACGTGCGCAAGGGCGCATGGATGTATCTGGTGGCAACGCATCTTGCCACGGCCATCGGGGTCGTGCCCGTCTTCGCGGTGCTGGCGGCCCGGGCCGGCAGCCTGGAGTTTTCGGCGTTTTCGTCGGCGATCGCACCGGCCGACGTGGCCTCGGCAACGGCACTGTTCGGACTGGGGCTGGTCGGATTCGGAACGAAAATCGGACTGGTTCCGTTCCACGTGTGGTTGCCCGCGGCCCACCCGGTGGCGCCCAGCCCGGTGTCGGCGCTCATGTCCGCCGTGGTCATCAAGACCGGTGTGTACGGGCTGCTGCGCCTGCTTTCTTGGTTGCCGCCCTTGCCGTTGTCGGCCGGCGTTGTAGTTCTCTTGATTGGCACGCTGACGGGCGCTTTCGGCATCCTGTACTCGCTCGGCCAGAAGCACCTCAAGCGAATGCTGGCGTATTCAAGCGTGGAGAATGTGGGGATTGTCCTGCTCGGCATCGGCGCCGGCATGCTCGGACGAACGGCGCATCAGTTGAACGTCGAAATACTCGGCTTCGCCGGCGCCCTGTTGCACGTGCTGAACCACGCGTTCTTCAAGGCGCTGCTGTTCCTGTCGGCCGGGGCGGTCATTCATGGCACCGGTACGGAGGATATTGAACGGCTCGGAGGGCTTGCAAAAAAGCTGCGCGCCGAGGCGGGGTTGTGCCTGGTCGCATCCGTGGCGATATGCGGCCTGCCACCGTTGAACGGCTTTTTGAGCGAGTTCCTGATCTACAAGGGACTGCTGGCAGGCTCCGTGTCCCTGCCGCCGTCGCTGTCCGCCGCGATGGTCGCGGCAACGGCGGGTCTGGCGCTGATCGGCGGGTTGTCCCTTGCCGCCTTCTCCAAAGTGTTCGGCCTCGTTTTCCTCGGAGCACCGAAAGAGCAGGGCGTCACGTCGCACGCCTCGCCACGGTCCATGATCGGAGGGATGTTCGCATTAGCGTTTGCGTGCGTGCTCGTTTCCGGATTCGCTTGGGCGCTGGCACCGCACTTGTCCCGGGCCATGGGGCCTCTCGTCGCCCCGGTGGCCATGATGGGCGACCTTCCAGACGAAACTCTGCGCTCACTGTCGCTCGTGGGCGCCGCTTTTCTGTGTCTTGCCGTCGCGGCTGGCGTTTTGGCCGTGGTCCGATCACGCTGGTTGCGCCGGGCTCCGGCGATCGCGGCCGCCGCCACCTGGGGATGCGGCTTCGCCCGACCTACCGCGCGGATGCAGTATTCCGGGGAATCGTTCAGCGGCACGCTCGCCCATAGCTTCCGGCACGTCCTCCGCTCCCGCCGGACGGTCGCCTTACCCGAAGGGTATTTCCCGATTCACGCCCACGTCGCCACTCGGGTACCGGACGTGGTCCAGTCGCGCCTGTTTGATCCGGTGTTCGCGACGGTGGCCCGTACGTGCGAACGGTGCTGGCCGCTGCAGCACGGCCGCCTCCAATTGTACTTGCTGTACATCGTCGGTACGGTGCTCATCGTGTTCTCCGTCGAGACGTGGGGGCGCTCGCCCGCTTCGTGGGCACCGCCCGAGGGGGCCGCGAGTTCGAGCGTCACCCCGCCCGAATGGCCCGCAGACGGAAGCGCACAGGGGAGCGATCAGTGACGCTGGTGTTGACGAGCTTGGCCCTCCTGCTGGCCGCGGCGGCGTTGTCGCTGCTGTTTGGCCGCCTTCCTCGGCTGGCCCTCGGCGTAGCGCTTGCAGGCGTGGCCGTGTCCGCAGTATTGATGGTCGTCGCCTCGGTAGCGGCCATAGGTCAGCAGACCCATTTGACCGATCTCTCGACCTCCTGGCCGATGCCGCTGGGAACGGCCCGCCTGGCGATCGACGGTTTGTCCGCGTGGTTCCTCATCGGCATCGGCGTTCTCAGTCTGTCCGTCGCATTCTACTCCTGGGGCTACATGCAGCGGGAGATGGCCCACGGGGGAGTGCCGGTGTTCGGGGCGCTGCTGTGTCTTCTCGTCGCCTCACTCGTCGCCGTCGTCTGCGCCGCGGACATCGTTCTCTTTCTGGTCGGATGGGAGAGCATGACGCTCTGCGCTTTCTTCCTCGTCGGGTTTCACGATCGAGACCCCGAAGCCAGGCGAGGCGCATGGATGTACATCGTTGCGACACATCTGGGTACGGCACTTTGTGTGCTTCCCATGTTTGCGATCATCGCCGGCCGCGCGGGCACGACGGACTTCGCCGCGTTTCCATCCGCGTGGGGGGCGGTTGGAAGTCGCGACTGCGCGCTTGTGTTCCTGCTCGGGCTGATCGGCTTCGGCACCAAGGCGGGCTTCATGCCTATGCACGTGTGGCTTCCCGTCGCCCATCCCATCGCGCCGACGCCGGTTTCGGCCTTGCTGTCCGGCGTGGTCATCAAGACAGGGATCTACGGCTTGCTGCGCCTGCTCACCTGGCTTCCGCCTTTGCCGCCGGCCTGCGCCGTCGTCGTCTTGATGGTCGCGATGGTCAGCGGAGTACTCGGGGTCCTGTATGCCCTTGCCCAGCACGATCTGAAACGGCTTCTGGCCTATCACAGCGTCGAGAATATCGGGATCATCGGCGTGGGCATCGGCGTCGGGATGCTCGGACAAAGCTCTGGCCACGCCACGGTCGCCCTGCTTGGTTACGCGGGGGCGCTGCTTCATGTATTGAACCACGCCCTGTTCAAGGCGTTGTTGTTTTTCTCGGCCGGGGGGGTCATCTTCAGCACCCACTGCGGGCAGATGGACCGCTTAGGTGGATTGGCCAAGAGGACGCCGATCAACGCGTTTTTGTTCCTGGTGGGTGCGGTGGCGATCTGCGGGCTGCCGCCGCTGAACGGCTTTGTAAGCGAGTGGCTCGTTTATGGTTCGCTTTTCTACAGAGCGGTCGGAACGGCCGGCGCCTTCGCTGCGGCGCCAGTCGTGGCCTTGGTCGCTCTGGCGCTGATGGGGGCGCTGGCACTGGCCTGCTTTGCTAAGGTGTATGCGGTTGTGTTCCTCGGTGAGCCTCGCGATCCCCTACTGTCGGTACGACCCATACCCAAGACCATGACCGCAGGGATGGCACTGTTGGCCGTTCCGTGCGTGACCATTGGCGTGTTCCCCGCGTACTTCGTGAAGCTGGTTGGACCTGCCGTCCAGCGACTTGTGCCCCAACTGGCCGATGAGGCGGGCAGCCGTGTGGACAGTATGCTGGCGCTTTCCGGAAGGCTGGGCTGGCTCGCCGCGGCCCTCGCGGCGTTCCTGGTCGTTCTTGCCCTGGTCCGGCGTCTGTTCGAGAGGAGCACGTCGCTACGGTCATTCTCACGCACCTGGGGCTGCGGCTATGCTTTCCCCACGCCGCGCATGCAATTCACCGCGTCTTCGTTTGCATGGTCTTTGATTGGCAGTTTCCGAAGCTTGTTGTGGCCGGAACGACATTACGCGCCGCCACGCGGCCCGTTTCCAGCAGGCGGACGGCTGGTGACCCATACCGCCGATTTGGTCGAGCACGACGTTCTGGCCCCGCTTTTCCGCGGCGCCGCGCGAGTCGGGGCCATGGGGAGGACCCTGACATGGACCGGGCGAGCCGCGGTCGGCCGGGAAAACGGTCTCGATCGCGTGGCGGTGACCAGTCGGCCCCTGGGGCGGATCGCCCATCGCGTCGTTCGGGCGCTGCGTCGCGGCAGCATCCACGTGTATTTGGGGTTCATCGTGCTGACGTTGATTGGAGTGTTCGTCATCGAAGCGGCATCATCGGCGGGGGCCGCCTCGGCGGTAGGCCCGCTTCCCGTCCATCAGTCTAGCCCGGCGGGTGAGAATCGATGAGCGTGCTGCGGGACTCACTCGCCATTCCGGAGATCGTCGCCGTCCTGACGCTCCCGCCGATGCTTATGAGCGTGATTGCCAAGACCAAGGCACGGTTCGGCGGACGAGTCGGCCCGCCATGGCTGCAGCCGTATTGGGACCTTCTGAAGCTCTGCCGCAAGGGAGTGGTCTACAGCCGGACGACGACGTGGCTGTTCCGCGCCGGACCGATCGTGAGCCTGGCGGCGATGTTGACGGCCGCGACGATGATTCCTGTGCTGTCCCCGGGCACGCTGCTCGGCTTCAGCGGCGATGTCATTGTGGTCGCCTACCTGTTTGCCCTTGGCCGGATGTTTACGGTTCTGGCGGCGATGGACACGGGAAGCAGCTTCGAGGGAATGGGCGCTTCCCGCGAGGTTACCTTTGGGACGATGTCGGAACCGGCACTGTTTCTTTCCTTCGTGGTCTTGGCTATTGCGACCAAGCATCTGGAACTCGGCGAGATGGTCGGGCCGCGGCTCATTTCTGTCTGGCCGTCGGTCGGCCCGGCGATGCTTCTGGTCGTGGGTGCCCTGATGATCGTCCTGCTCACCGAGACGTGCCGCATTCCCGTGGACGACCCGGCCACACACCTGGAACTGACCATGATCCACGAAGTCATGGTGCTGGACCACGGCGGGCCTGACCTTGCGTTCATCACCTACGGAGCCTCGTTGAAATTCACGCTGTTGGGGGCCTTGCTGCTTCACGCCGCGATTCCCCATCCCGCCTGGCTCGGCATTGCGGACGCCCCGTTGCGCCTGCTGGAATTCGGTCTGTTGGCGGCCATCGTCGGGGTTATTGAATCCAGCATGGCCCGCCTCCGACTCAATCGCGTTCCGCTGTTTCTGGCCGGCGCCACCGTCCTTGCTGGTCTGGCGACGGTTCTGGTTCTCGCGCGGAGTCACGCATGAATTCGCAGACGATCCTCGACGGCGCGCTCGTGCTGGTGATTCTGCTCAACCTCGCCATGCTCGCGGTCAGCCGGCTGGCCACGTGCATTCGCCTGTTCGCCATGCAGAGCCTCTTGCTGGCCCTTCTGCCCCCGGCGATCGAATCGAGCCACGGCAACGTCCCGGGGCTCCATGAGGCCCTGGTCGCCGCCGGCGTGCTGGGACTGAAGGTCCTCTTGATTCCCTGGGTCCTTCTTCGAATCCTCCGTACCGGTGAGATTCACGAGGAGATCGAGCCCTTCATCGGCTTCACCGCTTCCGTTCTCGTCGGCGCAGCCCTGGTCGTGGGCAGCTTCGCCATCACGGCGCACCTCCCGCTGCTTGCCGAACCCGTGTCCGACTTGCTGCTGCCGGTGTCAGCCGCCACGATTCTCGTCGGCCTGCTCATTCTCATCAGTCGGGTTAAGGCGGTCACCCAAGTCGTGGGGTTCCTGGTCATGGAGAACGGTATCTACCTGTTTGGGCTTATGTTGCTCAAGCAAACGCCGTTGCTCGTGGAGCTTGGAATCCTCTTGGATCTGTTCGTGGGCGTGTTCATCATGGCGATCGTCGTCTATCACATTCGCCGGGAATTCGACCACATCGATACGCATCTGCTCGACACCCTGAAGGACACCTGACGTGCAATATCCGCACTTATTGTTTGTCGCGGCGCCTCTCGCCTTTGCCTTGCTTTGCCTTTGCCTTCCGTTTGCGTGGCTGAGGATGGCAAGCTTGGTGGCCGGGGCGCTCGCTCACCTCACCCTCGTCGCCCGGAGTTGGCAGGTACCGGCCGCCCCCCCCGCGGCTGAAGCCTACATCGCCTTGGATCCGTTGGGCCACCTGTTTCTCACCCTCAACAGTGTGCTTTTTCTGGCCACGTCGGTGTACTTCGTCGGTTACCACCGCAGGAAGCTGGTCTCGCAGCGCGTATTCCTCGCATGTATTCTGGCACTCTTGGCGGCGCTGAGCCTGGTAGCCGTAAGCCAGCAGATCGGACTGCTGTGGGTGGCGATGGAAGCGGCGTCACTCGCCGCCACTCCGCTCATTTATTTCCGCCTCGGGCCGCGGGCCCTCGAAGCTACATGGAAATTCGTGCTCATGAACTCGGTCGGCATCGCCCTGGCCCTTTTGGGCATCTTCTGTGTCGCCGCTGCCAGCGGGTCCGCCGACGAAGCGCCGATCTCGCTGACCGTCACCGATCTGATGCAAAACGCCAACCGCCTCAACCCGGTTTGGCTTCGGGCCGGCTTTCTTTTCGCCTTGGTCGGTTTCGGGACCAAGATGGGACTCGCCCCCCTGCACAGTTGGAAGCCCGATGCCTACGGTGAAGCGCCTCCGCCGGTGGCTGCCCTTCTCGCGGGGGGGATGACGCTGGGCGCTTTTACGGGAATCCTGCGCGTCGTTCAGGTGTGCAACGCCGCCGGCCTCGCGACGTTCGCGGGCTCCTGGCTGGTCGTGTTCGGCCTCCTGTCGATCGCCGTCGCCGCAATGTTCGTGGTCGGCAACAACGACTACCGCCGACTGTTGGCCTATACCAGCGTCGAGCACATGGGCATCATGGCGATCGGGGTGGGTTTGGGCGCCAGCGGATCTTATGCGGCGATGCTGCACGCCATGCACAACACGCTCAACAAGGGCGTGCTCTTCTTTCTCGCGGGGTTCGTGTGGCGCACCTACCACAGCAATCAGATTCGCGATGTCGCCGGTCTTCTGCATCGCCATCCCTTTGCCGGCGTGTTGTTTCTGTCCGGCTTGTGTGCGACGTGTGGGCTGCCGCCGTTTGGAATGTTCTACAGCGAACTTGGCATTCTATTCGCGGCGGCGCGGACGTCCCACTGGTGGGTCCTGGGTCTGTTTGCGTTCATGTTGTCCGTCGTTTTTGTCGGCGTGATGACGGCGATGCTCCCGATGGTGTTCGGCGAACCATCCAAACCGATCGAGGCGCCGCCGGCTCCGGTCCCGCCGCAGCGATGGAGGGGAGGGTTCATGTTGGGCGCCGCCGCGACACTCGCCGCACTCGCCTTTTCTCTCGGCGCGTATCAACCGGCCGCGGTCAAGCAGGCCCTTGATGACGCGGCCTCGACCGTGAACGGCCCCTTGGTCCGCGTCGCCGTGACGCAACGGCCGCAGGCAGAGGCGATCCCATGAATGATCGGCCGGGCTCGCGAACTTGGTTAGCTATGCGGAACGGGCAGTGTGTGAACGTGGCCGAGGTTCCGTTTGTTTCCAGCGAGGCGTTCGCGGATCATGTCGTTTCGGGTCGGATCCGCGGCGGTCGGTTTGCTCAGTTGTTCGGACGGCGCGGGGCGGATGGCGGCGTGCAGCTCTTCGCGTTTCTCGCGTTTGATCGAGCGGGGACGGTCGAGGTATCTCGGACGGAACTCCCCCCACGTTGCGGCGGCCGCTCGCCGGCGTATCCATCGGTGACCGCCCAGTGGCCCGCAGCGCAAGCGTTCGAGCGAGAGGTCGCCGAGCAATACGGCGTCCTTCCCAGCGGCCATCCCTGGCTGAAGCCGCTACGTTACCACCCGACCGATGATGGTTCACCAGCGCCATGGGGCGCCTTTGACGCCAACAAACCCATTCCGGGCGACTACCCGTTCTTTCAGGTGGACGGAGAAGAGGTCCACGAAGTCGCCGTCGGGCCGGTTCACGCCGGGATCATCGAACCCGGACACTTTCGGTTTCAGTGCCACGGCGAAGAGGTGCTTCACCTGGAAATCGTCCTGGGCTACCAGCACCGCGGCGCCGAGCCGCTGCTGCTCCACCGCAACCCCACGCGGTCGGCGATCGTCGCCGAGACGATTGCCGGCGACGCTTCCGTCGGGCATGCTCTGGCCTACTGTACGGCTTTGGAAGGTCTCGCTGGCCGCGGGGTGAGTTCTCGTGCGGCGGCCATTCGCGCCATGGCCCTCGAGTTGGAGCGCTTAGCCAACCACGTCGGCGACCTCGGCGCTTTGGGCACGGACATCGGGTTTCTTCCGGCATCCGCGTTTCTCGGTCGATTGCGCGGCGAGTTTCTCAACCTGACCATGGAAATCTGCGGCAATCGCTTTGGCCGGAATCTCCTTCGTCCGGGCGGCGTGCTGTTTGACGTTGAACCGGAACTCGCCGCGAGGTTACGTGACCGCCTGGTGGGACTCAAGACCGAAGTCTCAAACGTCCTCGACATGATGTTCTCTCAATCGTCCGTTTTGGCCAGGTTCGAAGGCACGGGAAGGTTGACCGAGACCCAGGCCGACGAGCTGGGGCTCGTCGGCCCGGCGGCGCGGGCCTGCGGTTGCAGGCGGGACGTGCGCTGCGATCACCCGCACGGCGTTTTTCGTTTCAGCCATATCCCCGTCGCCGTGGAAGCGATGGGGGACGTGTACGCCCGGGCTCTCGTCCGCCGGTTGGAAGTGCGGCGGTCGCTCGACTTTCTGCTCGAACTCCTTGGCAGCGAACCGGAGGGTCAGGCGTTCGCTCCGCTCGGACCGCTTCGTGCCAACGCCATGGCCGTGGGCCTTTCCGAAACCTGGCGCGGCGAGGCAATGCACGTCGCTTTCACCGACGACGCCGGGCGGCTTGCCTTCGTAAAAGTCAAAGACCCGTCGATCCACAACTGGTTCGGCCTTGCCCAGGCCCTCCGCGGCGTGGCGATCTCCGATTTTCCGCTATGCAACAAGAGCTTCAACCTCAGCTATGCGGGGCATGACTTGTAGGATTGCAAGTGGGCAAGCGCAACGTGATAAACTGATACAGCGATGGTACACCAATGTTCAAGATCCTGAGGACACGGCTGGGACAAGGGCACCGAACGACGAAGTTTCCCTTGGAAATCCCCACGCTGCCCGAACGATACCGCGGGCGACCCGACCTCGACCCGAAGCGTTGCCTGGATGGTTGTAAGGCATGCGCCGAAGCATGTCCGACGCAGGCCGTCAGCGTCGATGGCGGGTTGAAGCTCGACTTGGGCCAGTGCCTGTTCTGCACGGCGTGCATCGATTCCTGTCCCGAAGGAGCCATTCGGTATTCACAGGACTATCGCCTGGCGACGAGCCAGCGAAGCGCCTTGGTCCTGACCGGCGGTGAATTGAAACTCGCCGAACGTATGACGGATGACCTCTACAGGATCCTCCGGCGGTCTCTGCGCCTGCGGGAAGTGTGCGCCGGAAGCTGCAACGCCTGCGACCTGGACACCAACGTTCTGAATACGGTGGGGTGGGACCTCTCCCGGTTCGGCATTCAGTTCGTCGCATCGCCGCGACACGCCGACGGGCTTCTGGTGACCGGGGCCATCCCCAGGAACATGTACCGTGCCCTGCTGCAAACTTATGAAGCCGTCCCCAAGCCGCGCATCGTCATTGCCCTGGGCGCCTGCGCCATCAGTGGCGGCCCCTATCTCGGCAGCCCCGAGGTACTCAACGGGGTGGGCGGCGTCCTTCCCGTGGACCTGTACGTTCCCGGATGTCCACCCCATCCGTTGACCATTCTCGATGGTCTCCTGCGGCTCATCGGCCGAATCCGCGGTGAGCCGCCAGAGGCGCGGCCATCACACCTAATGGACAATCGAACCCACGACCAAGGTACCAAGGCCGTGGATACAGCCGCTGTCGAAAGGCGCGATCGCGGCGTGGAGAGCCATTCGACTGATGAGTCGACGCAGTGAGTTGAGATCGTCGCGGTATGGGCTCGGAAGCCGCCCGGAGGTGATCAAAGCCACTTCTCGCAAGCGCGCCGCGGCAACTTGGCCGCGCCAGTTGGATCCACGGCGCTCAAGGCTCTGTACGTTCCTCCATCGGGTGGTCTGCTTCAGGGCCCGGCATCGACACCGTCTCATCTCAACGGGCCAAGCGGCGGTGCGTCGCTATTCTCCGAGGATTTCTTGTCGGCGATCGAGAATGCGCTTGGCGGCCGGATGGTCCCGCGGGTGAAGGCGCAGAATCATCTGGGACGCTGCGTCGATCGTGGTTCGCGCTTCGTCGGCTTGGCCGTTGCGGTGCAAAACCAACGCCAAGGTGCTTAAGGCCATCGCTTTGTTCTCGTGATCGGCGGTGAACAACCGCTGGTGCATTGCGACGGCGTCGTGCGCGTAAGCCTGGGCCTCGGACAAGCGTTCCGATTCGGTCAGGACCGAGGCTAGTTGGCTCATGGTAATGGCAACGTCTGGATGATCGTTCTCGAACAAGCCGCGGTATACGTCCAGAGATTCCCGATAGTAACGCCCCGCGGCGGCGTAATCGCCGTTGTCCCGCAATAGCGACGCCAAGGCATTTAGGCTCTGAGCCACGTCCGGGTGTTCGTCGCCCAGCAGTTTGCGACGCTTATTGAGCACTTCGCGGAAGTAGCCCTCCGCGACCGAGAGCTTTCCCTGGGATTGCAACAACTGGCCCATACTGATCATCGACCACAGCGTGTCGTCATGGTCAGGGCCCAAGACGCGGCGGCGCGTTTCCAATGCCTCGCGGTGATAGGCTTCTGCCTCGGCGGTCTTTCCCTGAGCCGTCAAGACGGCGCCCAAGTTGCTGATCGACACCAACGTGTGCTGGTGCTCATCGCCCAACAGCCGGCGGCGCCGCTCCATCGCCTCGCGACTGTATAGTTCCGCCTCCGACAGCTTGCCCTGGGCATACTGGTTACTAGACATGTTACTGATGGCGACCAGGGTCTCGGGATGGTCGTTGCCCAGTATTCGGCGGTGTTTTTCCATCGATTCGCGGAAGTAATCTTCCGCTTCGGTCAGCTTGCCTTCGGCTTGAAGAAGAAAGCCCATGTTGCCGATTGACGACAGCGTATGGGGATGCTCATCGCCAAGCACGCGACGTCGCATCTCCATCGCCTGGCGGGTGTATCCCTCGCCCTCGGCAAGTTTACCCTGAGCCTGCAGCAACTGCCCCATGTTATTGATCGAGATCAGGGTTTTCGGGTGCTCCTCGCCCAGCACGCGCCGCTTCCTTTCCAATGCCTCACGGTAGAACGGTTCGGCCTCGGCGAGCTTGCCCTGCGCTTTCAGCAAGGCACC
>Ga0214473_10007395_pt1 | contig 13038 bp, 12 predicted proteins | sample RVTome_7_FD_203509 | JGI IMG/M metagenome (GOLD analysis project Ga0214473, IMG submission 203509) | Soil microbial communities from uranium-contaminated site in the Upper Colorado River Basin, Wyoming, United States - RVT98D197 | ecosystem: Environmental > Terrestrial > Soil > Contaminated >...
CTACCTGAATGGAAGGCGCAGAGAAGGCGCCTTCCCGTTTCCGGGACTTAGAAGCCGGGCCTGACCACGGCGAGATCGTCGTGATCGGGATGGTTCTCCAGGTCTGTGAAAGACTGGACCCTTCGCTTTGGAATCCGCTGGGATCCCGATGTAGAATGACGCACCTTGCATCCAGCAGCCGATCGGTTGGAGGAGGATCGTCCCGCTTTGCAGCGTTCTTTCGTTCAGACCCATGCACTGACGCGCACCTATCGCCGAGGCTCCGAAGACGTCCACGCCTTGATGGATGTGACTCTGGCGGTGCCGCCGTCCGCCTTTGCCGTCGTCCTCGGACCTAGCGGCAGCGGCAAGTCGACCCTGCTCAACCTCATCGGTGGGATCGATCGGCCGACGAGCGGGGATCTGAGGGTTGGCGGGCTCGAACTCCACACCTTGACCGAGCGTCAACTCGACGGCTATCGCAGAGATCACGTCGGCTTCGTCTTTCAGTTCAACAACCTGCTCCCCAACCTGGACGCGCTGGAGAATGTCGCCCTGCCGCTCGTCGCCCAGGGCCGGAGCTGGGCCCAGGCACGGGACGCGGCCGGGACGCAGCTGGCGGTCCTTGGCATGGGTAACCGAGTGGGCCATCGACCGGCGGAGCTATCGGGCGGCGAGCAGCAGCGGGTGGCTTTGGCTCGGGCTGTCATCTCCAGGCCGGCCCTTGTCCTGGCCGATGAGCCAACCGGCGATCTCGACCTGGAATCGGCTGAGATGGTCCTTGACCTCATGTCGTCCCTCAACCAGGACCTGGGCGCGACCTTCATCATCGCCACCCACAATCCACGTCTCGAGTCGCGGGCGACGCAGGTGATCGAGCTCTCCAACGGACGAATCCGTTCCCCGGCGCGGCTGACGTGATCCATTTGACGCTTCGAGATCTCCGCCACGACCTACTGACCTTCGCGTTCAGTGTGCTTGGCCTCGGGGTACTGATCTTCGCCTTCCTTCTGTCGATTCCGCTGTCTCTGGCGATCACCCGCTTCGGAGAGGCGGGTGGTATGCCCCAGAATGTGATCATCGTGGAACGGGATGTCCTGCAGCCCGAGCAAAGCCGGATCGCTCCCGGACTCGCGCAAAGCGTGTCTGCGATCCTCGGCGATCGCTTGAACCGCGTCGACCCCGTGATCTTCCGCATCCTGCGCGTCGAGGAGCATCCGATCCAGCTGCGCGGCGTCGCCCTCGAGTCGTGGGTGACGACGTTTCGTCTGCAGCTTGTCGACGGAGCGTGGCCATCTCGCTCATCCGAAGTCGTCATCGGTCAGCTGGCAGCCCAGGAAGGCGGCTGGCGTACCGGAAGCGAAATCAGCATCTATGGCCAGCCCTTTCGAGTCGCGGGCATCGCCGAAGGACCGGGGATCAAGACACAAACCGTCTGGATGTCCTACTTGGCTGCCAGCGCGCTCTTCGGCCCGGAGAAGGACCCCCAGCTGCTTGTGGCCCATTTGCAGACGTCAGCGGATCCTCTGGCCTCAAGGCAGGATCTGGAGAACGGGCTTCAGTCGATCGGCAGCGAATACGATGCCTACTTCGAAGACGCTTTGCTGCGCGAGTACGGCGCGGCGTTGAACGATCTACGGTCGCTCTCCCTCCTGACGGCGGTCATCGCCATCGCCTCCGTCACCCTCGGATCGAATAACCTGGCGTGGCTGGCGGCCGAGGAGAGGAAGCGCCTGCTCGGCGTCCTTCGTACAGTTGGATTCGACCGCCGAGCTGTCGGCGGATACCTGCTCTTGCGGGCCGCGGCGATATCGGTGGCTTCATACCTGCTGGCTTTGGCGGCGGCGATTGTCTTCATCCGGGTCGGGATCGGACCGAGCTCTCTAAACATCGCAGGAACGCAGACGGCCTTGACCTTGAGCCCTGCGACGGCCGTGCTGGGTCTTCTTCTGGCGTGCGCCGCGAGCCTTACGGGGACCTGGCTGTCGGCACGCAATGTCCTCAGTGCCTCTCCGGCTTCCTTGCTGGGGAGGGGACCGGGGAGCAGCTTCGCATGAGGGTGGCCGCGTGGCTGGCGTTGCGAGATCTCTCCGTCCACCGGCGGCAAGCCGTGGCGCTGGGGACGGTGTTTGCGCTCGCCGTCGCGGCTTTCGTGGCGCTGGGAAGCTACCGACAAGCGCTCTTGAGGGGTTATGAGCCGGCGCGCCATGATCAACTCGTGGTCCAGGAAACCCAGTCGTTCGGCGAGTTCTACGGCAGCCGCCTCTCCCCCGACATCGCGGTCGTTCTCGAAGACCTCGGCGTGACCGGGGCCGTCCCCGAGATCCACACCATCGTGGGGACATCATTGGAGAATGCCGTCCTCTTGAAGGGCGTCGACTTGGAACGCTACCCAGAGCTGGACTCCTTCGTCATCCGCGCCGGGCGAGGACTCCAACCTGGCGATTCTCCGCGCCAGTCCATGATCGGGATGCGTCTGGCGGAACGGCTGGAGGCCATGCCGGGGGACACGATCCGCCTCCGCGGGCGGGCCTTCGAAGTAATCGGCGTCTTCGAGACCGGCTCCTACAGCGAGAACGAGGCCTGGATCCCGCTGGCCGGGGCGCAAGAGCTTCTCGGTTGGGGCCAGGACGTGTCCCTGTATGTCGTCGCGGACGATGGCCGTCTGACGCCGGGAGAACAGGTTCTCGCTGGCGTGTCGGTTGTCCGCCGGGGCGAGTTGTGGTCGACGTTCCCCCGGCAGTGGGAAGGCCTGATGGCGGTGATCAAGGCCGTCACGCAGGCCATTGGGGTGGCGGCCGCCCTTTCGCTTGCCGCCATGCTGTGGAGGCTGGCCCGGCGGCGGCAGTGGCAGATCGCCGTCCTGCGGAGTCTGGGCTTCAGCCGAACCGTCTTTGCCATCTACTTGATGGTGCAGGGCGCGTCCGTCGCCTTCGCTGGAGGGGCCTGCGGGATCCTGGGGGCCCTGGCACTCCTTCGATGGGTGCGCCCAACACTGGCAGGCATCAATCTGCGGCCTCAACTCACGGCCGATCTTCTGATTTCGACCGGTGTCTGGTTGGGGTTCCTGACCTTGCTCAGCGTCGTGGTCCCCGTCTGGGTGATGGGGCGCAGGCGTGTGGCCGAGCTCATGATCAGCGAATGAGAGGCCTTTCCATCAGGCACCAAGCCCAAGGAGGAGAGATGATGTCGAGAAAGGGAATCGTCGGTTTCGGACTGCTCGTAATGATTGTCGGAAGCGCCTGCGGGTTATCTGGACTCGGCGGGGCCACGGATGAAGGGACGCCGGGGGGCGGCGCGGCCACCGCCGCCGGTGGATCCCCAGGGACGCCTGGGCCATCCGAAGCGCCCATGTTGCCGGTTTCTATCAATGAAGGCCTCGCCAGCCTCGACAGCTACCGCATGACCTACATCAACGACATCTATGATTCGCTGGCCCAAGAACGCACCGTGACCACATCTGTCGTAGCCAGCGACCGGGATTCCGACGCCAGCTACAACCGCACGGAGACGCTCGTCACAAGCGATGTCGACGGAGTCGTTTCCGAGGACGTGGAGGAGCAATTCGCGATCGGCAATCAAGTTTGCGTCTTCTCGGAGGGTGCAGGGGAAATCACCACCATCAACGCCACGGCCCGGGCGATGACGGACCTGATGTCCCAGGTTGTAGTTATCCAACCCCTGATCGAAAACCCCGTGTTCGTTGCAGAGGATGTGGTGAGCGGAGTTCCGGTCCGCACCTACACCTTTGAGGTCAGGAGCATTGATGCCGCCTCGGACGTGGAGGTAGTCAGATCCGACGGTAGCTATGCCATCGCCGTCGACGGCGACTACCTTCTGCGGTACCGACTGGACCTGGAGCTGCGCACAGGGGCGGAAGGGGATCCCGAGGCGGAGTCCTCCGTCTCCTCCTTTGATCTATTGCTCGAGGAGATCAACCAACCGGTCGAAATCACCTTCCCGGAGACTTGCCAATTGGCCGATTCCATCGAGGAGTGATGGCGATCAGGGACGTGCGGCGCCAGAGGCCTCGACGTTGGCCGTGACGGACAGACGTCGTTTGAGGATCACCCTTCTGACTCTGGGATCCCGCGGGGACGTGGAGCCGTATCTGGGTTTGGGTGTCGCCTTGGCGCGGGTCGGCCACCGGGTGACTGTGGCCGCACCGGCCGCCTTCGAAGCGCTCATTCGGCGGGCTGGCCTGGAGGCCTTCCTCGTGGACCCCGATCCCCGCCTGCTGGCCGTCAAAGGGGAGCCTCCGCGTTGGCTGCGCTCCTCGGCCGCCGAGGGGGCGATCCGCCTTCGCCTCGCCACCCGCGCCGGAGCGGGTTTGGGTATCACTTACTCCGGCTACCTGGAAGCCAGTCGGCGAGCCGATGTCGTTCTCTACCCCGCCTGGCTCGGTCCGGTGGCGAGAACCATCGCCCAGGCCAGCGGCAGCCTTGGCGTAGCGGCCTTCCTGGCGCCGATCCACCCGACGCGAGCCTTTCCCAGCCCATTCCTCAACTTCTCGTCCCATCCCGAATGGAACTACCTGAGCCACTTCATGGCGCTCTGGTTGGGGCGGGCAGCCCTTAACGGAGCGGCAAACACCTGGCGATCCCAAGTCGTCGGATTGGCGCCGACAGGGATCGAGCTTCTTCCGCCGGATGGCGAGGTCTGCCTGTATGGCTTCTGCCGAAGCCTGCTACCGCCGCCAGCGGATTGGCCGCCGGGCGTCGTCGTCACGGGCCCCTGGTGGCTGGATGCGCAGGACGGATGGCACCCGCCGGAGGACCTGGATCGATTCCTGAGGGCATCGGGGAAAGTCGTCTTCCTCGGATTCGGCAGCATGATGGACGCTTGGCCCGAGAAACTAAACACGGTCGTCGAGGAGGCCCTCGCCAGGCTCGGCTGCCGCGCGATTTTGCTCGCCGGTCCGGCAGGACAGCTCGATCTGCCACCGTCTCCTCGACGCCTCGCCGTCCGGGACGTTCCGCTGGACTGGCTCTTCCGCAGAGTGGACGCGATTGTCCACCATGGCGGCGCCGGGACGACGGCCCAGGCCGCCCGGGCGGGGAAACCGTCGGTCACCGTCCCCTTCTTCGGCGACCAGCTCTTCTGGGGCCAGCGGATCCACCGGGCGGGTGGGGGCCCGCGCCCCATCCCGCGTCGCGCGCTCACCTCGGAGCGACTGGTTTCCGCGATCGATGAGGCGCTGCACGATCCGAGGAGTGCAGAACGGGCGGCTCATCTTGGGACACGGGTTCGCGCCGAGACGGGCCTTTCGACGGCCGTCCAACTCATCGAGGCCCGCGGGCTGGGTTGAGAGACCTGGCGCCCCGCCGCCGCAGCTCGCAAAGATCCGTGCGGTCAGCCTGCGGCTACCCCGGGTCCGGCCAGCAGGGGCCATCCACCTGATTGTCGGTGACCCCGTTCTCTTTGCGAGATGGGTTTCGCCGCTCCTCGAGGTTTCCTCGCAATTCGGAGGTGTCCCGATCCTTTTGGTGACGCGCCACCGCCTGGACGATGAGTCCCAAGACTGGCTGGAATCGTTGGGCATCCAATGGCTGAGGAAACCCTTCAGCCGGGACGAGCTCCTGCGGAAGGTCGGTACGATCCTGACGGGTTCTTGACGATGGAGAGGCACCGCAGGGTGGGTGGAGCCCCGCCAAGGTTGACGGGCAGGGGGCGCCTCCTCCGGATAGCCGGTCGGCCGCTCTACAGCGAATCGATGAAATCCTCTGCGGCGTCGGCCGGCTGCGCCAGTTCGCCACCCGGTCGACTTCGCAGAAAGTGCAGGTGGTCCATGATCCACAAGTAGAGATCGGTCGTCGTGCGGCCGGGGAACTCGGGGAGTATACCGGCGCCCTCGACGATCGCCGTGACCGGCCGGTACAACGTGTCGTACCAGTGCATCACGGCCTCCTCCTCGGACACCGGCCGTCTCTGATCGAGCCCCATGAAGTAGCGGTGAACGCAGATGTGCTCCAGGAGGCGATCGTAGCCGCCCAGGACGGTGGGTTCGATGTTCGCCTCCGGATGCACGCGATCGAGTTGGGTCCGTTCCAAGAACTCCACCCTGTCGCCCAGCAACTGGAGGTCTTCCGCCCGGATATCGGGCGTGACGGGAACTCGCGATTCGACTTCACGGACCTCGGCATCGATGTACACCTGGCCGCGTTCGCGCGCTACGGAGACACGATGGTTGCCATCGACGACAAAATAGGCTTCCCCGATTTTGTAGAGCAGCACCGGAGGCAGATCGACGTCCTCATACCAGGCCCGGCTGATCCTGCGCCAGCGATCTTCCGTGTGCGATTGGGTTGGGAGGAACCGTCGGTCGAAGTCGCGGTAGCGGTCGACGCTGCCGATAATCTGAGCCAGGGGCACGCTCTGGACGCCGCGGTAGAGCGGGCCGCCGAGGTGAAGCTTCTCGCGGACCTGGTCGAAGGCCAGCAGCCGACGCGGGTGGCCCGATAGGGCCGAGCGGATGAGGTTCAGGAACGAGCGGGCTCGGGCCCTCTGGAAGTCAATCCCCGAAGGATCAAACGCATCCGACACAAGATCTCCCGGAATTCAATCCATTGTGCCTCAAACCTGGTTTCCCATGGAAACCAGGTTTTGGAGTGCTTCCCGCGCTTGAAGGATCAAGTAGCCGGAGGTACCATGTACGAACGTCGGGTCCCGCGGGCGGCTCGCCACAGGAAGGATATTGGAGCGTGGTCCGGCGGTCCCTCCGACGTAGAATTGCCTCTATACGGTTTGTCCTGTCTCCCGCCCAAAGCCAGAAGCCGGCCGGTGCGCAAAAGCACCCCTGCGGGCTGGCGCACGTGAAAGGGAGGTCCTTCCGTGGCCAGTGTGACCTACGATCATGTGAGCAAGCGATTCGGCGACGTCGCGGCGATCGACGACCTGAACATCCACGTCGAAGATAAGGCCTTCCTGGTCCTGGTCGGCCCGTCGGGCTGCGGCAAGACCACTGCGCTGCGGTTGCTGGCCGGCCTGGAGGAGATCACCGAGGGCAAAATACTGATCGATGACCGTATGGTCAACGACGTCGCGCCCAAGGACCGTGACATCGCCATGGTGTTCCAGTCCTATGCGCTCTATCCGCACATGAGCGTCTTCGACAATATGGCCTTCGGGCTCCGGTTGCGCAATGTGCCGAAGCCGGAGATTCAGAGGCGGGTCAAGCAGGCGGCCGATATCCTCGGGATCGAGTCGTTCCTCGACCGGAAACCGCGCCAGCTTTCAGGCGGTCAGCGTCAGCGAGTGGCGCTCGGGCGGGCCATCGTGCGCGAGCCCAAGGTGTTCTTGCTGGATGAGCCCCTCTCCAACCTCGACGCCAAACTTCGCGTCCAAACCCGGGCCGAGATCAGCAAACTGCACCAGCGACTGGCGGCCACCTTCATCTATGTGACACACGACCAAACTGAGGCCATGACGATGGCCAACCGCATCGCCGTCATCAAGGGTGGGCGGCTGCAACAGCTTGACACTCCCCAGCACCTGTATGACTTCCCGGTGAATGTCTTCGTGGCCGGCTTCATTGGATCGCCGGCGATGAACTTCTTCAACGCGACGCTGGCCCGCTCGGACGGGGCCTTGGTGGCCGATGCCGGCGCCTTCCAGGTCCGCACACCGGCCTCCCGTCGCGAGGCGTACGATAAGCACGTGGGGCGGAAGGTGATCCTGGGGATCCGGCCGGAGGATATTCACGATCCGGCGCTGGCTCCGACGCAGGTGGCCGGTTCGCCGGTCGGGGCGAAGGTCGATGTGACTGAACTCATGGGGAATGAGGTCTTCGTCTACTTGAAGACGGGGGAGACGAGCTATGTCGCTCGTGTGGATCCCCGCACGAGCTTCCGTATGGGAGGGGATGTGCAGGTTTCGTTCAACACGGACAACGTCCACCTGTTCGAAGTCGAGGGCGATCAACTCGCCATCCGCTGAACCTCGACGCCCCCTGGCCGCGGGATGCCGTAGACGCACAGAAAAACGCATCTCCCCCACGGGTCTGGCGGCAGGCCGGCCTCGGGCCGCGACACCCCTGCGATGTCGTGGAGAGGGAAGCGAGTCTGCCAACCAAGGGCCGTGCCGCGTCCGGCCAACTTGGCCGGGTGGGTTTGGCCGTTGCATCGGAGAGCGAGGCTTCGGATAACCCGCGTACGTTGGGAGGGCCCGTAAGGGGGCAGCGAAACTCGTCCTACCACAGGCGCTGATCGCGAGAGACCCAGCCGAGAGGCTGGGTCTCTGTTTCGCAGGTTCGGGGGCACGCGGCTAGTGCTTGGCCGGGCGGCTGTTGTCTCCTCTAAGGGTCTTCCTCACGCAAGCCCAGTCGCCGCCGCAGGTACCGTTGTAGATTGACCACACTCGATCGACGCCGACTCCATACTGGCTGGCGATTCGTTGGGCCGTACCATCGTCTTGGGCGGCGGTGACGCCGGTGGCCTGCTGATTTCGCAGCTTCTCGCGGACGCAGCCCCAGTCGCCCCCGCAATCGGCCGCCAAGGCCTCGATCTCCGCAACACTCAGGCCATAGCGACTCGCCAGCTGTTCCGCCAGATGAGCGTCCTGACCTGTCGCGGGCTCATCCTTGTTCGTCTCCTGCTGCTGCCGGCGGAAGGATTGGATGCCGGCGGCCAGGATCTCCTCGGCGGTGGTCTCGTCGTCCGCCAGTCGGAAGGCCTGGCTGATCTCACCCCAGCTGTAGCCGGCGGCTTCCGCGTCGACGATCTCGTCAAGCCCGACGCCGAAGCGGGAGGCCACCTGGCCGGCGTGGCTGACGTCGCTAAGCTCAAGACCGGCGTCCAGGTAGGCATCCAGGGTGGCGGAATCGATGCCAAGATCCTCCGCGGTTCGATAGAAGCGAAGCAGCTCGCCCGGCGAGGTTCCTTCGGAGAGCCGGGCCAGTGCCTCTTCGAAATCGGCCTCGGCTTGAACGGCGGCCCGGGCGGCCGTGCGGATGTCCTGGATGCTCGTTTCGCCCGACATGACCATCTCGTACAGTTGTCGAGTGTCGAGGTCGTCCAGCACCTCGGCGTAGCGGTCGATCTGGGCCAGCAGCCCCCAGCCGTTACCGCCCAATTGCCAATCGAGAATCTCCTCCCACGTCAGCTCCTCGATGCTCAGCGCCATCTGGTAGGCATGCCACATGCGGCCGAAGCCGAGTTGACTGCCGGTCAGATCGCCGTTGAACATCCCGAAGATGTCTTCACAGGTGTACAGGTCGCCGGCTTGCCCGGGGAAGAGCGAGTCGATGGCCTGCGCAATCTGCTGGGCCCGAGGATGGCAGGCCGCCTCCGGATCGAAGACGACAACCGCCAGGGTATCGGTCGCTGAAAGGCCGCAGCCGTCGGTGACGGTCACCGAGGCCTCGAACTTGCCGGCACCCGCGTACGTGAAGGATGCCGTCGGAGAAGAAGGATCAGACCCCGGATCGATCAGGCCATCGCCATCGAGGTCCCAGGCGTAGGAGTAGGGTGGTGTCCCGTTGCTGGCCGTAGCCTGGAAGTTCAGGCTCGCCTGGCCGGCGGAGAGGGTGAGCACCGGGGGAAAGACGTCGCTGGTCAGCGTCACCGCCGGCCCGATAGCCAGCGTCCCTGTCGCGGTCCCGGAGGCCTCGGGGGAGGCTGCATCCGTCGCCATCACGGTCCAGGCGTACTCTCCCGATCCAGGGAAGGCGTGGTCCACCGCGTGAGGGAGAGCGGCCACCGCGGCTTCCAGCAGCGCCTCTCCGTCTCCGAAATCCCAGGTCAGATCGTAGGCGCCGCTTCCGCCGGCGACGTTGAGAACGAATGTGCCTGTCTCACAAACCGCGGTAGCCGTCGCCTCTACGGTCAGCCCTGTCTGGGCGTGACCGGAGGCGGGCGACGCCAGAGCGCCGAAGCTTACGGCAAGGAGGGCCAGTACGTGCAGGGCTTTCGGTCGCATGGGGCAGCCTCCTCCGACACGGTCGCAAAGAAACCGAATCGGGGTATCCATCTACCGGCTAGAACGGGCCCGGCGGCACGACGTTTCGCCGGCTGGGGAAATGGGTCCAGGTACCGTGGTCCTCCTTCGTGCTTGTGTTATCCTGCGCCGGACCTGTAACGGAGGCCTGTCCGCGTCGTTCTAATGGCTAAGAGCGTGCCGCCTTCATCGCCCGCGGACGGCGAATTGATCCGCCGGTGCCAGGCCGGGGACCGAGAGGCCTTCGGTGAGTTGTACCGACGGTATCTGAGCGCGATCTATGGCTTCATCCGGCTACGCGTTGATTCGGAGCGGGATGCCGAGGATCTGACGGAGATGGTCTTCGTGAAGAGCTTCGAGGCCATGGGGAAGTATCAGGAACGCGGGGCCCCGTTTGCCGCGTTCCTGTACAAGGTGGCGCGGAACCTGGTCGTGGACAGCTATCGTTCAAATGTCCCCGTGTTGCCTCTCGAAGCAGCCGAGACCCACTCGGACGATACCCCCACGGTCGAGGCGCGCTTGGTGGAGGGCGAGCGGGGGAGCGAGGCGCTGGCGGCATTGGCCCGGCTCTCGGAGCGGCATAGGGAAGTCATCCGGCTGCGCGTGCTCCTGGGCCTGCCGACGGAAACCGTAGCGACTTGGATGGGCAATAGCCCAACGGGGATTCGTGTGCTTCTGCACCGCGCTCTGAAGGCCCTGCGAACGGCGATGGAAACCGGACATGACTAAGCGCGAACAGTTGTTGGAGGAACAGCTCGATCAAAGCCTCGCCGGCTCGGGGGGCGTCGAGCTTCGCCAAAACGCGGCGGAAATCCAGCCCCTTCTCGACGCGGCGGCCGAGCTCCGGCGAGCCCTCCCGAGATTGGAACCACGAGCCGCCTTCGCCCGCCAGCTGGAATCCCGGCTTTGGAATCGGCTCCAGGCTCCTCGGCCCTCCGTCCAGGGCGGGCGCGTAGCCCGACAACCATGGCTGGTCCGGGCTCTCCCGACGCTGCTGGGCGCAACCCTGGTGGCGGCGCTCGCCCTCGGTACCCTGGGCGTGGCGCAGGCCTCGGCTGCGGCGCTTCCCGGCGATCGCCTGTACTCGGTCAAACGCGGCTTTGAAGAGCTGCGACTGGCGCTCACACTGGATCCGTCGTCCGACGCCGATCTTCTCGGCGAGTTCGCCGATGTGCGGCTCAACGAGATTGAATCACTGGCCGCGGCCGGTCGCATGGACGATCTGGAGACCGCCCTCGACGGTTACGCGGTGGCCATCGGACGGCTGGCGGGCGCCGTCAACCTCCCGACCTCGGGCGGTCAGGACCAGGTCCTGGACAAGCTGACCCGCCACATTTCGGTTTTGGAAGAAGTGCAGATGCTCGTCCCGGAACCGGCTCAGGCGGCGATCGAGCGAGTGATCGAGCGCTCCATCGACGCCGAGACGTCCGGGCGGCCCGCGACCGCGACTCCCATTCCAGGGGAGGAAGACTGTGGCGCCGGCGCGTCGCCTTGCGACCAGACCGGCGGCGGTGGGGACCAAGACGCCCGTATGGCGGGCCAAATCGCCAAGATCTACGGTGTCAGCTCGGAGCAGGTTCTGACGGTATTCCGCGGCGAGTGTCAGATGGACTGGAAGTGTGTGCGCTCTCACTTCCGGCCGACGAAGCTGAAGAATCCCCATCGCCCTTGAGGACAGCCGCCAACCCCGGCCTGGATAGACCGAAAGCAACCCGTCCGACTCCGGTACGTTGCCCAGAAGTCGGAAACCCCTCGCATCCCCATTTGTTTCCGGCCAACACTCGGTCGGACTGCGTCGCCTGGCCCAATCAAGACAGCTGCCTGTGGCCCGGACAAGGGATTCTCGGCAGCGCATAAGCGCTCGGATCGAGCTTTGGTCCAGTCTCAAACTGAGCTGCAAGTCCAACGGGTGGGAGCAGGCTACGGTAGAATGAGCCGGCTTGCGTCGCTCGTCCATTGGACCCCCGCATCCGAACTCTGCCTCGGAGACCCCCATGCCTGTCGACTTGCGCAATCGAAGCCTGCTGAAGGAGCTGGACTTCACGCCGGATGAAATCCGTCACTTGTTGGATCTGGCGCGCGACCTGAAGGACGCCAAGGCCCGGGGCGGGGAGACACCGCGCCTGCAGGGCAAGAACATCGCGCTGATCTTCGAAAAAGCCTCCACGCGGACGCGTTGTGCTTTCGAGGTCGCGGCCTACGATCAAGGCGCGCGGGTGACCTACCTGGGGCCCGAAGGGTCGCAGATCGGGCACAAGGAGTCGATGAAAGACACGGCGCGTGTCCTGGGGCGGATGTACCACGCCATCGAATACCGCGGTTTTTCCCAGGACACCGTGGAGACGCTGGCGCGCTATTCAGGAGTACCCGTCTACAACGGACTGACCGACGAATACCATCCGACCCAGGTCCTGGCCGACGTCCTCACCATGATGGAGCACGCCGACAAGCCTCTCGAGAAGGTCTCCTACTGCTACCTGGGAGACGCGCGCTTCAATATGGGGAACTCGCTGATGGTCATCGGCTGCAAGCTGGGGATGGACGTCCGGCTGTGTGCCCCGCGGTCCCTGTGGCCCAAGGCGTCGCTGGTGGAAACGTGCCGGACGCTGGCGAAAGAGACAGGTGCGCGGCTCACGCTGACGGAAAGCGTAGCCGAGGGTGTGCGCGGCGTGGACTTCCTGCACACGGACGTTTGGGTTTCCATGGGGGAGCCGGCGTCCGTGTGGGGTGAGCGCATCGAGCTTCTCAAACCCTATCAAGTCAATGCCGAGGTCGTCCGGCTGACGGGGAATCCGGCGGTCAAGTTCATGCACTGCCTGCCGGCGTTCCACAATCGGGATACGAAGGTGGGGGAGGAGATCTTCCAGAAGTTCGGCGTGGAGGCGATGGAGGTCGACGACAGCGTGTTCGAGTCGGAGCGCTCGATCGTGTTCGACCAGGCCGAGAATCGCCTGCACACGATCAAGGCCGTCCTCGTCGCCTCGTTGAGCTAGCCCGGGCCGCCGACCTTGTCAACCACGGGAGATGCCCGTAGAATCTCGCAGCTTCATCGCCGAGGTAGCTCAGCTGGCTAGAGCGCACGACTCATAATCGTGAGGTCGGGGGTCCGAGTCCCCCCCTCGGCAC
>Ga0214473_10007396_pt1 | contig 13037 bp, 10 predicted proteins | sample RVTome_7_FD_203509 | JGI IMG/M metagenome (GOLD analysis project Ga0214473, IMG submission 203509) | Soil microbial communities from uranium-contaminated site in the Upper Colorado River Basin, Wyoming, United States - RVT98D197 | ecosystem: Environmental > Terrestrial > Soil > Contaminated >...
GTCCCGTCGGTGTTGCCCAGCATGACCCGTGTGAACTCGATGTCCGGGTGCTCCATGCGCCAGGCCTCGATCAGGGCGTCGAGCGCGACCTTCGAGACGCGGTAGAGTCCGACGCCCGGGAGCGGCTGGCGCACGGCGTAGGAGGAAACGTAGACGGCGCGCCCTCCGCTCTCCCGCAGATGGGGCAGCGCGTGGGCCGTCACGACCGAGGCTCCGACGAGGTTCGTGTCGAGGACGCTGTGCCACTCGTCGTGGCTGGCCGCCTCGAGCATCCCGAGCGGCGACATCCCCGTCGCGTACACGAGGGCGTCGATCCCTCCGAAGGCCAGGGCGGTCTCGGCGACGGCCCGCGCGCACTGCTCGCCACTGCGGACGTCGCAGGCGACCGCGACGGCGCCGGGCGCGCTGGCGACGGCCGCCTCGAGCCGCTCCTTGCGGCGCGCCGCGAAGGCCACACGGGCGCCCGAGCGGCACGCGAGCTGACCCACGGCGCGTCCGACGCCGGACGAGCCGCCCACGACGAGCAGACGGCGGCCGCTGAGATCGAGCGAGAGCGACATCGCGACGACGGATCTCCCAGAGGGATTCTGCGCATCCCCCGCGCGGACTTCAACCGGCCCCCGGGAGCGCCGCTCCGTTCGGACCCAGGATCCGCCGTGCCTCCGCCGACGCCGGCGACAAGCGCAACGCGGCCGGATTGCGAAGCGCTCCGGGGGCGCCCTCGATGCGCAGCGCCAGGCGCTGGCCCGCGCCCCCCGCCCACCAGAGCAGGCCCTCGCGGTCTCCCATGCGCGCGAAGGGCCCCACGAGGCCCCGCTCGGCCGCGACGGCGCGCAGGCGGTCGGCCAGGAGCGTCTGGCTCGGGGAGACCGGGATGCGCGCCACGATCGCGCCGGGGGGAACGGCGTAGAGCGCGCGCAGCGCCGCGTCGTCGACCGGGGAGGACGCGGTGACCCGGCTCGCCCTCGCCACGACGTCCGCGTGGCGCGAGAGCATGAGGGTCGACCCGTGCGGCACGTGCCCCTGGAAGCCGAGCGCGTGGCCGAGCTCGTGTAGCAGCGTGAGCCGCGGGTTCAGGTCGTCGCGGGCGAGGTGAATCGAGGCTCCGACGAGCTGCGCCCCCGGCACCTCCGCCGCACCCGGCGCCGGGGGACCCTCGATCGCGCAGTCGGCCACGGTATCGGCCTGGCTCGTCACGATGTCGTCGCGCACGCGGACGCGGATGGCTCCGGGCCCGTCGACGCGCACGAAGCGCACGCCGAGGCCGGCGCCCTCCCAGCCGCGCAGCGCCGCCGCCAGCGCCTCGCTCTGCCGCTCCTCGGCCTCGCTCCCGATCGACACCGGAATCGGCGCGTCCCCGGGCCATCGGCACAGGAAGAGCACCAGCTCCCCGCCGAAGGCCAGGGCATAGGGCCGCGACTCCCCGAGCCGATGCGGCGAGAGGGCGCGGAGCTGCGGGTAGCGCGCCTCGAGCCCCGTCACGTCGACGCTGTCCCCGGCGCAGGCCGCGAGCGCCACCGCGAGGGCGGCGAGACGGGCCTTCAAGCTCCGCGCCGCGGGAGCAGCGCCTTCGCGGTCCCGGCGACCACCTCCTCGCCGTTCTGGTTCCGCGTGGCCACCTCGATCGTCGCGAGGCAGCCCGACGGGTGGTCCTCCACGGCCACCACGCGCCCGCGCGCCGTCAGCGTGTCGCCGGGCCAGACCTGGCGGACGAAGCGAACGCCGAAGCTGCGCAGCACGCCGTCCCCGAGCCAGTCGGTGAGGAGGCGCCCCGTGAGCCCCATCGTCAGCATCCCGTGCGCGAAGACCGACGGGTAGCCCGCCGTCTTCGTGGCGAAGGGCTCGTCGTGGTGGATCGGGTTGAAGTCTCCCGAGGCCCCGGCGTACTGCACGATCTGCGTGCGCGTGAGATTCTCCACGACGAGCGCCTCCCGCTCCTCGCCGACGGCGATCTCCCCGGCGAACGCGCGCGGATTCGACGCCATGCCTCAGCCCTCCACCGCCTTGCCGGTCACGATGCCGACGCTCGTCGCCGTGAGCACGAGCCGGCCGGACTCGTCGCGGTACTCGCTCACGATCTCGCTGAAGCGGAGCGTTCCCCCGCGCCGCCCTTCCTTCTCCCAGCTCTTGCCCGGCCGGGTCTCAACCCGCAGGCGCATCCCGGGCCGCAGCGGCTCGTGGTACTCGAAGCGCTGCTCGCCGTGGAGGATCCGCGCCATCGACCCGCCCTCCCCGCGCTCGGGCCGCGGTGCGCCGCCGGCGCCCTCGGCGGCCGGGGACGGCGGCAGCGGAGGGATCCGCCGGACGCCGCGGAAGACGTGCCGCGGGTTCCAGTGCGCGGACGCGACGCCGAAGGTCGGCGGGGCGATCACTCCGCCGAGCGCGGTCGCGCGCGCGTGCTCCTCGTCGTAGTAGACGGGGTTCGTCTCCCCGATCGCGCTCGCGAAGAGCAGGATCGCGGTCCGATCCACCGGAAACGAGAAGCCGTCGGCCATCGGCCCTCCTCCTCTGCGGCCTCGGGTGCGCTCAGGGTCGCCGCTCGGCCGCGAGCCGGAAGAGGCCCTCGGCGACGTCGCCGAGCGCCGCGAAGCGGCGGTCCTGCGTCTGTCCCCGCTCGTAGCGGAAGTAGATCTGCTGGAGCACGACCGCCATCTTGAAGGTGCCGAAAACGACGTAGTAGGCGAGCGCGTCGAGCGAGCGTCCGCTCCGCTCGGCGTAGCGACTGGCGGCCACCGCGCGCGGGAGGAATCCCTCCACCTGGCTCGGCATCGGGTTCGTTCCCGCGGGCAGCTCGCCGTGCTCGCTCCACATCGAGAGCAGCGTCCCGAGATCGCAGAGCGGATCGCCGAGCGTGCACATGTCCCAGTCGTAGACCGCGACGCAGCGACCGGGGTCGTCGGGGGCCACCGCCATGTTGTCGAGCCGCCAGTCGTTGTGCACTAGCGTGGCGCGCGGCGAGTGCGGCAGGTTCTGCTCGAGCCAGCGCGCCACCTCCTCCGCGACCGGGACGTCGCGCGTCCGCACACGCGCGAAGCGCTCGGTCCAGCCGCGCAGCTGGCGCTCGAGGAAGCCCTCGGGCTTGCCGAGCCCCTCGAGCTCGACGGCCGCCGGATCGACGGCGTGGAACTCGGCGAGCGTGTCGACGACGACCTCCGAGAGCTTGCGGTTCGCCACCGGATCGAGACCGCCGCCGAACTCGGGCGGCACCACGCCGCGGACCACGATCCCGTGCCGGCGCTCCATCACCAGGAAGTCGGCGCCGATCACCTCGCGGTCCTCGCAGTAGAGGAACGCCCGCGGCGCGAGCGGGAAGCCCCGCCAGAGCCGCGACAGCGCGCGGTACTCGCGGTGCATGTCGTGCGCGCTCGCGGCGACGGGACCGAGCGGCGGGCGGCGCAGCACGACCTCGCGCCCCCCGGGCGGGGTCCCGAACTGGAGGAGATAGGTCAGGTTCGCGTGTCCACCCCCGAACTGGCGGACGCGCAGCGGGAGATCGGCGCCCTCGAGACGGCCGCGGAGCCACTCCGCGAGGCGGCGCTCGTCGAAGCGCTCGTCGGGACGCACCTCGATCACGTCGTTGCTCGAGCGCGGATCGCCCACGGCGCGCGATCCTAACACACGCGCCCCGCAGACCCGGACGGCGCCTCCCCTGCGCGGCGCCCCCTCGCGCTAGAGTCCGCGCCCGTGAGCGTTCGCGCATGGACGGCCTGAGCCCCGCCGGGATCGCCGCGCTCCTCGCTGGCGGACTCTTCGCGGGGGTCGTGAACACGCTCGCCGGGGGCGGCTCCCTGCTCACCGTCCCGCTGCTCGTCCTGCTCGGGCTCCCGGGGACCGTCGCGAACGGCACCAACCGCGTCGGGGTGCTGCTCCAGTCGCTCGTCGCGACCTGGAGGTTTCGCGAAGGCGGCCGGCTCGAGCTGCGCGCCCTGCTGCCGGTGCTCGCGCCGGTGGTCGCCGGGTCGCTGCTCGGCGCCTCGGCGATCTCCCGCGTGACCGACGCGACCTTCGAGCGCCTCTTCGGAGCGCTGATGCTCGGGCTCCTCGTGCCGACGCTGCGGCGCACGCGCGGCACGGCGCCCGGGCCGGGCTTCGGACGCGTGGGATCCGTGCTCGTCTTCTTCGCGCTCGGGCTCTACGGCGGCGCGATCCAGGCCGGCCTCGGGATCCCCCTCGTCTTCGCGCTCGTCTACGCCGGACACGACCTCGTGCGCGCGAACGCCATCAAGGTCGCCGTGAACGCGTCGGTCACCGCGACCGCGATCCCGGTGTTCGCGACCCAGGGCCAGATCGCCTGGGCTCCCGCGCTCGTCCTCGGCGCCGGGTTCGCCGTCGGGGCGGAGCTCGGCGTGCGCCTTGTCGTGGCGGGAGGCGAGCGCGTGATCCGGCCGGTGCTCGTGGCCGCCGTCCTCGCGCTTGCCGGCCGCATGCTGGGTCTCTACTGAGGCCGGCGTCGCGGCTTCAGGCGCTCGCCGCCACCGAGATCTCGATCGACTTGTACGTGGGCGTGCGGCTCCCCTCGGCGTAGCTCTCGACGGGGACGAGCGGATTCGCCTCCGGAAAGTACGCGGCCGCGCAGCCCCTCGGCAGGTCGTAGGCGACGGTGCGGAAGCCCAGGAGGGTGCGCGTCTCGCCGCGGAAGTGGCTGGTGAGGTCCACGCGGTCGCCCGGCGCGAGACCCCGCTCGGCGAGGTCATGCGGGTGCATCAGCACCACCCGGCGGTCGCCCGAGATGCCGCGGTAGCGGTCCTCGAGGCCGTAGACGGTGGTGTTGAACTGGTCGTGGCTGCGGATCGTGGTGAGGCGGAGGCGACCCTTTGCCACCGCCAGGTCCGGAAGGGCGTTCACGGCGAAGCTCGCGCGCCCCGACGGCGTATCGAAGGCCCGCTCGCGCGCCCCGCTCGGGAGCACGAAGCCGCCGGGCTCGCGCACCCGGCGGTTGTAGCGGGCGAAGCCGGGCACGACGCGCTCGATGCGGTCGCGGATCCGGTCGTAGTCCGCCGCGAGCTCCTCCCACGCCACGCGGCTCGCGGGGCCCAGCACCGCCCGCGCGATGCCGGCCACGATCGCGGGCTCGCTGCGCAGCTGCGCGGAGGCCGGCTCTAGCCGCCCCTCCGAGGCGTGCACCATGCTCATCGAGTCCTCGACCGACACCATCTGCGGGCCGCTCGCCTGCAGGTCGCGCTCGCTGCGCGCGAGGCAGGGGAGCACCAGCGCCTCCCGGCCGCACACGAGGTGGGAGCGGTTGAGCTTGGTGGAGATCTGCACCGTCAGATCGCAGCGGCGCAGACCCTCCTCGACCCGCGACGTATCGGGCGTCGCGACGGCGAAGTTGCCTCCGAGACCGACGAAGACGCGGGCGCGCCCGGCATGCATGGCGCCGATGGCCCCCACGCTGTCGAGCCCGGGCTCGCGGGGCGGAGCGAAGCCGAACTCGCGCTCGAGCGCCGCGAGGAACTGCGGCGCGGGCCGCTCGGTGATGCCGACGGTGCGGTCGCCCTGCACGTTGCTGTGCCCGCGCACGGGGCAGGGTCCGGCGCCCGGACGGCCGATGTTGCCGCGCAGCAGCAGCAGGTTCGCGATCTCCTGCACGTTCGCGACGGCGTGCCGGTGCTGCGTCAGCCCCATCGCCCAGCAGACGATCGTCCGCTCGGCACGGGCGTAGAGCTCCGCGACCTCGCGCATCGCCTCGCGCGGGATGCCGCTCTGCTCGACCAGCGGCTCCCAGGGCCGCTCGGCGAGCGCCGCGCGGAAGGCATCGAAGCCCTGGGTGTGGCGGCGAATGAAGTCCCAGTCGAGGACGCTCCCCGGCGCCCGATCCTCGAGCGCAAGCAGCTCCTTCATGATGCCCTGGAGTAGCGCCACGTCGCCGCCGAGCCGCACCTGGAGGTAGAGGTCGGCGATCTCCTGGCTCCCCCCGAGCCAGCTGCGGACCTCTTGCGGGTGCGCGAAGCGCACCAGCCCGCGCTCGCGCAGCGGATTGATCGCGACAAGGCGGCAGCCGCGACGCCGGGCCGCCGCGAGCGTGGTGAGCATGCGCGGATGGTTCGTGCCGGGGTTCTGGCCGATCACGAAGATCGCGTCGGCCAGCGCGAAGTCCGCGAGCCCGACGGTGCCCTTGCCGACGCCGATCGAGCGCGTGAGGCCATGACCGCTCGACTCGTGGCACAGGTTGGAGCAGTCCGGGAGGTTGTTGGTGCCGAGCTCGCGCGCGAAGAGCTGGTAGAGGAAGGCCGCCTCGTTGCTGGTGCGCCCGGAGGTGTAGAAGACGGCCTCGTGCGGGGAAGCGAGCGCCCGGATCGCCGCGCCGATCTTCGCGAAGGCCTCGTCCCACCCGATCGCCTGGTAGCGGTCGCTCCCGGCGCGGCGCAGCAGCGGCTCGGTCAGGCGCCCCTGGGCCTCGAGCCAGTGGTCGCTGCGCCCGAGCAGATCCTCGATCGGATGGCGCTCGAAGAAGGCGCGGTCGAGGCGCGCGGCCGTGGCCTCGTGGGCGACGGCCTTCGCGCCGTTCTCGCAGAACTCGACCGCTCCGCGCCGGTCGGGGTCCGGCCAGGCGCAGCCCGGGCAATCGAAGCCGTGCGGCTGGTTCACGTGGGAGAGCGCGGCGAGCCCGCGCCGCAGCCCCATCCCGCGCGCGTGGCGCAGTACGGCGACGACCGAGGCGGGGCCACCGGCCGGCTCGTCCTTGCCCGAGGAATCCCGCATCTCGCGGTGGATGCTACCGCACGAGACGCTCGCGCCGGCCGTAGACGTTGAGGGTCGTGCCGCGCAGGAAGCCGACCAGCGCCATTCCGGAGCGCTCGGCCAGATCGACGGCGAGCGACGTGGGCGCCGACACCGCCGCCACCACCGGCAGGCGGGCGACCAGCGCCTTTTGCGCGATCTCGTAGGAGATCCGGCCGGAGACGAGCAGCACGTGGCCCCCGAGCGGGAAGCGCCCGCGGCGCAGCGCCCACCCGATCACCTTGTCGACCGCGTTGTGGCGGCCCACGTCCTCGCGGGCAACGAGCAGGCTCCCGTCCGCGTCGAAGAGCGCGGCCGCGTGCAAGCCCCCGGTCCGCGAGAACACGGGCTGCTCGCCGGCCAGGCGCCGCGGGAGGTCGTAGAAGAACGCCGCCGGGAAGCGCGACGCGTCGTCAAGCGCAGGCGCCTCGCGCAGCACGTTGTCGAGCGTGGCCTTGCCGCAGATGCCGCAGCTCGCGCTCGCATAGAGGTTGCGCCGCAGGGCGTCGAGGTCGACCTCGACGCCCGCCGCGAGCACGACCTGGATCGCGTTGTCCTCCGCGTCCGGGTCGGCGAGCTGCGGCGAGTGGCGGACCGAGACCACGTCGTCGGTCGAGCGCACGACCCGCTCGCTCACCAGGAAGCCGAGCGCGAGCTCCTCGTCTTCGCCCGGGGTGCGCATCAGCACCGCGAGAGGGGCCCCGCCGAGGCGGATCTCGAGCGGCTCCTCGCGCACGACCGCGTCCTCCCGCGCGACCGCGCGCGCGTCCTCGCAGCGCAGCATCGTCACCCCCGCCGTGCGCTCGTGCATCGGACCCCCGCGGCGCCCGGTTGGTCGCGCCCTTCGAAGGCGGACCTCCCCGCGGCCGGTGCCGGCAGTCTACCCGCTGGGCGCGCAGCTGCGCGGCATGCCGGTACCGAGCGCGTGCAGGCGGGGACCGAGACCGATGCGGACGGCGCCGTCGCGCCCGGTCCACCAGAGGGACGCCCCGTTCTCGCGGGCGCGCCGCACGACCTCCGGGTGCGGCATTCCGAAGCGGCCCTCGCAGGGCGCCGAAGAGATCGCGACGCTCGCGCCGACGGCCGCGAGAAACGCACGCGTCGACGAGGTGCGGCTCCCGTGATGCGGGAGCTTCAGCACCTCGGCGCGCAGGTCGGCGTGGGAGGCGAGGAGCGCGGCCTCCCCCTCCGCCTCGAGATCGCCCGGCAGGAGCACGCGGCGACCCGCCACCTCGACGCGCACGACGAGCGAGCGGTCGTTGCGCGAGGTGCTCCCGGCCTCGCGGGGGGGCCAGAGGGGCGTGGCGACGAGATCGCCGCGCACCCAGGCCTGCGTTCCCTCGCCCCGCTCGAAGACCGGCACGCGCGCCGCTTGCGCCGCGTCCGCGAGTGCGGAGAAGGACGGGTCCCGCGCGGCACCGAAGGGCAGCCAGACCTCTCCCACCTCGAGGCTGCGGAGCACCGCAGGGGCGCCTCCCCGGTGGTCGAGGTCGCCGTGGCTCACGACGAAGAGATCGACGCGCCGCACGCCGAGCGCGCGCAGGGCCGGGACGACCGTCGCCTGTCCCGGATCGGGGCCCGTCCCGAAGGAGCCGGCTGCGTCGACGAGGACCGCGGCGCCCTCCGACTGCACGACGACCGCGTCGCCCTGCCCAACGTCGAGGAAGACGACGCGCGGCGGATCCGGCTCGATGCGCGCCGGCGGCGCCAGCGCGAACACGGCCCCGAGCACGCTCGCGACGACCACGCGCCAGCGCGTGCGTCGCGCGCGCAGCCCGGCCGCCGCGAGCGCGGCGCACGCGACGAGGCACCAGGGCCCGGGCGCGGCGCCGCCTGGCGGCGCCGGCAGCACGACGGCGAGCGCCTCGCCGGCGCGCAGCGACCCCTCGCCGAGCCACGCGAGGCCCGCGAGGACCGCGCCGACCGCCGGGTGCTGCGGAAGCAGCGCGAGAGCGGCGGCCGCGAGCGCTGCGGGCAGCAGGACGGCGCCGGTCCACGGCACGGCGATCGCGTTGGCCAGCAGCGCGAACGGCGCGCTGCGTCCGAAATGGGCGGCGGCGATCGGCGCGGTGGCGAGCAGCGCCGTGGCGGAGACGCGCAGCCCCTCGGAGATCGCCCTCGAGAGGCGGTGCGCCTCGCGGGGGCGATCGCGCACGATCGCGGCAGCAAGCGCCGCGCTCCCCGCAAAGGACAGCTGCGCGCCGGGATCGAAGAGCGCCGCCGGCTCGAAGGCGAGGATCGCGACGCTCGCGGCCGCGAGCGAGGTCGTTGCGGCGGCGGGCCTGCGGGCGATCGCCGCGGCCGCGATCGCCGTGAGGAGGACCAGTGCGCGACAGACCGGCACCCCACCCCCCGCCAGCACCGCGTAGGCCGCCGCACACGCGAACGCCAGCGCGAGCGCCGGGCGCCGCACGTCCCAGCGCGCGCACAGACGGGCCGAGCGCCCGAGCGCGCGGCGCGCCCCGCCGAAGGCGAGCGCGGCCACGAAGGTCAGGTGCAGACCCGAAACCGAGAGCAGGTGCGAGATGCCGAGCTCCGCACAGGCCTCCCGCGCCGCCGGATCGAGGGCTCCCGCCTGTCCGAGCGCGAGCGTGCGCAGCAGGTCGCCGCCCCGTCCGAGGCTCGCGAGGCGGCCCGCCGCCCGCACGCGTACCCGGTGGATCGGCGCGAGCAGGCGCCGCCCCTCTCGCTCCGGAAGGCGCACGTGGAGCGAGGGGTGGACGAGGCTTCCGACCGCGCCGATTCCCGCGCGTCGCGCGCGGAGCGCGGCGTCGGGCGCGCCCGGATTGCGCCGCGGAGCGGGGGCGGCGAGGCGCACGCGCGCGCGGATCCGCTCGCCCGGGAGCGCGGTCTCGAGACCCGGGGGAAGCGCCGGATCGAGCGGGAGCCACAGGAGGATGCGCGGCGGGAGCCGAGCCGGCTCCGGGTCGACGCCGGCGACCGCGGCCAGCTCGACGCGCACCAGGGCCGAACCGACCGGAACGACCTCGCGCACCGTCGCTTCGAGCGTCCGCTCGATGCGGCGGGAGGGCCGCGTCGCGTCGGCCGACTCGAGCTCGAGGCCCAGAGCCAGCGCGCCTCCCGCGAAGGCCGCGACGAGCGCCAGCGCGGCGCACCCGCGCGGCCCGCGCCCGAGCACGCCCGCGAGGGCGCAGGCCGACGCGCCGAGCACGAGCGCCGCTCCGGCGCGCAGCAGGCCGCGGTCGGCGGCGAAAACCCCCGCGGCCTGCGCGAGGGCGAGAGCGGGGAGGAGCCGGCGCACGCATCCGCCGGGGACCGGGGATGCGACGAGCATAGCGGGCGGAGGGGGTGCTCGCGCCCGCCGCGGCCCGTGGGCCCGCTGCATCCAGCACGACGCCAGCGCCGTGGATCAGTGCACCGAGCCGCCGGAGTCGCCGTCCGCGGCCGACCGCAGCCGGACCAGGTACGCCGACACGATGCCGAGGCTCTCCTCGAGCTTGCGCATCTCGCCGGCGAAGCCCTGCATCAGGCGCTGGATCTCGCGCACGTCGCGGCAGCGGCTCTCGAAGCCGGCCGAGTCGCCCTGGCACACCTCGTAGGCCGCCGTCATCGCGAGGACCGCCGCGTGATACTCGCTGGCCGAGAGCTGGTCGGCGATCTCCACGAGTCGCTGCGAGAACGGCTCCGAGAACTGCTCCGTCACGCCGCGGCGCTCGAGGTCCGCGCGAATCCGCTGCCGCGGCCGCGGGCCCGTTCCGAAGGGCCGCTCGCCGCCTTCGTCGTCGTGCATCCCGCCCTCCAACGGCCCGCACCCCCGCGTCGAGCCGTTCGGTCCCAGGGCTGAGCAAGATCGGTGCCGCCCGCTCGCGCCGCGCAGGTCGCGGACTAACCGAGGGTCCCCACGATGAATTCCGCGCGTGGCCCGCGGCTACGCTCCCAGCGCAGGGGAACGCCCCTGTGGAAACGGATGCCGCTTTGGGGAGGTTCGATTCCAGTGGCAGTGGAAGACCGCCGCCTACTCGCGCCACCCCACCGGAACGCGCCCGCGATCCGCCTCTGCGTCGAGGAGTGCGAGCTGGCGCAAGAGCTCCACCCCCGCCGCGTCGAGGCGTCGGCGCTCGCGGCCGTGGCTCTCCGGGGTGCGCGTCGCCTCTCCATCGACGCGCGCGATGCGGTCGTGGAGGTTGCGGAACTCCGAGCGCCACTGCTCCTCGCTCCGACCCCCGCGGATCGCTCCGGTCGCCTCGAGCCCGTTCGGCACCAGGGTCACGACGCCCTCGGCCGCATCGACGTGGACCGTGAAGCGGTTGAAGTACGAGAGCCCGAGCAGTCCGAACTGCATCTCGGGGCCGATGCTCGCCGGCACCTCGCGCGCGACGGCACCACCGAGGTCGACCGAGTCGAGCATCACGAGCGGGTGCTCGACCACCCCGTTCGCGGTCGTGTAGCGCTTGGTGCGCGTGTCCGAGCCGACCTCGAGCCCGATGCGCTCCGCCACCGAGCGCGGGATCAGGACGTCGGTCGCGCCCGTGTCGATCAGGAAGGGCACCTCGTGGACGCCGTTCACGCGCGCGACCACCAGCAGGCTCGGCCCGGCCCGCTGCACGCGCACCCGGTAGGCGCGTCCAGTGGGGCTGGAATCGGAAGCGCCGGGGCCGTCGTGGGCGAGCGCCGCGGGCCCGCTCGGCACGGGGCTCTCGAAGGTCTGGACGCGGCCCTCGCCCGAGGCGCGCGCGGCGCCGGCCGCGCCGCCGCGGTGCTCGGGCGGCACCTGGCTCAGGTCCTGCGTGAAGTGCACGCGACCCTGGGCGTCCGTCCAGCGGTAGATCTCGGCTGCGACCGCGGCGGGCAGACAGGCGACGGCCAAGGCGATGGATGCGGCGAGACCGCGCATCCAGGCCTGGATCGGCACCCGGGTGCGGCGCCTTTACGAGGACGATGCTCGATTCGAGCGCTGGCAGCTAACTCCGCTCGGCTTCGCCTCGCTGCGCGCTGGTCCGAGGACGATGCTTCGATCCGGGTGCTGGCAGCCAACTCCGCTCGGCTTCGCCTCGCTGCGCGCTTCGCTTGCCTTGCCTGCTCGCGTCTTCCCGCTAAACGCCGGCCGATTCGGGAGCCTCGGGAGGCTCCGGCGCGTCGAGGGCCGCGAGGAAACGCCGGATCGCCGCCGCGTCGCGAGCGCTGATCCCGGGCACGGCCGCGAGCTCCGCCTCGCTCGCCGCGCGCACGGCGCGCAGCGACCCGAGCACGCGCAGGAGCGCCCGGCGCTTCGTGGGCCCGATCCCGGGGAGCTCCTCGAGGACCGACGCCAGGTTGCGCCGCGAACGCAGCTCGCGCTGGAACTCGATCGCGAAGCGGTGCGACTCGTCGCGCACGCGCTGGAGCAGCAGGAGCCCGCGCGAGCTCGGTGGGAGCAGCACCGCGTCCTTGCGCTCCGGCAGGAAGACGCGCTCCGCCTTGAGGCCCCCCGAGCGCCGCACGCGCGGCGACGCGGATTCCTCGTCGCGCTCCTTCGCGAGCGCGATCGCGTCGACCTGCTGGCCGGCGTCGCGCAGCGTCGCCTGGAGCACGGCAAGCTGGCCCTTGCCCCCGTCCACCAGCAGCAGGTCCGGCAGCGGATCCGCCTCGGCCCGGGCGAGCCGGCGCTCGAACACCTCGCGCAGGCAGGCGTAGTCGTCGCCCGCCGCCGCCTCGCGGATCCGGTAGCGCCGGTAGCGAGCGGGCACCGGCTGGCCGTCCTCGAACACGACCCGGCTCCCCACGGAGAGGGTCCCGTGCAGGGTCGAGATGTCGTAGCCCTCGATGCGCCTCGGGAGGCCGCGGAGCCCGAGGCGATCGCGCAGCTCCTCGAGCGCCGCATCGACGCTCTCGCGCGCCTCGAGACGCTGCGTGAGCGCATGCTCGGCGTTGGTCGCCGCCATGCTCACCAGCTCGACGAGCGGACCGCGCTGCGGGCGCCGCACCGCGACCCGGCGCCCCGCCTGCTCGCCCAGCACCCCCTCGAGTGCCGCGGCCTCTTCGATCGCGACGGGGACCAGCACCTCCGACGGGAGCGGCCGCGCCTGCTCGGGCGCGTAGTACTGGCCGAGGAAGGAGCCCACCACCTCGCCGTCGTCGAGGCGCACGTCCGAGAAGCCGTAGGAGCGGGCGCCGACCAGCCTCCCCTCGCGCACCAGCAGGACCTGCACCTCGACCTCGCCGCCGCGCCGCGCGAGCCCGAAGACGTCGCGGTCGACCGGGCGCTCACCCACGATCTGCTGCCGCTCGACCGTGCGGTCGACCGCCGCGATCCGGTCGCGCAGCCGGGCCGCGTCCTCGAAGCGCTCCTCGCGGGCCGCCTCCTGCATGCGCCGGGA
>Ga0214473_10007397_pt1 | contig 13037 bp, 10 predicted proteins | sample RVTome_7_FD_203509 | JGI IMG/M metagenome (GOLD analysis project Ga0214473, IMG submission 203509) | Soil microbial communities from uranium-contaminated site in the Upper Colorado River Basin, Wyoming, United States - RVT98D197 | ecosystem: Environmental > Terrestrial > Soil > Contaminated >...
CCGATCGTGGGGGGGCCCCCGCACGTCCGGATGACAGCGACATCGTCCGGGCGCTCGGGCTCGAGGACCAAGGTGCTGAGCCCGGCACCCGTCGCCAGGCCCGATTGAGCCACGCGCTGAAAGGCCGGGTTTTCGAGGCAGATGTCGTTCAGCCGCAGGGCGGTGCCATGATACGGATACTGGACCCAGTTGCCGCACGTGTTGCAGATTCCCGAGCCACCGCGCGCCGTGCTGTTCAGGATGAGTTGCTGAGTGCCCGGCCGATCGGCTCCTACAAACACATGGCTGATATCACCCACGGTGGTTCTGAGCTGGATGTTGACGCCGATGTTCGGCTGGTAAGGCGTGTTCAAGCCGATGGTGGGAGGCCCGCCGCAAACCCGGATCGAAGAAAGGTCATCCACGAAGCGCGGATCGAACGTCGATCCAAAACCAAACCCTACGCCCAGTCCCGTCTGCGCCACGCGCTGGAAACCGGTGTTCATCAGACAGATGTCATTCAGGCGAGCATTCGCCGGCAGGAAGTCGAAAGGCATCGACACCCAGTTGCCGCACGTGTTGCAAATCGCCGTGCCTGCCGGGTTCCGTTGCGTCCCCTGGTAGAGCCTCTTGTTGAGCTTGAACGCCATGTTGGACGAAAGCGCCGGCCCGACAGCGGCGATGCCAATCATACCGAGGGCGACGATCAGCACGCCACAGCCAATCAGGCGCCGTCCGCTGGCCTCCGGTCTGTTCATGCGACTCCCTTCTCCCCCTGATCGCGCGCCCTGAAAAGACGCGAGGCCGCCAGCTTGTGGCCGGCGGCCTCATCTGTGGAGCCATCTTCCACACCGGGATCCGGTCTGGAAGCTGTTTGAAGACCCCTACTTGTTCTGGCCGGGAGCCTTCGTCAGCCCCTTGCCCTTACCCTTGCCCTGGCCAGACAACGCCAGCGCCGGATCCGTAATCAGGTTTTGCGAGGCGCCACTCACCCCGCCCCGCCCGTTCGAGCCCGCAAACTCGGAGCGCACGAACAGATACGTTTGCATGCCCGGCGTTGGGGGCAGAACCACTCTGCCGCTGGTGTTAGTCGAGTCAAGGTCCGCGTCCGTCACCGGGGAAAGCGGCGCATCGGGTGAAGGCAGGGCATCGTTGGGAACCGTCTGGGACAGAATATCGTAGCGGCCAACGCCGATCACCGCCGGGCCGTCCGTCCAGACCTGCGGAGGATCCCATGCCAGCGCCACGGTTGCCGTGTCGTCGGCGTTGCGCACCGCGCTGGTGATGCGTGGGCGGGAGACACCGGAACGGGTCAGCACGCGAGCCTCGGAACCGAAAACCGCGAACGCCGGGCTGATCGTCGGCGAGTTGGCCGCCGCCCGATCGAAGTCCCAGTCGGTACTGGTGCCGGCATCCACCGAGACGAACACCGAGCCCTTGCTGTCGGTGAAGATGAACACCGCACGCCGGTTGGTGAGCACCAGCGGGCAGTTGTTCGTTCCCAACGCAGTATTGGCCGCGATATTGATGGCGGAAGCGAACGACTCGTCAAGCTGCTCGCAGGTTCCGGCATCCACGCAGAGATAACCGAACTGACCACGGAACGTGTCGGGTTCGCCCAGCCTCCCCTCGTTCACCGTTGGATCCGCAACGAAGTAATAGGAAAAATCCGCCTTCGGGTCGTTGAAGTTCCACTCGATCGTGCTCATGAAGGCCGCGCTGCCGATGGTGGCAAAGCTGCCGTCCGGGCAGTTCGCGGCCTGAACCGCCGGGATTACCAGCATCGCAAGGGCAGCCGTTGCCACCACTCTGATGCCTTTCGTCATCCAGCTCATGAATCGCTCCTCCCTTTTCTCCAGAAAGTTGTCCCGCCTCGAATCAGAAGTGCGCAGGAGACCAGAGTACGTCACCCGCAACCGTGGCCCTCAGTTGAATGTTCACCGGCTTGCCCATCTGCAATGGCGCGTTGCTGCCGATATTCGGCGGGCCGCCGCAAGTACGAATGGCAGAGACATCGTCGACGAACCGGGGGTCCACTATGGTGCTGAGCCCCGTGCCCGACGCCAGGCCGGACTGCGCCACCCGCTGGAAGCCGGGGTTTTCAAGACAGACGTCGTTCAGGCGCTGAGCGGTACCGTGATACGGATACTGGACCCAGTTGCCGCACGTGCCGCACAGTCCGGTGCCGGCGCTCGTCGGGCGGTTGCGGAGGAGCTGCTGCGTGCCTGGCGCATCGGCGCCGACAAAGACCTGCGAGGTGTTGCCAATGGTGGTGCGAAGTTGAATGTTGACCCCGATATTGGGCTGGTAGGGGGGGTTGGAGCCGACACCCGGGGGGCCACCGCAGACGCGGATGGCCGAGACATCGTCAACGAAGCGCGAATCCACGGTCGTTGTGGTACCCGCCCCGGAGGCCAGCCCCGTCTGAGCTACTCTCTGGAAGCTGGTGTTCAGCAGACAGATGTCGTTCAACCGGGCGGTGGAAGGCAGGAACACAAAAGGCAGTGACACCCAGTTCGCGCACGTGTTACAGACACCTGTACCGGCAGCATTGCGCGCAGTCCCCTGCAGAAGCTCCTTGTTAATCTTGAACGCCATATTCGACGCCAAGGACGAACCGACGATCATCAGCACCGCGACCAGTGCCAGGATCGACTTCGTGAGAACTCTCGCTCTGAGCATCTCTCTAATCTCCTTTCTTCCTGAAATCTGCCAACTACGGTTTCGGGAAGAACGTGAGAGGCAAATGGAAAAATTAGCCTGCCTCGATCTCCCCTTTATATACGACTATCGAACGAAAGCGTCAACAACTTTACTCAACCCGGTAATAGATCACCTGAGAGGAAGTGGACTGCGGATCGACATAATGAGTGCCGGTCACGGCGATCCGCTCCGCGTGGCTGAAATCGGCCGGGCTCTCGCTCTTCAGGAGCTGATACTGGCGCTTGCCGGTGTCGGTCCACCTGATGTGCACGCCGCCGTTGGCCTGCACGCTGACGATACGGACCGGATCGGCATCCGGGGACCCTGGATGGTGCTCGAGCACCGTCAGACCCAGCCCGACCAGAATCGCTGCAGCCGCCGCGGCAAGCCATCCCCAGGCCCCCACAAAGGGCCGCGCCGGGGCAGCGGCCGGGCTGTCGAGGGTGGCGGCCATCACCCGCCGCACCAGCCGGGCGCGAACGAACGGGTCGATCGGCTCGTCCCGCAGCCTGCTGTACAGGTTGGACAATCCGCTCTCTTTCAGGTCACGCAAGTTTCGCTACTCCCTTTACCTTGAGTACCCGATCCAGACCCGCAGCGTTCAACGCCCGGGAAAATATTCCATAACCTATTGTCTATCAATAAGTTCCGGATGGCTGTGAGCGAGGTGCTCGTGCAGTTTCTGGCGCGCACGGGAAAGGTGGCGACGCACGGTGATGCGGGTGATTCGGAGCGTGCGGGCGATATCGACAACCTCGAGCCCCTCCACTTCCCTGAGCACGAACACCGCCCGCACCCTTGGAGGGAGAACCTGCAGACTGCGGCGCAGCAGTTCGGGGAGATCCGCTTCCTCCACGGTGCCCCGAGTGAACCTACCCTCCGACATGCTCTCGCGGCCGAAATCCTCTGCCAAGCGCCGATCCTTGCGGCGGCGCTCGAGGAGGTCCCAGGAGGCGTTCACGGTCAGCCGGTAAATCCAGCCGACCGGGTCGCGCCCCGCATCCAGGCGCGCCAGGCTGCGGTAAAACCTCACGAATGCTTCCTGAGCCACATCCTCCGCATCGGTCGGGTTCCCGACCAGGGAACGGGCCACCCTGAGCACCATCGACTGGTAAGTCTTGAGGAGAAGCTCGAATGCCTGCCGGTCGCCCGCAGCGCTGCGCCGGATCCAGGCGGATACACCGGCCTCGCCGGATATCTCCTCCACCACCGGCGTGGCGCGAACCTCCTCCACGACCCGCGCAGCCTCCAGAGGGCCGGTTTCCTCCGGCAGCGGGGCCGGCAGGTCTTCCGGCACGAATCGGCTGCGGCGCTGCGCCAAGACTGGCTCGCTCAGAAGGGGCTCAGGTTGCGGCGCCGGTCGGCGGCCAGCACCGACCAGAAGAGCCGCCCCGCCGGCGTGGGGATGCGAAGGGTCAGCGCAGCGACGCTGGCGCTTGGAATCATGGTCGAGGCCTGATCGCGGCTGAACGGCGAAGCGGAGTTGTAAATCTCGTAATGATCCACAACGGTCGGCAACCCCTCGATATCGCGCGTCACGGCTCCCCACGACAGAATCACGAACCCGGTGAGCGCCCCGGTCGTGGTATCCCGCTCCTCGGCGATGCGCAGATCGTTGATGCCGGTGGGAAATGCCCGGCTGGCGCTCGACAGGCGCCCGGCGCCGTCCATCGCCAAAACCACATAGTAAAACGAGCGCGAGTCGGTCCAGACTCCCGGGTCGCTCCACGACGCTACATCGGCCGCGAGCGGCGGGCTGGTGCGCAGCGTGTCGGTGTTCGGGGCGAAATCGCGCGCCTCGCTGCGGTGCACCTGGAAGCCGGTCACCGTGAGCGGACCGCCATAGATGTCCACGACAGGGCGGGTCCAGGTGAGTTTCACGCTGGCGGGATCGAGCGGATCCCGCTCGATGCGCAGGTCGCGAATCATGGCCGGCGGGCGGATCCCCTGGATCATGGTGGGCACCGCCGCCGCCTCGTTCGAAGGCAAGCTCTCGTTGTCGAGCGGCTGGGTGGCTCCCGGCGGCGTGAACCCGTCTGAGGTGTTGGTGGCGCTCACCGCGAAATAATACCGCACATCGTTGTTTAGCCCTTCGATGCGGGTGCTGGTCACGAGCCCGACGTCGCGGCGCTGCGTGTACGCTCCCGGCGACAACCCCCACAGCACCGAATAGGTGCGCAGGTCGGTTTCGGCATTGGGCAACCACTGCAGGTCGATGCGGAATCCCACCCCGGGATTCTGCGCCACGAGTCCCCTGGGCGCGGCCGGCGGCGCGGGGTTGTACGGAACCGCCTGCGCGCAATCCAGGGCGGAGGAGCCGCAGGTCGTGTTCAGGTTGGAGAAGGCGCTCTCGAACCCGGACGCGTCCACGGCGGTGACGCTATAGGCGTAGCGCACGGTATTCGAGACCTGCGTGTCGGCGAACCGGGTGTCGCTCACCGGCAGCGCCGTGATCCGGGTGTACGCGGCCCCCAGCTCGACCGAAGGGTTGAGGCTGTTGCTGCGGTACACATGGTAGCCCGCGGCATCCGGCGCGGCGATCCAGATCAGGTCCACCCGGGCGTTCCCGGCTGCAGCGGAAAGTCCGCTCGCGGCGCCCGGGGCCGGCAGCGTCAGCCGCAGCGCCGGATCCCCGAGCAACGTCAGGTTCTGCATGTCGGTGACCGATCCTTGCAGCGCCAGCGCCACCCGGGCGGCGAGCACGACCTCCCCGGGCGTGCGCAGCCGGCGCGGCCCCATCAGGTTCCGGTAGAGAACTTCGTTCACGTAAGCGTCGACGTTGAAGTTCGACAGTCCGGACGGGGCGAGCACGGCGATCCCGCCCGTGTCGGGGGTCGATTCGAGCAGAACCTCTCCGAGTGATTCCGTCACGTCGAGATGAAATCCGCCCATCAGGCAGGTGCTGTTGATGAAGAACGGCAGCCGATCGGTGTTGCGCAGCAGCGCCACGTCGCTGCTCTGCAGCAGCAGGTCGCCGTCCCAGATGGTGAAATTGCCGTGGCCCACGAAGTTGACGACGGAGGCTCCGAGATCGATCTCGTCCTGCAGCCGGGTGCGGAAGTCCTGGGCGCGCGTGCCGTCCCAGGGCGGCTGGCTGTAGTAGAGCTTCGTGGCGCTGAACGGGGGCGAGAACCAGGCGGCGGCCGCGTCGTTGTCGAGCCCGAACTGCCTGTCCTGGCCGGCATCGTGTCCGTCCCCGGCCACGAACAGGCCCCGGGCGCGCCAGTCACCGGGTTGCGGCGACTGCTCGTAGCGCAGGATCTTGCGCAGCACCTGCTCCGCCTCCTGGAGCGTCGAGGCGCTGATCCGCCCGTGCAGGATGTCGGGCAGGAAATCATCGCCACGGAAGCTGGCGTACCAGACATCGGCGCTGTAGGAGGACAGCAACGCATCAGTGGTCGTGTGAATCGGGGCCGGGACCTGATTGCGCCAGCCGGGCAGCGCCTTGCTGTTCTTGTAGTCGCTGGTGCCATCCCCCAGGAGCAGGACGTAGGCCGGGGGCGGTCCGGACCAGGTACTGTAAGCGCAGGACAGGAAATCGCGAATCCCCTCGACGTCGGCCAGCCCCCCCGAGAACTGATCGAAGACCTCGAGCACGTTGACGACTCTGGTCCTCAGACCCTGCCCCTGACGGTGCTGCAGGTAGTCGCTGAGGGCGGAGCCGGGTGCGAGGTCCATCAGGTCCGGGTGGCCGATGACGATCAGGTCGGCGCCGATCGAGGCGGAGCAGAGCGGCGCCGCATCCACCCGGCGCAGGCTGGCCGGGGCGCGCACCGCTTCGGCGGAGGCCACCACGAGCCGCCGCACTCCCCCGCCCGCCTCGCCGGTCAGATCGAAGCGAGTCGTGAAGCCGCCGGTGACGGAGCTCACCTGGGCATTGAGCAGGCGCCGGGCAATCGGGTGGCCGGAGAACGGATCGGTCGTGGAAACGTCGTACCAGACGACGGGTGCGGTGAGGAAACCGCCGATATCGTAGCGCCGATCCAGGTCCGGATGCTGGAAGATCAGCTCACCCGCCGAGGCTGTAAAGGCCCGGCGGTAGCCGATCTCGATGAAATCGACCACCACCTGATCGAGTGTGCCGGTGCTGTTGCCGGGCAGAGCAATCCCCACCTGGCTCGTGGTAGTGAGCCCGGCGTTGGCCACGCTGTAGGTCCGCTCGATATCTTCAAGCCCGCTCCATTCGATCGGCGTCGTGCCCGCCAGAGTTCCATTCAGCGACACGTCGACCCGGTGGGCGCCGCCGTTCCAGCCCTGGAGAACGACGCGCAGCGAGGCGGGCGCAACCACCGGCACCAGCCCCGGCAAGCTCAGGCTGAAGTTGTGGGACGGGACATCGCAGCAGGAGACACCTCCGCACGCCGAAGTCTGCACGCGCGGACAGGTCACCCAGGGGTCGTTGTCGGCGTAAGGCCGGTACGTGTTGCGCCCCTCCAGGCGCGCCACGGCGGGCCAGTCGGTCGCTGGCGCATAGTTGCGATTCGGCCGCACATCGAGCGTGGCCGGGCGCCGCCGCGTTCCGGCGAGGCTGTCGAGCCAATAGACGTTCGTATCGGTGAAGTCGCGCAGCTGCCAGAAGGGGAAAATGACGTCCGGAGGGGCGGCGAGCGGCGCCGTCGGCATGTCGGCCGGCGGCTGACCGTAGAACTCCACATATTCACCCGCCTCGAACAGACTGTCTCCATCCCCCGACACAAAGAGCGGCAGCTCGGCAAAATAGTCGGGGGCGGGGCCGCGCACGGTAAGACGGAACGTGAGCGGATCGAGCACGGCGAGGTCGGGGGCCGCGGCCGCCATCTGCGCCTGCGTGACGCGCACGATTCCGGACTGCGACACCTCCAGCCTCAGGCGGGGGGCCGGCAGGACAAGCTCAGCGGCTTCGGCGGAGGCAGTATCGGCGGAGAGCATCCTGGTGGATGTCAGCGGCGCCGACAACTCCTCGGAAGTAGCTGCGTCGGTCGTGTGCGCCTGGCCCGACTTCCTGCCGCGGGCCGGGACCGGCCGGCGTGACCGGAATCCCCTCCCCTGCTCCGCGTTCACGAAAATTCGATCGTAGAACGGCTCGAGCACCGGAGAATCGACCGGCGTCGCTCCGCCGGCATCGGTCGAGGACTGGCCGGAGGCGGCGAGCGGATCCGTCTGGTCCCATGACACGATACCTTCGAGCTCGGGGTGGATCGCCAGGACCTCCGGATCGGATGAGGAGGCGGCCGGATTCAGCCTGATCTCGACGAACCGCTGGTCCCTGAAGTAGCCGACATTCCCCAGCGTCATGGGAGACTCCGGGCCAACGGAGGAAGCCGCGGTCGGCGAGACGCCCCCCGCATCCGCCGGCGCGCCGGCGTTCCGGGTCGAGCCTGCCGCGCCCGGGGTGGTACGAATCCCGGCAAAGGGAATCTGCAGCGGGGAGGCCGCCCGGACGTTGGACAAGCGCGGCGTGACTCCCTCGGGAATGGCGACCAGCTCGATGCGGGTCGGAAGCAGCGTACCGGCTGGCGCCGGACGCAGGCCGAACCCGGGGATTCTCACCGCGCGGCCTGCCGCGACCTGTTCGAGCCTCAGCGACGATGGATCCAGCGCCCAGGAAAGCCTCAGGGCGGCCCCGCCCGCGGGGGAGGCTGAAATCAATGGATGTCCGGGTTCAGTACTTCCCCCGACCGCTGCGCTCGGATTCTTCGGTGCGGGGCTCCCCGCGCCGGGCGCCGCGCCGGACAAAGGGACGCAGGCCAGGAGAAGGGCCAGGGGAACTACCTTACGGGGAAAGGGCAATGGAGTGCACAACCTCCTCCTCGCAGAGATGCATTGAGGATACGACATTTTATGGAGCGCGCCACCCCAAACGAGGCGCTGCACAGGCAGCCCTACCGTGCCGGCAAGGGGCCAAAAGCAGAACCGGGGCACCCTCCAGTGCCTGGAAGGTGCCCCGGTTCAGATTTCTCTCCCGCTCCTCGGTCTGCCCTAGGATGCAGCCACCGAGCGGTGCGGCGGATTCGGCTCCGGCTACATGCCCGGGCGCCGCCGCCTGAATTACGACATCAACGATCCGGAGGCGCAGGACGTGTCATCCGACTTCAGACACGAAATAGCCCGCACTTCCAATTTTTCCGTGTGCACGATAGCCGGCTTCTCGTACGGCTTCTTCATTCCTTCCTCCTCCTCGAATTCGAATTCAGGGGTAGTGCAGAGCCTCTAGAGTATACCGCGATTTCCAAACTTGTCACCTGGTATCTGCCGGATCCCTCATGGACCCGCTCCAGGTTCAGTTCCCTCCCCCGGCCACCGCCGGGGTGATGTTGAGCAGCGGCTCCCAGGCCTCCTTGCGGATGCGCGCTTGCATCTCCGCCGCAGGATAGAACTTAGTGGCGTTTCCGACCTCGCGCTCCGCCGCCCCGGGGCAGAACACTGCGTAGGCGCCCGCCTCATGTTTCTGCAACTCCTTGGGGATCCGGCGGGCGATTTCCAGCACATCCTCAAGTTCCTTCGAGTTGTTCCACAACTCGGACAGCGAGGTCACGTCCCTGATGTTCGCCAGACGACGGCGCCAGGCCACGCACGGGTAGATGTATCCATAGGGGTCGACCGCGTAGGTGCCGCTGCCGACCTTGCAGTTATTCGATTCCTGCTCGAGCTGACGGCGCCATGGCTTCGCATCCAGGCGCACGTCCTGGTACTCTTCGCTGAACCAGCGGCGCAGGAACTCTTCACCGGCTGCGTAGCGCAGCGGGTCGCGGTTGCCGTCATCGCGGGCGGTGATGATCGGGTCGAACAGGGCCGGACAACCGAGCGACTCGGCGAGCTGCTTGATCTCCCTGACCTGGTGCTGATTCCAACCCGTAATCGGGGTCTTGAGAAGAACCCGGAGCCCGCGCTTTTTCAGGTGGCGAACACCCGCCACCAGCTTGTCGAGCGAGCCGCGCACGCGGGTCTCACGATCGTGCGTGGCGGCGTCGGCGCCGTGCAGGCTGATGCCGATCTCCAGCGGCTGAATTTTCTTGATCCGGTCGGCCATCGCCTCATCGACCAGGAAGCCGTTGGTGTAGATCCGCAGCGCCAGGTGCCGGCGCTTGGCCTCCTCCGCGATCGTGAAGAAATCCTTGCGCAGGAGCGGCTCACCGCCGGTGAGGGTCAGGAACAGGGTGCCGAAGTCGGCCACCATGTTCACCACCCGCAGGCATTCCTCGGTCGTGAGCTCCTTGTGGCGCGGGTCGATGGCGTTGTAGCAGTAGGGGCAGGTGTGGTTGCAGCGGTAGGTGATCTCGAAATGCGCCTGCAGCGGCTGCCTGCTCTGCTCCGCCTTGGCCTGCAGATCCTTGTATGGGTTGGTGGAGGGCTTGCCTGAAGGGGCGCATGCCATGGCTTCGGACATCAGCTCTCCTTCTCCTGTGGAACCAGCATCTCAGCCCGATCGAGAGATCCGACAAACTCCTGGATGTCCGCTTCGAGCTGCGCCCGTTCCACGTCGTAGTCTGCGGCGATCCGATCCATGATCTCGGCCACCGTGCGACGGCCGTCGATCAGGCTCCAGACCCGGGTGCCCACCTCGCTGAGGACTTCTATAGCAGCGCGCTGCGGCACTACGACCAGCGCCTTCCCGTCGATCTCCTGAAATGAGGCGTCGGGATGACGTTTCAGTATTCTGTCTTCGAATTTCAACTGCTTCCCCCCGGCCCGAGGAACTGACCCGCCCCCTGAGTATGCTCCCGATAATACCGTAAACCCTTGAAATCCGTGAGGTATCCGAGCCTGGTCCTCCAAGTTGGCCGAAATATACCGCGATACCGCTGGATCGTCAATGACTTTCCCCCCTGCGCGGCCTGTTGCCACGCGTTGCAGTATTCCGCTAAGTAGCAGTATATTCAGTGGCCTGCGAGCAGTCTGCGCCATGCCACCTCAACATACGCCCAGCCGGTCGGCCATCGAGCGCCTGCTCTCCGCGCCGCAAGGCCAGGGGACGCTGTGGATGGAAGTGAAGGGGTATAGCATGGCGCCGGCGCTCCGCCCCGGAGACCGGGTCGAGGTCGTGGGGGTGGAGCCATCCGATCTTTGTGTTGGGGACCTGGTGGTCCTGGACACCGGGCCGAACGGCTGGGTCATCCACCGGTTTTTCGGATGGCGAGCTGACCAGCCTCCGACACCCCGCACCAAAGGGGACGCCAGTCCCCGGTTCGACCCGATCTGGCCGGGCGCGCGGCTACTGGGTCGGGTGCGCGCCTTCGAGCGCGGCGCGCGCCGCCGCGGCGTCCGGCGGGGATGGCTGACCCTTCCGTGGATTTTACGCTCGATCCTCGTACTGATCCGGGCGCGCCTGCGGATGGCGGCGCCGGGCAGGCCCGACAGATGAGCTACAGCGAATTTCTGCCCGAAGCGGAATTCTTCGATCGGCTCCCGCTGCCGGCGGATCCGGGAGGCGACCGCACCCTCGTCATCGGCCCCATTTCAGTGCGGTTGGAAGCGATCCCGCAGCACCTGTTGACCCCTTTCGACGACCACTTCCTGGGTTTCGTGGGCTCTAATGGGAAGGAGGCGGGGTTGAGCCTGATGCTGCGCCGCGCCAACGCTCCCAAGTTTCTCGACGCCCGTGGCGGTCTCAAGCGCGCCTGTTTGCAGCGGGCCGTCGGGGATCGGATCTACCTGTACGGGCACACCTTCGCCGCCTGGTTTGCCCGGACGGGCAACCAGGGGATGATGGCCCTCTGCCGCGCCGGCTGGCCGGGCTTGCGGGTGCCTCTGGAGATCTTCCTGCGGGTTTATTGCGCCTGGCAGGCGATTGAGCGGGGCGGTTTCCTGCTGCACGCCGCCTCCATCGTTCGAGACGGCCGCACCTATATCTTCTTCGGCCATTCCGGAGCCGGCAAGTCGACGGTGTCGCGCCTCACCGGTGATTCAGGCTTCGTGCTCAGCGACGACATCACGCTCGTCACCCGGGAGGCGGACGCGTACCAGGCCCACAGCGTGCCGTTCCGTGCCTTCGACAAGGGCCGGGTGGTGTCCGAGCGCCGGACGTACCCGGTGGCCGGTCTGTACCAGCTCGCGCAGGCCAGGCGCAACCGGGTGGAGCGCCTGCCCGCAGCGCGAGCCGTGGCCGCCGTGCTGTCGTGCCTGCCGTTCGTCACCGACAACCTGCTGCCGAACGATCCGGCGCAGATGATGGCGCTTCTGCAACGGGCGCTGGCCGAGATCCCCGCCTTCCGCCTCGAGTTCACGCGCTCGGCCGATTTCTGGGAACCGGTGCTGGCGAGCTCCGGCCGCTAGAACGGGGTGAAGCGGGAACCGTCCCATCGACGCACCTCCACGGGGCCGCAGTGCCGCCGGCGCAGCTCCTCGTCGAGCAGGGCGGGGTCGATCAGGATGCTGCGGGCGCGCCCCGTCTCATCGCACTCCACGTCGACAATACCGCTGCCGGGGTTCGGAGTGCAGAGCCAGGCGACGGCTGAGTTCGGCGACGCCGTAATCCGGTACCGTCCCGGCACCCCCTCCCAGCGCACCTCGGCCGGCCGTACAGGAGGCGTCCCCATCACCCCAACCACCGAAAGCGCGCAGGGATCCAATTCCGCGGGACTGATGATGTTCGTGCCGGCCGCGATATTGATGACGCGCCCCGCCGCCACCAGGAGCCTGCCAGGTCCCGCCTCAGCCCTCCATTCCTGCATGGATGCAACGGTCAGCTCACCAATCCGTCCCGACTCGGCCCACAGGCGTTCCCTCACCGCCCACAGGCAGAACCAGGGAACGCTCAACAGCACGAGCGCCGCAGCCGGTATCGCCGGGCTCCTATCCACAGCGGCGTCGAGGAAGCCTGCGATGATCAAGGCCAGGCCGGCGCACCCCAGGCCGATCCCTCGATCGTCCGGTCGAATCGCCCAGGGAAGCCATCCGGCGGCGAGCAGAACCGCCCCGGTTCGAGCCCATCCCCGCGAACCATCCTCCTTCAGAAGCAGGGCGACCGCAGCGACCAGGGCCGCGGTGGCCAGAAGCCCAAGACCGAGAGCGCCCCGGCTGCTGCCATAGATCGGGTTTGGAAAGGCTGGCTGCGGATTCGCAGGCCAGATCAGGCGGATCGGGTAATCGAGGAAACTCCAGCCTCCTGCCAGGGCCAGGATCCGCCTGGCTCTGCCACCGTCCCCCAGCACCCCTACGGCCGCCATTCCAGCGGCGAGGGATCCCGCCGCGGAGGCGATCGCCAGCCACACTCTCCGCCGCCAGGAAACCCCAGACGGCACGATCGCCACCACCAGCGGAAGAATGAGAGCGATCTCCTTCGTGAGCACGGCGAGGGCGGAAAGCAGGGCGACGAGCGCGAGCTGGGGGGCAGGGGGTGCGGTGGCGCAGGCTGGTGTCTTCGGGATTCTGAGCAC
>Ga0214473_10007398_pt1 | contig 13035 bp, 12 predicted proteins | sample RVTome_7_FD_203509 | JGI IMG/M metagenome (GOLD analysis project Ga0214473, IMG submission 203509) | Soil microbial communities from uranium-contaminated site in the Upper Colorado River Basin, Wyoming, United States - RVT98D197 | ecosystem: Environmental > Terrestrial > Soil > Contaminated >...
CGGACGATTTTTGGCCGTGTCTTCGCGAGCCTCGAGCGCCGTTCACTTTCCGTTGGTAACCATCATGGAGACCCGTCCGAAGAAGGGACTGGGACAGCACTTCCTGGTCAACCGGTCCATTGCCCGTCGGATCGTGAAAGCCTTTGAAGATTCCTTCTCCGGCCCGATCCTCGAGGTCGGACCGGGTCGGGGCGTGCTGACCGATTGTCTCGCCCGCCTGGATCGGCCGGTGATCGCGGTGGAAAAGGATCGCGAGCTCGCCCGTTTCCTCTCCGATCGGTATGAGGGATCCGAGAGGGTGCGGATCATCACGGGAGACATTCTCTCTCTGGATCTCCGGGGGCTCGCCGAGGAAGGCAAGGGGGAGAAGCTCGCCGTGATCGGGAATATCCCCTTTCGCATCACATCGCCCCTGCTGGAGCTCCTCCTCGATAACCGGGACCGGATCGAGGGGGCCGTGCTGATGCTCCAGCGCGAGGTCGCCGATAGACTCACTTCTCCTCCGGGCTGCCGGCAGTACGGGGCGCTTACCGTCGTGACGAATTATCTCGCCACGGTGGATACCATCTTGCATGTCAGAAGGGGTTCCTTTTTCCCGATTCCCGAGGTGGATGCCACCGTCCTCCGGATCACGCCGGGCGGGGTATCGCGGGAATGGCGAGCCGGGGATGTCACCGATTTCATGAGAATCGTCCGGACCCTCTTCGGCTGGCGAAGAAAGCAGATCCAGAAGACCCTTCGTTTGCATCCCGGTTTTCAATTGACGGGGGCGGACCTTTCATCGCTCGAGGAATCGATCGACTACCCCCTGACGGTTCGGCCAGAAGACCTTACGATTCGGGACTATGTGCGCTTGGCCAACCGGATCCGGGAGATAAAAGATAACCGGTGTTGTCCACATTGAGCCGGAAATGTCGATCTCTTCCAGAGGCCGATTCCAAGCGGCCAGCTTCTAACTCTCGATATTCGAAGGAACAGAAATCACTTACTTAATACATGGGATTATGGGTATGTTTTATTGTATTGCCCATTAATGAGTTGTGTATTATCATGCAGGAGCGCATCCGGCGGATACCTAACGGGGTGGAGCGATCCGGCTTCTTTTATCCGGCCGAGGCCCCTTGGCCGATCCGGGCCGTGGCCCTGCGGCAGGAGGCCATGTGGATAACTGTGGACAACTTTCCCCCTCATCAATAGAGGATGCAAACTCTTTGACATCATGAATCGATTGTATTAAGTATACCCTCTCTTTTAGCCTTCGCACAGGCATCGAAGATCGGAGTTTGATATGTCACGTCGAACGGAGCGTAAGGCAGTGAAAGCCAAAGCTGCTTTGAGCCTTGAAAAAGTGGTTTTCTTGATTGTCGCCGTTGCGGTCCTCGTCGGGATCACGACCTATTATCTGGCGAGCCGGAAAGGTACGGAGGAGACGGACCTCCTCGAGCAGGATGCGGGCATTCCGGATCCGGAGGTCGCCGCCTTGATCGAACGGTTCCAGAAGAATCCGGAAGATACGGCCGCCATGGTGCGACTGGGGAATCACTATTACGATACCGGGAATTACCCGATGGCCGAGATGTTCTACAAGCGTTACCTCGAGGTCAATCCTCACAACGTGAATGTGATCGTCGACCTCGGCACCGTCTACTACTACACGAATCGGGGAGAGGAAGCGGCAAAGCGCTATCAGGACGCCCTCGCGATCGACCCGGACCATAAGAACGCCCTTTTCAACATGGGGATCGCGAAGGATGCGATGGGGGACCGGGAGGGTGCGGTCCTTTGGTGGCACCGCTTCCTCGAGGTGGCGGGGGATGACCCGCATGCGGAGCCGATCAGGGAGATGATTGCCGAGTACGAAGGGGAGCACAAAGAAGGAGGGAAAACCCCATGAGAGTCGCTTTGTTGCTGCTGCTGGTCTCTGTTATCCTGGTCCTCGTGCCGGATCGGGCACGAGCATTCGAGCTGGAGGGGTATGCCGGATTCTACCGGTACGACGGTTCGCTGGCCGAAGAGTTCGAAGCGGACAATTCACCGATCTTCGGCCTCCGATTCGGCAGCGGCGCCCGGCAGATCCTTTCCGGAGAGACGACGATCGCCTACGGGCCGGCGGATGATATCCGGATCCTCCTCCTGATGGGGAACTTCCTGATCAATATCCCGGTCGACCCCGTGATCCCCTATGTGACGATCGGCACCGGGACGACCATCTATCTCCCGAAGGATGTCGAGAATGCCAAGGGGCTCATCCTGGATAGCACGACCAACTTTACCCTCAACTACGGGGGCGGCTTTCGATATTTCGTAAGCCCGCTCCTGGCTCTCAGGTTCGATATCCGTGACTATGTCACCTTCGACCTCGACTTCGATGTTGCGGAGGCTGATCCCGACAATCCGATCAATGCGGTATCGGTCGGGACGATCCACAATACGGAGATCGCCGGAGGCCTGAGCTTGGTCTTCTGACCGCTTCTTCTGGTATGTATCTTGCGAATCTCCGGGCTGGTACACGACAGTCCTGAAGGTTCACCTCCAGCAAGAATCTGCCTTTCTTGATCTGTCTGTACTTCATCCAAAGGTCAACCCCGGACACACGGGTCGTGTCCGGGGTTTTTTCTTTCCCTACAGTAAGGAATTGACGGAATAGAGAAAGCCCGATATCTTATTGGGATATCGTTTTGCTGGGTGATCCGCAGAGACGCGGAGGGTCCTCGAAAGATGGAGCTGAATGGGGAGCCGATCGAGCCCGGTAAACAGCGCGACTCGAGGGTGAGCGTCCGGGTGGCCCTCGTGATTCTGCTCGACGGCAAGCTCCTCCTGGCCTTGCATGAGAAGGAGGGGAGGAGTTACTGGGTATTCCCCGGGGGGAGGGTACAGTACGGGGAGACCCTGGAAGCATGCGGGCGGCGGGAGCTGATGGAGGAGACCAACCTCCGGATCCGGGTCGGTCATCTCCTCTATGTGACCGATCGACAGTCGGGCGAGACCCAGGAGGTCGGTGTTTACTTCCGGGGTTATCCGGCCGGCGGTGAGATGAGCATGGGGATGGATCCGGAAGCCGCCGGCCGGCATGTCCTCCGGCGGCTGGCCCTCGTAACAGCCCAGGAATTCCGTGATCTGGAGGTACTCCCGCCCGAGGTCAAGGCGGCCGTCCGGGAGGACTGGTCATGTGGATTTCCCGCTGCAGGGAGATACCTCGGCAGACAGGATGGGGACAAAACAAATGGTGCATGAGATCGCGAAGAGGGAAGACGACTGGTCGCGCTGGTACACCGATGTCGTCCTTCAGGCGGAACTGGCGGACTACTCGCCGGTCAAGGGGTGCATGGTGATCCGCCCCTATGGCTACGCCATCTGGGAGGCCATCCAGGGAACCCTGGATCGGATGATCAAGGCGACGGGCGCCCAGAACGCCTATTTTCCTCTCCTGATCCCCGAGAGCTACATCCGGAAGGAGGCCGAGCACGTCGAGGGATTCGCGCCGGAGCTGGCCGTCGTCACCCACGGAGGCGGGAAGCTGCTCGAAGAGCCGCTCGTTCTGCGCCCGACGTCGGAGACGATCATCTACAGCATGTTCGCCAAGTGGATCATGTCGTACCGGGATCTCCCCCTCAGGATCAATCAGTGGGCGAACATCATCCGTTGGGAGATGAGGACCCGCCTCTTCCTCCGGACGACCGAGTTCCTGTGGCAAGAGGGGCACACGGCCCACGCCACCCATGAGGAGGCGGAGGAAGAGGCGCGAAAGATCCTCGACATGTACCGGACTTTTGCCGAGGACTGGATGGCCATACCCGTGATCCAGGGCAGAAAGAGCGAGGCCGAGAAATTCGCGGGGGCGGATGTGACCTACGCGGTCGAGGGGATGATGCAGGATCGGAAGGCGCTCCAGGTCGGCACCTCCCACAACCTCGGCCAGAACTTTGCCAAGGCCTTCGATGTCACTTATCAGACGAGAGAGGGGCGAAGGGAGCACGTCTGGAGCACGTCATGGGGGGTCAGCACGCGCCTCATCGGAGCCCTCGTCATGGCGCACGGCGACGACATCGGACTCATCCTGCCGCCGCGGCTGGCGCCCGTTCAGGTCGTCATCGTCCCGATATGGGGATCGGATGAGGATTACGGGAAAGTGTGGCCGGTCACCGAAAAGGTGAGAGGGATGCTGTCGGGGGATTTCAGGCTCACGGTCGATACCCGTGACACCCTCTCCCTTGGACGGAAGTTCTACGACTGGGAGCGGAAGGGGGTTCCGCTTCGGATCGAGATCGGACCCAAGGACGTGAGTCGCCAGGCCGCCCTACTGTGCCGCAGGGACAACAAGGCCAAGGAATCGGTCCCTCTGGAAAACATCCCGCTCACCGTCGGGAAATGGCTCGATGACATCCAGCGTTCTTTATTCGCACGTTCCCAGAAGCTCCTCGAGGAACACACCTACAGGACCGATCGATACGATGAGTTCCGGGAGATGATCGAGGGTGAGGGGGGATTCCTCTTCGTTCATTGGTGCGGTTCGCCGGCGTGCGAGACAAAGGTCCAGGAGGAGACGAAAGCCACCCTGCGGTCGATCCCCCTCGAATCCGAGAAAGAAGAGGGAAAGTGCATCGTGTGCGGAAAGCCTTCCCCGGAACGGGTCTATTTCGCCAAGGCTTATTGATGGAGAGGGATGGATAGTCGGTTGAGTGCCAGGGTCGTTGAAGAGATCGATAAGGGGATTCTGATCCTCGACTACGGCTCCCAGTACACCCAGCTCATCGCCAGGGGGGTTCGGGAGCTCAAGGTGTTCAGCGAGATCCTCCCGCCGCCCGAGGACGCGGAGGCGATCAAGGCACTGGGGCCGAAGGGGATCATCCTGTCCGGGGGGCCGGCCAGCGTATATGATCCGGGCGCACCGGATGTCCCGTCAGGCCTCCTGGATCTGGGGATCCCCATCCTCGGCATCTGCTACGGGATGCACCTGATCGCGAAGGAGTCCCCCGGAGGGGAGATCCGCAGGGGGAAGCGTCGCGAGTACGGCGGGGCTTCTCTCGAGATCGTCAGGGCGCGGGGGGTGTTCCATGGGTTCGAGCCGGGGAGCGAGATCCCGGTCTGGATGAGCCATGGAGACCTGATCGAACGCCTTCCCGAGGGATTCGAGGTGATCGCGAGGACGGAAAATACCGAGGCGGCCGCCATCTATCACCCGGGGAAGCACCTCGTCGGCGTCCAGTTCCATCCCGAAGTCGCTCACACCCCCCGGGGGAAGGAGATCCTCGCTAATTTTCTCTTCGATGTCTGCCGGTGCCGTCCGGAGTGGACGATGAAGGGCTTCATCCAGTCATCTCTGATCGCGATCCGGGAGGAGATCGGCGATCATGGAGCCATCTGCGGGCTGAGCGGCGGGGTCGATTCCTTCGTCTCGGCGACCCTGGTCCGGGAGGCGATCGGGGATCGCCTGACCTGTATCTTCGTGGACAATGGCCTGCTGAGGAAGGGGGAGGCAGCGTCGCTGAGGGAGATCTTCCGCCAGCACCTCGGAGCGAAACCGATCATGGTGGATGCCCGCGATGAGTTTCTCCGGACGCTCAGGGGCGTTGTCGATCCGGAGGAGAAACGGAGGCGGATCGGCCACCTTTTTATCGATGTGTTCGGCAGAGAGGCCCGTAAGCTCAAAGACGTGGAATACCTTGTCCAGGGAACCCTCTACCCGGATGTCATCGAGAGCACGTCCGTCCATGGCCCCTCCTCGACCATCAAGACCCATCACAACGTGGGGGGATTGCCGAAAGAGCTACCGTTCAAGGTACACGAACCCTTGCGATGGCTCTTCAAGGATGAGGTGAGAGAATTGGGGAGAGAACTCGGCCTCCCGGACGTGGTCATCGGCCGCCACCCGTTCCCCGGCCCCGGGCTGGCCGTCCGTGTCCTCGGCGAGGTCACGGCGGATCGCCTCGATCGGCTGCGAGAGGCGGACGCCATCTTCATCGAGGAGGTGCACAAGGCGGGCCATTATGAGGAGATCTGGCAGGCCTTTGCCGTCCTCCTCCCCGTCCATTCCGTCGGGGTCATGGGCGACAAACGGACTTATGAGAACGTCGTGGCCTTGCGAGCGGTCACGAGCCGGGACGGGATGACGGCGGACTGGTACTCCTTTCCACCCGATTTCCTGGGGAAGGTGTCCCGGCGGATCATCAACGAGGTGGACGGGGTCAACCGGGTGGTCTACGATATCAGCTCGAAACCTCCGAGCACCATCGAATGGGAGTAGGCAGGGAAGGGGCGCAATGAGCAGGGAGAGAAGACAGCACGAGCGAATCAAGATCCGGCTGAGCGCCTCGATCGGCATCAAGCCGCACGATCCGAAGGTCTCGATCCCCTCGGCCCTGATCCTCGACCTGAGCCTCGGGGGCGCCTATTGCGAGGTCGACCGATTCGTGGAACCCCTGACGAAGGTCCTCCTGACCGTCGACTTCTCCCATACCAGCGAGGCCGGTTTGGAGAAGGAAACGGTGGTCTGCCGGGGTGTCGTGGTCCGTTCGGAGCCTGAACAGGGGAAGGATGGCCGATACCGGATGGGGATCCTTTTTACGGAGATCTCGCAACCGGACAGGGAAAAACTCCAGCGTTTCCTTGCGAACCGCGTCTAAGCCCGTTTCAGGCGACTCCCACCTAAATCCGGATCTTTTTATCCTTGAGGATCACTCGGCCGTCGACCTCGACGGTCGGGTTCATCAGGATGCCGTCGAGGTGAAGAGGCACATCGACGGATCCCCCCATGCTGAGGTTGTTTCCGACCGCGATGTGAACGGTCCCGAGGACCTTCTCGTCTTCGAGAACCACCCCGGAGACCCTGGCCTTGTCGTTCGTCCCGATCCCGAGCTCGGCGATGTTCCGTCCTTTCTCCCCCACGCTGTTCATCAGCTTCAGGAGCTGCTTGGCCTTCTCCCCGCCGCTCACCGATCGAACCGACCCGCTATCCACCCGGAAGGTGATCGTCTCCCCCTTCGACAGTTTCCCGATCCCCGCCATCGATCCGTCGATGACCACGGTCCCGCAGGCCGTGCCTTCCAGCGGCGAGAGATAGGCCTCGCCTGCGGGGAGATTGCAATATTCGCCCGGCGTGTGGATCAGCCCCGTATCGGCCAATCCTTTTCTCCCCTTGATCGACATCTCGATGTCCGTGCCGGCCGGTGTGGTGACGCGCACGTGTGATGCATCGGTGAGGAGGCTTGCCAGCTTCTGGCTCAAGCGGGAAATGGACCGGTAGTCCGCGCGCATTCCCCTGCTCATGATCGTCCTCGTGATGCCGGGGAGGGTGGCGATCCGGGCGCCCGCTTTGCATGCATTCCTCCGCGCCGCGGTGTGGGTGACCGACTTGGTCGTCGGTGCCATCACGACATCGGCTTTTCGCATCATCTCGGCGACCGGCTCCGGGGGCTCCTCGCCATCGCGCTGGCCGACGGGCATCTGGATGAGAAGGGGTTTCCCACCCAACTCGAGGGAGGCGCTGAACAAGGCGTCGGCGATATCCATTCTCAGGGGGTCCGTGACGATCAGCACGTTTTCGCCTTTCCGCAGTTTCAGACACTCGCGAAGGGCGATTCGGGATGCTTCTTGGAGTTGGTTCATGCGCAACCTCCTATCTCCATTTTTTCTTTTCGATCTCCCTTTCCGACGACGCGAACGAGCGTCAGGGCCAGGAGCAGGAAAATCAACAGAGAGATCACGGTTCCCAGGTTCCCCATCCACGCGTTTCCGACCCATATACTCTCGGCGAGCATGCCTTCCCTGTAGACCACCAGGGCGGCGATGACGATCCCCATGAGCGCGCCTCCGGCGATCAAACCCGAGCTGTAGAGGACTCCCCGGTCGCTTTCCGCCTTCTCATCCTCCCCTCCCTTTCTCTCGAGGAGACGGCGGATGAGCCCGCCGACCATGATCGGCACCGATAGGCTGAGAGGGAGATAGATTCCCACCGCGCAGGGGAGGGACGGGACCCCGAGGATTTCCAGGGCGGCTGCCAGAAAGACACCAATCAGGACCAGCCCCCAGGGCAGCTCAGCGGTCAACACCCCCCTGACAACCATCGATATCAGGGTGGCCTGGGGAGCGGGGAGGAGCTCGGAGCCGATCTGGTATGCGTTGTCGAGAGAGAGGACGATCCATCCCATGGCAGCGGCGGCGGCCAGCGCGCCGATGAATTTCCCGTATTGTTGCTTGATGGGGGTGGCGCCGACGAGGTAGCCGGTCTTGAGGTTCTGCGAGATATCGCCGGCCGTGGCGGCGGAGACGCAGACGACGGCTCCCACACTGAGGGCCATGATGAAATGTTCTTCCCCCGTCCAACCGAGCGAGACGAAGATCAGGCTTGTGCCCAGGAGCGTGGCGATTGTCATGACCGATGTCGGGTTGGAGGAGGAACCGATGAGTCCGACGATCCGCGACGAGACGGTGGCGAAAAAGAAGGCGAATAAGACGATCAGCGAAGCACCGAGCAGGTTCGCCGGAACCTGGGGGAGGATCCATATCAGAAGAGCCACTGCAAGCAATCCCGTGAGGATCCAGGTGAGGGGGATGTCCCGATCCGTTCGGGGGCGGTTCTCCCCCGTTTCCTCGAAACCCCGGATGGCTTTTACGATGCCGGTGCGAAGTGAACCCAGGATCGCGGGAAGGGATCGGATCAGCGTGATAATGCCACCGAAGGCAATGGAGCCGGCCCCGATGTATCGGATGTAGTGGTGCCAGATGTCGTGCGGTTCCATGTTCGCCATCAGGTCGGTGGCGGGGAAGAGGGGGATGGGGGTCTGGGTTCCGATGGCGGTGATCAGCGGGATCAGGATCAGCCACGATATCGTCCCACCGGCCATCATCAGGGCGGATATCCGCGGCCCGATGATATAGCCGATCCCGAGCAGAGGGGGGGTGATCTCCCCTTCGATGCGGGCACCGGGGAAACCGGGGATGTCCAGGCGGGGGGTGCGATTCCAAAGCCCCAGGCCGCTCATCAGGAACTCGTAGAGGGCTCCGATCCCCAATCCGGAGAAGACCATCCCTGCCTGTCGACCCCCTCTGTCGCCGGCGATCAGGACGTTGGCGCAGGCGGTTCCTTCAGGGTAGGGGAGCCGCCCGTGCTCCCGCACGATCAGATAGCGCCTGAGCGGGATCATGAAGAGGATTCCGAGACAGCCCCCCAGCGCGGAGATCACGAATATCCTGCCGACCTCGGGGCGTATCCCCCAGAGGATGAGGGCCGGGATGGTGAAGATCACCCCGGCGGCCACGGCCTCCCCGGACGAGCCGATGGTCTGCACCATGTTGTTTTCGAGTACCGTGCTGCCGCCGATGACGCGAAAAATGCCGATCGCCATGACGGCGGCCGGGATGGAAGCGCTGATCACAAGCCCGACCCGCAGACTGAGGTAGGCATTGGCGGCACCGAAGATGATACTGAGGATCGTTCCCATGAGGATCGCCCTCAGGCTGAACTCCCGGATGGAACGATGATCCGGGACATAGGGCGTGAAGGTCGGCGAGGATTTCGAAGTGTCAACCTCAGGGACACTCTGGTCCTGTTCGGCCATCTTTCACTCCCCGTCAGCTGAGTGATCCAGGTCTCTCGAGGCGATGAGGGTGGATTGTCCGGCGAGCCCAAGCCTGACAACCGTGCGACGTTGCTTATTGTTAATCCACGCCGATTCAGTTGTCAACAATTCCGCAACCCCCTCCGTTCCTCCTCCATGAAGGGGAACTCTCCTTGACCTGTCCGGTATCAGTGCTTACCTTTTCCATGAGGTGAGTCATGAATGAGAAGACAATGAAGATCCTGACGATGGTTGCCCTTCTGACGGTGGGGGTTCCGGTATCCCCGTGGACTCCCGGCGCCGGGTGCGAGGAAGCCGTCTTCAGCTCGAAGGCCGCGATCCACCTGGCCCGGGCAAATGGCCTGATCGGAGAAGGAAAAATCCGCGAGGCCGAGGAGGAATTCCGACGGGCGGTGAAAGAGGACCCGGATTCCGAGTATCTCAAGCTCCGGTTATCCGATTGCCTTTTCCAGCTCGAGGCATACGAGGAGGTGATCCGGCTCCTCGGACCGGAGAGGGAGAAGTCAAAGACCGTCAAGCCCTACATTTACCTCGCCCTGGCCTACCAATACACCGATCGGGTGGATCAGGCCGTCGCTGTCTTGGATGAGCTCTATCGCTCCGAGAATGCCACTCCGGAAGATCTCATCCACGTGGGGAGGATCCTGATCCTGGCCGAGCGGTATCGGGACGCCCTCCGATACTTCGAGAAGGCGCGTGCCTCGCTTCCGGCCGATGCGGAGCTCCAGGCACTCATGGGGGATGCCTATATCGCCCTCGAGGATCGGGAGAAGGCCAGGGAGATGTTCGAGGAGGCGGCCCGGAACGATCCGGATCAGATCCGGAACTGGCTCGTCCTCGCCCAACTGGCCGAAGACGAAGCGCGATGGACCGACGCCCTCGAATTGTACGGCAAGGCCCTCGTCCTCGCCCAGCAGCCGTTTGCCCTCCTCCAGAGCATCATGAGGGTGTCGAACCGCCTCGGCGATTTTCACCGGGCGATCGAGATGACCGAAGCGCTGGCGGAAGCATACCCGGAGAACGGCATGATCTGGGGGATGCTCGGTATCCTTTGTTACCAGGGTGAATCGCTCGAAGAGGCCAACCGGGCTATCCTCAAGGCGATCGATCTGGGTATCGACAGTTTCCAGCTCTACCTCACCCTCGGGAGAAGCCTGTTGGAGATGGATAAGTCCGAAGAGGCCATCCGGAACCTGGAAAAGGCCGTCGAGCTGAAGCCGGACGAGTTCCTGGGCTGGATCAACCTTTCCCTCTCCTATCTGACGGCGCGGAAATACGAAGAGGCCATGGCAAGCCTGAACCGGGCCGGGGAGCTCCAACCGGAGAGCGAGCAGGTCCTTTACCTCCGGGGGGTGATCTTGAGCCGTCAGGAACGGTACATGGAGGCGATCGATCCCCTCGAGCGGGCGCTTGCCGCCTCGCCGGAGAGTGAAGATATCATATTCAGCCTCGCCGTCGCTTTTGAGAGGACCGAGCAAAAGGAAAAGGCCGAGGAACTTCTTCGGAAAGTCCTCCTCCTCGACCCGGACAATCCCGAGGCGCTGAACTATCTGGGATACATGTGGGCGGAGAAGGGGGAGCGGCTCGATGAGGCCCGAGAGTACATCGCGAAGGCTCTCGAGTCCGATCCCGAGAATGGTTACATCATCGACAGCATGGCCTGGGTTTACTATCAGAAAGCGGAGTACCAGAAGGCTCTGGAGGAGATCCTCCGCTCGATCCAGTATGTCAAGGACGATCCGGTCATCTACGAGCACCTCGGCGACATCTACCGGAAACTCGGCCGCCTCGATGAGTCCAGGGAGGCCTGGAAGAAGTCCCTTGAGCTCGATCCGAAGAACGAAAAGCTCAGAAACAAGCTCGATGAGCACTTCCCCCCAGAGTGAGCCGGGAGCGTATCGCTGCTGGAGCGACCGGCCTTCCTCCCTCTCTCTCCTGTTTCTCTTTTTCTTCATCTCTTGCGCGCCCACCCTGTCGCAGCGATATCCCGTCACACTTCCCGATTTCCGGTCTATCGTGGAGGGGCATCTCAGGGATCACCGTGCCATCTTGACCGATCGGAGGATATTCACTTTCCAGATCCGCTATGGCATCCATACGGTAAACGGGGAAGGGGTTTTCCTCTACAAGCGACCCGGACATGCCCGCATCGATCTTTATGTCGGCGCCTCTGAACTGGTATTCCAGTACTTCCGGAATCCGGAACGATCCACGATCGTTCTCCCGTACGAAGGGCGGAAGATCGAGGGGAGAGCGGGTGCCGTCGTCCTGACCGGAATCGCGGGACTGGAAGGGATGACGATCCGGGAGAACGAGCTGGTGACGATGATGCTCGGCATGGATGAGGAGATCGGCGACCCGGATGGACGGATAGAGGCCAGGTCCGGTGAAGACGGCTACCTGCTCTGCGATGAGACGGGGGAGGAGGTCTCCTGCGTCCACCTGGACCGGCAGACCTATTCCCTGACCCGCTATGAAGCTTTCTCCGGCGGAGAGAAAATCCGGGATATCCGTTTTTATGCCTTCCGCGAGATCGATGGCATACCCCGCCCACAATCGGTCGATTTTACGGACGGGGTGGCGTCGATCAGGATACGGGTCACCTTCCGGGATGAGGCCATCAACAGCGAGCTCGATCCCGGCCTGTTCGAACCTCTTTCCGGCTGAGATATCCGGGGCATCGAGATCCGGCGCGGTCCTTGCTGATGATCGAGAATGCTTCCCGAAGAAGGACTCGAAAGATTTGACAAGAACGGGAACACGATTTAGTATTTTCCCAATATGTTCGATCTGTTCCGGAGGTCACCCCTCAATACGGCCCTGGCGATCATCGGCCTCGTCGGGAGTTGCGGCGCCTATACGACCCAGACGCGTCTCCCCTCGCACCTGAGAACCGTGTATATTCAGACCTTCGAGAACCAGACCGGCGAGTATCTCCTCCCACAGCAGATCGCCGAGGGGCTGGTGAGTCGTTTTCAGGAGGAGGGGGATCTTCGGGTCACGACATCGTCGGGTGCCGATGCCGTGTTGGAGGGGACCATCGTCGGCTATAAGGAGGAGCCCCTTTCCTACGTCGAAGAGGGGAATGTCCTGCAGCGAAAGGTCCGCCTCATCGTTGATGTCCGGTTTCTCGATCAGGTGCGGGGCGAGGTACTCTGGAAAGCCGAGCAGATGGAACGCTGGGCGGTCTACGACTCTCGTTCGGAGGAGGAAGAGGACGGAATCCGGAGAGCCGTCGATAAACTGGCGGAAGATATCATCCATCAGGCCCTCAAGGGATGGTAGCGGCATCGGATGAAGGGATACCCATGGCGGTGACATGGCGGGAGCCGATCTCACGGGTCGGCAACAGGATCGATGTCATGAGCTCGATATCGGTGCTCAATCAGCTCGTTCTGGTCTTGAACCAGAATTACGAGCCGCTCAGTGTATGCAGGGCCAGGCGAGCCATCATCAT
>Ga0214473_10007399_pt1 | contig 13031 bp, 8 predicted proteins | sample RVTome_7_FD_203509 | JGI IMG/M metagenome (GOLD analysis project Ga0214473, IMG submission 203509) | Soil microbial communities from uranium-contaminated site in the Upper Colorado River Basin, Wyoming, United States - RVT98D197 | ecosystem: Environmental > Terrestrial > Soil > Contaminated >...
CACCATCGTGACCGACAAGCTCGGATCCTACAGCTCTGCGCTGCGCGAACTTGGTGTTGCGCGGCGGCACGACACGGGTCGCTGGAAGAATAACCGGGCAGAGAATTCGCATCAGCCATTGCGACAACGCGAACGACGAATGAAGCGCTTCAAGTCACCCGGATCGGCACAGCGCTTTCTCTCAATCCACGCCGCCGTCTACAACGTGTTCAATATCCAACGCCATCTGACCTCCCGCCGAACCCTGCGCGTGTTTCGCGATATGCTGACATGGCGCCAAGCGACAGTCGCAGCGTGAACCGTTGCGGCCATGATCATTTGGCCTGCAAATTTCCGATTAACGTGACAGTGCCTTTGATCGAGATCAAGGCAGCGAGCTCGCAAAACCCGCTCTCTGGGAACAAACGCAATCGGCCTCTTGATGGCGATTGCTCTAACGGCTCGCAGGAGACCGCCGAGGTTCTGCTTGAGCCAAGCCTTAATCGCTGTCGATTGTTGGGAGGCTCCAATGTCTCTTGAGCGGTTTCGTAGAACGAAGCTCGTCACCCTCAACGGTCAATCCAAAGCCTACCAGGCCGCGCGCGCCATGGCGGACAATCATATCGGCGCGGTGCTCGTGAGCGACCCACGTGGGCTCGCAGGTATCGTTACCGATCGCGATCTTGCCCTTGCCGTTCTCGGCGGCGGCCTCGACCCCACGAGCACGAACTTGTCCGAGATCATGTCGGAGGACGTCGTCGCATGCGACGTCGGTTCCGATCTTGCCGAAGTCGTGAGACTGATGCAGGAGCACGGCATCCGCCGCGTTCCAATCACCGACGCTGGCCGGGCGGTGGGGCTCATCACCCTGGATGACCTCGTTGCGGAGGGTGTCATCGATCCGGAAGCCCTGCGCGCCATCGTCACGGCGCAACTCGAGGTCGAGGCGCCGCACAAGCCGGCGGGATTGCTGCATCCGGAAGGACCTGGGCGGCCAGAGCGGCGCGCCGCGGGCCGGGCCCGCGCACTGGCGCGCGCCAAGGCCAGGGCGCAGGCGACATACGACAAACTGGTCGCGGCGGTTGCCAAATCCGCCAAGCTTGACCGCGTACGGGCAGAGCGGGCTCTGACGGTCGGCATTTGCATGCTCTGCCGGCGCCTCTCGCCCGAGGAGGCGCATCAGCTTGTCGCGCAGCTTCCTTCATTGCTGCAGCCCGGGCTCGAACGATGCCTCGACGGGCCGGACCGGAACGTCACCATCAACGCCATCGAGCAGGAACTCGGCTCGGTTCTCGGCCTCGACGCCAAAGGGGCAAGCCTCGCGCTCAAGGCGGTCTGCGAGGCAGTCGCGGCAAGCGTCACCGCCGGCGAGATCGCCGAGGTGCGCGGGCAACTGCCGGAGGATATGCGGCAGCTCTTCCCGGGGTAGCTGCCAGATAGATTCGGATTAAGAGCTATTGCGGCGGCGGTTTCGTCATCTTGTTGGTCTTGTCCTTAGTTGCCCAACGCTGTTGGGTGCGGGGACAGCTTAGGTGAAGAAAGCATCGAGATCCCGGATGGACCCTCCGCCCATGCGCAGCTCGGCAATAGGGCTAGCCATGATCGGAACTCTCATCATGCGCGTAGCGTCGCAGCGCGCACCGGGCCTGGATCAGTTCTGGTATTCAATGGCGCCGGTATGCCGGTCGACCTTGAGCCGTTGCACGAGCGAATTGTCGACCCTCACGATGTTGGTGATGATGGCCCGTCATCGGCCTTGATGTCTCCAACCTTCAGCCGCTTGTTGTCGAGGCGATCTAGCTACGCACCGAGATAGCCGCGCACGTCTTGCGCCGGTCCATCATCGGCGTCACGCGCAACCCGAACAGCGCGCCCATGCCGCCCTGCACCACGCCTGCGCCTAGCGAGCCGCAGGGGCATCTCTCGACTAACCAATTAGGTTCGTCGCAAAACCTTCACATTGAGCCAAGTCAAGAAACTGTAAGGAGACCGCTTCAGTCTGGGGGGCCGGACCCCTCGATGAGTGACCGCCCGTGAGAGAGCCCGCATCGCATCGTGCCGGACCGGCAGCGTTGCCCGAACGGCCTTACGCCGCGCCCGTGCCGGCCGTGCTCAGCACGCTGCAGGTCGAGCCGGCTTCGGGTCTCTCGGCGGAAGAAGCCGCGCGCCGGCTGAAGCAATACGGGCCGAATGAACTTCTGACCCATCCGCCAACAACGGCAGCGCGGATCCTCGTCAATCAACTGAAAGGGCCGGTAGTGTGGCTGCTCGCCACGGCGGCGGCCATCGCCGCGCTTTTCGGGGAGTGGACCGAGGCGATCGCGATCCTGCTCGTGCTCGCCACCAACACGGCGATTGGATTTGCCACCGAGCTTCGCGCCGTGAGGTCCATGGAATCTTTGCGGAAGCTCGGCTCCCGGTCCTCGCGGGTGCTGCGCGACGGGACGCTCAAGATCCTTTCGGCCGAACAGGTCGTGCCGGGGGATATCGTCCTCTTCGAGAGCGGCGACGTGGTCACCGCCGATATTCGCCTGATCGAGGCCAACACGCTCTATTGCGATGAGTCGACGCTCACCGGCGAATCCACGCCCGTCGAGAAAGGCACGGCGCCGGTCGCAAGCGACGCCACCGTGGCCGATCGCTCATCCATGGTGCACAAGGGCACCGCCATCACCCGCGGTACGGGCGTAGGCGTGGTGGTCGCCACCGGCATGGCCACCGAGCTCGGCCTGACCACGCGGCTCGTGATCGAGATGAAGCCTGACGTCTCGCCGCTCGAGCGTAAGCTCGAGCACCTGACCGGGCAGCTCGTCCAGGCCACGCTTCTCGTCACCGCCCTCATCGCCGTCGCCGGCATCGCCACCGGCAAGCCTCTCATGCTGATGATCGAGGCGGGCATCGCTCTCGCCGTCGCCGCGATCCCCGAAGGCTTGCCGATCGTCGCGACCATGGCGCTTGCCCGCGGCATGTGGCGCATGGCGCGGCGCAACGCCGTGGTCGAACGTCTTGCCGCGGTCGAGACCCTCGGCGCCACGACCGTGATCTGCACCGACAAGACCGGCACGCTCACCGAGAACCGCATGACCGCGGAGCGTCTTTGGCTCCCCTCCGGCGATTACCGCATCGATCATGCAACGGGAAGCATCCTCGATGCGCGCAACCACCCTGCCGAAATCGACCGGGCGCTTGAGCGCGCGCTCGAGGTCGGTGTCCTTTGCAGCAACGCGACGTTACAGGCCGGGGACGGGACCGGCACCGGCGACCCGATGGAGCTTGCGCTTCTCAGGCTCGGAGTGCTGGCCGGCATCCATCGCGAGGCGTTGCTTTCGGTTTGGCCCGAGCTGCACGAACTCGCCTTCGATGCCGAGACCAAGATGATGGCGACCGCTCATCGTCGCGACGGCAAACTCTTCATCGCCGTCAAAGGCGCGCCCGAGGCGGTTCTATCGCTTGCCGTCGGGATCGAGGCCGACGGCCGATCGGGCCTGAGTGCCGAGGAGCGCCAAGCCTGGCTCGGCCGCGCCGAGACGCTTGCCGGGGATGGCTTGCGGGTCCTGGCGCTCGCCGAAAAGACGGCACCGGTTACGGCCAAGCCGCCCTATCACGATCTCAATTTCCTCGGCTTGGTCGGCTTTCGCGATCCCCCGCGCGCCGAGGTGAAGGACGCGATCGAGGCCTGCCGCCTCGCCGGCATTCGCGTCGTCATGGTGACGGGGGACCACGCGGTGACCGCCCGTAAGATTGCCGAGATCCTCGGCATCATCGAGCCTCAAGCGGGTATCCTGATCGAGGGGCGTGACCTGAAGCCCCTCAGCCAGATTCGCAAAGATGAGCGCGAGCGCCTGCTGTCGGCACAGATCTTCGCTCGCGTCACGCCGGCCCAGAAGCTCGATCTCGTCACCCTTTATCAATCCGCAGGCGAGGTGGTCGCCATGACCGGGGACGGGGTGAACGACGCCCCAGCTCTGCAAAAGGCCGATATTGGCGTGGCTATGGGGCTGAGGGGCACCGAGGTGGCCCGCGAGGCCGCCGCCATTGTGCTCCGCGATGATGCCTTCGGCAGCATCGTCGCCGCGATCCGCGAGGGGCGCGTCATCTTCAGCAACATCCGCCGCTTCCTGGTCTACCTGCTTTCCTGCAACATCAGCGAAGTCATGATCGTGGCGCTCGCCGTGCTGGCAGGGTTGCCCCTGCCGCTCCTTCCCTTGCAAATTCTGTTTCTCAATCTCGTGACGGATGTCTTTCCCGCCTTCGCGCTCGCCACGGGCGAAGGGGAAGAGGACGTCCTGCGCCGTCCGCCGCGCAACCCGCGCGAGCCTCTGCTCGGGCGACCGCAATGGCTGTTCATTGGAGGAAGCTCTGTCCTCCTCACCGCGGCGACGCTGGGCGCCCTCCTCATTGGCCACCAGTGGCTCGGGCTCGAAGGCGATGCACTCATCACCCTGTCGTTTCTCACACTCGCCTTCGCCCAGCTCTGGCATGTGTTCAACATGCGCGGGGCCCGCTCGGGACTCTTATGCAACATGGTCGCGCGCAATCCGCATGTGTGGATGGCGATCAGTTTCTGCACCGCGATCCTGCTCCTCGCCGTCTATTGGGCGCCGCTCGCCGAACCCCTTCATCTCGTCGCGCCGAGCCGAAGCGGTTGGGCTACAATGCTCGGTCTGAGCTTGGCGCCCCTCTTGTTGGGCACGATCATCGGCGCGCTCAGCGCGTGGATTAGCGGTAGACGCCATGGCTGACCGATTCCTCGGAGGTCCTCTCGAACCCGCGGCGAAGCTTGCGGTCGGACGCGTGCCGATGTTTCGCGAGAGTTTGACCGCCGCCGAAGCGCGCTCGCTGCTGCACCGAATGAGCTTCGACAGCGTCGAAGCCGTCATCCTTCTCGATGCGATGGGCCATTACGCAGGTGCCGTCAGCCTCAGGGATGTGCTCTGCGCAACCGATGAGAGCCCGCTGTCCTCGGTGCGGGATAAAGATTGGCCTCGCGTTCTGCCAGAGACCGACCAGGAGCATGCCGCCACGATCGCGCACCATTATGGGGTGACGGCGATACCGGTGGTGGCGGCCGATGGCCTCCCACTGGGCCTCATACCGGCGCAGGCCCTGCTGGAGACACTGGCGCAGGAGCATCAGGAGGACGTGCACCGGCTGGTCGGCATCCTGAGGCAACGGGCCGGCGCCCGCCACGCTCTCGAGGACCCGCCACTCAGCCGCGCGGGGCGCCGTTTGCCGTGGCTGCTCGTTGGCCTTGCGTTAAGCACTGCGGCGACTGCCATGATGGCCGGCTTCGAGCAAGCCCTCCGGGCCAACATCGTCATCGCCTTCTTCATCCCGGCCTTGGTCTACCTTGCCGACGCCGTCGGTACCCAGACGGAAGCCATCGCGGTGCGCGGGCTCTCGCTGCGCATGCGCCCGCTCGGGCCACTGTTGCTGGCAGAGACGGCCACCGGCGTCCTGATCGGCTTGCCGCTCGCTTTGCTGTCTTTTCTCGGCATTTGGGCCGTCTTTCGGGATGTGTGGCTCGCCATGGGTGTTGCCGTCGCCCTGTTTGCCGCGAGCACCATCGCCAGCGTCCTGGGTCTCCTGTTGCCCTGGCTCCTCGCCCGGCTCGGAAGCGACCCGGCATTCGGCTCAGGGCCAGTCGCCACGATCATCCAGGACGTGTTGACGATTGCGATCTACTTTGCCGTCATGGCCGTCATGCTGGGCATCGGCTGAACCCAATCCTCCGCTCGAAGGGTGAGCCCATCATGGGGCGAGGCACGCTTCGACACCTTGTTCGAGTCTGAGCTTGCGGATGCGCGTGCCGAGGGCGCGGGCATTGCTGCGCACGACCTCGCTGCCGCAATGGGTGAAGATGGCGCGCTTCACGCCTTCCGCTCGGCACCAAGCAAGCTGCGCGCCGCAGCGCCCTCGCGTCTGCGCAGGAAAACGTTCTCGACAATCCATCGTAATTTTGCAGATTGGCGCGCGCGCACGAATCGGGGCGCTTCCGGATCGGTTCGCGCTCCCTTGCCGGTCCCGCACCTCGAGCTGACTCGTCCAAGTCTGACATGACCACGCGCACCCAGTCTCGCCTTGGGCTACCACTTTAGTCCGGTCGGAAGGCAGGGCTCTTGACCCTCGTCAAGGAGTAAGCTTCCGGTAGCCAGTAATTCACACTCTGCGGTGTTAGTGTTGCTGCTTCCACAGCGCGAGCAACATTTCAGGCCATGACTCGGCTACAGCCCTTCAACTCGATCTACACGCATGGATTCCTGCGGGTTGCGACCTGCGTGCCAGTGGTCGAGGTCGCCTCGCCTGGCCGCAATCTCGAAGAGACGCGCAAGCTTGCTGGCGAGGCGTCATCGCGCGATGCGGCGCTCGCCGTCTTTCCGGAGCTTGGGCTGACGGCCTACGCCAATGACGATCTCTTCTTTCAGGATGCTCTGCTTGGGGCAGCGCAGGAGGCGATCGCAGAACTCGTGCGTGCGAGCCGGGAGATGAAGTCGGTGCTCGTGGTGGGCGCGCCCATCGAGTCCGAAGCCAAGCTGTTCAATTGCGCCATTCTCATCTATCGCGGCCGCATTCTAGGTGTGGTGCCCAAGACCTATCTTCCCAACTATCGGGAGTTTTACGAGAAGCGCCAGTTCACCACTGGCTGCAAGGCGAGCAGGTCGACCATCGAGGTGGCGGGCGAAGAGGTCCCCTTCGGCAGCGATCTGATCTTCGTCGCCGAGAATTGGCCAGACTTCGCCATGCATGTCGAGATCTGCGAGGATCTGTGGACGCCGCTCCCGCCGAGCAGCTACGCCGCGCTCGCAGGCGCGTTTGTGCTCGTGAACCTGTCGGCCAGCAACATCACCATCGGCAAGGCCGAGTACCGGAGGATGCTCTGCGCGAGCCAGTCGGCCAAGTGCGTCGCCGCCTACGTCTACACCGCGGCCGGCTTCGGCGAATCCACCACGGACCTTGCCTGGGACGGGCAGGGTCTGATCTACGAGAACGGCGAGCGTCTCGCCGAGACCGAGCGCTTCTTGAGCCGTTCGCAAGTGGTCCTCGCCGATGTCGATTTGGAGCGTCTACGTCAGGACCGCGTGCGGATGACGAGCTTCAACGACTGCGCCGCGCTGCACCGTGAGCGCATCGCCGCCATGCGCCGCATCCCCTTCAATTTCGAGGTGCCTGCGGGTGAAGTCCACCTCGAGCGGCGCATCTACCGCTTTCCCTATGTCCCGGCGGATGCGGCAAGTCGGGACGAGCGCTGCCGCGAGGTCTACGACATCCAGGTGCACGGGCTGATGAAGCGTCTGCACGCGACCGGCCTCGACAAGGCGGTCCTCGGCGTCTCCGGCGGGCTTGATTCGACGCAAGCGCTGATCGTCACGGCAAAAGCGATGGATCGGCTCGATCTTCCGCGGGCAAACGTGCTCGCCTACACCATGCCGGGATTTGCCACCAGCGGCGCGACGCGCGAGAACGCCTTGCATTTGATGCAGGCACTGCGCGTCACCAGCGAGGAAGTCGACATTCGGCCGGCCTGCCGGCAAATGTTTGCCGATCTCGGGCATCCCTTCGCCCGCGGCGAGGCGTGCTACGACGTCACCTTCGAGAACGTGCAGGCTGGCGCGCGCACGTCCTTCCTGTTTCGCGCTGCCAATATGCATAAGGCCATGGTGGTCGGCACGAGCGACCTTTCGGAGTTGGCGCTCGGCTACACCACCTATGGCGTGGGCGACCACATGGCCCATTACCACGTGAACGCTTCAGTGCCGAAGACGCTTATCCAATTTCTCATTCGCTGGGCGGCAAAGACCGATCAGTTTGGACTTGAGGTGTCGCGGCTGCTCGAAGCCATTGTCGCGACCCAGATCTCGCCGGAGCTCGTGCCGCCGCGTGGCGGGGCCGGGCAGCTTTCCGAGGAGGAAATCGGCCCTTATGAGCTGCAGGACTTTAACCTCTATTATTTGAGCCGTTTCGGATTCCTTCCGAGCCGAGTCGCCTATCTCGCGTACAATGCCTGGAGCGACTGCGATCGGGGTGATTGGCCAGACCTGCTGCCGCCTGACAAGCGCCATCAATACGACCTCGCCACCATTCGCAAATGGCTCGAAGTGTTCCTGCGCCGATTCTTTGCAACGAGCCAGTTCAAGCGCTCGGCGTTGCCCAACGCGCCAAAGGTTGGCTCTGGCGGCTCGCTCTCGCCGCGCGGCGATTGGCGGGCCCCAAGCGACGCCAAAGCCGACGTCTGGCTCGAAGAGCTTAAGCGGAACGTCCCCGACACGATCTGACGGCACCCGAGCCTTGACACCGGTCAAGGCCGGTGCGTGGGATTGGGTGCATGTGAGTGCCTCAGATGTCGCCAGCAGTGGAAACCGATGCGCAAGCGATTAGCGACCGAGGGTGGGAGCAATTCCCACACGATGCCGATGTGGGCTTGCGCGGTTGGGGGCCGAGCATCGAGGTGGCCTTCGAGCAGGCGGCGCTTGCGCTCACTGGCATCGTCACCGATGCGGAGATCGCTGCCACAACCCGGGTCGAGGTGGCCTGCGAGGCCCCTGACGTTGAGCTTTTGCTGGTCGAGTGGCTCAATGCCATCATCTATGAAATGGCGGTACGGTCCATGCTGTTCGGGCGGTTCGAGGTGAAGATCACCGGAACACGACTGCGCGGCCTGATGTGGGGTGAGCCGATCGACCAAGCCAAGCATTTGCCCGCCTGCGAGCCCAAAGGGGCGACCTATACGGCGCTCCGCGTCGCGCAAGGGGCTGATGGACTTTGGTCGGCGGGCTGTGTGATCGACGTCTGAGCGGAGGAGCCCAATGGATCCTGCACGCTTCACTCGTATCGACGAAACGACATGGCAGATCGAGCCGACCGGCGCCATGCGCGTACCCGGCGTGATCTATGCCGATGAATCCCTCATCCGCGCCATGGACGATAAGGTTTACGAGCAAACCGTCAACGTCGCCACGCTGCCCGGGATCGTCAAGGCGGCCTATGTCATGCCCGACGCCCATTGGGGATATGGCTTCCCCATCGGCGGCGTGGCGGCGTTCGATGCTGACGAGGGCGGTGTGGTTTCCGCCGGGGGCGTCGGCTTCGACGTCTCCTGCGGCGTGCGAACCATGCTGACAGGTCTTACGGTTTCCGACATCAAGCGGGTGCAGACGCAGCTCGCCGACTCGCTCTACCAGCAGGTTCCCGCAGGCCTCGGCAGCAGGGGCTCGATCAGCCTCGATCCGCTTGAAATGGATGCCATGCTTCGGGGAGGCGCCCGCTGGGCGATCGAGCGCGGCTGGGGCGAGGCGCGCGATCTCGACCGCATCGAGGAACGCGGCCGGATGGCGGGCGCCGAACCGGACCATGTCTCGCATCGGGCAAAGGAACGCCAGCGGCGCGAGATGGGCACGCTCGGCTCCGGCAACCACTATCTCGAAGTGCAGGCGGTGGCTGAAATCTTCGATCAGAAAGCCGCGGAAGGCTTCGGCCTCAAACAGGATGAGGTCATGGTCACCATCCATTGCGGTTCGCGCGGGCTTGGACATCAGATTGGCACCGAGTTCTTGCGCGAGATGGTGACGGCGGCGGCCGAGGCGGGCATTGCACTCCCGGATCGCGAGCTCGCCTGCGCTCCAATCAAGTCCGAGGTCGGTCAGCGCTATCTCGGCGCCATGCGCGCCGCCATCAACTGCGCTCTGGCCAACCGCGAGATCATCGGACACTACGCGCGTAAAGTCTTCGCACACTTCTCCCCCGATACCGATCTCACTCTGCTCTTCGACGTGTCGCACAACACCTGCAAGGTCGAGAAGCACCGGACCAACGGCGCGGCGCGCGAACTTTTCGTGCATCGCAAGGGCGCCACGCGCGCTTTCGGTCCCGGCCATCCTGATCTGCCGGAGGCCTTGAGGGCGATCGGACAGCCCGTGCTCATCGGCGGCAGCATGGGGACCGAATCTTATGTCTTGGTCGGGGCCGCGGAGAGTGAAGGAAAGTCGTTCGCCTCTGCCTGTCATGGCGCTGGCCGCGCCATGTCCCGCCATGCTGCACTTCGCGCATGGAGCGGACGCGGTATCATCGATGAGCTCGCGGAAAGAGGCATTCTCATTCGTAGCCCTTCAATGCGCGGCGTCGCCGAGGAAGCCCCCGGCGCCTACAAGGACGTCGGCGCCGTTGTCTTGGCGGCCGAGCATGCAGGCCTTGCCCGGCGCGTGGCGCGGCTCACGCCGATGGTCTGCATCAAGGGCTAACGGGGCTGTCGGATGATGCTTCGCCGTCAAGGAAATACGTAGACGGAGTAACGTCGATGGCCGTGCTATGCTGAGATCCAGTTCAACGCTGATATGTAACTGGGCGGGGCGCGACGGCAGGACTCGAGGGGTAGACTGAATTGGGGGACCATATGAAACGCGTTCTCATTGCGACAGACGGGTTCGATCACGCGCTGAAGGCGGCTGAGCTCGGGGCAGAACTTGCGATCAAGATGGATGGTGCAGAGCTCCACATTCTCGCCGTCGCTTACTACGAGCCGTCCGAAGAAGTCGAGTTGCGGAAATTCGCGCAAATCGAGCACCTGGAAGGCGCCCTCATGAACGTTGCGCACGCACTTGCGCAAGGCCATACGGAACGAGCGCGGCTCAAGGCAGAGGCGAAGGGTGCCAAGACCATTAAGACCGCGCTGTGGCCGCAGGAGATCCGGCCGAGGAGATCCTCGCCTACATCGCGGCCAATGCCATTGACGCAGTCGTGGTTGGCCGGCGGGGAAGGGGTCGCATCGCTCGGCTGCTTCTCGGCAGCGTCTCCCAGAAGCTCGCATTGCTTGCACCCTGTGTCGTGGTGATCTGTCCCTAGTTTTTGGTGCGGCTTGGTGGCCTGCCGCCAGGGCAGCCGGCTCAAGCTCCAGCAGGCCTACGCCCTTCGCCGAAGCGGAAGTCCTTGGGCATGGCGTCGCGCACCATCAGCATCTCGCCCACGGTCTCTGGCGTGATCAGGCCGACCAAGCGCCCGTTGGCATCCAAAACGCCAACCGCTGGAGCGGACTTCTCCAAGAGGACGCGGAAGGCCTCATCGAGGCAACGGCGATGATCGATGGTCGGTACCTCGCGCGTCATGACATCCCCAATCAGGGCATTAGGTCCCTCCTGCTTGATCGCCTTGATCATATCGCTGCGGTCGAGCACCCCAACAAGGCGGCCATCCTTATCGACTACCGGAAACTCGTTCTGGCTCGTGCGCAAGAGAGTCTCGATTGCTTCCTCGATGCGGGCGGAAGGCGAGAGGTCTTTAATTTCGGTCATCATGGCAGCCGTGACCGGCACGCCGCGTGACATCCCGCGCAGTTGCGCAAGACGCGCCTCAGAGGCCGCGGCAAGATAGATAAAGATCGCGATGAAGGTCAGCATCGGATTGTAGAACAGTCCGATGAAGCCGAAGGCAAAGGCGCACCACTGGCCGATATTGGCGGCGATCTCTGTGGCGCGCACGAAGCCATACTTCCTGGCAAGCAGCGCCCGCAGAACCCTGCCGCCATCCATCGGGAAGGCCGGGATCAAATTGAATACGGCAAGCACCACATTGACCGCAGCCAGGCGATCGATGAGGGAGACCTTGGCGATGTCCGACGTCGCAAGATTCTCCGGATTGGGGTTGGCGCCAGCCAGCATCAGCGCAAGCGCAATGGCGACGTTGACCATGGGCCCGGCGATAGCGATCAGAAATTCTTCCCGAGGCTCCTCGGGGAAGCGCTCGAGCCGCGCCACACCGCCGATCGGCAGCAAGGTCACGTCGCGGGTGGCGATGCCGTAGGCACGTGCTGCGAGGATGTGCCCGTATTCGTGCACGAGCACACAAAGGAACAGCAACACCATGAAGAGAAGACCGTTCCAGGCGGCTTCAGCGCCCCCTGACATGTAGGTGGCCGCCCAGATCCAAGCGAGGAAAAGCAGGAAGGTGACATGGATGCGGATTTCGGTCCCGCCGACCTTGCCGATATTCAATGACCAAGGCATTGCAGCACCTCGCCGGGGTGGACTCCTTCAGCAGAAGGCAGTCAGGATAGTAAGCCAAGAGCGGCGCCGAGGCGATTTCGATCACGGCTTCTCCGGAACGGAAAGGCCCTGCCGGGGGGAGACAGGGCCTTTCTACTCGGGAGCGCGGAGTCTGCGCTCTGGGAACATTCCGAAGATAGTGTGCCTCTGCACCCCAAACCTTGACCTGCCTCAATTAAACAACTCAATCACTCTTCGGCCATGACCCCGGGCTCCGCCTCGTAGCGGAAAATCTGAGGCACGCCGGAAAGGGGCGAAAGGTCGCTTGTCTCGTGCGGCAGCCTTTCCTGCGCGCCGATGACAAGATAGCCGGGCTTGGCGAGAAGTCCGAGTATGCGATCCAGGGCTTCGACTTGCAGGGGAGGTTCGAAATAGGTGAACGCGACATTGCGGCAGAGAATGAGATCGAAGCGACCGTCCGGCGCTTCTGAACGCAGGTCCTGAAGCACGAAGTTGACGCCTTCCCGGTGGTGATGCCGCACGCAGAAAAGGCTGCCGCTCTGCTCAAAGCCTTGACGGAGAAGGGCTTCCGGCAGCTCGCGCAGGCTGCCTCTGGCGTAGCAGGCCTTGCGCGCGCGCTTCAGCACGGTTTCGTCCACATCGGTTGCGACCACCGCGCATTCCACGCCGGGAAAGGCCGGCGCTACCGCCAGATCCCAGAGGATCTTGAGCGTATAAGGTTCTTCGCCCGAGGCGCATCCGGCAGACCAGAACCGCGCTAGCCGCTTTTCGCTTCTCGCGCGCGCCGCAATGTCGGGCAGGACGCGACCTTCCAGCGCTTCGAAGACGCTCCTGTCGCGGAAGAAGCGCGAGATCGTGATGTGGGTCAATCTGTCGAGCGCCGTCCACTCTTCGGAATGGGTGTCGAGTCGCTGGCGATAGGCGGCAAATTCCTCGATCCCGAGTTTCTTCATCCGCCGCCTCAGGCGCTTGCACACCTGGCCATGGACCTTGCGGAAGCCCTGCCAGCGCAAGCCGAGGCGCGGCAAGGCCTCTTGCAAGAAGGCCACGCAATCGGCA
>Ga0214473_10007400_pt1 | contig 13030 bp, 10 predicted proteins | sample RVTome_7_FD_203509 | JGI IMG/M metagenome (GOLD analysis project Ga0214473, IMG submission 203509) | Soil microbial communities from uranium-contaminated site in the Upper Colorado River Basin, Wyoming, United States - RVT98D197 | ecosystem: Environmental > Terrestrial > Soil > Contaminated >...
CATCTCTTCAACGATTTGATCAAGATCCAGGACACGGTGATCATCTGCGCCCCGGCGGTTTCCCAGGCGGTCGCCCTGGAGGCGCTGCGGATCGGGCGCGGCTACTGCGACCGGCACCTGGAGTCCATCGCGAGGGTCCGGCAACAGGTCCTAAAGCGTCTCTCGAGCGTTCCCGACCTCCTCACGATCCCCCCGTCGCAGGGGGCATTCTATTTCCTGGCAAAGGTGCGCACCTCGATGGGCGATCTCCTGCTTGCCGAACGGCTGGTCCGGAACCACAAGGTGGCCGTCATCCCCGGCGGGACGTTCGGGGTCACGGAGGGATGCACCCTGCGGATCGCCTACGGAAGCCTGAAGATGGAGACGGCCGTCGAAGGGGTTAACCGGCTGACCGAGGGGCTGCGGGCGATTCTCGGAAGGGAGCGCGCCGCTCAGTGACCGGAGGCATCCGGAGGGGTGGCGTCGTCGATCAGGATGCCGTAGAGATTGCCCTCCGGAGGGTTCCCCCTTTTCTCGATGGAAACCTCGCATTCGTGTGCCGGAGGTTTGCCCTTTCGGTTATGCGCCACGAGCGCCTTCACGATTTTCCAGTCGATCTTTCCCCGGTTGGCCATCTCGGTGATTTCCTCGAGGGCGGTCCGGTTGTCATAAGAGACCCTGCGATACGGCCTTGGGGAAATGAGCGCGTCGTAGACGTCGCACGCCACGACAATCTCCACCAGACGGTTCCGAAGGAGGATCCCCAGGGGATAGCCGGACCCGTCCCTCCTTTCGTGGTGCTCCGCGGCCACTTTGGCGGCGATGCACTTGAAGTCGTTCAGGTAATAACTGAGCAGCGCGAATCCGGCAACGGTGTGGTGTTCCAGGATGGCCCTTTCGGACCGTTGCAGCGGGGTGGTCTTTTTCAGGATCCGGAGCGGGACGCAGATCTTTCCGAAATCATGCAATGGGCCGGCCGTTGCCTCCAGGATCAGATCCTCGAAATTCGTCTCCAGATCCCGGGCCAGGAGGATCGACAACGCGAAAACCCTCAGGACATGGCGGTAGGTGTATGGATCGGCTCGCTGAAAGTAACGGAGGGTTTCCAGAACGGGTTGGGCCAGGGCCACCTTTTCCATGAGCGACTGGATGACGCCGTTTTCCCGCGGATCTTCGAAAATGCGCCGGAATGCCCCCTGGCGGAGAAATCTCTTGAGGTCCCTGCGAATGGTGCCGTACTCCAGCAGGGGCTTCACCGGAAAGGATTTCCCCTTGGCGGGACGGGACAGTCGGTCGAGGGTCTCCCGCGTAAGCAGCGTGCCCGCCGGAAGCAGTTGCCTGTGGTCCAGCGAATGGACCGGGAATTTCAGCCTGAGGATCGCCACAGAGCCCCCCACCGCCTCACGCCAATAGATCCGACTCTATCAAAAACCAACCGGTTGGTCCACCACACCCCGAAGAGCATCACCGCGCCCCGAAAACGCAAAAGCGCTGGTCGGAACGAAGGGATACCTACCAAGTCTCGTTCCCGTGGCAGGACGGCGTGCACGAGCCATTGGCCGGATTATAGTTTCCGGCAGGGATCAGCGTACTCCCGCCCCCGATGGTTGCCGACGCCGGCCCTTCCATCGCCGTCGTACTCAGCGTAGTGAAATGGCTCACCGCAAGTGTGGTGGTATTGTGGCATACCGTGCACTCGATTCCCTCGCCGCTCACATGCTTCTGGTGTTCACCGGAATTGTAGCTGTTGTATTGCGCCGTGCCCGAAGTGTGGCAACTCGTGCACTGGTTATTCACGTCGAGCGTGCCCGTCTGCCAGTTGAGGTTGGCCTGCCCGCCATGGCAGCTCACGTTCGAGCAGGTGAGCGCGGTTGCGCTGAACGACGACGCCCCGGTTTCCGCGTTGTACGTGGCCATAAACGCCGCATCCCCGGGAGGAACCCGCAAAGCGTTCAACCCAAGCCGTGCGTTGGCACGGTTGTAATGGTTCAAGGTAAAGATCCCCAGCCCGTTGTGGCAAGTGTCACAGGAGGTCGGGGTCCCCGCGCTGTTCAAGGCGATGTGCACGGCATGAGTCCCCGCGATGTTCGGATACGCCGCTCCCGTGGCAACCGGCGGTGTTCAGGCAGGATACGCCGGAACCCCCTCCGGCGAAATCGTTCCCATGGCAGATCTGGCAAACGATGAAGCTGGAATGGCCCGGCGCCTGCTTGGAGGATGCTCCGTGCTGCGCGGGAGTCGCCCAGGAAGCGGGAGAGGGGTGGTGGCACGCGACGCCGTTCAGCGAAGGGGAGAAACAGGAGACCTTCGCGATCCCCCCTTGCAGCGTGTCCCCGTGGCACGACTGGCAGAGGCTGATGTCCGAAGACGACAGGATCAGCGTTGGATGGGTGGAGACAAATCCCGCCGGATGGTTCCCCTGCGGAGTGACGAGGTTCAGGCCGGAGTTGCCGTTGCTCGTCGAGCACCCGGCGGCAAGGAGCACCCCCAGAAGCAGCAAATACATGAAAGGCCACGTGGGCCGAAGATTCCGCGTTCCCGTCATTGTCTTTCTTCCTCCCCCGTCGAAATCCGTAATCCGCCCCGCCGCCCGCAGTCCTACCTGTGGCATGCCCTGCACCTGGCGTCATTCTTGTTGCCGTGGCAACGGAAGCAGGACCCGGGGTCCATCCTCCCGTCCAGCTGGTGCTGCACGATGTAATCGCCCCGGTGCGGCAGCGCCATGTCGGGGCGGTCCCCCATCCGGGTGTTGGGCTTCAGCTCCTCTTTACGGGCGTGGCAGGTCTGGCAGAACGACGGACCGTGGCACGACCGGCAGAGATTCTGACCCTGCCGGCTGTACAGACCGTGGTTTCGGACAAATCCCGTCGAATGCCGGAAGGAGGCGTACGGTTTCAGCGCCCCCGCGGAGATGTCGGAGTGGCACTCGCGGCAGTCGACCTGCGTCCAGCCCGCAAGGTCCTCGGGATGCTTCGGCGGCACGGACGGCGACTGGGAGATGGCTGAGCACCCCGCGAACAGGGCTGCGAGAACCGCTGCGAAAAGGATCCCTTGGCATGCGCGTCGCATCATTTCTTCCCCCCCGTGCCGGTCGTCCCCCATAACAGCGAAGCCCGGATGAGTCCGGCGTAATCCTTGTCGAACTGCGGGCTCTTCGTGTAGGTCAGGTCCCCCGACAGCTGGAGAACTTCCAACAGCCGGTACCCCGCCGACCCCACGATGGTATAGGCCTGTTTCGTCCCGCTGATCGCCTGTTTGTATTGCTGCGTCAGGGCGTCCAGCACGAACCGCCATTTCGCGATGGAATACGTGGCATAGCCCCGGTACTCCCGGTAGGCATTCTGGTCCTTGTCCGCGCTGACAACGGCCGCCGACACGCCGACCGCGTCCCGGTTATTGTTGTAGGCGTACTTCACCCCCAGCTCCCCCCGGGTGGCGTCGCCGATGGCCGCCGCGTCGTGCCGGATGCTCTTCGCCCCCAGGGTCACGGTGACGCTTTTGACCGCTTCCCAGTCGAGGAGGGCGAACACGGTCCGTACCCTGTCGGCGTTGTCGATCGCAGGGAACAGGAATGCCGGGTTGAGGGCCGTCTGGAAGTAGTCTTTAACCTTGTACGCCTCGTATCCGGCGGAAAGGTCGACGCCGGCGAACGGCGTCAGCCGAACAAGATAGCGCTGGAATGCCAAGGCTCGGGTGGCGTCGTTGTAAGTGGCGCGACCGACAAGCTCCACGGGGCCGAAAGGCCTAAGCCAGAGGTCCCCGCCGATTTCCTTCCGGTCCTCCCCCTGGAACGTCCCTTTCTCCTGGAGGTAGGTCACGCCGAGTTCGGTGAATCCGGGCCTGGCGAAGAAGAGCCGCCCGCCGTAGATGGAGTCGCCGGCCTCCGTGGAGGTGATGGTGGCCTCCACAGGGACCCCGCCGAAGACCGATATGCCCAGTCCGACCGGGGTCCTGGCCTTGAGGAAGATTCCGTCCATGATCTCCGAGGCCGCACCTTCCGTGAGGAAGAACCGCCCGAGGCGCATCTCCCCGTTTCCCGTCGGGTGGAGGTACTGCAGGTAGGCGCTTCCCAGTTCCCCCGACGTCTTGCTGCTTCCCGTTTCATCCTGAAGGTCCGCCCGTCCCCATCCGTAAAAATGGAAGGAGAAAGAAGTCCCGCCCAGTTTGGCCGCGTCGGCGGAGATGTACTCATACGCGGGTGCGAACGTCTGGTTCGAGCCTCCGGGGATGTCCCTTTTGTAGTAAAGTAGGTAGGTCTTGGAGGAAAGGGTGATGTCGGCGGCGAGGGAGAGGGTCGGGATCAGGACCGCCAGGAGAAGCAAGGGCAGGATAACGATGTTCCTGGACCGGACCGACAATTCACGGGGATACACCCCAACCCGCGATGATACCATTGCTCACCCCCCCCCGATTCCGCGTATGGATGGCATAATTTAGCAATCATTGTGCCGGCACTCATCAATATTTTCATTCGTGTGGACTCGAAGCGGATGGAATGAAACTATTGCAAGAATGATCTTACAATCTTGTGCGTCCGGGGGAAGCATGAAGACCTTTCTCTTCAGATTTTTTTCGATCGTCCTGCTGATCCTGGCGGGAGAAACCGGCGCTTTGGCTTTCATGAAGGAGGGCTGCGGCGCCGGCGAGTGCCGGGACTGCCACAGACTCACCCGCGAGGAGGCCGGAAAACTTCTGAGCGGTATGGTCGACAACGTGCTGAACGTCGAGGAGAGCCCGGTCGGGGGGCTGTGGGTGGTGGACATCGTGAAGGCGGGAAGGAAGATCCCCGTCTACATCGATTTTTCGAAAAAATACCTTCTCGGTGCCCAGATCATCCGGCTCAGCACGAAGGAGGACCTCACCGGCGCGAGGATGAACAAGCTGAACGAGGTCAAGGTCGACATCTCCCGGATACCGCTGGAAGATGCCCTCGTGATGGGGAAAGCGTCCGCGAAGCGCCGGGTCATCGTGTTCAGCGACCCGGACTGCCATTTCTGCGGGAAGCTCCACGGGGAACTCCGAACCGTGACCGAAAAGGAGCCGGATGTGGCGTTCTACATCAAGCTGTATTCGAGGAACAACAACCCCGCTATCGCCGAAAAAGCAAAGTCGATTCTCTGCGCGAAGTCCCTGGCACTTCTGGAGGACGCCTACGCCGGGAAACCTCTTCCCCCGGCGATCTGCACGACCAGCGCTCCGGAGGAAACCCGTAAGCTCGCCGACCAGCTCAACATCCGGGGAACGCCGACGCTGATCCTGCCGGACGGACGGGTCATCCCCGGCTACCGGGACGCGATTGTCCTGATGCAGCTCCTTGCCGAACCGAAATCGCCCGAAGGGAGCGGAGCAAAAGCCAAAGAACGATAGAGTAGCGTATGCAGCATTTCCTGAATTCCCTCCAGAATTATTTACAGGCAGGGTCCGTCCTCGCCTATGCGGCCGTGTTCGCCGGGGGCCTTCTCATCAGCTTCACCCCCTGCGTCTACCCCGTCATCCCGATCACCGTCGGTTACATCGGGAGCCGGAGCCAGGGGTCGCGGAGGAGAGGGTTCGTATTGAGCCTAGCCTATGCCGTCGGCATGGCGGTCACCTATGCCGCGCTGGGCGGCATCGCGGCGCTGACGGGAAGGGTTTTCGGCGAGGTGGCGGCAAGCCCCGTTTCGAACCTGATCGTGGGAATCCTCTGCATCCTCCTCGCCCTTTCCCTCTTCGACCTGTTCGCGTTCCCACTCCCTTCCTTTTTAGCGAGGGTGGAGACGCCTCTCTGGTCGGGCGGCGTCCTAGGAGCACTGGGGATCGGAATGGCCTCCGGCCTGGTCGTCGGCCCCTGCACCGCCCCGGTGCTCGGGGCTCTTCTCCTCTACGTCGGATCCCGCCATAATATAGCCTCAGGGATGTCGCTGCTCTTCGTGTTCGCACTGGGAATGGGGTTCCTGCCCATATTGCTGGGCACCTTCTCCGGGATCCTCGCCGGTTTGCCGAAATCCGGCAGGTGGCTCCTCCTGGTCAAGCGGGGGTTCGGCGTTCTGATGATCCTCGCGGGAGGGTATTTTCTCCTGCAGGCGGGGAGACTGCTCGTTTAGGAAGGAAACGCGCATGCGGTCACGAAAGACGATTCTTGCGGCGGTTCTCCTTGCATCGCTGTGGACTTCCTTCTCCGGTGCGGCAGGCGGCGCCGAAGGGACGGAGTTCACGCTGGAGTCCGCCGGCGGGGAGCGCGTGTCGCTCCGCCGGTTCGTCGGGACAAAGCCGGTCCTGCTCGTCTTCTGGGCGACCTGGTGCCCGCACTGCAACGCGGCGGTCCCGGCGATCAACGAAATCCAGTCGCGCCTGTCCGGCAGGCTGCAGATCCTGGCGATCGATTTCATGGAGAGCAGGGAGAAGGTGAAGGCCTTCATGAAAACGAAGGGCGTCACGTACCCCGTGCTGTACGACTTCGACGGGACGGTGGCTCGCAACTACCGGGTCGCCGGGATTCCGACCTACGTGCTCCTCGACAAGAAAGGAAAGGTCGTCTACTTCGACAACATCCTTCCCCCCTCGGTCGAAAAATACCTCTGACGGCCGATCGCGCCGGCTTCCGCCCCCCGGCGGAGCGATTTACTTCTTCTCCGCGGGCGGCGCCGAAGGGGCCTCCCCGCGCTCGTACTGGGTCGTGGTGTTCGAGCGGGCGCCGAAGATCCAGCCGATCAGGGGGATCCTGTAGAAGAAGGGGAGCCCCTCCCGGCTCCGCGCCTTCCGATCTTTGACCAGGCCGACAGCCAGGATCAGGAAGGGGTATCGATGGGGACGAATCCTCCCGAAGGGGCATCCAATAAGGGAATAAAGGAGAAAAGAGGCTCTACGGGACCGTGGAGGCGTGAGACCTGATCGCGGGCCCGTGAAACCGGCGTGGAGCGGAGGGACGGATCTTGGCGACGGGACGGAGGGGGGCGCCCCTGGAAACGGGATTAGGAGCGTCCTACCTGGGAGGCGGCCGTTGCCGGTTCCTCGTGTACGCACCCGGGGCCCGTAAAATCGAAGTGCGGATCGTCTCGCCGCCGGAGCGGTCGGCGGCGCTTGCGCGGGATGCCCTCGGATACCATCACGGTGTGGTGGAGGACGTATTTCCGGGGAGTCTCTACGTCTATCGGCTGGACGGGATGAAGGAGCGTCCCGATCCCGCCTCGCGTTTCCAGCCCAAGGGGGTCCAAGGCCCCTCCCAGGTGGTGGATCCCGGCGCCTTCCGTTGGGAAAACCCGGATTGGTCCGGCCTTCCCCTGGAAGCCTGCATCTTCTACGAACTCCATGTCGGGGCCTTCACTCCCGAAGGGACCTTCGAAGCCGTTATCCCGCGCCTGGACTCCCTCAAGGACCTCGGGGTCACCGCGATCGAGCTCATGCCCGTCGCCCAGTTCCCGGGGAACCGGAACTGGGGGTACGACGGCACGTATCCCTTCGCCGCGCAGAACAGCTACGGAGGGCCGGAAGGGCTCCAAAGGCTCGTCGACGCCTGCCACCTGCGGGGGATGGCCGTTATTCTCGATGTGGTCTACAACCACCTGGGGCCTGAAGGGAACTACCTCGGTGATTTCGGCCCCTATTTCACAGACCGGTACCGGACTCCGTGGGGGGCCGCCCTCAATTTCGACGGCCCCCACAGCGACGAAGTGAGGCGCTTCTTCATCGAGAATGCGCTCTACTGGCTCTCCGATTTCCGCGTAGATGCTCTCCGGATCGACGCCATCCACGGCATCATGGATTTCAGCGCCTATCCCTTCCTGGCGGAGCTGGCCGACGCGGTCCGCGGCCTGGCCACCCGGAAAAACCGAAAGATCCACCTGATCCCGGAAAGCGATCTGAACGACGTCCGGGCGATCTCCCCGCGGGAGAAGGGGGGGTATTCGCTGGACGCCCAGTGGAACGATGACTTCCACCATGCGCTGCATACGCTGCTGACGGGCGAGCGGGAAGGGTATTACCGGGATTTCGGAAGACTCGAAGATCTGGCCAAGGCCCATGCCGAGGGATTCGTCTACTCCGGGCAATATTCCGGGTACCGGAAACGACGCCACGGCAGCTCTTCCCGCGACGTCCCGGCGTGGCGCCTGGTGGTTTTCTCGCAGAATCACGACCAGGCGGGAAACCGCCCCTGCGGGGAACGGTTGAGCCGGCTGGTATCCTTCGAAGGCCTGAAACTTGCCGCGGGTCTCGTTCTCCTGTCCCCTTTTCTCCCCCTGCTCTTCATGGGTGAGGAGTACGGGGAGACTGCGCCCTTCCTCTACTTCGTTAGCCATTCGGACGCTTCCCTCATCGAGGCGGTGCGGAAGGGACGGAGGGAGGAGTTCGCCGCCTTTCGATGGGAAGGGGAGGCACTCGATCCCCAGGATGAAGGCACCTTCCTGCGCTCCCGGCTCAACCACGGGCTGTCGGGGGAAGGTCATCACCGCGTGCTGCGGGAATATTACCGGGAGCTGATCCGCCTTCGGAAGGGGCATCCCGTTCTTTCCCGCCTGAGCAAGGAAGATATGGAGGTTACCTCCTACGGCAAGGAAAAGGTCCTCCTTGTGCGGCGGTGGAACGGCTCTGCCCAGGCGGCGGCAGCCTGTCATTTCGGCGATTCTCCCGTCTCCTTCGATGTGATGCTTCCTTCCGGGATATGGGAGAAGCTTCTGGATTCCTCCGAAAAGCGGTGGTGCGGGGGCGGAAGCGCGATTCCGGACAGGCTGGACCTCAGGGAGGAAATTTCCATCTCCCTGAATCCGGGGGCCTTCGTACTCCTCTCAAAGGCATTGGGAGGCCGATAGCGTATGGAGCGATACCTGTGCATCCACGGCCATTTCTACCAGCCCCCCCGAGAGAACCCTTGGCTGGAGGCCGTCGAGTTGCAGGATTCCGCCTACCCTTACCACGACTGGAACGAGCGGATCACGGCCGAGTGCTACGGGCCCAATTCCACCTCGCGCATCCTGAACGGTGATGGCCGGATCGAGAAGATCGTCAACAACTACAAAAGGATCAGCTTCAACTTCGGGCCCACCCTTCTTTCCTGGCTGGAAGAGAATGAGCCGGAGGTCTACCAGGCGATCCTCGAGGCCGACCGAGAGAGCCGGGATTCCTTCTCCGGCCACGGCTCCGCCCTTGCGCAGGCCTATAACCACGCCATTCTCCCCCTGGCGAACCGGCGCGACAAGCACACCCAGGTCCTGTGGGGGATCCGGGACTTCGAGCGCCGCTTCGGCCGGAAGCCGGAGGGGATGTGGCTCCCCGAAACCGCCGTTGACAACGAAAGCCTGCAGATCCTCAGGAAAGCGGGGATTCTCTTCACGATCCTGGCCCCCCACCAGGCCAGCAGGGTCCGAAAGAAAGGCAGCCGCAACTGGCAGGACGTGAGCGGCGGGCGGATCGACCCGACGATGCCCTATGAATTGCGGCTGCCGTCCGGACAGAAGATCTCCCTCTTCTTTTACGACGGCCCCATTTCGCGGGCGGTGGCGTTCGAGGGCCTGCTCCGGAGCGGAGAGGTCTTTGCCGGCAGGCTCCTCGGGGGGTTTCCGGAAACCCCTTCCCCCGCGCCCCGGCTGGTCCACATCGCGACCGACGGGGAGACGTTCGGCCACCACCACCGGTGGGGAGAGATGGCCCTTTCCTTTGCGTTGCGGCATCTCGATTCGAACCGGCTCGCGCGCGTCACGAATTACGGGGAGTTCCTCGAAATCCACCCGCCGACCCATGAAGTGGAGATCATCGAGAACACCTCCTGGAGCTGCGTCCACGGAATCGAACGGTGGCGTCGCAACTGCGGCTGCAATTCGGGGGGTCACCCCGATTGGAACCAGGAGTGGCGCGCTCCGCTGCGCGAGGCGCTGGACGGGATCCGGGACGATCTCTCCGCCCGCTTCGAAGAGAGGGGGCGGGGGCTCCTGAAAAACCCCTGGGCGGCCCGGGACGATTATATCGAGGTGATCCTCAACCGTTTCCCGGAAAACGTTTCGGGGTTTCTCGGAAGGCACACGATCCGCGAGCTGTCGGGGGGGCAGGAAATCGAGGCGTTGAAGCTCCTGGAGATCCAGCGGCACGCCCTCTTGATGTACACGAGCTGCGGCTGGTTCTTCGATGAGCTCTCCGGCATCGAAACCGTGCAGGTGCTGCAATACGCCGGAAGAGCCCTTCAGCTCGCCGGGGAACTATTCGACGGCGGGATGGAATCCCGGTTCCTGGAACGGCTCGAAGCCTGCCGGAGCAACCTCCCCGAGCACCCGGACGGCCGGCGCGTTTACGAAAAATTCGTGAGGCCCAGGATGCTGGACCTTCAAAAGGTCGGGGCCCATTATGCCGTCAGCTGCCTTTTCAAAAAGTACGAGGACCGGGCGCGGCTGTTCTGCTACGAAGTGGAGCGGGAAGACTTCCGGTCCCTGCATGAGGGAGAGGCGCAATTGGCCATGGGGAAGGCAAAGATCACATCCGCAATCACTCGGGAGGAGGGGAGGTACGGTTTCGGCGTCCTGCACCTCGGGGATCACAATGTGAGCGGCGGCATCCGGGATTACCCCGGGGAGGAATCGTATCAGGCCCTCCTCCGGGAAATCGGAGAACCTTTCCGAAGCGCCGATATCCCCGAGACCCTCCGGGCGGTCGACAGGAATTTCGGAGCCCGCACTTATTCCCTGAAGTTCCTGTTCCGGGATCATCAGCGCAAGGTCCTGAAAATACTCCTCAAAAAATCCCAGGCCGAAGCGTTGACCGCCTACCGACGAGTCTATGAACAGAACGCCCCGCTCATGCGATTCCTCTCGGAAGTGGGGCACCCTTTCCCCCGGCCCTTTCTCGCCGCCGCGGAGCTGGCGATCGGCACGGAACTGCAAGGGGCCTTCGAAGCCGACGAACCGGACCTGGACAGGATCAACGGTCTTCTCGAGGAGGCGGCGATGTTCAGGATCCCGCTGGACGAGGGGGGGCTCGCATATACGCTCGCGAAAAACGCGGAACGGATCGCCCTGCAGCTCCGCGCGGTCCCCTTCGAACTTTCCCGCCTCCAATCGCTCGAGGCATTCGTCGGGATGGGGCTGGCCCTGCCATTCAAGGTGAGTTTCTGGAAGACCCAGAACCTCGTCCACGAGATGCTGCAGACCGTTTACCCGGGAGTCCTTCAACGGGCCGCCGAGGAAGACGAGACCACCGGAGCGTGGGTACGGCATTTCACCGGCCTGGGTGAAAAACTGTCCATCCGGATGAAGCCGGACTGACGCCGTGCTCGCCCTTCGGATTCCCATCGCCACCTACCGGCTCCAGTTCAGCCCCCGGTTCCGCTTCGAAGACGCCCGGGACCTCGTTCCCTACCTGGACGCGCTCGGCGTCACGGATCTCTACGCCTCTCCCCTTTTTCAGGCCCGGAGGGAAAGTCCTCACGGCTACGACGTGACGGATCCCAACCGTTTCAATCAGGAGCTGGGCTCGGAGGAGGAGTTCGATGCGCTGGCGTTCGCCCTGAAAGAGCGGGACATGGGCCTTCTCCTGGACATCGTCCCCAACCATATGTCCGCCAGCAGCGAAAACCGGTGGTGGATGGATGTCCTGGAGAACGGCGCCGGCTCGCCGTATGCGCCGTTTTTCGACATCGACTGGCGCTCCTCCAAGAAGGCGCTGGAGAGGAAAGTCCTTCTCCCCATCCTCGGCGGTCCTTACGGAAGAATCCTCGAAAACCAGGAGTTGTCCCTGGTCCTCGAGAAGAGCGGGTTCCTCGTTCGCTATTCCCGGGCCAAGCTCCCCCTGTCCGTCAAATCTTACCTCCGGATCCTTTCCCTCCGGATCGAGACCTTGGAGGAAACCTACGGATCGGACTCCCCCGCCTTCCGGGAACTTTGGGACATCATCACCTCCATCGAACATTTGCCTGTCCGTGCGGCAGCCGATCCCGGCGCGGCGGCCGGCAGGAGCCGCGATGAGGAGGCGATCAAGCAAAAGCTCTGGCGCCTGTTCAGGGACCGTCCCGAGATCAAGTCCTTCCTCGAGGAAAACATCCGGATCTTCAACGGGCGCAAGGGGAACCCGGAAAGTTTCGAACCGTTGGACCGTCTCCTGTCGGAGCAGCATTACTGGCTCTCCTACTGGCGACTCGCCAACGAGGAGATCAATTACCGGCGCTTCTTCGCCATCAGCGACCTGGTCGGCCTCCGGGTCGAGGATTTCGAGGTGTTCCGTGCATCCCACGAGCTTGTCCTTCGGCTCATCGCGGAAGGGAAGGTGACGGGCTTAAGGGTGGACCACATCGACGGGCTTTACGACCCGCTCGGTTATCTCGCCACCCTTCGGGACCGGATCCTTGAATCGGCCGACACCGGACCGGCAGCCGCTCCGGGCTTCTACATCCTCGTGGAGAAGATCCTCCAGGAAGACGAGAGCCTGCCTCCCGAGTGGCCGGTGTACGGAACCACAGGCTACGATTTCCTGAATGCGGCCAACGGAGTCTTCATCAGCGCGCGGGGCGTCCGGGAGCTGGACGAAGCCTACGCGCGTTTTCTCGGCGGGAAAACGGACTTCGATGGGGTTGTCTACAGGAAGAAGAAGCTCATCATGGAGACGCATTTCGCGGGCGAGATGCATGCGCTGGGAAAACACCTCGGGAGCATCGCCGAGCAGGACCGGTACGGCCGCGACCTTCCCAGAAAAGAGCTTCGGCAGGCCCTCGTCGAGGTGACCGCCTGTTTCCCCGTCTACCGGACGTATATCCGCAGCCACGATCTCTCCGCACGGGACCGGCTCCATTTCGGGAGAGCCCTCAAGGAGGCCCAGCGCCGCGGTGAAGAGCCGAGCACCCCCGTCTTCGATTTCCTGAGACGGGTCCTGATGCTGGAAAGATCCGCCTCCCTGTCCGGCGAACAAAGGGAAGACCGTCTCCGGTTCCTGATGCGCTGGCAACAGGCCACCGGCCCGATCATGGCGAAAGGGTTGGAAGACACCGTGCTCTACGTCTACAACCGGCTCGTCTCGTCGAACGAAGTGGGGGGGACCCCGGTTTCCCCCGCCATCCCGACGGGAGAGTTTCATCGGCGCGCACGGGGGGCCCACGCCC
>Ga0214473_10007401_pt1 | contig 13030 bp, 13 predicted proteins | sample RVTome_7_FD_203509 | JGI IMG/M metagenome (GOLD analysis project Ga0214473, IMG submission 203509) | Soil microbial communities from uranium-contaminated site in the Upper Colorado River Basin, Wyoming, United States - RVT98D197 | ecosystem: Environmental > Terrestrial > Soil > Contaminated >...
ATTGCGGTGCTTGGGGGGGGGGTTTGGGGGGGGGGGGGGGGGTTTTGTGGGGGGGGGGGGGGGGGGGGGGGGGGGGGGGGGGGGGATGCGTTGGGCCTCTGACCACGGTGCGCTTTCCTCCGGCCCCCCGATTCGGAGTTCCCAATCGGGGCGGTTGTCGTCCTCATCGAGCTTGGCAGGAACGGGTCACCCGGCCCAACGCATCCCCCGCCCGCCCCACCCTGCCCGCCGCGACCGGGGTCAGGTCTTGCATTCCTACATTCTGGGCGCTCGCCCGTCCTCGCTTGGGGTCAGGTCTTACATTCCTACATTCTGGGCTTCGGCTAGGTTGAGGCAGGTGAGGAGGAGGGTGTTGGCGCCGTGCTCGATGTCGTCGAGGGCGGTGAATTCTTCTTCGCAGTGGCTGCGGCCGGCGCGGGACGGGACGAAGATCATGCCGGTGGGGCAGATCACGGCCATGTACTGGGCGTCGTGGCCGGCGCCGGAGAGGATGCGCCGATGGCCGCAGGCGAGTGCCCGGGCCGCCTCCTCCACCGCGCCCACCACCTGGGCGTCGAAGGGCGTGCGCGGCACACGCCAATAGTGCTCGATCTCGGCGCGTACACCTTCCCGCTTCGCCGCCGCTCGCACCACCTGGTCCAGCATCGAGAGGGCGCGGTCCAGGTTGGACTCCTTGGGGTCGCGGAGGTCGATCGACAGCGTGACCCGTCCCGGGATCGCGTTGGGGATATTGGGCGCCACGTCCAGACGGCCCACCGTGGCCACGAAATCGCCGCCGATCCGCCTCGGGATGCTCCGCACGCCGCCCACCACCTCGGCGGCGGCCACCAGCGCATCGTGGCGGATGCGCATCGGGGTCGGGCCGGCGTGATCCTGGACCCCGTGGAAGGTCACCCGCGACCAGGAGATGGCCACGATGCCCTCCACGACGCCCAGCGGGATCCGCTCCTCCTCGAGAATGGGGCCCTGCTCGATGTGCAGCTCCAGATAGGCGCGCATCGGGCGGGGCACGCAGGGCTCGGGCCCCAGGTAGCCGATGCGCTCCAGCTCGTCACCCAGGCGCAGCCCGTCGCGGTCCCGCGCGTTGTAGGCGTCCTCGAGCGCGATCTTGCCCGCCATCACGCCGGAGCCGATCATGGCGGGCTGAAAGCGTGCGCCCTCCTCGTTGGTGAAGATGGCCAGGCCCACCGGATGGCGCGTGCGCGCCCGCGCGTCGTTCAACGTCCGGATGACCTCGAGCGCGCAGAGCACCCCGAGCTGGCCGTCGTACTTGCCCCCGGTGGGCACCGAGTCGGCGTGCGAGCCCATGAACACGGGCGGGAGCGGCTCCGTCCCCGGTCGCTCCCCGAAGATGTTGCCCATCCGGTCCACGCTGACACGGAGGCCCGCCTCCTTCATCCAGCGCACCAGGAGGTCCCGCCCGCGCCGGTCCTCGTCGGTGAGGGCCACCCGGTTGAGGCCGCCGCGCGGCGTCTCGCCGATCTTGCCGAGGGCGTCCATGCTCTCTGCCAGCCGTGCACGGTTGATGCGCATGGTCTCCTCCTCGATCAGCGCCCGGCCGGTGGGCGCTATTGCTGCTGCTGGTCCTGGACCGCCGCGATCTCCTCGGCGGCTTGCCGGAGCCGGTCGCGGCGGCGCTCCGGGATCTCCTGGTAGACCGGCACGTCGATCTGCTCCATCTCCTCGTGCAGGGCCGAGATGTCCTTGGGCGACGACTCCTGGGTGCGCACCCCGGTGTGGAGCTGCTCGGCCGCGTTGCCGCGGAAGATGCCCTTGTTGGGCGGCACGTCGTCGTAGTGGCGCCCATGGCCCACCACCACGTAGCGGTCGTCGATCTCACGGTTGTGGGTGGGATCGAAGGGCACCCAGCCGGACGCCGGGGAATAGAACTCGACCCAGGCGTGGCTCTGCGCGGCCTCCCCGTCGGTGGGCCGCACGTGCAGGTAGCCGCTCACGTAGCGGCAGGGGATCTGGCGCAGCCGCAGGAGGCCGAGCATCAAGTGGGTGAAGTCCTGGCAGACCCCCGCGCCCACCGCGAGGAAGTGGTCGGTGGTCGAGTCGTAGCGGGTGACGTTCTTCTTGTAGGTGAAGTGCTCGCGGATGTGTCGTCCGCAGGCCCGTACGTGCTCGCCGAGCGTGGCGGTGGGCGCCGCCGCGACGGACTGGGAGAACTTCCGCAGAGCCGTGCCCGCGCGTACCGGCCCGTCGAAGGCCAGGAAGTCGAGGAGCGGGTAGGGTAGCTCTGGAAACGGGCGCGCGTCGGTCACCCGGTCGAGGGCGGGGACGGCGGGATGGGTGGACACCGTGGAGCGCGCTACCACCTCGATGCGGTCGTGGAAGTGCACGATGGTGAAGTGGTGCACCACGTTACCGTTCCAGTCGCGATAGCGCGAGATCTTGGTGGGTGGGCCCACCGCGAGGACGAAGGACTGGAGCGTCTGGTCCGCGGTGGTCTTGGGCTGCATCCGCAGCTCGAGGAACGACTCGCGGATGTAGGCGTCGTAGGCCAGCGAGAGCGTGTGCTCGATCTCCACGAACATGGCGGCTCAGGTCCCGAAGTACACGGTGGACAGCGCGTCGTGCGCCCGACCCAGCTCGGCGAGCACGTGGTCCAGGAACCCCAGGATCTGGCCGTCCCGGATCAGGTCGTGCCCCTGGTAGGAGAGCTCGGCGGCCAGCTTGCCCACGATCCGCGCGGGCTGGCTCAGCTCGCTCGCGCTCGAGATGCGGTCGAGGTAGTCCTTGACCGTGCTGGCCCCGTAGCGCACCGACCGGGGCGTCTGGGCGTCGAAGAGCAGGAACTGCAGCACGTCGATGGGCTCGAGCCGCGCCCCGTAGGCCTTGCGGTAGTTCTCGAGGCAGGAGAGGCCGCGCAGCAGGCTCCGCCACTGGCTGTAGAACAGCGGCAGGTCGACCTTGGGCTCGGCGGCCACCAGGGCGGGCAGCTTGATCCTCAGGATGACCACGGTGCGGAACACCCGCTCGAGCGACTCCCCCAGCTTGAGGAAGAGCCAGCCCGCGTCGCGCGCGAGGGTATGCTCGATGGCTCCCACCGTGCTCAGGATCCCGCGATGGGTCAACTGCAGCGCGCTGCGAAACACCGCGGGGTCGGTGAGCTGGCGCCGATTGTGGCTCTCCAGCTCGCGGTAGGTCTCGTTCAGGTTGATGAAGACCTCGAGGGTGAGCGCCTCGCGCACCGAGCGCGCGTTGTCGCGCGCCTTCTTGAGCGAATAGAAGACCGAGTGCCGGTTCTCCGGGTCGATGGACAGCCCGAGGAGCGAGGAGGCCGCCAACCCGGCCAGGTGGCGGGGGGGCGGCTCGCCGTCCGGGAACCCCGGGAAGACCGCCCGCAGATCGTTCCACTCCGAGCGCGCCAGCTCCTCGTCGAGCCCGAGCACCTCGGTGGAGAGCTCCTCGGTCACGAGCAGCAGGCGGGTGGCGTTCTCGGCGCGCTCCAGATACCGCCCCATCCAGTAGAGGCCGTCCGCGACGCGGGAGAGGATCATGCCTCGCGCGGGGCCAGCACCCAGGTGTCCTTGCTGCCGCCGCCCTGGGAGGAGTTGACCACGTAGGAGCCGGCCCGGAGCGCCACCCGGGTGAGGCCGCCCGGGAGCACGCGGATGCGATCGCCGTAGAGGATGAACGGGCGCAGGTCCACGCGGCGCGGCTCGAACTTCCCTCCGATGTGGGTGGGATGGGTGGACAGCTCCACCAGCGGCTGGGCGATGTAGTTGCCGGGGTTCTTCTTCATGGCGGCCAGGTAGCTCTCCCGCTCGCGGGCGGCCGCGAACGGCCCCATCAGCATCCCGTAGCCGCCCGCGTCGCCGGTGGTCTTTACCACCAGCTCGTCCAGGTGCTCGCTGATGTACCTGAAGTCGTCCTTCTTGAACCCGAGATACGTCGGCACCTGGGGCAGCAGCGCGTCCTCGCCCAGGTAGTACTTGATGAGCTGGGGCATGTAGGCGTAGACGGACTTGTCGTCGGCCACGCCGGCCCCGGGAGCGTTGGCGAGCGCCACGTTGCCCTCGCGGTAGACGTTGAGGAGGCCGGGCACGCCGAGCATGCTGTCGCGACGGAAGGCGAGGGGGTCGAGGAAGTCGTCGTCGATTCGTCGATAGATGACGTCGACCTGACGCTTGCCGTGCGTGCGGCGCATGAAGAGATGATTGCCCTCGACCAGGAGGTCGCGCCCCTCGACCAGGGGCACCCCCATCTCGCGGGCGAGGAAGGAGTGCTCGAAGTAGGCCGAGTTGTGGATGCCCGGGCTCAGGATCACCACCACCGGATTCTGCCCGCGCCGCGGGGCCACGAAGCGCAGGGTCTCGAGCAGGAGCGTCGGGTAGTCCTTGATCGGGCGCACCGGATAGGCCCCGAAGAACTCGGGGAAGACCCGGCTCAGGAGATTGCGGTTCTCGAGCACGTAGGAGACGCCGCTCGGGACCCGGCAGTTGTCCTCGAGGATCAGGTACTCGCCCTTGTCGTTCCTGATGATGTCGGTGCCCACCACGTGGGTGTAGATCTTCCGGGGTGGGACCAGCCCGAGCAGGGCCCGCTTGTACTCCTTTCGCGACAGGATCAGCTCCGCGGGCACGATCCCGTCCTTGAGGCACTTCTGGTCCTGGTAGACGTCGGCCAGGAAGAGGTTGAGCGTGGTGATGCGCTGGACCAGGCCGTCCTGGAGGCACTTCCACTCGGAGGCGGGGATGATGCGCGGCACGAAGTCGAAGGGGAAGATGCGCTCGAGCCCCTCCTTCTCGCCGTAGACCGTGAAGGTGATGCCCTGGTTTCGCAGCGTGAGCTGCTGCAGCCGCTCCCGCCGCTCCACGTCCTCCTTGGTGAAGGACTCCAGGATGGAGATGATGGCCGCGTAGTGCGCGCGGGCCTGGCCGCGCGGATCGAAGACCTCGTCGAACCCGCTCTTGGGCGCGACCCACTTCATGCGGACTCCGCCTCCGTCCGGGCTAGAGCCTCTCGCGCGGGGCCGCCGGGTGCCAAGGCAGAGCCGCGGGGCGTGCTAGACTGCCTGCCGTCATGTCCGATGGTCCGTCCCATCCACCCCACCGCCACCTCACGCCGGAGACGGTTCGCTTCTGCCCGCTCTGCGGATCGCGGCTCGAGCGGCGTCCCGTCGGTCCGGACCGCCGCCCGGAGATGGTGTGCCGGGGCTGCGAGTTCGTCTACTACCTCGACCAGAAAGTGGTGGCGGGAACGGTCCCGATGCAGGAGGGCCGTCTCCTCCTCACGAGACGGGCGATCCATCCCGCCCACGGCAAGTGGACCTTCCCGGGCGGCTACGTGGACTGGGGCGAGTCGGTGGACGCCGCCGCGCTCCGCGAGACGTGGGAGGAGACCGGTCTCACCGTGGAGCTGGGCGGCCTCGTCGGAGTGTACTCCTATGAAAAATCCCCGGTGGTCATCGTGGTCTACGAGGCCCGGGTGCTGAGCGGCACCCTCACCCTGTGCCACGAGAACGACCGCCTCGAGTGGGTCACGCCCGCGGAGATCCCGTGGGAGGAGCTGGCGTTCCCCTCCACGGTGGAGGCCCTGCGCGATTTTCTCGCGCGGCCGGGCGGCGGGGGTCACGCGCGGGGCAACGCGCTACCCATGTGACGGCAGTGTCACGGTCGCCCGTCCGGTGACCACCTTCTCGCCCTTCTGATTCTCGGCCCACAGCTCCACGTCTACCTCGTGCCGGTCGCCGCCGTCCTTCGCCGGCCGCTTCTCCAGCACCTTGCCGCGGCAGGTGATCACGTCGCCCAGACGGACGAGGGCCGCGAAACGGACCGCGACCTTGCGGATGCGGCCGGTACCGACCCAGTCCGTGACCGACTGGGCCACGAAGCCCATCGAGAGCATGCCGTGCGCGAACACGCCACCCATGCCCGCGGCCTTGGCGAAGGCGTCGTCCTGGTGGATCGGGTTGAAGTCGCCCGAGGCGCCCGCGTAGCGGGTCAGCTGGATCTGCTGGATGGGCGGCTTGACGAGCGGCGGCATCGCGTCACCCGGCTGCACGTCCTCGAAGTAGACCTTGGCGTACTGCACGGCGCTCAGAGCCTCACCACCGTGATGTGGCGCACCAGGCACACGATCTCGTTCTCCCCATCGGTCACCGCCATCTCCCGCACCACGAAGGCCATCGGCCCCGAGCGCCCCGACTTCTCGTAGATGTCGGTGATCCGGCTCCGGCAAAGATAGGTCTCGCCGGGGCGGATCGGCTTCCAGTGCTCGAACTCCTGCTCGCCGTGCAGGATGCGCGAGATGTCCACCCCCAGGTCCCGCAGCATCGAGCCGGTGTCCGCGTTTTCGTCTCGGAAGGTCACCGGGAAGGTGGGCGGGGCGATGATGTCGCCCCACTCCGAGGCGCGGCCCACCGCGTCGTCCAGGTAGAACGGGGAGAGGTCACCGATCGCGCGCGCGAACTCCTTGATCTTCCCTCGCTCCACCGTGACCGTGAATGGCGCGTATTCTTTACCCTTCACGCTCGTGTTGACCTGGATCGGCATCAGCCCCCGCCCTTCCCTTTGGCCATGGTGGCTCTTCTTCTACCCCGATTGGCGCGTCAGGTCAACGGCCCGCCCCCCTTCCGCTCGCCACGTATACTTGCCGGATGCCCGTCCTCCTGGCCGCGCTCGGCGCGATGCTCGTCTCGCTCGATTCCGCGATCAACATCGCGCTGCCCGCGATGGCCGGGGCCTTCGGGGTGGCCCCGGCCGCGATCCGGTGGGTGATCATCTGCTACGTCCTCACCTACGCGCTCACCGCGTTCGTGGCCGGGCTCCTGGCCGATCGGCTGGGCCCCGGGCCGGTGTTCACGGTGGGGCTCTGGCTCTCCGGGCTTGCGTTCGTCGGCTACGCGGGGGCGCACTCCTACGGCACCGTGCTGCTGCTGCGGGTGGCCCAGGGGCTGGGCGGTGGGCTCGTCTACGGCACCGCGCCCGCGCTGGTGACGCTCTTCCTGCCGCGCGAGCGGCACGGCCGCGGGCTCGGGACGATGAGTCTCGGGCTGGGCATCGGGCTCGGCGTGGGGCCGATCCTGGGCGGCCTGCTGCTCGACGGGCTCGGCTGGACCGCCACGTTCCTCTTCCGCGCGCCCCTGTTCCTCGCGGTGGCCGCGCTCGCCCAGGCCGGCCTCGACCGCGTCGGCGCTCGAGCGCCGTCCTCGCGCCGGATCGCCCCCGAGGACGTGCTGCGGCTGCCCGTGCTGCGCGCCGCCCTCCTCGCGTTCCTGTCGAACTACGCGCAGTTCGCGGTCTGGCTGCTCGTGCCGTTCTTCCTCGTGGGCGCGCTCGGGCTTCGGCCGAGCCTGGGCGGCCTCGTCTTCACGCTCACCCCCCTCGGCGCCGCGCTCGCCGCGCCGCTCGGCGGCATCGCCACCGACCGCATCGGGCCGCGCTGGCCGCTCGCGGGCGGCCTTCTGCTCGAGCTGGCGGGGCTGCTCGCCGTCGGGAGAATGACCGAGGCCACCCCGCTCCTGCTCGTGGGAAGCGGCATGGGGCTGGTCGGGCTCGGCGTCGGGCTCTTCCAGGTCCCGAACCTCGCCCAGATGATGGCGGCCTTTCCGCCGGCCCAGCAGGGCGTGGCCGGGGGGCTCGCCTTCCTCGGCCGGACGCTCGGGAGCGCGGCCGGCGTGCAGGTGACGGCCATGCTCTTCGAGGCGCGGCTCGCCCGCGAGGGCTTCCTTCCCGCCTTCCACGCCGCCTTTCTCGCCGCGAGCTTCGTGTGCGCGCTCGCGGTGGTCGTGGCGCTGCTCCCCACCGCGTCGAGCGGCTCACGGCGGGCCGCGGTATGATGATGGTCGCCATGGAGATCCTCGACCCGGTTGGCTCCAGTCAGGCCCCGTCGCGAGCGCTCGCAGCCCGTCCCGCCTCCCTGCAGGGTGCCGTCATCGGCGTGCTCGACAACTCCAAGCCCAATGCCCGCGTCCTGCTGGAAGGCGTGGCCCGCGGGCTCGCCGAGAAGCTCGGCGCCCGCGAGGTGAAGCGGTGGCGCAAGCCCGGGGCCTCGATCGGCGCCACCGCCTCCGTCCTCGACGAGATCGCGGCTCACTGCGGGGCCGTCCTCACCGCGTCGGCCGACTGAGGATCCTGCACGTCGTGGAGTATCCACGACGCCGCGCAGCTCGAAGGGCGGGGTATTCCCACCGTCGTGCTCGGCACCCATGAGTTCCGCCCGCTGGCCCTCGCGGAGGCGAAGGCGAAGGGGCTGCCCGATCTCGGCATCGTGACCGTGCCGCATCCCATCGGCGGCATCGCCGAGGATCTCGTCGCGGGCAAGGCATGGGCCGCGGTGGACGACGTGCTGGCGGCGCTGAGCCATGGCAGCCCCGCGGGGGGACGTGAAGCCGCCCCCGTCGAGGGCCCCGCCTCCCGGCACCGGGCGCCCGACGACCTGCTCGCCTTCCAGGGCTTCATGATGGAGCAGGGCTGGGGCGATGGGCTGCCGCTGATCCCGGCCACGCCCGAGCGCGTCCTGGCCATGCTCGCGGGCACGCGGCGGCCTGCCGGCGACCTGGTGGCGGTGCTGCCGCCGCGGCTCGGCCGCGCGACGGTGGAGCGCGTGGCGGTGAACGCGGTGCTGGCGGGCGCGCTTCCCGAGCATCTGCCCGTGATCCTGGCCGCGGTGGAAACGGTCGGTCAGCCCGCATTCAACCTGCAGGCCATCCAGACCACGACGCATCCCTGCTCGCCGCTCATCATCGTCAACGGTCCGATCGCCGGGCGGCTCCGTATCAACGGCGCGGGCAACGCCCTCGGGCAGGGGCACCGGGCCAACGCGGTGATCGGGCGCGCGCTGCGCCTGGTGCTGCAGAACGTGGGCGGGGCACGACCGGGCCGTGAGGACCGCGCGACCCAGGGCCATCCGGGCAAGTACAGCTACTGCGTGGCCGAGAACGAGGCGGCCTCGCCCTGGGAGCCGCTCTCGGTGGAGCGTGGGTTTCCCCGTGAGATCAGCACGGTGACGGTCTGTGCCTCCGAGGCGCCGCACAACATCAACGACCACGGCTCCGCCACCGCGGAGGGCATCCTCACCACGGTGGCGGGCACCGCGGCCACCGTGGGCTCGAACAACATCTATCTGGGCGGGGAGCCGCTCGTGATGATGGGGCCGGAGCACGCGGCCACGGTGGCGGGCAGCGGATGGAGCAAGGCCGACTTCAAGCGGGCGCTCTGGGAGCGCGCGCGAGTGCCGCTCTCGCGCTTCGACCCCTCCAACCTGGACCGCTTCTCGGTGATCTACCCGGCCGGCTTCAAGGACCGCCCGCCGGAGAGCCTGGTCCCCATCGCGCGGGAGTGGTCGGACATCATGGTCGTGGTGGCGGGCGGCGCGGGCAAGCACTCCGTGCTGATCCCCACCTTCGGGGCCACCCGCTCCGTCACCCAGCGGATCGAGGAGTGAGCGTGCGCGCACTGGTGGTCCTGCTCGGGCTGCTCCTGACCGCGCTGCCCGCCGCGGCCGACATGACGCCGGCTCCGCCCAGGAGCCGGATGCCGCCCGCGCCCTCGGCCGAGCAGGAGTACGGCCGCGGGGTCGCGGCCACAAAGGCCAAGGAGTGGAGCGTGGCCGCGGCCGCCTTCGCCAAGGCGGTGGAGATGAAGCCCGCCTATGCCGAGGCCTGGAACGGGCTCGGCTATGCGCTGCGCAACCAGGGAAAGTATCCGGAGTCGATCAAAGCCTACGACGAGGCGCTCCGCCTGCGTCCCGATTATCCGGAGGCGCTCGAGTACCTGGGCGAGGCGTACGTGAAGATGGGCCGCCTCGACGACGCCCGGCGCGTGCTCGAGCGGCTCAAGCCCCTCGACGCCTCCATGGCGCGCGAGCTTTCCGAGACTATCGCGAAAGGGAAGTAGCGGAGTAGAGGCGGGCGAAGTACTCCTTGACCATCCGGTCAGAGGAGAAACGCTCCACCCCCATCCGGATCGAGGCCCGCATCATCCCGGTCCAGCGCGCCGGATCGGCGAAGGCGGGCAGGACCAGGCCCTCGAGCGTGTCGTAGAGCGCGCGCAGATCGCGCGCGTCGGGATCGGCGCTCACCGTGCCGTCGCCGATGGCCCAGCCGGTCACGCCGTGCTCGCAGCCCTCCGGCCACCAGCCGTCCAGCACCGAGAGATTCAGGGTGCCGTTCATCGCCGCCTTCATTCCCGAGGTGCCGCTGGCCTCCATCGGCCGCCGCGGCGTGTTCAGCCAGACGTCACAGCCGCGCGTGAGCAGGCGGCCGAGCGCCATGTCGTAGTCTTCCAGGAACGCCACGCTCTCCGGCCACTGGCGGAGGGCGGCGACGAGCCGGGCGATGACCGCCTTGCCCTCGTGGTCGGCCGGATGCGCCTTGCCCGAGAACAGCAGCTGGACGCGGTGGCGCTTGACCAGCGCCGCGAAGCGCTCCGGGTCGCGGAGGAGCAGGTCGGGCCGCTTGTAGGTCGCGGCGCGGCGGGCGAAGCCGATGGTCAGCGCGGAGGGATCGAGCCGGATGTCGGCGCGCGCCCGCACCTCGGCGAGGAGCTCGCCCTTGAGCGCGCGCTTCGCCGCCTGCAGCCGCTCGTCGCTGCCGTGGGCGGCCGCGATGCGCGCGTCCTGCCAGGTCGGGGCGTGGACGCCGTTGGTGATGGCGATGATCGGCGCCGCGTCCTCCACGTGGGCCCACATCGCGCGCGCGGTCTCGCCGTGCAGCTGCGCCACCGCGTTGGCGGCGTGCGCGAGCCGCAGGCCCGCCACCGTCATGTTGAACGGATCGCCCCCGATCTCGGCCAGCTCACTCGACACCAGCTCGCATCCGGCCCCGAGCCGCTTCAGGTCCGCGAGGGGGTGCACCTCGTTGCCGGCCGGCACCGGCGTGTGCGTGGTGAAGACGATGCGCTCGCGGGCGGCTCGCCACGCCTCGCGGAAGCCCGCGCCCGCCTCCATGCGGTCGGCGATCAGCTCGATGCCCGCGAAGACGGCGTGGCCCTCGTTGAAGTGGTAGCGCTCCACCGGCAAGTGGAGCGCGCGCAGCGCGCGCACCCCGCCGATGCCGAGGAGCATCTCCTGGGCCAGGCGGCAGTCGGGCCGCGGGTCGTACAGCCGCCGGGTGATCCAGCCATCGCGCGGGTCGGTCGGCTCGAGAAGGTAGAGCGGAGCGATGGCGTAGCGGCCCACCCGCCAGACCCGGCATTCGACCTCGCGGGTGGCGACGCGCACGCGCACGCGCGCGCCGGTGTCGGTGAGGACGTCCGGCTTCTGGTCGCGCCACTCGTCGTAGGGATAGCCGTCGGCGCCGATGTGCTGGGAGGTGTAGCCCTGGCTCCAGCGGAGCCCGATGCCCACCACCGGCAGCCCCAGGTCGCCCGCCGACTTCATGAAGTCGCCCGCGAGGACGCCGAGACCGCCCGCGTAGGAGTGGAACTCCTCGTGCAGGCCGTACTCCATCGAGAAGTAGGCGACCAGCGGGGGGCGGGGCGAGGGCGTCACGCGGGGTCGCTCACGTTACCGAGCATACAACGGGGCGGGGGTGGCCGGGGGGGGCTCCGCGAAACACGCTGAGACGCCTGGCCGCGGGGCCACTCGATGGGGCCACGAGATGGAGCGCGTCGCGCCTCGCTTACCCGCAGAAGCCACGGTTTCGCGGAGGCCCCCCCAGCCACCCCCGCCCCTCGCGGAGTCTTCTAGCGTTTCGGGCGCCAGGGGCCCGTGATCAATCTCGCTCCGCGCTGCCAGCTGATGTAGGCCCAGGCCCATTCGAAGAGGACCAGGAAGCGATTGCGGAAGCCGATGAGGAACATGATGTGGACGAAGAGCCAGGCGAGCCACGCCGGTAATCCGCTCAGCCGGAGGCGGCCGACCACCGCCACCGCGGCCGCGCGGCCGATGGTGGCCATGCTGCCTCGGTCGCGGTAGTGGAAGGGCCGGGTCGATTCGCCGCGGAGGCGGCGCAGCACGTTCGTGGCGACGGCCCGCCCTTGCTGGATGGCGACCGGCGCGAGGCCCGGAAGCGGGTGGCCGCCCGCTCCGATGAAGGCGACCATGTCGCCGATGGCGAAGGCCTCGGGGTGGCCGGGAATCGAGAGATCGGGCTCCACGAGCACGCGCCCGGCGCGATCGAGCGGCACGCCCAGGGTGCGGGTCAGGGGCGCGGCGGCCACACCCGCCGCCCACAGCACGGTGCGGGCGCGGATCTGCTCGCCGCCGAGCCAGACCGCGTCGGGCGTCACGCGCGTGACGAGGGCGCCCGTGCGCACCTCGACGCCGAGGCGGGCGAGGGCGGCGGCGGCGCGGTCGGGCAGCGGCTCCGGGAAGCTCGCCAGCACCCGCGGGCCGGCCTCGACGAGCACGATGCGCGCCTTGGTCGGGTCGATGATGCGGAAGTCGCGGGCGATGGTCTCGCGCGAGATCTCGGCCAACGCGCCGGCCAGCTCCACGCCGGTCGGCCCGCCGCCGATCACGACCGAGGTGAGCAGGGCCCGCTGCTCGGCCCCGTCGCGCGCGCGCTCCGCCGCCTCGTAGGCCAGCAGGACGCGCCGGCGGATCTCGAGCGCGTCCTCCAGGCTCTTGAGGCTCGGCGCGAACGGCTCCCACTCGTCGTGGCCGAAGTAGGAGTTGCCGGCGCCCGCGGCCAGCACCAGCGCGTCGTAGCCGAGCTCGCCCTCGTCCAGGATCAGGCGGCGCCCGGCCAGGTCCACCGACTCGACCTCGGCCAGGAGCACCGTCACGTTGGCCGCCTGCCTCAGGATCGAGCGCAAGGGCATCGCGATGTCGGACGGATTGAGCGCGGCGGTGGCCACTTGATAGAGCAGCGGCTGGAAGAGGTGATGGTTGCGGCGGTCGAGGAGGGTGACCCGCGCCGGCCGGCTCGCGAGGGCGCGCGCCGCGTAGAGGCCGCCGAATCCCCCTCCGACGATGACGACGTGCGGGTGTCCGTCACGCGCGTCCACCGGCCCATCTTCCGAGGCGCGTCGCGGGGTGTCAACCCGGCCCGCTTGACAGGACGCGGGGTTCGCCCTAGGGTGAGGCTCCGGAGGAGTCACGCATGACCGCGCGAATCAGCTCCCAGCGTTACGCC
>Ga0214473_10007402_pt1 | contig 13029 bp, 8 predicted proteins | sample RVTome_7_FD_203509 | JGI IMG/M metagenome (GOLD analysis project Ga0214473, IMG submission 203509) | Soil microbial communities from uranium-contaminated site in the Upper Colorado River Basin, Wyoming, United States - RVT98D197 | ecosystem: Environmental > Terrestrial > Soil > Contaminated >...
TCGTTGCGCGCGTCCGATACCCAAACCCCGCAGGTCGAGTCGAAAGCCAGGCCTACCGGCAGGCCGAACTGAGACAACCCCGGCCCCGGCTCTCCCCACCCGCCCAGGAATTCCCCGGCTTCGGAGAAGCACAGCACGCGGAAGCCCTCTGGATCGGTGGTGCACACCCGTCCCGCCGGGCTGACGTCCAGGTACGGCTTGTTGTCGAGGCTCTGACCGATCCAGGCGTCCAGCGGGATCTCGAGGACCGAGTCGAAGACGTTCGGGTCGGTCTCCTCGAACGCCTGGATGCGCTGATTCCACGTGTCGGCCACGTAGACGCGGCCGTCTGGCCCGACCGCCACTCCGACGGGTTCGTTCATCAGGCCGGGCAAGGCGCCCACACCGCCAAACTCGCCGAGGGATTGGCCCTGCGAGTCGAAGACAACGATGCGTTTGTTGCCGGTGTCGGCGACGAAGAGGCGGCCGCTGTCGTCGACGGCGACGGACCGCGGACCCCAGAACGCATCCGGCGATTCTGCCTGGCCGAAGAAACCGAACATGTCGATGAACGTCCCGTCGGCGGTGAAGTGCTGGATGCGGTTGTTCCAGGTGTCGGCCACGTAGACGGTGCCGTCAGGAGCCACGGCGAGGCCCCACGGCTCGTTGAACGTTCCGCCGGGCGCCTCGCCCTGGGCCACGTCGGCGAACTGGCCCCAGGTCTGCAGGACCTGGCCGTCGGCGGTGAGGTGCTGGATTCGGTGATTCCCTGTGTCGGCGACGTAGAACGTCCCGTCCGGCGCGGCCGCCAGGGCGCGCGGCGTCGTCAGCTGGCCGGGGCCGTTGCCGCTCTGGCCCACGACGCCGTCGGCTTCGAGCTGGGTCATCTTGGAGGCATACGGATCTTCGATCTCCACCGGCTCGAGAACGGCCGGAGCCACGCCATAGTTCCACACCAGCGAGGCGATGTCCTTCCGGACGTAGAGGCGCAGCTTCTCGGCCGGATCCCAGTCGCGCAGGGCGAAGGAGCGGCCGATGATCTCGCCGTAGGCGGTGTAGTCGCGATTGAGCCAAATGTCGAGAAGCGCCGCACGCATCGCCGGAGATGTCAGCGCGTCGCGGATGCGGGCCCAGGTGAACCCGTAGTAGTCCTGCATCGGCCACCAGACGCGGTTGTACTCATAGGTATAGTAGCGGCCGCGCAGGATGGCGTCGACCGCGCCCCAGTTCCCCTGGCCGGCCAGGATCACCGGGTAGTTGAGGATGTCGCGCGTGGGCGTGTCGGCGAAGTAGTGGGCGTTCGGGTAGTTGCGCAGGTACCACCAGAATGGATAGGTGGACAAGTTGTCGTAGCCGATATCGAGGTTCAGTCCGTCGGTCGTGCGTCGCGAGAGTTCTTCGATCTGGGTGAGAGCGAGCTTGTTGCCGCCGGCGGAGTGAGCGTAGACGAGGTATTCGGTCGGGTCGTTGTAGTTGACGAACGACGCACGCAGGCTGGCGCGCAGCGTCAGCCCGAACAGTCCTGCCAGGACGAGGGCGCCCGCCAGACGGCTCACGTCGCGAACGGCCCACCCTCGCGCAAGGTAGAAGACACCGACGCCGGCGGCGAGGGCGAAGAGGAACGACGTGATGACCCCCGTCGTCGTCTGCAACTGGTCGAGAGTCATGCCCTGGAACGGCGCCGGGTCCCCCAGCAGATAGCCGAATCCGCGCACGATGGAGATCAGGCCGAAGATCACCAGACCGGCCAGGATCCAGGTGCGCCCCTGGAGAAAGGCCCCCCAGGAGACCTTGCGCAGGAAGCGTTCGAAGGCCCATGCCGCCAGCAAGATCAAGGGCAGCGCGATGTGGACGGTCAACCAAGGCATGCGCTCGCCGGCAATGGAGTACAGGACGAGGGCCGACAGGGACCAGTAAAGGAAGAAGTAGGGATAAAGGGACGGGATCGGCGAGCCGGCGGACTCGGAGGACGCCGGCGCCTCGACCGAGGGCCGACGGCGCAGCAGGTAGACGGTGCCCAGAATCACACCGACGGCAGGCAAGTATTCATAAATGGGAATCTGGATCAGAGCGTAGTAGTACAGCGGCTGACTTCCTCGCTCGACGCCCTGCTGAACCAGCCAATAGCCCAGCGAGCCGACCATCCCGGTGAAGAACCCGAACGGGTTGGAGAACAGGCTCGTATAGAGGGGAACGTAGATGGCGGCGAAGATGCCTCCGATGACGAGCCACCGCCGCCAGTCCCACGCCAGGCCAAGCCCGGCGGTGATGATGGCCAAGAGCAGGACGACCATGGCCGTACGTGACCACTGGGATGGATCGCTGTACGCCAGAGGGTCCCAGCCCAAGGCCTGTGCCGGGAAGGCGCCCAACTGGGGCAAGGTGATGGTCAGGGTGACGATGAACAGGTCGAGGCTGGGGAACTCCGAGCGCAGGCGTCGACCGAATCCCAGGATCATCGCCAGCGCCGCCAGGATCGCCCCGCCGATGGCCAGCAACGCGCCCAGCACGAAGACGGGCGACACGGAGAGGGTCGCCTGATCGCCGGCTTGCGTTCGCGATTGGAGGAACACGACGAAGGCCGGGACGGCTCCCAGAATCGCCGCGCCGATCCCGAAGAGGAAGAGCAAAAAGTGCGTGCGATTGTCCCATGTGCGGCGTGCGAGGTCGGCCACCAGGGCGACGAACAGGAAAACCAGCAGCTGCGCGGCGTAGATGAAGAACGTTTCCTTGGTGATGGCGTGCAGCGTCAGCGCCGCCGCCAGGATGTACAGGTAGCGCGCCTGACGGCCCTCGAGGTAGCGGAAGATGGCGTAGAACATGACGAGGCCCTCGACGACGACGAAGGCCTCGTTGCGCGCGTAGCGTGCGTAGTACAGCATGTACGGCGAAGCGAACAGGAGGGCCGCCAGGATGACCGCCCCCGGCCGGCCGAGCCAGCGACGGAAGGCCCAGGCGGCTACCAGGGCTAGCACGCCGGCGATGGCGGCGGGGAGGCGGGCCGCGGCGTCGTTGTCCCCGAAGAGGAAGTAGGACAGCGCCAGCAGGTGGAACTGCAGCGGCCCATGGGAGAGCGGATCGTGGGTGTAGCCGCGACCCTGTTCGTAGAGCCACGAGAAGTAGACGTGGGTCGTCTCGTCATGGCTCATGACTCGGGTGCCCAGCATGGCGAAGCGGGTGACGGCGCCCAGCGCAACGATCACCGCCAGGGCGATCAGGCTGGCATCCAGACGCCAGGATCCCTGCAGGGTGCGGGTCAGCCAACCGGGCGAGGTCGAGGGTACATCGGCTTCGGTCGACAACGAAACCTCCCGCCTGCTACGTTCGAGGCGCAACGGCAATTATAGTGGTCACACCGTCCCGGTGTCCTCCCGTAAGGACATCGGGACGATGTGCCGGGAGTGGCCGGCGGCCAGTGGTCAGAAAGGGCCGCTGACGACGGACCACTCACCCCTGACTACTGACTACTAGATCAGCGGCCATGGGTACGGCCGTCCCGGCCCGGGGAGGGGAAACCGGCCGTCGGCTAGCAGTCGTTCGGCGCGGCCGGCCATCGCCTGGATCTCTTCGGTCGTCAGCAGACTGTCTAGCTCCGGCCACTGGTGTCGACCCAGCCCGCCGGCAAACCGTTCCACGTCGGCCCGCAGGTCGGAGGGGATAGGCTCTCCGGCGAAATCCCACAGCACCGTGCGCAGCTTGTCTTCCTCATGGAAGCACACCCCGTGATCGATCAGCCAGATGTGACGATCGGGGCCAAGCAAGATGTGGCCGCCCTTGCGGTCGGCGTTGTTGACCAGGACGTCGAAGGCTGCGGCGGGACGCAGCCGCCCTCGATCTTCTTCGGAAAACGTGAAGATGTGTCGCTCGGGATCGATGTCGAGGAACAGCTGTAGGGAACCGGCGCCGGCGGGACCCTCAGGCCGAAGGACGGTGGGCGGAACCAGATCCCATCCCAGGGCGGCCGAGGTGACGAAGGCGGCGACCTCGCGGGCGGCCAGGGTACCGTCAGGGAAGTCCCACAGGGGCCGCTCGCCGCGTTGGGGCTTGTAGACCGCCTTCACCTTGCGGCCTTCGGCGGTCACCGTCGCCAGGAAGGTGTAGTTCGATCCCCAAACGAACTGGCCCTCGAGGCGGAGTTCGCCGTGGGTCAACAGCTCAAGCGTCGGATCAGGCTTGTGGGTGGAGCTCATCAGTGAACGACGGCGCTTGGAAGCGTCACGCCGTCCCGGTGTCCTGCCGGGATGCAGCGAAGACGCCGCCAAGCGCCCGGAAGCGACACACCGTCCCGGTGTCCTTCCGGGAAGCGCCTCGCGGAGGATGCTCGGCGACATGGAGGGCGCAAGACGCAAGTCACAAGACTGCGACTGCCCTTCGACTTCGCCCGCAGCGAATGCTCATCGCGGCCAAGATGGAAAGCGGGCTCCGCTCAGGGTCCGACGGCTGACGGCTGACAGCTGACGGCTGACGGCTACTTCTTATGCCCGTTGCTCTTGGGGCAGAAGTGGCCGGCGGGGTCCATCGGTTCTCCGCAATTTCCGCAGATGGAGCGGCCGCGGCTGGCGATCTCCAGCCCCCACTGGCACATCGCCCTAAGCTGATCGCGCGTGCACCACAGGCGGGCTACCGAGGCCTGGTCGGGGTCGGAGTCGTCCGCCATTTGTTCGCGAGCCACAATGACGACGCGGTCGGTCGGCTGGTCGTAGCCGAGGCCGATCTGGCCGACGCGAAACGCCGGATCGATCGGCTCCTCGAGGTCCATGGAGGTCGCCTCGAAGGCCGGGGAAGCCTCGCTCAGGTCGGGGAACTGGCGGCCAAGCTCGACCAGGAACTGCTCGAACCCGACGGCCAGGGATTGAACCTGGACCTTCTCGATGATCAACGTGACGAGCTCGTCGCCGGCGCGCGCCTGCAGGTAGAAGACGCGCTGCCCCGGCGGACCGATGGCTCCGGTCGTGAGGCGGGTGACAGGATTGAGGTCGATCTGCTGGCCGGGCATCGCGACGGGCGCTCGAATCGAAGTATATCATCCGGGAGGACAGCTCTAAGAAGCGACAAGCGCCAAGAAGCGACAAGCGCCTCGCGGAAGACCGCTCGGCGACAAGATACACAACCATCGGGCCCTCCCGGCAGGACACCGGGACGGTGCACCCGTCTCGGTGCGCCGAGGCGGCGTGAGCGGAGGCCGACCTTCCTCCTCGACGGCGCGTGATGGGCCAGCGGCCGCGTAGAAGGGCAGGCACAGCAGATAGAACACGAGACACTAGATAGGAGAACTACCGACGGCCGATGGCTGACAGCTGACGGCTGATGGCTGATGGCTGACGGCCGGCTGCTGACCACTGTTCACTTTGCCGTCTTCCCCGCCTCACCGGCCACTTCGCTGGCGCGCGTGTCGTTCAGTCGGACCAGGCGAGCCGAACTCTCTCCGATCCACAATACGCTGATCGAAGCCGGATCGATGTTCAGGCGCTGGAACAGGTCAAGGTGCAGTCCGAGGTAGTGGGCGATAGCCAGCCGAATGACGTCCGCATGGGAGACGCACGCCACGGCGGCGCGCGGCCCGGGGTGGGCGGCGCGGATGGAGTCGAGCTCGGCGACGATGCGCGCCTGCGCTTCGGTGAAGGACTCCCCGCCGGGAAAGCGCGCCAGCGACGGCGTGTGCTGGATCACGGGCCACAGTTTGCGGTGGCGCAGCGAACGGAGCGATTGCCCCTGCCAATCTCCCGGCCGGACGTCCGCCAGGGCTTCCCGGACGCGCACCCTCAGTTCGGCGGCGCGGGCGATGGGCTCGGCCGTCTCCATCGTCCGCTCCAGCGGGCTGGAGTAGATCGCCTCGAGCTTCACCGGCTGGAGCAAGCGGGCGAGGGCCCCGGCTTGAGCGCGGCCGCGTTCGTTGAGATGGATCCCAGGCGTCCACCCGGGGAGGCGTTTACCGACCCAGTCGTTCTCGCCGTGGCGCAGGAGGAAGAGAACCGTCATGGAGTGGACCCTGCCGCGCGTTGGATGTGAAGTCGTTTGATGCGTTCGATGGCCGACTCCGACAGGTCGGGCAGCTCCTGATAGTCTTCGAGACCCAGCGCCTGGCGCTGTGCCTGCCGCCAGCGATCCAGGCGCGCCCGCACCTGGGCTTCGTACCCCTCCCCGGACGGCGCGTAGAAGTAGGTGCCGAGCACGGCCGCCGGCAAGTACTGCTGGCCGACGTGATGTTCGGGAAACTCGTGCGGGTAGTGATAGTCCTTGCCGTGGCCCAGCGCTTCGGCGTCGCGGTTGGAGTCCTGCAGGTGGGTCGGCACCTCGACGGCGCCGCGATCCTCCAGCCACTGGTAGGCCTTGAAGTAGGCCCCGGCGGAGTTCGACTTCGGCGCCGTGCTGAGGTACAGGGTCGCTTCGACGATGGGGTACACGCCCTCCGGCAGACCGACGTACTCGAAGGCCTGTGCCGCGGCGGAAGCTACGACCAGGCCCAGCGGGTCCCCCAGCCCGATGTCTTCGCCGGCCAGGATGAGCAGGCGGCGCAGGATGAAGCGCGGCGATTCGCCGGCGTAGAGCATCTTCGCCAGCCAGTACAGGGCGGCGTCGGGATCGGAGCCGCGCACCGACTTGATGAACGCCGAGATGGTGTCATAGTGGGCGTCGCCGTCCTTGTCGTAGAGCACGGCCCGCCGCTGAATCGACTCCTGGGCTACCTCCAGCGTGATCCGCACGTCTCCCGCGTCATCGGCGGGCGTCGACTCGACCGCCAGCTCGAGCGCGTTCAGCGCGTTGCGCGCGTCGCCCCCGGCGACACGCACCAGGTGGTCGAGGGCCTCCGGTTCGATCCGCACCCGCCGCGCGCCGAAGCCGCGCTCGGCCTCCTCCAGGGCGGAGGCGATCACGCGCCGCACTTCGTCGTCGGCCAGGGGGCGCAGCTGAAAGATGCGCGAGCGGGAGACCAACGCGCCGATGACTTCGAAGTAGGGATTCTCCGTCGTGGCGCCGATGAGCGTGATCGTGCCGTCCTCGACGTGCGGCAGCAGAGCGTCCTGCTGGGCCTTGTTCCAGCGATGGACCTCGTCGACGAACAGGATGGTGCGTTGGCCGTTCATCCGCCGCCGTTCGCGGGCGGCCTCGATCACGCGCCGGAGCTCGGCCACGCCGGCCAGCACGGCCGAGATCGTCTCGAAGTGCGATTGGGTCGAGTTGGCAATGATCCGCGCCAGGGTTGTCTTGCCCGACCCCGGGGGGCCCCACAGCAGGATCGATGAGAACAGTCGGTCCGCCTCGATCGCCCGCCGCAGCAGGCGGCCGGGGCCGACGATGTCCTCCTGTCCGATGAACTCTTCCAGCGAACGCGGCCGCATGCGCGCCGCCAGCGGCGCCTCACGCGCCATCCGATCACGCAGAGCGTGGTCGAAGAGGTCCATCGGGGGCATTCTACCAGCCCGCAAGCGCTAGGAAGCGTCACACCGTCCCGGTGTCCTTCCGGGAAGCGGCGAAGACGCCGTTAAGCGCTCGGAAGCGGCATGCGGCGAAGACGCCGACAGGCGCTCGGAAGCGCCATGCCTCGGGAAGCCTTGACGCTCCGCGCTTACCGTCCGGCGTCCACGCCGAACGCATGACGCCCGGCGCTTCGCCGGGCGCTTGACGCTAAGGAGACCGATGGACCAGATAGATCCCCAGCAACACGACGGCGCCCCCAAGCCATTGAACCGGCGCCAGATGTTCGCCGAGGAGCGGGATGGCCAGCAGCGCCGTGACCACCGGCTGGCCGACCATCGTCGGCGCCACCAGCGAAGCGCGCAGATGGCCCAACGCGTAGCCGACAGCTAGATAGCCAATCACTTGAGTGATCAGCGCCAGCCCGAGAAAAGCCAGCCACGTCTGCGACGAATAGCCGGTCAGCCGGAATCCGGCGAGCAGACTGATGACGAGGAGCAGCAGGCTGGCTGCGATGCCGGCCGCCGCCACGTAGGCCAGCGAAGCCAGGTGGCGTCGCCCAGCCTGGGTCAGTACGTAGTAGCCGGCGTAGAAAAGGCTCGCCGCCACCGCCAGCAAGTCCCCTACGCCGAGCGTGATGTGGCGTGAGAAGTCTGTTCCAAGGACGGCCACCGCTCCGGCCAGGATCAGGATCAGGGAGACCCAAAACCGACCTCCCAGTCGCTCGTGGAAGAGCAGCCGCGCCGCCAGTGCCACCCACAGCGGGGCGGTGTTGGCAAAGAGGGTGGCATTGGCCGCGGAGGTCATGCCGACGGAGGTGTTCCACAAAGCGATGTCGATCGCCAGAAACGCCCCGCCGAGGAGGGCCAGCCGGAGGCCGGCGCGGGGCCAGGAGGCTGGGCCCCCGTGTCGGGCGAGGGCGAACGGAACCAAGACGACGCTGGCGAGGCTCATGCGGTAGAAACCGGTGACCGGGCCGGGCGCGCCCGCCCAGCGCACGAAGATCGCCGAGAATCCGAGGGCCACGACGCCGATGGCGATGCCGAGATACGGCAACGCCGCCCGGGATGAGCGTCGCGGGGAACCGTTCATCGGCAGGGAGCTCGATTCAGGGCTCATGGTTCGTGGAGACGAGACCCAAGACCCAAGCACCTCCCAGTCGTAAGAGCGGCCGTGGCCATCTCATCCCATCAAGCCAACGGATTCTGCGGTCATGAGCGACGGCCTTGCTCACAGTCTTGCAGTTGTCCGGCCGTAGGGAGTAGATGGCCACGCCCCCTTCGCAATGCCTCAGGGGGCTCGCCATGACATTCGTTTGACCGCGAATCTGTCGTCAGAGATTGCACGCCGAATTCTAGCATGCAGAGAACGCCCGCGAAGAGTCGGCGTGCTATAATCCCGCGGCCTACTGCAAGAGCTCAGAGGAGGGCCGCGGGATAATCCCGCGGCCTACCCGAAGGACTCCGACGAAGGCCGCGGGATAATCCCGCGGCCCAAGGCAGGAGGGCTCATTCCTGCGGGGACCAGGCTGCATTGGATCAAGCGCGCCTTTCGTCTCTCCCTCGCACCGATGAGGCACCCGGCTCCACGATGCTGGTGCTCGCCTCCGCTTCGCCGCGCCGGAAAGAGCTGATCGCCCTCACGGGCTTGAACGTCCTTCTCCACTCGGTCGACCTCGACGAGACGCCCGTTGGACGTGAGCCGGCGGAGGCGCTGACGCGCCGCCTGGCGCGTGCCAAGGCGGAGGCGGCCCGGCCTTCAGCCCCGGCCGGATCGATCGTCGTGGCGGCCGACACGATCGTCGCCGATGAGGACGGGCTGCTCGGCAAGCCTGCGGGTGACGGTGAGGCGCGCGCCATGCTGCGCCGATTGCGCGGCCGGCGGCACACCGTCGTCACGTCTCTGGCTGTCTTCGGTCCCGAGGGCGCCGATCCCCTCTTCGATACGTGCTCGACCGACGTGCCGATGCGCGACTACAGCGACGGCGAGATCGAAGCCTTCATCGCCTCCGGGGGCACGGCCGACAAGGCCGGCGCCTACGGCATCCAGGATCCTGGCTTCCGTCCGGTCGATGTCGGAGCGCTGCACGGCTGCTTCGCCAATGTGATGGGCCTGCCCCTGTGCCATCTCGTTCGCACCCTGAGGCGCCGCGACCTGGAGCCGGAGCGGGACGTGCCGGCGGCGTGCTGCGCGCTGACCGGGTACGACTGCCCGGTCTTCGAGCGGATCCTCGAGAACACCGGATGAAACGATTCCTCGCTCTGGTCGTCGCGGCAGTCTCCCTGACGGCGTGCGGCTTGTTCGGCGGCGGCGCGCGCTCGACCGCCACGCTGCCGACGCCGGCCATCACGACCATCGCCGCGCCGGACCCCGAGATCACAGCCGGCCAGTTCCTTACGTTATGGAAGGCGCAGGACTACGAGGGAATGTACGCCCTGCTCAGCCCGCTGACGCAGGACGGCCTGCCCAAGGACGAGTTCGTCCAGCGCTACCAGGACGTGTGGCGGGCGGCGGCGGTCTCCAGGCTTGACGCCGACATTGTTTCGTCGCTGATCAACCCCCAGGCGGCGCAGGTTCGCTATCGCGTCACGCTGCACAGCGCCGTCTTCGGCGACATCGTGCGCGAGACCTACATCGACCTGACGCGCACCGACGCCGGCTGGGCGGTGGCGTGGAGCGACAGCGCCATCCTGCCCGAGCTGGCCGGCGGCAATTTGCTGGCGCCCGACTACGTCACCCCGACGCGAGCCAACATCTACGACCGCAACGGTCTGGCCTTGGCGACTCAAGCCGACGCCGTGGCGCTGGGAATCAACACGGGGCTCATCGGTGACGAGGACGCCGAAGCGGCTATGCTGCGCATCCTCGGCCGGTTGCTCGATCGCCGACCGGAGACGATCAAGGCGTTGTACGAAAACTACCCGGAGGGTTCGTGGTACATCCCCCTCGGCGAAGTCTCGTTGGAGGATTTCCAGGCCGTCGAAGCGAACCTGATGTCGGTCGGCGGCGTGGTCTCGGCCGAGTACTCGACGCGTTTCTACGTCGGCGGCGGCCTGGCGTCGCAGTCGGTCGGCTACGTCTCGCAGATCCAGACGGAGGAGAGCAACGACTACCAGGCGCGCGGCTACCGCGGGGACGAGATGGTCGGCCGGACCGGCCTCGAGGCGGTCTTTGAGAATCAATTGCGCGGCACGCCCGGCGGCACACTGCTGGTGACGGATCCCAACGGCGCGCCGATCGGCAGCCTGGCCCAGGTCGATCCGGTGCTGCCGCAGGCGGTCTACACCACCCTCGATCGCGACCTGCAGCGTCAGGCACAGAACGCCATGGTCGGTTTCAACGGCGCCGCCGTCGTCCTCGAGCGCGACACCGGACGCGTGCTGGCCTTGGTCTCGTCGCCGGGATTTGATCCTAACGCCTACGACACGCGCAATTCCAACTGGAGCTACGAGATCGACCAGATTGTCAACGACCCCTATTCGCCGCAGCTCAACCGGGCGACGAGTTCCGGGTATCCGCTCGGTTCGATCTTCAAGCTGATCACGATGTCCGCCGCCCTCGAAACGGGCGTGTACACGCCGGACACGGAATACAACTGCACGGCCGAGTTCACCGAGCTTCCCGGCCAGGTTTTCTATGACTGGACCGTCGAGGCCGAGCTGCCGCCCACCGGCCCCGTCACCTTGACCGAAGGGCTGGCGCGCTCCTGCAACCCCTACTTTTGGCACATCGGCGTCGATCTGTTCAACATCGGATTGACCACCGCGCTACCCGACATGGCCAAAGCCTTCGGGCTGGGTCAGAACACCGGGATCGAGATCGATGAGATCCCCGGCTTGGTTCCGGACCCGGAATGGAAGAAGCAAAACGTCGGGGTCGATTGGGCCGTCGGGGACTCACAGCAGCTGGCCATCGGCCAGGCCTCTCTCAATGTGACTCCGCTCCAGGTCGCCCGTCTTGTGGCGGCCATCGGCAACGGCGGGACGCTGTATCGGCCGCAGCTCGTCGAGAGCGTGCAAAACGCGGAAGGCCTCGTCAGCCAGCAGTTCAGCCCCGATCCGGCGGCCACGCTGCCCGTGAAGCCCGAGACCCTGGAAGCCGTGCGGGAAGGGATGCGACAGGTCATCACCTGGCCGCGCGGAACGGCGTATCGCCGCTTCCTCAACTTTCCCATCGCCGTGGCTGGGAAGACCGGCACGGCTGACAGCGGCGGCGCCGAGCCTCACGCCTGGTTTGCCGGATACACCTTCGAGGGCCGTGAAGACAAACCCGACATCGCCGTCGTCGTCCTGGCCGAATACCAGGGGCAGGGTTCCGACTGGGCGGCGCCCATCTTCCGGCGCGTGCTCGAGGCCTACTTCTTCGGCCAGGCCTTCATGCCCTACCCCTGGGAGTCGCAGATCGGGGTCACGCGCGAGCCCACCGACACGCCCGGCCCGGAGGAGCTCCTGACGGAGACTCCCGCACCCTGACGTGCCCGACGACGACCTGCTGCCCGGCCTGATCGTACGCGCCCAATCCGGTTTCTTCGAAGTAGCCACGTCGCAGGGCCTGCTGACGGCGGAAGTGCGCGGCCGCCTCAAGCAGGCTCGCCGCGACAGTGATCTGATGGCCCTGGGCGACCGCGTGCAGGTCCGCCCGACGGATCCCGGCCGCGCCCGGATCGAGGTGGTGGAGCCGCGGGTCCGCGTGCTGTCGCGGCGCGATCCCGGGTTGAGGCGTGAGCAGGTGCTCGTCGCCAATCCCGATCAAGCCGTGTTCATCTTCTCGGCCGCCGAGCCGGCGCCGACCCCCCGCCACCGCCGCCTGCTCGACCGATTGCTCGTCGTGGCCGAACGCGAGCGGCTGCCGGCGGTCGTCGTCGTCAACAAGATCGATCTCTCGGGCGAGGCCGCCGCCTCCGAGATGTTCGCCGACTATCTCCGGATCGGCTACCCGGTCCTCCCGACATCGGCGCGCAGTGGGGCGGGGATCGAGGCCCTGCGCGATCGCCTCGCCGGGAGGCTCTCGGTGCTGGCCGGGCCGTCCGGGGTCGGCAAGTCGAGCCTGCTCAACGCCATCCAGCCCGGCCTCGGATTGGCGACGAAGGCGATCAGCCATTCGACGGGCAAGGGAACGCACACCACGGTCTTTCCGGCCCTCGTGCCTCTGGATGTGGGAGGTTATGTGGCCGACACGCCTGGAGTGAAGGCCTTCGAACTGTGGGACGTGGAGCCGGACGAGCTCGACGCCTACTTTAGGGAAATGGCGCCGCTCGTTCCCCGGTGTGCCTTCAGCGACTGCACTCACCTGCACGAGCCTGGATGCGCCGTGCGCGCCGCCGTCGCCGACGGAAGCGTCAGTCCGGCGCGCTACGACTCATACCGGCGACTGCGGCTGGGAGAAGAGTAGCTGCAAACTGCTGGCCACCAGCCACCAGCCTCCAGCACACCGTGCTCTAAGGCGAACGAACCCCCACCCCGCCCTCCCCCTGAAAGGGGGAGGGCGCGCGTTTCCCCCTCCCCCTTTCAGGGGGAGGGTAGGGTGGGGGTGGATCCCCTAAGACCGAATCGCCGCGGCACTATAATCCTCAGCGCACACCGAATGAAACGCCTCGCCGGTCTCCTCCTGAGTCTGTTCCTCCTCGCCGCCATG
>Ga0214473_10007403_pt1 | contig 13029 bp, 21 predicted proteins | sample RVTome_7_FD_203509 | JGI IMG/M metagenome (GOLD analysis project Ga0214473, IMG submission 203509) | Soil microbial communities from uranium-contaminated site in the Upper Colorado River Basin, Wyoming, United States - RVT98D197 | ecosystem: Environmental > Terrestrial > Soil > Contaminated >...
GACCCCCATGTTGCGGGACTGGCCGGCCAATGGCAAAGCGGCTACCCAAGTAGGCATCGGCATCGGGGGGATTTTCCTCGGCCGGCGGAAATTCCGTATCATGCAACCCTTGGGCGTCGGGGCCGTGGTATTCGGAATAGGGGCACTGGTGAAATCCCTGCTCAAGCTCGATCCCATGGCGGGGCCGTCGAATAATCGCCCCGTCTTGACCCGTGAGGAAATGGCGCGGCTCACCGGCGGGAATGGCAGGATGGGCATTCCGGGGAATGTTCGCATGGGTAAACCGGCAAATGTCGCTATGGGTGGCATGGGTGGCGGCTCCGGGTGGAATCCGTCCTGGGGTTGATAGTTCCGAGGCTTTGAATTACGGTTTTGGTTTCAATCATTCAAAAGGAAAGGTTTCAAATGAAAAGGTTGTTTTCGGTCCTCTATATCCTCGCCTTGGGCGTGGGCGTTTTCTTTTTCTCCCAGTTGTTTGCGTCTCCGGAGCTGGCGGCGCTGGCGGCATTCGTCCCTCTCATGCCTATGAGCATGGGCCGGCGGCTGGTCAATCGGGCGATCATGCTCAATGATGGGACCTGGGGGCCTGGCGGCGAGTCTCTTCACTATCCCGTATATGATCGTATGCGGATGCTCAATTCCTTGGCGGTAGCTACGCGGTCCTTATTCAAGACGGCCGTAGGTCAACAGCGGGAAGGCGTAACGCTCACGTTCGCGGATACAAACATCGAAAAGAGTGAATCGATCCCCAGTTCGCAAAAGTGGACATTCTGGAAATTTTCATGCTTCTACATGGCGGCAGAAACGCGGACAGATGCGGAAATAATCGCCATTCTGGATTATTTCCGTACCACAACAATCCGCTGTATCATCAATTCCAAAGATGATATGTTCCGGATCCCGCTGTGGAAGTTTATGGGCTTCGGCCCCCAGCTCGTTTCCGCGCCGGCGGCGACGGTGAACAGCCGGTATCCTCAGGGCATTTTTACCGGCGAGTGGGAATTGAAAATCCCCATCATCCTGCAATCCCTGACCGATTGGGAAATCAAGATCGAGCCCCTGGTAGCTTCGGCCGCCGGCCTGGATAATGATTTTATCGGCTGGGAATTCGATGGCCAAAGGGATCGGAAGAACTAGCGGAAGTGGGGCGCGGCCCCATTGAAAGCCCCTGGGGTTAGCTTACGCGCCCCTTAACCGGCTGAATTTCCGCGCCCCCTTCCCCTTCAAAAAGGAAAGGGAAAAAATGTTTCTAAATGCCCGGCTTATCTCGAAGCTCGACGCGCGCTTTTTTCAATACGCGCTGCAATCTACCATCATCGGCGCAGGGGCGCAACTTCCCCAAAAGCAAATCCAAAACGGTTTTCACTTTTGGGCGGAATTTTTGACGATCATGTATAACACCTTGAGCGATGCCGGCGCGGATGATGGGGTAAACCGCTTTACCGCGCAGTTCAAAAGCGGCGCAAATCAGATCGGCCTTTCCGGGGGCAATGATTTCATTGACCTGCAAACAATCGCGGTGCCCGGCCGGCGACGTACCGTAGGCGTGGCCGGCAATCCGGAGAATGCAATCCATGTCCAAGGCTTCCCCTGGCCCTATCTGTACGAAGCTGCCGGATCCATCGTGGTAGACTTGCGGAAGTCGGGAACATCAACGCAAACGTGTGATCTTGTGTGGACGGGGTTTTTAATACCAGTTGAGAAATGTCCGACAGCGGCGGATTTCTATAGGGCTTTGGCTGAAGAGTATCCAGGATTCGGCGTGAACCAAAGCATCTAATCATGGTCCTCATTCCTCCACGTCCTTTTTTGCTAGGCCGGGCCTTCATTCCCCTGGTCAATGCGGTTGAATATTTTATGCAAGCGATCCCCTATGGGGCGAGCTGGCGCTTTATGTTCCTCCTGGTGGATTATCCGGTATTGGTGGAGGATACTACCCAGCTCACCCCGCATTTACGTTTTCGCGGCTATGATGCCGATGGGAGGTCATTCCATGTGGAGCCGGTTTTTTTCCGCATGGTCACAACGCCATCGGGTGCCGGATTTCTGGATGCTACTAACAGCATCGGTATTGATTATCCTGGTGGCTCTAGCATTAAAATTGAAATCACCGGCCAAATCCCAGGTACCGGGCCTGCAACCGTCTCCCTCACCCCTTACGGCCTCCGGGGCTGGGAAGGATACGGGGCCTGACGTGGCTTTTGTTTTTGACATTCTGCATACGGAAATCGAAGCGGGAAAATTTGAGGTAGTCGCTGCGGCCGCGCCAAATACAATTCTTTTAACCGGCATCGGCGGCGCTGCGGATTTAGATATCGCAAATGCTCACGGCCGCCGGTGGTTTGCGGCCGGGGATCATTTTAAACTCGCAAATATGTGGCTTGCGTTTCCGTATTGCTTCGGCCTTGGGGAAGAGGCTGTTGGGGCGGCCGATGATGGCGGCGCGCGCGTCTCGCTGGTATGGGTTGGCGCAGATGCGGTTCAGTACAGTATACCGGAGCTAGGGATCGGTGTGGCTGGTGAGGGTGCGTTAGGCATTCCAGAATTCAATTGTCCAATTCCGTTTCCGGAGGGGGGATTATTCATTAAGGTGCCAGTTTTACCGCTGCAATCGTATCGCCTGGCCCTGGTGGACCCGGTTCAGATTCCTGTGTCCATGGTTTCCCTGCCGGCGTCGCTCATCGGCGTGACGATTCGGCCGATTCTTTATTTGGAAGTACTTCATACTAAACAGATGCAATCAATACCCTAATGGCAATCATAGAACGTATCCCGACTAGTCCCCAAAGCTCCCGAGTCCGGTACCCTGTCCGGCGTTTCTCCGCGCCATTCGTCGCGGGTCAATATGATTTCGCACAGCCCGGAAATATCGATGTGATATTGATGCCCTTGGAGGCTAATTCCATATACTGCATGGAGAGGATAAATTTTTTCGCCAATGTGGCGGAAGCGGCATGGCTTGAGGGCATGGACACGCAAGCGAATTTTCCAGCATTCCGTTTGCACTATCAAAACGATTCAGCCGCTTCCATCTATCCGGAGCCGGTGCAATGCGTGAACTATTTGGACAACGGCGAACAACTTGTATTTTTCTATACAACGCGCGAAGGTGAAAATTTATTGATTTCTTTCAGCGGTATCGTAAACCAAGTTGCTGCCATGGTCGGTATTGATCCGCTCCTGGCGGAAACAAATTTCACGATTTACCAGATCATTGATGACGCCTGGAATCGCGCATTTATCGAAGCGCGCAACGTTCGCCCCATAGGATCATAGATGAGCTGCGGGTGTGGATTTCCGACCCCCGGACCCGCCGGCGCGGCCGGGCCTGCGGGGCCTGCCGGGCCTGCCGGCCCTTCAACCCCGGTAGATATCCAAATTTTTACCGGGAATGGGACCTGGACAAAACCCGCCGGCGCGGTGTATTGCGTGGCGGCTCTAATGGGCGGTGGGGGTGGTGGTGGAAGTGGCCGGCGTGGTGCCGGCGGAACAGATCGCACGGGCGGAAACGGTGGCAACGGTGGGAGCTGGACACAGATAGGGTTTCCCGCTTCCGTGGCGGGCGCTTCGGAAGCGGTAACAGTCGGAGCCGGCGGGGCAGGCGGCGCGGCCGTCGCGGCTGATAATACCAATGGCAATATTGGGGCGGCCGGCGGTATATCGATTCTCGGGGCGATAGTTGATACCGGACCTGGTACGGGAGGCAATGGCGGCATTCAGGCGGCAAGCAATACGGCTCAAGTAGGCCCGCCTTTTGGCGGTATGGAAGGCGGGGCGCTGGGAGGCACGGCTACCAATGGAGTAGGCGGCTTGGGCGCGCGTAAGAGCCCGGGTTCCGCCGGCTCCGGAGGCGGTGCCGGCGGCGGAAAGAATGGAGCCGATGCGGCCGGTAATGGTGGCCTGGGCGGTGATGGATCGGGCGTCTCCCGTATTGCCGGCGGCGGGACAGCCGGTGCCGGCAATGGCGGCGGGGCTGGTGGTGCCGGCGGTGCCGGCGGCGCGGTGCCGGCGAACCTGGCTGTAGGGGGTGCCGGCGGCGGTGGCGGCGGCGCGGGAGGTCCGGCCGGCGCCGGCGGCGCGGGGGGTGCATACGGCGGCGGCGGCGGCGGTGGCGGTGGTACTACCAATGGCGCGCTTTCCGGAGCCGGCGGCGCGGGGTCGGCCGGCATAGTGATCGTAGTGACGTTTTTCTGAAAGGGGCTGATATGTTCGGAGTAGAAATTTTGCCGGTACCGATGAATATCCCTTTTCAATTCGGAAATCTGATTTTGACCCATGCCTTAACCTATGCCGAATCCATCAATCCGGAAAAAAAGGATGCGGTCATAGTGAAAACTATCCTTGGCGTAATCGATGCCCTGGGCGCTTTCGTCGCGTGCCCTTTGGCTTCGCCGGTGGTGAAAATATTGGACCAGGCCGATTATGCGGTCCTGTTGGCCGGTGCACCGGCGGGAGATTATTCAATCTCCGAATTGAAAGCCGCGGTAGATGCCAAGCCCGATACCGCGGCCGTGGACATAGAGCCGGTGGTACCATAATGGCCCTTGAAGGCGAGCAGTTAATCCAGCCCCCGAAAAACCCTCTTACGGTCAAATTGAATTTGGCTGTCCTGGATTATTATTTTCAGGCGTTCGTGAAAAAGTGGCTCCCGGCCTTCACGCCGGTTATCACCAGCTCCTATAGGACAGGCACGAAAAATAAGGAAGTGGGCGGCGCGGCGAATAGCGCGCATCTGCACGGCCTGGCCTATGATTTCATTCTGAAAAATTCCGCCGGCCAGGCCATTCCGAAGCTACAAGCAAAAAAGGTTTTCGATGAATTCATTTTTCCCAATTGGTCTGGCTTCTCGCTTTTCGAGGCGGATGAGTCCGGCGGGTATCATATCCATGTGAATCTGTCGCGTGAAATTTCGACCTATGCCGGCCTGACGGCCATTGCCGGCATAGGCGTAATCGGGTTTGCAATCATTCAATCGTGGGGAGGGTCCAAAACATGATCGGAGTGCCAGGTGATAAAGGCGTTAAGGGATTGAAAAATTCGGAGTTTGTAGACGCGGACCAGGTGGGGATTACCAAAGAGGATCGCGCCCAGCTCCCGGACAGCGTGAAATTTTATTTGAAAGGCCAGGCTTTCCAGCTCGCAAATAAAAAGGTCGTGGTGAATCTCTATGAGCTGCGCGATCTGCCAGGTGATACCAAAATGGATCGGCAGCATTTGGAGAAAATGAATTTCATTCCCGATGAAGAGTACATGGCCTTGAACTACGGCCCGACGGCGGAAGGGTCCGCCGGCTATATGTGGATCGGGAAGTGGTGGGATGAGAGCGGTGAAAAAGGGATCGTTTCAGAAACGATCATTATCTCCGAAAAGTGGCGGCGACGTTATGAGGCTCACCAGGCCAAGCTAGACGGCCAGGCGGCCGGCGTGAAGCCGGCGGCCGGCGCGTCGGCCTCCCTGCCGGCCGCCGGCTCGAAGCCGGCCGGCGAATGGGGGCCGTTGGAGGTCCTATCCCTGATCCAACAGGGTGAAGAGCGCGCATATCGAAATCTGAAAATGTGCGCGGAGATTTTCAGAATGGGAAATCATAATGAAACGCCGGCGGATGTTCTCGCCGGCGCGTACAAGGGAGCCAATGAAATGATGATGGGCGCGGTGAAAACAAATTTGGAAATGGCTAAGGCTGTCGGCCGCGCGACCCAAGAGGCTTTGGAAGGCGTGGATGAAATAGAGCCGGTGCCGGCCGTAGAGCCTGGGCCAAGCGTCCCGGCCTGGCTGGAGCCTTTTTTACCCCAGCTCAAATCCGGACTTGAAAAATTACTCGGGGGTGGTCCCGTTGGCGCGGCGGCTAAAACCCTGATCCTCAGCTCCGATGAATGGAAAACCATTTTCAGCGACAAGGATAAATTCGGCCAGGCTATTGCGGCGATGGAAGCGCGCTTTGGATCGGACAAGACTGGAAAGGCTTTGGATATTCTCTTGAACAGGCGAACCAAGAAGAAATAAAAAAGGCCCTGGAGCCGTATTAGGACCCCAAGGCCAAACCTTCCTTTCCGCGTCACGGGGGGAGTAGGCTGAGAGTTCAAATATACGGCATATCCGGGGGCAATGCAAGAAAGGCCCTACAATGCCGGAAACAACCCTAGAAAACCCTCAAATTTCGGCCCCCATTCCCGGCCAGGCGGAAGATTCGCCGGCCTGGGCGGCCCTGGTGCGCCCCCAGCGGCTCAAATCCTGGTCCTCGGACCTGGTGGCCATCGTGGACGGCCAGGCGGAGGACCTATTCACGGATTGGTCATTCCGGCCCGGCGCGCTCACACGGCATGACTTTGGCCATATCCTACGCAAGATTTCCGGGTGCGGCTCTGTCCTCGAGCTGCGCGCGGCCGTGGACCATTCTACCGGCGACGTGGGCGCGCCGGTCCTCCATGCCGCAAATTTTTGCGGGCAGCATACGATATGCCCCTTTTGCGCCGGCCGTGTTCAGGATCGGCGCTTGGCCAAGTGGGAAAAACCGATCAAGTGGGCGGCGCAAAAATTCCGGTTCGCGTACATGATTACGGCGACTACCGCGCCGGCGGAAACCTGGCGCGCGGATATAGACGGCCTGCGCGATGCCTGGCGCGGATTTTATTTGAAGGGGCAAAAGAGGATCGCCGGCCGTTCGCCTGGCGAATGGGGAAAGGTCAAGGCCGGGATCGCAAAGATGGAAATCAAGCGGGGGGAGGATTCGCATTTGCCCCATTGCCATTATCATGCCCTGGTTTTCACGGATGAAATGCTTAACTATGAAATCTGGTCCAAGGAAGAGCGCGCGAAATGGCCGGATGAAAAGGACGCGCATAAGCGGGAGCCGAATTTTAAAATTCCGTGGCCGGTCACGCCGGCGGATTCGCGCGGTTGGCGCGCCGGCTCCAAGTTATCCCATGAATGGAGTGAAGCAACGGGATTTACTGCTATGGGCTTCCGAGTTGATCCTATACGGTGGAAGCCGGAACATAAGCGGGAGGGAGTTTCTTTTGCTGAAAGCGTCTATTACCAAAGTATCGAGGTCCTCAAGTATTCCACCAAATTTGACAGCTCGCCGGCGACGGGTGCGGAAAAGCTTTTCGCGCGTGACTTCATCGGTATTAAGGACGCCACTTATAACCGTCGCCTTTTTCATACTTACGGGTTTTTTCATCGGGACGCGCGGAAAGCGATAAATGAGGTTTGTCCCTTCCTCTTGGATGAGGATGATTTCACCGGCGGCGGGCCTCAAATTTATGACGGCCCTTTGATTTACGAATCGCGGTGGAGAGATAGAAAATACTCGGAGTTAGAATCCCGTTCCAAGCCGGTTTTCAAAGGCCAGGAAAGGACCCTTACCGGGCAATTCCGCCGGACCATGCTCAATCGGGTTCAGGGAAAATTTAGGCGGATGCGGACTGCCATAGTCGAATCAAAAAAGATTTTCGCGGAGAGTGGCGATCTGGTCCATGCGGCATATATGCAAATTGATTACGATGCCCCTTTAGATGGGCATGGCCGGTTAGTTCAGCGGCCGGCCGAAATTAATTTCCCTGCCTATGTTCTGGAAAACCCGGAGGATTTTTCAAACTGGGAAAGGTGGATAGATTCCCTTTCGGAATCCTTCAAAGTGGCATATCAGGCTTTGCAGGATTTTTTCTCCATGGATTCGGAAACCCGATTCGAGGATCAATTCCGCGCGGCCGATGCGGCGCGGTACTGGGAAGATCGATCCAAGGGATACCAGGACGAGGTGATCCGTGCATTCCTCGAAGTCTTGAATAGCCCGGAAGGGTGTGCGCGGTCGGCCGCGCCTTCATAGCGACCCCGCACAGTTAATCAATATTGCCAAAACTCGGAAGGCTTTTCCTCAGCCTCATAGGGAAAGAAATTTTCCGATCCCAAAAAAAGGCCCCGGATTGCTCCGGGGCCTTTGCGGTTGAGGGGCCGGCAACAAAGAACCCCCCAATTAAGCCGGCGCGGTTGCTCGCTTTCGTCCTATCTCCCGCCGGCCTCCTGGTCCTATCTTAAATACATCTTGATACATTGTCGTTATCTGTCACTGAATGGAATATCTTGGATGCACGGTCTCGAGACCGTGCTCGAGACCGTGCTCGAGACCGTGCTCGAGCACGGTCTCGAGATTTTCAGTCCGTGTATAAATGTGAATTTCCATTTCAAGGCTCCTTATCGCCGGCGGGGAGACCGCCGGAATTGGGTTTATGTTTTTTAAAAAAATCAACCGCATTGAAGTGATCTACGCGGAGAGTATGAATCCCGCAACTTGGGCATGATTTGGAAGCTAGGCTTTCGCCCGGTGCGCAAAAACATCTCAGCCGTAGGTTACAGCGGATACATTTGGCAAAATGATTCCTTCCGGAATAGGCTTTGGCTTTCATTTTTTAGCCCCTTCCTATTTCGGAATGTCCGGCGGAATTTTTCAGAATTAAATCATAGGCCAGGCCGTAGACGTGGAGAGAATTTAAGGATACGGCCTGGTCTGTCCCGCAATCGGCGCAATATTCCCCCTGGATGGCGATTCGCCGGGTCCGGGTCCTCGTTTCCCATCTCGTATGTACGGCCAGATTTTCGGATTTACAGAATTTGCATTTATCCATTTTCGCTCCTTCTTCCTTTGGTTTGACGCGGAAGTTAATCAATAATACATTGTCCAAAAGGGTTAATCAATAACCCGGAAAGGGTGAAATGAGCAGAAAAATCGTATTTCGCCGGGCTAAGGCCGGCGGCCGGCCGGCGGTTCGGGTGGAATTCAAGGGAAAATATCAGGAAATGTATTTTTCCCTGCGGAATATCGCGGAAGTAGAATTTGGAATCCGTCAAACCCAATTAGCTAGGATGATCTTGTGTGAGTGGGTTAGTCTCTATGAATCCAAGATTAGTTTGGCGGCTAGGGGGCGGATAATCGAGCAGTTAAAGTTAAACTTTGGGGAAGGTCCCAAGAAAGGCGGAAAAAATGGAGGTTCTTAAATTCTTGAATAGTGACCAGGTGGAAATAATGGTCAATCCGTTATCGGTGGATTCAATCGAAATAGATCCGGGCTGGGTAAAAACATTTCCGGAGGCTTCCCATAAGGGTTTTGTGCATTTGCATATCGGGGATCTAGTAATCGAGGTACACGGCCTGGTCGGGGAAATTGCGGCGCGCATTTCCGAAGCGCGCGGCTTTGAGGTCCCGATCCTAAATGACATTCCGCCGGTGCCTCCTGTTGAAAATCCGGGGCTGGAACCCTCACCGACGGAAGAGGAAGAGGCGGCGCGCGCTTTGGCGGATATGCCGGCCCCGGAATTCACGCCGGCGGAAGAAATGGGCGCGGCCGAAGCGCCGGCGGAAGAGCTGCCGGAAGAAACCCCGCCCGATTCCCAGGGGGGGGCGGGGTAAAAAAAAGAAACATTGATATACGTTTTGCAGCAAAATTTCAATAGGAGGCCGGGAGTAAATCCCGGCCTTTTTTATGAGTAACCGAAAGAATTCCCGGAATTTAGAGGATGAATCCCCCCCCCTATCCGGTTTCCTCTTGGTTATCCCGCTGATCCGGTGTATCCTTTTCCTGTGTGATACTCGGGATTGAACCCCATCGGGGAAAAGAGCTAACGGGCCGGCGCATGTATCAATTTGCAGAAAATTTTTACAAGGACCTAGGCCCCCTCTCCCATCTCCCATTCGAAATTTTTTTCCGGCGCGTGGCGGATATGCCTTATCGCTGCGATGATGATTTATTCCCGGAAGATCCGCGCAAGATTGTGGAAGTGGTGGCGCGGCCGGCGCATCTCCTGAATAGCTCGATTTTTCCCGGACTCGATTGCAAAAAAAAATCCGTGCTCCTGGGGGCCTGGTCGGCGGCGAATGGCCGGCCGTTTCGTTTCCTTGCGGTTTCGGAAAGGCCGGACGGAAAGATCCATCATGTATTCCCGGATATTGATTTACTGGGGCGCGGCTGGACTTCGGCGGATGCCACGTTCCAGAAAAATAAAATCGGCCAGGTATTTCCCCTGACGTTCGCGGAGGAGTTGCAAAGATGAGGAATTCAATGCTCGTATCTATGGCCGGCCCTGATTCCCCCTCTCTCCAAGATTTATCCGACGTGGAAGCGGGTATAGCCGCCTTGGTGATGCTCAATAATTTTTATCCCGGCATCACCTTCGCGGAGCTGGATAGGATGATGTTTCCCGGCGTGGATACCATGGGGAAAAAGTGTACCGGGGTTTTTGGTTGCATCGGATCCTTTTTTTCTGATTCTACCGGCCTCCTGGGCCGGACGTTCTCCGATGCCGGTAGCAAGATGGGGGAATGGGGTGGGGACCTGGTGCGGCTATTCACCGACAAAAAGGTGATCGACGGGGCCTCCCGAATCGGCGCGGCTTACGCTTCCGGCGGCGCTTCGGAAGCGGCGCAAACATTCGGCCAGAAGGCGATGAATTTTCTATCGAATCTCGGATCCTCATTCAAGGGTGAGGATGGAAAAACGCAAGCCGGCATGATGGGATTGCCTGGCGGGTTGCTCCCTTGGGCCATTGCCGGCGGTGTGGTATTGGTCCTCCTGTTCGGCCGGCGCGCGCCGGCGGCGGCGCAATGAGTGATTGTTACTGTATGCCGGGGAAATGCGATTGCGGTACAATGGCCGGCATAGATTGGGGCTCCGTTTTTTCGGCTATCCCTTCGGCCGCGACGGCCGCCGGCCTGGCGGTGGCAATCGCTCCTATTGCCGGCTCCGTGCCGGCGACGGTAAACCGGGGTAGCTATTGGGAAATCATTTTCAATGAAGCGCAACAGGAACGGATTTCGGCTTGGATCCTCAGGCAACTAAATCGGGAGCCTGGCCCGGTGCGGATGGATTTGGGGCCGATAGCTTGGACGGTGGTGGCGCGGAAGTATTGGCCCTATGTGGCCGGGGCCGTGGCCCTGGGCGCCGTTTTGGGGGCCGGGGTTGCGCGACGGTGAATCGCTTGGTAAAAAAATCGAGGTGGGAGCCGATGGCGGGGGAATACGATTTGCCGGAACAAAATATCAATCCCTATCCGCAGGCAACCAAATGGGGCCTTTGGCTATTCGTCGGGGCCGTGGTCCTCGGCGTTTTTATGGGAGTCCAGAAAAACAAGTGATGCCGAAATTGATTAACCGCATGTACGGCAGGACCATGGGCGCGGAAACGATTCCCTGCGGCCCTGATTCTCCCATGGGCCAAAAAATGAGCCGGGTCAAGCCCGGTGCTTCCGATACCTGGGTGAAAGAGTATTTGGAGGGTCTGGGCTTTAATACGATTTGGGTTCAAGTCCTTATGTTGAAACGTAAGGCCGTGGGATTTTGGCAAATGTTCATTGACGCTTGTCCGCCGGAAAGGATGGCGTTTATGAAAGAGGCAATCCGCGAATGGGGCGTTGATCCGGAGGATTTCGATACCCTGAATTCGATAACGCCGGCGCTTCGGGATACACAATTTGCGTTTGAGAATCCAAGTAAAACCCCATGGGATTTAGTCGATTCCTTACATCGGGAAATGCTGAACCGTGGGATGCCGGAAGATCGCCGCGCGTGGATAAAGCAATATCTCGGGGATGCGAAGTTTCATATGACGCCATCCGGTTACCGGGATTATATCCGGGGGCAACAGACGCGCGCCGCATCGATGATCAAGACTGAGGCCCGGCATTTGCGGGACATTGCGGAGGAAACGCCGGCGGAAGCGGCTATCATGGAGCGGATTGAAGCGCGCAAAGAGGAAATCGAAAGGGAATCGGCCGGCGCGGCTGTGAATTATACCGGCGTGGTGGCCATAGGCGCGGCCGTGGTGACGGGGATTGTCCTTATGCGGCGGAAGGGGTAAGCATGGAAGAAAATTTGGTTCGCAAGGTTGTGGCTCCGGTTGTGGAGGGTTCCGAGGTGACTTCGGCGGAAGCGACGTATTACATAGATACGCGCGGCGATGCATGGCTCACGGTGGAGGATGCCAATAAGGCCAATGAGGCCCGGAAAAAGAGAAACCAATTTATCCTTTTCGGCGGCGTGGCCCTGGCGGCTTTCATTGCTTACAAGGCGGTGAAATGACGGTTCGGCAATCGGAGGCGATGGGCCTGGCCTATGTGCCTCTCACTTTTCCCACCGTGACGGTGAGAACCAATATGGCTCCGGTCCTGGCATCGAATTCGGAAGTCGATAGGCTGTGGTCCGCATACAAAGAAGCGACGGTCACGGATAAAATCCCTCCATACAATTCCGACCTGGGCGGCGCGAACATTGCGCCCCTTCTGCGGGCCTTGGAAACAAAGACCGGATACACGCGCATGAAAATTGCGGCATGGCTGAATGCCTTGCAAAAGGCGGTAAGGGAACAAAGCTGGGGCTGGCGATGGCTCGACCCCGCCGGCGCGATGGCGGCCGAAAAGGATGCATATTCATTAAATCCGGTGGAGTCACTGAAAAAAGCGGCTAAGGATTTAGGTCAAGCCGCCGGTGATCTCGTAAAGCCGTCTTTGGACCCCGTGACTAATCTGGTCAAGTACGGCGCGCTGCTGGTGGTGGGCGGCGCGGTGATTTACGGTATTTACCACGGGACGAAAATTTTCAAAAAGCGGCGCAAGAAAGGCGGCTAGTGATGGGCTTACCCAAATGGATTATTAAAAAGTACGGCATGACAAAAAAGGCTTGGGCCGTATTCCGTTCGGGGGCGAAGTCCACCGGTGGAACAAAGAAGTCGAAAAAATCCGGGGGCCATTCCGGCAGCACAAACAAGGGAGGTAAGATGGCAAAGGCAAGGAAATCGGCCGGAAAAAAATTGAAGGCGGCGATGGCGACGCGCCCCGGCAAAGTGGTGATGTTCGCGGCGACGGCGGCGGCCGGCGGTGTGGGGAGTGCCCTGGTGGTCAACAAGACCCCCATGCTGCGGGACTGGCCGGCCAATGGCAAAGCGGCTACCCAAGTAGGCATCGGCATCGGGGGGATTTTCCTCGGCCGGCGGAAATTCCGTATCATGCAACCCTTGGGCGTCGGGGCCGTGGTATTCGGAA
>Ga0214473_10007405_pt1 | contig 13026 bp, 11 predicted proteins | sample RVTome_7_FD_203509 | JGI IMG/M metagenome (GOLD analysis project Ga0214473, IMG submission 203509) | Soil microbial communities from uranium-contaminated site in the Upper Colorado River Basin, Wyoming, United States - RVT98D197 | ecosystem: Environmental > Terrestrial > Soil > Contaminated >...
CGGGCAGGGCCCCGGTCAACGAGCCGAAGTACACATGGCAGGTGGTGGGCAGCATCTGGATCCGGTAGGCACCGCCCCGCGCGCAGGGACGTCCGTCGACCGCGCCGAAGAACGCAAAGAACGCGCGCCGCATGAGGTCGTCGACCGCGTCGTCGTCGTTGCCATACTTCGGCATCCGGTTGACGAGCCGCAGCCGCAGGTCCTCGTATCCGGCGAAGTCGGCGTCGGTGGCCCGGACGAGCTCGGCGAGGGTCAGCCGCCGCTCCTCGAATACCGCGGTGCGGATCGCGGCGAGGCTGTCGGTGAGGCTGCCGATGCCGACCCCCTGGATGTAGGTGTTGTTGTAACGGGCGCCCCCCGCGTTGTAGTCCTTTCCATTGCGGATGCAGTCGTCGGTGAGGACGGAGAGGAAGGGCGCCGGCATGAGCCGCGCGTACATCTGGCCGATGAGCTCGTTGCCCGCGATCTTGACGTCGAGGACGTGGCGCATCTGCGTCTCGAAGGCCCGGAAGACGGCGTCTATGGAAGTGAACGACTCCGGCTTCCCGGTCGCGGTGGAGAGCCGCCTCCCCGTCCGGGGACAGGCCCCGTCGTGCAGCGCGAGCTCGAGGACCTTGGGCAGGTTGAAGTACCCGGTCAGGATGTAGGCCTCCTTGCCGAAGGCCCCCACCTCCACGCAGCCCGAGCAGCCCCCCGCCCGAGCGTCCTCGAGGGTCTTGCCCTGCCGCAGCTGCTCCTCCACCACCGCGTCCGCGTTGAAGAGAGAGGGGAAGCCGTAGCCCTTGCGCACCACCCGGAGGGCGTGCTTCAGGACGGCGTCCTTTGTCTTGCGGGACACCTGAACGTTCGAAGAGGGCTGGAGGAGGTGCATCTCGTCGACGACCTCGAGCAGCAGATCCGTGACATCGCACGAGCCGTCGGTGCCGTCGGAGCGGAGCCCGCCGAGGTTGATGTTCGCGAAGTCGGTGTAGGTCCCGCTCTCCGCGGCGGTGACGCCCACCTTCGGGGGCGCCGGATGGTTGTTGAACTTGACGAAGAAACACTCGAGGAGCTCCTTCGCGCGATCCCGGGTCAGGGTGCCCTCGGCGAGGCCCCGCTCGTAGAAGGGCCTGAGGTGCTGGTCGAGGTGCCCGGGGTTGAAGGAGTCCCAGCCGTTCAGCTCGGTGATGACGGCGAGGTGGCAGAACCAGTAGGACTGGAGCGCCTCGTGGAAGTCGCGGGGAGCGTGGGCCGGGACCCGGCGGCAGACCTCGGCGATCCTCCCGAGCTCGGCGCGGCGGACGGGATCCGTTTCCCCGGACGCCATCGCCTCTGCCCGCTCGGCGTGCCGACAGGCGAAGCGGACGACCGCGTCACAGGAGAGCGCCATGGCCTGGAGCTCCTCGCGCTTCGCCCAGGCCTCGGGGTCTGCCGAGAAGTCGAGGGCAGAGGTCGCGGCTGCGATCGTGGCCTTGAAGTCCAGGAGCCCCCTCCGGTAGATCTTGTCGTCCAGCACGGTGTGCCCCGGCGCGCGCTGCTCCATGAACTCGGTGAAGAGACCGGCCTCGTAGAGCGCGTGCCACTCCGGGGGGAGCGCCGCGAAGATCCGGTCCCGAAGCGAGCGTCCCCGCCAGTAGGGGATCACCTCCCGCTCGTAGGCCTCGACCACTTCGGGTCCCGCCTCGTAGCTCGTCAGGGGGCGCGAGTCGAGGATCCGCAGGTCCTCGAGGCTGTGGCAGGTGAGCTCGGGGAAGGTGGGCACCTCCTTCGGGGCGGGTCCACGCTCGCCGACGATCAGCTCGCCCTCGCCCAGGTGGATCGTCTTCTTCTCGCACAGATCGAGGAACGCGCGCGCCCGCATGACGGGTGTCGAGTAACGGCCGTCGTTCTCGCGATAGAAGCGGGTGAGCAGCACGGCGCGCTCGGCCGAGACCTTTGGCCGGGTGTCGAGGCTGCGTCGGCGCAGGGCCTCGGTGCGGGGGTTCATCTCAGCCTCCGATCTTGACGGGGAGCCCCCGCTCGCGGAAGAGCGCGGCGAGCGCCTCGAGGCGCTCGGGCGGGGGCGGGGCGAGAGTTTCCAGGGGGTAGTCGCGCCCGAGTCGGCGGGCCTTGGGCGCGCCGGTCCGGTGGTAGGGCAGGAGGTTCACCTGGCGGACGCCGGCGAGGCCAGCCGCGATCGCAGCGAGCTTTACCAGGTCGGCCTCGGCGTCGGTGTGGCCGGGCACGACCGGCACGCGGACCCAGACGTTGCGATGGATCGCGGCGAGCGCGCGCAGGTTCTCGAGGATCGGGATCGCGGGAAGGCCGGTGAGCGCGCGGTGGCGGTCGTCGTCCACGACCTTGACGTCGAACAGGAAGAGGTCGACGAGCGGCACGAGATCCAGCAGGCGCTCGGTGGGACAAAAGCCGCACGTGTCGACCGCGGTGTGAACTCCAGCGGCACGGCACGCCTCGAGGAGGGATCTCAGGAACGCGGGCTGCGCGAGCGGCTCGCCTCCCGAGAAGGTGACACCCCCGCCCGACTCCTCGAAGAAGACGCGGTCTCGCAGGACCTCCGCGAGGACCAGGTCCGTCGTGACCTCGCGGCCGGCCAGCCACCTTGCCCCGGCCGGGCAGGCCTCGACGCAGGCGCCGCAGGCCTCGCAAAGGCCCGAGCCCGGCGGCGGGACGCCGTTTGGACAGACCGTCGCGCACGTCCCGCAGGACGCGCAGCGGGTCTCCACCACGAGGACCTCCGGCTCGAACGACTGGCTCTCGGGGTTGTGACACCAGAGGCAGCGGGCCGGGCACCCTTTCAGGAAAACCGTCGTGCGGATCCCCGGGCCGTCGTGCAGCGAGTAGCGCTGCACGTTGAAGATCCGCCCCGTCGAGACAAGGGCCCCGGCCGTCACGCCCGCCTCCCTCGCCCCCCCCGGGGAGGCACCGCCCTCTCGCCCGTGAAGTAGTACTGCTCGATGAAGCGCTCCTGGACCTCGTAGGACCAGTGCACGTCGCGCAGGTGGTCGGCGGCCGCTCGCGCTTCCCCCTTCTCGAGGAGCCGCACGAAGTCCCCGTGCTCGCGGACGGAGGCGAGCTCCCAGGCCTTGACGAAACCCCGCCGCCGCGGCCAGTCGTAGAGTCGCTGTTTGAGGGTCCGCACGAGGTGCAAGAGCCGCGGGTTGTCGCAGCGACCGAGAAAGACGTCGTGGAAGGCGAGGTTCCGGTCGTAGTAGCGGTCGAAGTCCCCCTCTTCGACCGCCTGCTTCATCTCCCTGTTCAGGCGCCGCAGGGCGGCGAGCTCGGGAAGCCCGAGCCGGGGAAAGGCGGCGAGGAGTGCTGTGCCCTCGAGGGCGCCCACGATCTCGTAGAGGTGCCGGATGTCGTCTCGGGTGAGCGCGCGGACTTGAACGCCCCGGCGGGGAAAGATCGCGACGAAGCCCTCGTTCTCGAGCTGCAGGAGGGCGTCCCGAAGGGGGGTGCGGCTCACCCCGAGGGTCGCCTCGAGCCCTTCGAGGTCGAGGAAGGAGCCCGAGCGGAGCTCGCCCCTGTTCAGGAGCAGGCGCAGGTGGTCGTAGACCTGCTCGCGCAGGGACTTGAGGACGAGCGGGCTTCCCCGGGGCTGCGCGGGCAATCGGGCGGCCTCCACGAGGCTAATATATCAGATTTCAGAACGGAAGGGAAGGCCGGGGCCGGTAGGGTGCGAGCGTCAGAAGGCGAGGATGAGGCCCGCGCTCACGTCTCCCTGCCAGAGGCCCGAGCCTGAGAAGCGGAACAGGCACTGGCCGTCGACGCAGACGAGCCCCGCGTCGCTCGTCACCGAGGTGAAGAAGGCGCGCCCCTCGAGACGGATCCCGACGTTCTTCGAGAAAAAGCCCTTGACGCCGAGCCCCACGCCCGCCGAGAAGCGTGTCGTGCCGCTCGATCCCGGCAGCGCCGGCACGAAGCGAGTGGCCCCGAGGAGCAGGGTGCCGAACCAGTGCGACGGCCCTTCCCCCTTCTCCTCCTGGAAGCCGGCCATGTAACGCTCGACGGTCAGGTCGAGGCCGGGGGTGAGGCCCGTGCCCTCGAGCTTCGTCTCCTGGCGGGAGTAGAGGATCTCGAACCGCCAGCCGGTCGCGATGCGGAAATCGGCGGTTCCTCCGTACGCGAAGGCACTCTTGACCGAGTACGTCTGCTCGTCCGCGCTCGACCGGAGGGAGCCCCCGAACCCGTACCCCGCGAAGGGCGCGAGCTGCACCGCCTGGGCGGGCGCCTCCGCGGCAATGCCGAAAAGGAGGCCGGTGGCCAGAGCGAGCGCGGCCGGCTCAAAGGGGAGTCTCATGGCCCGACCTTAGCACACCGCGGTGGATGCGCCCGGGAGGCGGAGCTAGCGGCCCGTGGATCCGAAGCCGGCCGGGCCCCGCTCGCTCTCCTCGAGCCGCGAGACCGACACGAAGCTCGCGCGCTCCACGCGCTGCACGAGGAGCTGGGCGACCCGATCGCCGGGGGCGATCGAGAAGGGGTCGTCGCCGTGGTTGACGAGGACCACCCGGACCTCGCCGCGGTAGTCGCTGTCGATGACGCCGGCGAGCGTGTCGATCCCGTGGCGGACCGCGAGCCCGCTGCGGGGCCAGACGAGTCCCACGTGACCGGGTGGGATCTCGAGGCGGACCGCGGTGGGGACGGCCGCGCGCCCCCGCGGCGGAATGAGAACGGTCTCGCTCGCCCGCAGGTCCGCCCCGGCGGCCCCCGGCGAGGCGTAGTCCGGGAGCGACCCGCCTTCGCCGACGAGGACGGGCAGCGGAAGCGGGCGAGCGTCGGTCTTGGCCATGCGTGCTCTCCGAAGGAGGCGTGATCGTAGCACCGGAGCGCCCGAAGTCCCGGTGCTATCATCCCGGGGTGAGTCGCCCCAGCCTCTTCGGTATGAGCCGCGAGGCCCTGTCCGCGCTCGTCCGAGAGCTGGGCGAGTCTCGGTATCGCGCCCGGCAGCTCTATGCCTGGCTCTACGCGCGCCGCGTCCGCTCGATCGCCGCGATGACCAACCTCCCGAAGCCGCTGCGGGCGGCGCTCGACGAGCGCTTCTGTCTGCGGTGGCCTGACGTCGAGGAACGCACGCTCTCCTTCGACGGGACCCGCAAGTATCTCTTCCGGCTGGCGGACGGTGCCACCATCGAGGCGGTCTACATCCCCGAGGACGACCGGCGGACGATCTGCATCTCGACCCAGGCCGGCTGCCCGCTCAAGTGCGCGTTCTGCCTCACGGGGATCGCCGGGTACCGGCGCAACCTGACGCCCGCGGAGATCCTCGGCCAGGTGGCGACGGTCATGGAGGAGCACCCCGTCTCCGTGACGCACCCCAGGCGCCGTGGGGACGACCCGTTCCCCTGGAACGTGGTCGTGATGGGCATGGGGGAGCCGCTCCTCAACTACGAGGCGACCGTGGCGGCGCTCCGCGTCCTCATGGCGAAGGACGGCTTCTCGGTGCCGCCGCGGAAGCTGACGCTCTCGACCGTCGGGATCCTGCCCGCGCTCGAGAAGCTCGCCCGGGAGCCGGTCCGCCCCAACCTCGCCATCAGCCTCCACGCCCCCGATCCCGTCCTGCGCCGGGCCCTGATGCCCATCGAGGAGAAGTACGGCTTCGAGGAGGTGGTCGAGGCGGCGCTCCGTTACCCGATTCCCCGGGGCGGCCTCGTCACCTTCGAGTACGTCCTCCTCGGCGGCGTCAACGACACCGCCGGCCACGCCCGCGAGCTCGCGCGGCGGCTCGGAAGGAAGCGCGTCAAGGTCAATCTCATTCCCCTGAACCCCGCACCCGAGATCCCGTTCGAGGCGCCGACGCCCGAGGCGATCGACGCCTTCGGCGAGACGCTCGCCGGGGCGGATATCGCGGTGTCGGTGAGGCGTCCCCGCGGGCGCGACATCCTGGCGGCCTGCGGTCAACTCCACCTGAAGGCCGCCGCCGCGGCCGCCCACGCCCAGCCCTGACCGAAACGCCCCTCAAGACGCCCCGTTTCGCGGCCGGCCTGGCGCTCCTCGTGGCCGCGCTCGCCGTCCTGCTCCTGCCCAGCCTGGGAGCGGCGCCGATCGAGCGGGCCGAGATCTACTTCCTCGACGCCGCGAGGGGCATGGTCGAGACCGGCGACTGGCTGGTGCCGCGCTACGAGGGCGAGCCCTTCTTCGACAAGCCGGTCCTCGCCTACTGGCTGATGGCGGCGGCGATGGACCGCCTGGGAACGACCGCGGGCGCGGCGCGGCTCGTGCCGGTCGCGGCCTCGATCGGCACGGTGCTCGCCACCGTCTGGCTCGGGGTGCTCCTCTTCGGCCGTCGCACCAGCCTCGTCGGCGGCCTCGTTCTCGCGACCAGCTTCGCCTTCCTCGGCTTCGCGCACATGGCGATGGCGGACATGCCGCTCGTGGCCTTCACCACCACGGCGGTGGCGCTCGGCGTGCGTGCCTTCCAGCCGGGAGCGCCTCGGTGGACGGCTCCCGCCGTCGGCGTGGCACTCGGGCTCGGCTTCGCCACGAAGGGCCCCATAGCGCTCCTCGTGCCCGGGGTCGCCGGGCTCGTGCTGCTGTGGCAGAAGAGGAAGCAACCCCTGCCGGTGGGGCCGGCGGCCGCGGCGGTGGCCGCGACGGCCTTCGCCGTGCTCGGCCTCGGGTGGTGGGCGCTCGTCTACCTTCGGCTCGGGACGGAGCCGCTCTCATACTTCTTCCTCCGCGAGAACCTGGAGCGCTTCGCGGGAGAGACCTACGACATCGGGCGTCCCGTCTGGTTCTACGCTCCGGCCTACCTGGCCGAGGGCCTGCCCTGGTCTCTCTTCCTCCCCCTCGCCGCCTGGCGCCTGCTGCGCGAGGAGGGAGAGGGACGGGAGCGGGCGCTCTTTCTCGCCCTTTGGGCGGCTCTCGTGCTCGTCCCGCTGAGCCTCTCCCGCGGCAAGATCGACTACTACCTGCTGCCAATCTACCCGGCGCTTTCCCTGCTGGTGGCCCGCTACCTCGTGGCCGCCCGGTGGCGGGCGCTCGACCGGGCCTGGGCCCGCGCCATCGTCCTGCTCGGGGCCGCGACGCTCGGCCTCCTCCTCGTCTGGCCGCCGCGGCTTCCATCGGAGTGGCTGCCCGGCGCCGCCGCCCACCGTCTCCTCGTGGCGGTCGTCCTCGCCGGCGCGGTGGGGCTCGCCGTAGTGGCGCTTCGCCCCTCGGCGTCGCGTGTCCTCGTCTCTCTCTCTTCGACCGTCTCCGCGGCCTGGCTCGTCCTCGTCGCCTTCTTCCTGCCCGCCTTCACCGCGGCCCAGCCCAACCGAAGGGTCGCACAAGACGTGGCGCGCGAGAGGCTCTACCGGCCCGACGCGCGGATGGCGATGTGCTCGGACCCCTCGCGTGCCCGCCGCGAGGTCCTCTTCGAAGCGCGGACCGCGGTCGAGGAGAGCTGCCGCCTGTGGAGCCTGGCCGTCTCCGGCGAGCCCTACCTGCTCCTCCTCACGCCCGACGAGCACGCCTCGTTCGAGACGATCCCCGGCTACCGGACGATCGCGACCTACCGCTACGTCGACGCGCGCGCTTTCACCTTCGGGGGGCTTCTCTCGTCCCCCGAGGCGGGTGAGATGGTGCTCGCGGCCAACTTCGAGACCAAAGACCCCGTCGCCGAGCGCAAGCAGAAGCGGGAGTACCGGAAGGCCATGCAGAGAACCTTCGGCGGTGCCCCCTCTCGCCGGCGCGAGTGACGCGTTTGTGCTCGCGTCGGCTAGGTGGTCGCCGCCTCCGCTCACCCCTCGGGATCTCGCGTCGTCCTTGGCCTGCGCCCGACGGTGGTACCCTCTCGCGTGACCTGTCGCCCACCCGCGCTCGCGGATCGACGCCACGCTCGATCGTCCCGCCGGCCAGCGCCGGGCCTGGACCTGCCCACGCACCGAAGGAACCCCCCGGGGGTGAATGACCCCGCACAGAAGGAGGCGACGATGGAACGGCTCTTCTCATGCCTCAAAGGGGCGCTCGTGGACAAAGTGGCGTGCAGGGTGGTGGCGCTCCTGCTCGTCCTTCCCGCGAGCCTCACCGCCGACGCGACGGGGAGGACGGAGAGCGCCCCCGGCCTCCGCAAGGCGGTCTTCAGCACACCGGACGGGAGCGTGACGGTGAATCTCCCCGACGACCTCCGCGCGGGCGACACGCTGTCCGGCGTGGTCGTCGCCGAGCCCGAGGGAGACTCAAAGAAGAAGCGGACGAAGGGCCAGGACCGCCTGGACGGCCTCGTGGTGGAGATGGAGGGCCAACGCAACGGCGTGAGCGAGGGCCGGGCCAGGTGGACGATCCCGGCGGCCGCCGAGGTCGTCCTCCGGCTGGTGGACCCCAGGGGCAAGGAGCTGGCGCAGACGACCGTACCGGTCCAGCTCGCGCCGGCGCACGAGTTCGCCTCTCTCCCGGGCGTCAAGGAGGACGCCACCGAGACCGTCCTGAACCTGAAGCAGGTGCACCTCGGTTCCGGGCGCCCGGCCCCCTCTGGCCTCGAGCCCGGGAAGAAGGCGCCCCCGGTGAAGCCCGACGACTTCCGCCTTCCCGCGACGGGACAGACCGGCCGTTCCGTCACCTGCGAGGGGCCGTTCGACGGCGACCTCGGGACCACGGCGGTCACGGTGGGCGACAAGCCGGTCCGGCTTCTGGCCGAAAGCCCCCGCAAGCTCGTCTTCGAGAGCCCGCAGGACGTCACGGGGAGAACGACCCTGCGCCTGAAAGAGCGGGACGTGGAATCCGAGGCGTCCTTCCGCAACGTCGCGGTCCGGCTCTCCGCCCCCACCACACGCCTGAACAGGGGGCAGACCACGACATTGAGCATCGCCGTGGAAGGCCTGGGGGGGCTGTCGGAGGAAATCCCCCTGGAGCTCCAGAAGAGCGGGGTGGTGTCGATGGCCGGGGGGGACGAGCAGGTCATCACCATCAAGCCCTCGGACGTGAGCTCCACGGGAAGCTGTTCCTTCGAGAGGACCCTCACCGGCCTGGCGGCCGGCTCCTTCAACGTCGTGGCCACGGTGAAGGTCCCAGAGACCGCCATCCGCCTGACCGAACCCTTCGACGGCGCCGTGTTGAGCGAGCCCCGGCCGACGTTCGCCTGGACGGTGGAGCATCCGCCGGCCGGGATGACCTACGCGGTGAAGATCGTGGAGGGCGAGCCCGGGCGTCCCCTGGGGCAGGTGCTCCTCGGATCCCCGCATCATGTCGGGACGAACATCTCCTCCACGACATGGACCTACCCGGCGGGGGCCCCTCCGCTGCGCCCGGGGGCCTTCTACGGCGTCGTCGTCAAGGGCGTCCTCGGCGGGCAGGTGGTGGCCCTGAGCGGCCCCGCGGGGTTCCTCTTCAAGTGGGAAGTCGAGGTCTCCAATCCTCCTGGTCTCGGGTTCAACTACGGCACCACCGGCAACATCCAGGGTGACCCCTGCAAGCCTGAAGGGGCGACGAAGACCGTTCGAGTCAGGCGAACGTACCTGTGCCAGATTTGTGATGCGGTCGTGGTTCCCATGGGCTGGACGCCCGGGGCCAAGACCTTGTACGACATCTTCGGCATGATCATGAAGGTCATGGGAGCCGGCAAGGGCGTTGGACTCGGGCAAGCCCTGGCCGGTTGCCTGAGCGTGAGCCAGGCACGGGAGATCTGGGTCAAGATGTGCTGGACGGTGGTGGACTACGACTATGTGTACCGCTGCGTCAACGGAAAGTGGCAGCTGACGGGCGCCAAGGAAGCCGACCGCGGGGAGCAGTACATGTGGTTCCAGCTCCGCAACCCGAACGAGAACAACCTGGAATACTGGCTCGCGGGCACGCCGGCGATCGAGATGATCCGGGCCGTCCAGGACGTGAAATCCAGGGCGGGGTGCCCGTAGGCGGCGGCTTCCCCGGGCTGGCGACCGGCGAGCGGGTCGGCCCGTGAGCGGCGGGCGCTTGCCTCAGCCGGCCACGCCGCGGAAGGCCTCGGCCGCGGCCCTTACCGTCAGGTCGACCTCCTCGTCGCCGTGGGCGAGGGAGACGAAAGCGGCCTCGAACTGCGCGGGCGGGAGGTACACCCCCCGCTCGAGCATGGCGTGGAAGAAGCGGGCGAAGCGCTTCGTGTCGGACGTCTTCGCGGTCGCATAGTCCACGACCGGTCCCTCGCAGAAGAAGACGGTGAGCATCGAGCCGACGCGGTTGACGGTGGCCTTGACGGCGGCGTCGCGGGCCGCGCGAACGAGGCCCTCCTGCAGACGGGCGCTCTTCGTCTCGAGCGCCTCGTAGGTTCCGGGCGCCTCCAGGAGGTCGAGGAGCGCGGCCCCGGCCGCCATCGCGAGCGGGTTTCCCGACAGGGTCCCCGCCTGGTAGACGGGCCCCTCGGGCGCGACGGTGGCCATGATATCGGCCCGGCCGCCGTAGGCGGCGGCGGGCAGACCCCCGCCGAGGATCTTCCCGAGACAGGTCATGTCGGGGCGGATCCCGTAGACCTGCTGCGCCCCACCGAGGGCGAGGCGGAAGCCGGTCATCACCTCGTCGAAGACGAGCACCGTTCCGTTCTTCCGCGTGATCTCCCGGAGCGCCTCGAGGTAGCCCGGCCTCGGCGCGACCGTGCCCATGTTGCCGCACACGGGCTCCACGATGACGGCCGCGAGGTCTTTTCCGTGGGCGGCGACCACCGCCTCCACTGCGGCCGTGTCGTTGAACGGGGCGACCAGGGTGTCGGCCACCGTGCCCTCGGGGACGCCGGGCGAGCCGGGGATGCCGAGGGTGGCGACGCCGGAGCCTGCGGCGACGAGAAGCGAGTCGGCGTGGCCGTGGTAGCAGCCGTCGAACTTGAGGATCTTCCGACGCCCCGTGAAGCCCCGCGCCACCCGCAGCGCGCTCATCGTGGCCTCGGTCCCCGTGGACACGAAGCGCACTCTCTCGACCGAGGGGAAGTGGCGCACCACACGCTCGGCGAGCTCGACCTCGAGGGCGCAGGGCGCGCCGTAGGAGGTGCCGTGGGCCGCGGCGTCGCGAACGGCGTCGAGCACCACCGGGTGCGCGTGGCCCAGGATCATCGGTCCCCACGAGCCGACGTAGTCGACGAAGGAGCGGCCGTCCGCGTCCTCGATGCGCGCACCACTGGCCCGGGCCACGAAGAGCGGCGAGCCGCCGACCGCCTTGAAAGCGCGGACGGGGCTGTTGACGCCGCCGGGGATGACCGCTCTCGCCCGCTCGAACAGCTCCTCGGATCTCGTCATGGGTCGAACTTCATCACGGGGCGGTCGCCGAGGGCAAAGGAGCGGGAGCCGACTTGACGTCGCCGAGTCATATGTATAGAGTATGTACATGACTACGAAGCGCAAGCTGGTCCAGGCCGGAGGCTCGCTGGCCGTCACCCTCCCCGTGGAGGTCGTCCGGGAGTTCAAGCTGAAGAAAGGCGCCGAGGTGGACGTGTCGGTTCATCCTCGGACGGGGGCCGTGACTGTTCGTCCGGGCGTGCGGTACCTCGAGGAGGGCAAGGTCACCCCGCGCTTCCGGAAGCTCGCCGAAGCGGCCCTGGAGCGCTACGCCGAGGCCTTCCGCGAGCTGGCCAAGTGACGGCCTACCTCTCGGTGGAGCAGGTGCTGGAGCTCCACCGCGTCCAGATCCGGCGCTTCGGGGGCTCGGCCGGTCTCCGGGACCGCGGGGCTCTCGAGGCGGCCGTCGCACGGCCTCAGATGACGTTCGGCGGCGAGGATCTCTACCCGGACATCGAGTCCAAGGCCGCCGCGCTCATGCATTCGCTGGTGATGAACCACCCCTTCGTGGATGGCAACAAACGAGTCGGCGCACACGCCTGCGTCCTGTTCATCTCGTCGAACGACGTGGAGCCGGCGTTCACGCCAGACGAGCTCGTCGACGTCACCCTCGCCGTGGCCCGCGGCGAGGTGGGCGCCGAGGCACTCGCCATCTGGCTGCGCCAGAGGAGCCGCCCCCGCGAACGGTGAGGACGCTTCAGGCCCGGCGCGCGAAGTCCTTCGCATGATAGGTCAGGATGACGTCCGCCCCCGCGCGGCGGATCGAGGTGAGGACCTCGCGCATGATCCGGTCCTCGTCCACCCAGCCCCGGGCGGCCGCCGCCTTCACCATCGCGTACTCGCCGGAGACGTTGTAGGCGGCCACCGGGCGGTCCGCGGCCTCCGCGACGGCGCGGATGACGTCGAGGTAGGGGAGGGCGGGTTTCACCATCACGATGTCGGCACCCTCCTCCACGTCGAGCGCCACCTCACGCCGGGCCTCCCGCACGTTGGCGGGGTCCATCTGATAGCCGCGGCGGTCGCCGAACTGGGGGGCGGAGTCGGCGGCCTCCCGGAACGGGCCGTAGAAGGCCGAGGCGTACTTCGCGGCGTACGACAGGATCGGCACCCCGGCGAGACCGGCCGCGTCGAGCCCCTCGCGAATCGCCCCCACCCGGCCGTCCATCATGTCGGAGGGGGCGACCAGGTGGGCGCCCGCTTTCGCGTGCGACACCGCCATCTTGGCGAGCAGCGCGAGGGTCGGGTCGTTCTGCACCTCGCCGTTCTCGACGACGCCGCAGTGGCCGTGCGAGGTGTACTCGCAGAGGCACACGTCGGTCACCACGAGCAGCTCGCGGCACGCGCCGCGGATCGCGCGGACGGCCTTCTGCACCACACCGTCGTCCGCGTATCCCTCGCTGCCGAGGGGGTCCTTGGCCGAGGGCAGGCCAAACAGGATGACCCCCCCGATCCCGAGCTTCTCGACCTCCTCCGCCTCGCGGGCGGCCTCGTCCACCGAGAGGTGGAAGCACCCCGGCAGCGACGGGATCTCGCGCCGAAGCCCTTCGCCGGGGGCCACGAACATCGGGTAGATCAGGTGGGCGGGGGAGAGCGTCGTCTCGCGCACCATGGCGCGCAGCCGCTCGGTACGTCGCAGCCGACGCGGGCGTTCGAACGGAAAGCTCATGCCGAGGCCATTCTGGTTGACCGCCACCGCAACGGCAGCCCGGACGTCGCTTCATTCATCGTCGTCGCCGAAGAAAAAAGTGTCGGCGCAACGCTGGCTGCAGAAGGTCCGACCGTACTCCTGCTTGGCGCAGTCGTGGCACACCAGCTTGAAGCAGATCGGGCA
>Ga0214473_10007406_pt1 | contig 13026 bp, 9 predicted proteins | sample RVTome_7_FD_203509 | JGI IMG/M metagenome (GOLD analysis project Ga0214473, IMG submission 203509) | Soil microbial communities from uranium-contaminated site in the Upper Colorado River Basin, Wyoming, United States - RVT98D197 | ecosystem: Environmental > Terrestrial > Soil > Contaminated >...
ATTCTAAATGGTTTAGAGACCACTACATGCCTGATTCTAAAATAAATAGCGCATTAAGATTTGACGCCTTTGACACGGCAGACAAACCAGGTAAAATATACAAGAATGTTTATGTAATACCTGGTAATAGTTCGGCATACTCCGTTGTAGGGTATGATATAATATGTGCCATCATAGATGAAGCAACATTGTTCCCAAAGAAAGGCGGAGTAGATCAAGCACAAACAGCATACAATATTTTAAAAGAAAGATTAATATCTAGATTCCCAGGTAACTCCCTTTTGGTTATGATGGGCAACCCTGTTCATAAAGAAGACTTCCTTGAGAAAAGATTATCCGCAGCCAGAACGGAATCTTTTACATATTGTGTTCCATCTAGAAGTTTATGGGATGCAAAACACCCTGACTGGAAAGGGGAAGTATTCTATTTCGATAGTGAGAACTTCAAGATAGTAGATATAGCTGAAGCTGGTAAACCTAATATACATGCTATACCTATTATATATAAAGCTAACTTTGAAGCAGACCCAGAACAATCAGCTAGAGGTTTAGGCGGTTGGTCATTAGATGCTATAAGTAGATTTATTTCAAATACAGATTCTATAGAAGGGGTATTCTCAGAAAGAACGTCCCCTGTAGTTAGAATAGAAGATGATTATTCTGTAGTATTCAAAGATAATTTCAAACCAGTCAATTCGGGTTGGCACGTCATTCATGTAGATTTAGGTAGTACTGAGGATAAGACATCCTTATCTATGGTACATATTTTTGATTATAAAGAAGGTAAACCGTATTTCTACGAAGACGTAAATATTATGTGGAGTGGGACTAAAGGTAATCCTGTAATATTCGATAAGGTCAGGCAGACTATCTATAAGTTAAGGGAATTAGGTTTTAGCATAATTAATTGTTCTTTTGATGGATTTCAATCATTAGATATGATTCAGATTTTAAATGCAAATAATATAAATGCTAGCCTACTATCTGTAGATAGACCTATAGGAGCTTATTTTACTCTTAGAAATGCTATATACGAAAATAGATTAGATGTGGTGTATAATGAGACTCTAGAAAGAGAATTGTTTCAATTAGAGAATGTCAATAATAAAAAAATAGACCATCCTTTCGGGGGGTCTAAAGATTGTGCTGATAGTTTATGTGGTGCAATAAACAATGCGATTATAAATATACCTACTTCAGGTATAATTATAAATTCAAATAATGCTGAGCAAACAGTTGAGGAAATACCTGATAAATTAGAAGATTATAATGTGATAGATATGTTGCATGAAAGTATGGAGGACATGGCAAATGGTAGATAGTATCTATGAGAAGCTAAGTAAGATATGGGCTGTATGTACTAACTCATATAATACTCCAAATAGTATGACTACTGAGACTTCTACAGACGACCCTATGGATGAACTGAGTGAACTATTCGTAGTAGAACAAAATAGGGCTATAAAGTATAAAGATTACGATGAAATGGATGATAGTTACGGCGGAATATTTAGTTCTGCATTAGATGCTTATGCAGATACCGTAACTAGAAGAGAGAGGTTGGACGATTCCCTTCTAGTAAGATCAGAGAATAAGGAAGTATTGAAACTAATTACAGATTTTTCCTACCGACTAAATTTAAATAATAAACTTAGGGATTGGGCTAGAGATATAGCTAAATATGGGGATTTGTTTATTGAACCCGTATATAATGGGTTAGGTGATCTAATATGGCTTAAACTATTAGAAAGAGATAAGATATTTGTCAATCCTGATGTAAATAGTAGGAAAATATACCCTTATGTTCAACAAGATATAGGAGGAACAGCAGAACAACGATTTTTAGAGTGGCAGATAGTGCATTTAAACACAAAAAGGAATGCTACAGATAAATACGGGTCAAGTTCATTACATGGAAGTAGACCTGGATTTAAACCACTTCAAGCCATGGAGCAAAAACTGATAGTTAACATGTTAGAACGGAAGACTAACGTTCAACATAAGATAAACGTATCTGGGTTACCTCCTAGTGAAGCAGATAAAGTAGTTGAAAAATATAAGATGGAATATAAGAAAAAACTTAGCATAAATCCAACTACAGGAAATTACGATGTAAAGAAGAATATATTTACATCATTTCAGGATTTCTTTATTAGATTTACAGGGGAGAAAAGTACAGGAAGTGGAGTATCTCTATTAGAAAGTAATCCTGTATTAGATATACGTGATTTAGAGTATATCCGTGAATGTATTTTATCTTCATTAAAAGTACCGAAACAATTATTGAATATAGAAGTAGGTCAAGGAAGTAGAAGTAGCCCTGTAGAACATTGGCGATTCTTTGTTGCATCTGTTACTAGAATACAAGTTGCAATAATAGAAGGTTTGTATAAGATATTCGATATATATCTGGTTTCTAAAGGTATTGATATTAATGATGTAGATAATAACTACGAATTAGTTATGCCTGAACAGCCTGTACAAGATGAATTAATAGCCGCTAGAATAAAGTTGATTGAATCTACCGCAGTTAAAAATTATATAGAAACAGGAATACTAGATAAACAATACATCAGGGAAAATATGTTGAATATTCCTAAAGATAAATTAGAGGAAATGCTTAATAGAATGGAGGTTGAATCTAATACTCCTGATACCAGCAATACTCCTGAAAAACCTAGTTCAATAAAAGAGAACATAAAAGTTAAACCTAAAACTATATTTAAAGACGGTTTTTGTAAAGACGATTTAATTAAAAATGGATGACGCAATAAGGAGGTAATTAAATGAAATCAAAAGAGTTTATTTTAAATAATCCCTTGTTGTGTCATAAGATAAAACCAGGGGATATCTTCTGTACAGGTAATCCTAATGTAATAGGTAGACTCATAAAACTAAAATCTAAAGCGGAATATGCTTACGCAGATATGTTTGTAAATCATATAGGCATAAGTAGGGGTGGGTATACTTCTTTGGAGGCTAGATGGTGGGTAGGTAGATTTAACATAAAAGATTATTTCGATAATAAGTCTTCATTGGTTATTTTTAGAGATACTAGATTAGATGATAAACATAGAAATATCTTATCTGTTAATATAGATAAGATAAAATTTAGATTTTATGATTTCTTAGGGATATTGGGGCAAACTATATCATATTTTACTAAGATAGAATATTTTGAAAGATTGCAAGATAAACATGCTTTCTTCTGTAGTGAATTAGTTGCAACACTATATAAAGAATCATTTGGGGATTTATTGAAGATATCCGATAAGGAATTTATTTCCTATATAGACCCTCAAGATATTTATATGTATATGCGTGCTGATTACAAATCGTTTAAACCTATTTTAACAATAAAAGAAGGGGATGTTGTATGGTTCAACCAGAACGGCATGTAATTACAGATATTTTCTTAAAAGAGTTATCAGATAAAATAGATAAATTATCCCCTACTATAGAGATGCACGTAAGCTACTTATCACAAGATATAAAAAATGTAGGTGTAAGATTAGATAAATTGGAGAATAAGATAGATAATCATGATATGTGGCATAAAACAATATCGTATAATATCACTAAATTCTCAGTAAAAGCGTTGGGTATATTATCTTTATTCGCAGTAGTATTTGTTATATATCGTATAGATAAAACTAGTTTATATGAATTTTTAGAGGTGGTATCGAAGATAAGATGAGGTAAAAAATAATGGTATTTAAGATACAAAGAGTAGTAGCTCAAGACTTAGACCCGTGGAATAGGATAAGACATGTCTTTGCTACTGCTGTAGAAGAGGATTCATACCACTATTTCATAACTGGGTTAGAGAGAGATGCGTGGAATAATGCAAGCAACTACGCTGTGTTAGTCTATGGAGATCAATATATAGACGGGATAAAATATTTTGAACAATTCCCTTATACCCCAGAAGATACTCCATACGATCAATACCATGTTGCTAACAAGGTATTCGTAGAAACATCCGTAAATTTTAATAACCTTAACAATAACGGTGATATAGGAATAGGTAGTAATCAGGTCGCATACGGAGACCATGACCACAGTAAACTTCCTACTCAAGACGAGAAAGATGCTATGGATTCATCTTATTTCCCGTCTATCTATAATCCTTTCGTAACAGCATACGAGTTTCAAGAGGTTATAGATACTCAAGAATTTTTATATGTAGATTCTTTGTATATTAGTTATGAAAATACTATCCCATATCTTAGTTATATCCCAATAGACAACACGTTATTTCTAACTGTAACTAATATAGTAGCATATCCTAACTTAGACTATACATTAGAAGGTAATCATATACTGTGGCTAGGTAATTTTACGGTAGATAATGGTGATAGGGTCTTAGCATCCTACGCATACTTAAAATAGGAGATTTTATATAAAATGAATATAGTTGAAGTATTAAATGTAGTTACTTCTAATGTTATACCTGAATTAATGTATACCCCAGTAACGAACTCTATAACATTAGAAGTTCACAATATTCCGACTATACCTGGAGTAGATTGGTCGATAGACGGTACTTTAATAACTTGGGAAAGTTTAGATTACGATATCGAGATAGGAGATAGCATAGTAGTTAGATATGAGTATTCTACGGAAAATTACAGTAATGACGGTATAGGGGATAAGAATAAGGTAATTACTGTAGAAGAGACTGTAAGAGTTAGGTCTGTCAACAATCTAGCTAAATTGATGTATACTCCTATAATATCCAGTATCATATTAAGATTAAACGGGGTAGAGGTATCTTCCGAATTATATAGTATAGATAACAGAAGTATTTTATGGGGGTATATTGAAGCTGGGTATGATATAGAGGTTACAGACATTGTAGAAGTTATTTATAATTATTTAGTATAGGATATGAAAATGAATAAGTTAAAAAGAAAATTAATAGCAACGTTATGTATTGTAATTGTAATATCTTTCCCAGTATTAACTTATGCGTCTAGGATAGGTGAGAAAGGTATAGAGTACAATATCACTACGGGACATACACATAACGGGGTAGACAGTAGAAGTATTTCAGTTGATTTTGGAGGTGTTACTGGCTCAGTAACAGATAGTCAGGTTCCTAATAATGTTACAATAGACTATTCTGCAAGTTCTGGTAATTCTGATACTGTCGATACAAAACATTTTACAGATATTCAGAGTGATACGACCAATCAGATAAATAACCAAAAAGGAGCTATTAACGGTATAGCTAATCTGGATGCGTATGGATATATCCCTACCTCACTATTTCCAGCAGTAGCTTTTACAAACATCTATACTAGAGATAGCGAAGTAAACCAACTATTACTTAATACTACTACCCAAGAAGGGGATGTATGTATAAGAACAGATCAATTAAAATCTTATATGAGGAGTGGGGTTAACCCATCTCCGGCGGACATGACAGCATGGATATTATTAGTATCACCCACCGATGTCGTATTGTCTGTGAATGGAGATGTAGGTTACGTCAGTGGGCTAGAAGATACTAGTAACAGACAAAATACTCTAACAGATGATGATACGAAATATCCTAGTAGTGGTGCAGTAGTAGACTATGCGCCGTCTTTTGGGGAGTTAGCTTCTGCTATCAATACTCACGAGGCTAAAGTAGATGCTCATACAGCATCTAATATAACGAATGTTGCTGCTGGAAACATAGCCGCAGTGACAATACAAGCGGCTTTGAATGAACTGGATACTGAAAAATCTGGTACAGGACATGACCATACTTTATCTGCGTTAACTGGTTCAGTAACAGACAGTCAAGTTCCTAATGATATTACAATCAATACAGCTACTAATTCAGATACAGTAGATTCTATGCATTTCATAGACATTCAAAGTGATACGTTCGGCCAGATAGCTTCTGCTATTAACACTCATAAGGTAGATGCTAGTTCTCATCTCGATAAAGTTCCTTATACAGGAGCAACAACTGACTTAGCTTTGGGTAGTCACACATTGACTTTAAGTGGGAGCGTTATCAATACGCAAGTAGCTACAGCGGAAGCGTATAAGGTATTTGTGACTGATGAGGTATATAGTAGGTTAAAGTGGACTAATGATGGGGTATTACACTTAGGTCCAGGAAATGTAACGCAAGATACTACTTTCTATAGGAGTGGTGTTAATCAGTTAAGGTCTAGTGGTGACCTTGTTCTTGATGGTGGGGATATTACGTTAGGTGCAGATGCAACCCTGCACGGTTCCACTAATCTAATTTCTACAGGTACAGGAGATAATCTAACTGTCACAGGTGGAACAATTAACTTAGGGGTTGATACTACTATATCAAGAACATCTGCAACTAATATTGCCACAGGGGTAGATGATGGGTTTCAAGTACAAAGCGGAAATTTAATTATAGGAACCGATTCAAGGATAAATATTCCATCAGCGGAGCAGTTACATATTGAAGATAGTAATGGTAACGATTTAGTAGCAGTGTATATAGAGGCTACCACTACTTCTCTTACAGGCGATCTAACGGTTACAGGAGGGGATATCACTATCGGCAACGATGGTGATTTACAAGATGCAGGTACTAAATTAATCAGAACTACATCACAACTAGATAGTTTTAAAGGAACTGATTCCACGGCGTTCTCTACGGGGATTACGGGAGATACATATTCACGCTCCATACTGACATCGGGGGGTATTCTATGGTTCGGCCCTGGTAACCTAACACAAGACACAAACTTATTCAGAGCTTCAGCTAATACTCTAAAGACTGATGATTCTTTTGGTATAGGAGGAGGTGCTCTACTAATAGGTGATGATGGAGATATAAATGATGTGGGAACCAAAATAATAAGAACCACATCTCAATTAGATATAGTTAAAGCTGCAGATACCTGGGGCATTACAGCATCAATTGCGGGGGATACTTACGCCAGGACAGGTATAACAGCAGCAGGTTCTATATGGTTCGGCCCAGGTGACGTAACTCAAGATATTAGATTATATAGAGGAACTTTAAGCGGTGCATGGCAGTATATATCCACGGATTCCAAATTATCTACGAGTAGAGGCGGTTTTTTAGTACGGAATATTGAAGCGTCTGCTAGCAGGGCGTTTGCATCTTTTTCATTAAATGGTGCGTCCACAGATGATGTTGCATATAGATACTTATTAGATACGAGCGGAGGTATGTTCTGGGGTAATGGTACAGATGCTATGGATACGAATTTATATAGGTCAGCAGCTAACACACTTAAGACAGATGACACTTTCTCAGTAGCAGGAACAGCGGCCACAATAACTCACGCTGCGACTGGCAAGTATAGTAACTACAGTGCTATAGACGTAAATCAGAATACTTATGATACAGCTAACTCTTTGAAATTAAGTGCAGATGTATCTACAGGAGCATATACAACTCCTACAGATATAGATGGTACTTACGATAAAGGTTTTATCTCAGTTCATTTACCGAACGGAGAATCAGTAAGTTCTTTCACAGTATATGGTTATACAGGGGCATCTACCAATCATGCGGTAGCAGCTAATCTATATAAAGCATCAGTAGCAAATGGAACTAGCATAACATTGCTAGCTGTCGTTAATTTTACTAACGGCGGAACTTCTGCTACCGATAGCTCGGTTGGAGCGAACCCTGAAGTTATTGATACGGAATTATACACGTATTACGTAATACTTCAACAAAAAGCAACTATAGACTTAACAAATAGTAGGTTTTATGCGTTGCAGATATTAGGTACTACTATTAATTTATCTCAAGTTCAATAGGAGGTTATAATACATTGTCAGTTAAAACATACGATTACGTTACTCCAGGAGATTACGTTTACGATACTAATAAGATTCTAGTATCAGGAGGAGTAGTCTCCTTAAAAGAAAGTCTTGTTAATTGTTATCTTAGATATCATTTTAATGAGGTATCGGGAACTAATGTAGCCGATTCTTCTGGTAATGGTAGAAATCTTACTACCGTTAACTCTCCTACATGGAGTTCAGGTAAATTAAATAATGCTATAACATTTAACGGAACTACTCAATATGCGTATGCAGTAGGACAAGCAGGGTTTGAGAGAACATCTGCTTTTAGTATATCTGCATGGATAAAAACCTCTAATAATGGTACACAACAAAGGATAGCTAATAAGCACGATGCTGTTGTTGGTCAACAAAGAGGTTGGAATTTCAGAATAGACGCAGGTGGAGTACTAAGATTTGCATTAGTAAGTATTGTAGGTAGCAATTATCTTAGAGTTAAGAGTAATGTATCAGGAATAAACAATGGTGCGTGGCGTAACGTAGTGGTAACATATGATGGTTCATCAACAGCAGCGGGAGTTAAGTTTTATATTGACGGTGTTTTAGACGCAACTAGTGTGATAGAAGCAGATTTGTTATCTGATACTATCATTAATACAGGTAATTTTGTAGTAGGAGCAGACCCAGTAGGAACAGCAGTGTTTTTTAATGGTTCTATAGATGAACTTATTATGCACGCTAGAGAATTGTCTCAGGCAGAGATTGATTTTATATACAACTCCAATAACGGAACAGAAATATACGCTTATTTTTCTGACGTCCCTACTATAATGCCATCAGCATCTTTCTACGATGTAGATTTGAAAAGATGTGATACTTTTTTAGAAGTAAAGACAGGAGGCGGAAGCGTAGAATATCAATTATCTAATGATAGCGGTTCCACATGGGTGTACTATACTGGTTCTGGTTGGGATTTAGCTTCTGCGTCACAACATAATACAGCAGTGGTTATAAATAGTAATATCGCTACTTTACCGTTATCCAGTCAAGAGATTATATACAAAGCATTTTTAATCTCTGACGGTACTCAACAGGTATTATTAGATACCAATAGTTTTGATTATGTTCAAGACGAATACCCTATAATAGATGCAGGGGTAGCAAAGACAACAAAGGACCACACAAATTTAGTGATGTTCTCAGACTGTGCTTTCACAGATACTGATGGAACTATTACAGATGTTTGGTATATGATAGACGGTATTGTAGAATCATGGACTGCTATATTAATAGGAGGTTATGGTTCTTTATTATTAGCAGTACAAGCATTTAGTTATCTATTCGATGAATATGGTGATAATACTGTAAGGTTAAAGATAAGAGATGATTTTGGACATGAGACTCAAGACTCTCTGGTAGTGACCGTGACAAAATACACTAAAACAGTTAATATTGTGTCTAGTATTACAGGATTAGATTTACCAAATATTATGTTTGACCCTGGGGATGGTTCAGGGTTTATAGTTAGAAATAGTCCTTTCAGCTATTCATGGGAATATGGGAATTTTAACATATCTACGTATCGAGATGATTTCAACCAGGAGTCAGTAGGGATACTTATAGAGAACGAGGATAGTATTACTATAACACTTCCTCCGATAATTACAATATCTGAAGTTCAAGGCTTAGCAGGGTATATATCAGATACAGATACACTACAAATTTCGGCATGGTTGAATCATAATGGTATCGTAGTAGTTAATCCAGTCAGTTGTAGTGTGGTACTAGAGAATGGGGAAGGTATAATTTTCTACTCTTCGATTTCTTATTCTCCTGACTCGGAGGGTGACTTCTATTTTAGTGCTAATCCTTCTGGGCTTCCTGATGAGGGTACGTATCACATTCATGTAAGTATAAGTTATAACGGTATTACTACTTCTGCTATTATAGGAGTGGGAAAACTTGTAACTATAAGTGTATGGGATGAGTTATATGCTAACCACACTTCAGAAGGTTCATTCGGATATTATATAAAATGGATAGTAGATAATTTTAATTCGGTATTTGAGTATTTACCAGAATTGAATAAGTATATTAGAAGAGTTCTTAGATTACCGTAGTGTATATACATATGTATTAAGGAGTAAGTTATATTAGAAATATGGATAAATATAGCAAGTTATGAGGGATTATATAAAATAAGTAATACAGGAATACATGAGAAAATAACTCTCATTCTAAATTAACTAAAGAACAAGTATTAGAGATAAGAAATAGTAAACTAAAAGGAATTACTCTACCTAAAATTTATAGGGTAGGTAACTCCACCATTTTTATATATAAGACATAATAGAATATTATAAAATAAGTAATAATATAAGGGATATAGATGTAATGGAGGGGAGATTTTCAGTAAATATAGTAACTAGAAATAATAAAGGGTTGTTAAGTAGGATTATACCTATTTTACTGAATGACCCTTTATTAGGTCAGTTAGTGATAGTTAATAATAATTCAAGGGATGGAACAAAAGAATTATTATCAAGTATATCTGATATTAGATTGTTGGTTTTAACGAATAACTCTAACGTAGGTGTAGTAAAAGCTGTAAACAGAGGATTGAGTTATTCTAATCAGGAATATACTTTAGTATTAGATGACGATCAGATTCCTTCTAATTATACATTAAGGAGGTATGCAGAAGGAGTAGTTAGTTGTGACATACTAGGAACAGAGCCATTCATTATAGATTTGAGTTCAGGTGTATCTGCTGTAGGTAGAAAAGATGATTTTTCATACATGGGTGCAGGTGGGATGTGTATGAAAACATCGCTATGGAAGAGTTTAAATTATTTCGATGAAGTATTTCACCCAGCATATTTTGAATCGCCTGATTTATGTATGCGGGCTATGGCAACAGGATGTAGTATGCAGATCATAAGTGATTCAGGTGTAGAGCATATCGGAAATGTGACATTATCTAGAAGTAGCAACGGATTTAACTCTGACTTAGTTCACGAGAGAAATAAGAAGGTGTTTCTTTCTAGGTATAGATATAAGAGAACCGAAGGTAGCATTCTTAAACCCAAGATAGAAGTAGGTAAAGAGGAATATATAGAAAAGATAGAATCGCCTAATATTACAGTTATAGAGAATCCATACAAGGAAGAGCCGATAATACCTCCATCTCTTCCTATAAATATAACGTACTCACTTCAAAATACACATACTGGAGGTACAGAGAATCATGTTCTATCTATGCTTAGGTGGCTTGATAAAACTAAATTTAAACCTAGTGTTATAATTACATCTAATATGAAAGGAATATTACATGATCAGTACAGTAAGTACGCAGATGTATATTACACTGATTTCCCTTTAAATAGAAGAGAAAGTGTTCCTATTATTATTGAGAAATTAAAAGAATTAAAACCTGACATACTTCACTTAGAGTCATGCGATGATGCTATAATATACGATGCTGTTAAGGCATTCGATAATAGCAAGACAATCCAAACAATACATAGTTGCAACGTAGCTATAAAATATAAGACAGACGTAGCTAATGTAGTTAGTAAGTATAATTGGAAGTATCAAGGATGTAAATATACTATACCTATAATATACAACGGAATAAATTTAGAACTATTTAAAGATTTAAATTCAGTTAGAAATAATAAATTGATAATAACACACAGCAGGTTAGTTAAGATAAAAGATAACTATTTTAAGACTATAAAAAATGTAGCTATAAATATACCTGATATAAAGTTTGTATTGGTAGGTAGAGATTCAGGGGAGCTTAAAAATCTTAAAAATACCGTAAAAATTAAGGGGTTGGAGAATAATGTAGAAATATTACCAGAGATGAATCAAGAAGAGTTGGTTACGTTATTGAATAAAGGTAGTTTATGGTTTCTTCCTACTACAGATGATAATTTCCCTTTATCGGTGCTAGAGGCTATGGCGTGCGGCTTACCTGTGATTACTAGTAATATAGGAGGGATACCTGAGATGATGGTAGAAGGTATGACAGGTTATATGTGTAATCCTAACGATACTACAGGATTTGCTAGAATAATAATAAATACTATAAGATCAAGTAACGCTATAAGTAGATTAAGAGCAAATATTAAAGAACATATAAAGGGATTTGGGGTTAAAGATATGGTAGCAAAATACGAAGAATTATATTTAAGTATGTTAGGTGCATCGAAATGAGAATTTTAAGTTTGTGGCATTATAAACAGATAGATGATTTAATGATGACTACAGTTAACGATTCTATGGATTATTCGTTTAGAAAGTTAGCGGAGAAACATGATTTTCATTTATTATCTTTAGCGAGTAAAACTTACCCTTATTTTATGAAAGATAATATTAAGTTTTACTTCGTTAAGACTCCAGACGAGTTACTGAGATACGCAAATAATATCAGACCTGAAATTGTATTATTAAACGATTTTAATGAGAAGTTCAATAATACAATTTTAGATAGATATAAAGGTAAGGCTAAGTTTATACTATATTACCACGGAGGAGATATCTACAATAATGTTGCTACTAGATGGAGAGAGATATCTGCACTAGTAGTAGCACATAATTTTCAAAAAGAACAATTAGTAGCTCACGGGGTGGATAAAACTAAGATATTTATAAATCCGTATGGGGCTGATATAAATATAATGAGACCTAATTTACTGTTGGAACGGATATACGATGTAGTATATGTAAGTTATTTCAATCACTACAAGCGCCAACAGATTCTAATAGATTCTTTGAGAACATTTAATGGTTCAGTACTATTAGTAGGTCATTTTAAAGATAACCCATATTTAGGAGGGAGTTGGTTACAGGAAAGAATAAAACAAGCCAATGATTTGAATAAGTGGGATAGGCTTACTTTTGTATCTTGGCCATGTAGAGATAGAATAAGTAGTTTCATAAATATGGCTAAGATAGGGTTCTTTGGAGGGGGTAATCATGAGTCCGGACCTCGAGTGGTTCCTGAAATGATGGCGTGCGGTTTACCTGTAGTAGCTTTTAATGACTGTACTGCTGTTAAAACTTTCGTTACGAATGAAACAGGATGGTTAGTAGAACCTCATGCTGTTAAATTAGGTAACCTACTTAATTCTATAATCTCAGATAATAGTAGTATTATAGCAAAAAGTTTAAAAGCGGAGAAAATGATCAGGGATGATTTCAGCTATGATACTATGGCTAACAGATGGGAAGAGGTTTTAAATAGTATATGAG
>Ga0214473_10007407_pt1 | contig 13025 bp, 8 predicted proteins | sample RVTome_7_FD_203509 | JGI IMG/M metagenome (GOLD analysis project Ga0214473, IMG submission 203509) | Soil microbial communities from uranium-contaminated site in the Upper Colorado River Basin, Wyoming, United States - RVT98D197 | ecosystem: Environmental > Terrestrial > Soil > Contaminated >...
TATGAACACCACTCGCTACTGGCTGTCCGGTCTTGCCGCGGCCGTCGTCATCGTGTATGCCGGAATGCTCGGCGAGCCGTTCACGGGCGGCGCGATGAATCCGGCGCGGGCCTTTGGACCCGCGCTGGCCGCGCGGCAATGGGCCTACCAGGCCGTCTACTGGATCGGTCCACTGGCCGGCGGGGTGGCTGCGGCGTCCCTGTACGATCTCCTGTTTCACCGGGCGCGCGCCGTCCCGGAGAAAACCCATTCTTGACCGTTACTAAGCCGCAACGAGCGCCAGCCCCGCGCTTGTAGGCGGTGTTGGCAGGTGCTAGCGTTTTCTAGGAGTCTCCTCGGTCGGAAAGGGCGCCATGGCCTTAAACATTGACGATCTGCTGCGCAGGGCAGTCGAACAGAAGTCTTCCGACTTGCACCTGAAGGTGGGCAACCACCCTTACCTGCGCATCGACGGCATCCTGATTCCGCAAACCGACGTGGCTCGCGTCAGCCCGGAAGAGATGCTCTCGATGGCGTTCAGCATGATGACCAACCGCCAGAAACAGAAGTTCAAGGAGACGGCGGAATTGGACATGGCCTATGGGGTGGCGGGGCTGGGGCGCTTCCGCGTGAACGTTTTTCAGCAGCGCGGCAACGTGGGCATGGTGCTGCGCGTGATTCCCACCAAGATTCGAACGCCGGATGAGCTGAGCCTGCCGCCGGTGATCGAGAAAATCTGCGAGGAGCAGCGCGGACTGGTGCTGGTGACCGGGACGACGGGATCGGGCAAATCCACGACGCTGGCGTCCATGGTGGACCGCATCAATTCCACGCGCGCCGACCACATCATCACCATCGAAGACCCCATCGAATTTTTGCATCGCGACAAGCGCAGCTTTATCAACCAGCGGGAGATCGAGGTGGATACGGCGAATTTCTCCTCGGCGCTGCGGGCCGCGCTGCGCCAAGACCCCGACGTCATCCTGGTCGGCGAAATGCGCGACCTGGAGACCATTGCCACAGCCTTGCTGGCCGCCGAAACCGGGCACCTAGTCTTCTCCACCCTGCACACACTGGATGCCACGGAAACGATTCAGCGCATCATCGCCGTGTTTCCGCCCCCGGAGCAGAAACAGATCCGCATGCAGCTCGCGGCCACGCTGAAGGCCGTAGTCAGCCAGCGGCTGGTCAAGCGATTCGACGACAATGGCCGCGTTCCGGCGGTGGAAGTGATGATCACCACGGCCTACGTCCGCGATTGCATCATCAACTCGGATAAGACCCGCTTAATTCACGACGCCATCGCGGCGGGAACCAGCCAGTACGGCATGCAGACGTTCGATCAGTCGCTCTACGACCTGTACAACCGCGAGCTTATCACCTACGACGAAGCCTTGATCCGCGCTTCGAATCCGGACGACTTCAAGCTGCGCATCCAGGGTATTCGCTCGGCCGCAGACTCCGCCCGCGAGGAGATGGAGCGGACCATGGCCGAGTACGATCGCACCAGCCAGCGCTAGCCAGCCCGGCCGATTGCCGAATTTGTGCCAAGCCACTAGACTGGGCGCACCGTGCGCCCGCCAGCCAAAATTTCAAGCGAACCGGCGCTGTACACCGCGGCCCTGGGTGCGCTGACGCGGCGCGCTCATTCCGTGTTCGAAATGCGAAGCTACTTGGAGCGGCGTGCCGCCGAAGCGGGCCCGGCGCGGCGAGTGCTGGCGCGCTTGCGGCAGGAAAGGCTGGTGGACGACGCGCGTTACGCGCTGGACTTTGCTCGTCACCGCGCGCTGGTCCGCCGGCAGGGCCGCTACCGCATCACGCGGGAACTGCGAGCGCGGGGCGTCGCCGACCAGCACATCGAGGCGGCACTCGAGCAGGTCTTCACTGAAACCGATGAGGCCATCATGGTGCGCACGGCGATCGAACGGCGGATGCGATCCCTACGCGGCCCGTTCGATTCACGCAAAGCGGCGTCGCTCTATCGCGCTTTGCTGCGCGCCGGGTTCGACGCCGAGTTGATTCGCCGGGAATTGCGGACTGCCACGCGCGGTGACGCGGCCGAAAGGTCCGAATTGGGCAAGGTCTTCGCTGCTGGGGAGTTTGAATAACGCTTCCCTGACGCCCATCACCGGTTCGGGAACAAGTTATTCCATTCCGAATTCCCGCAACTTGTCGTAGAGCAGGCGGCGGTTGATCTTGAGAATCTCCGCCGCGCGAGTGCGGTTGCCGCCGGCTTCCGTCAGGGCTCTCTTAATGAGGCTGCGCTCCAACTTCATAACCAATTCGTGGAGCCCAGCCTCCACACGCAGGTCCTGAAACGGATCGGCGCTCCTAGCCACTTGCGGGCGGAGCAAGAGTTCCGAGGTGATGGGGGCGCCGTGAGAAAGAATCAGAGCGCGCTCGATGGCATGCTCGAGCTCGCGGACATTTCCGGGCCAGTCGCGAGCTTTCAGCGTCTCGATAGCCTCGGGAGTGAAGCTGGCCGGAGGCAACGCGCGTCTGGCGATCAGTTTCCTCAACAGATAGGCCGCCAACTCGGGAATGTCCTCGCGGCGCTCCCACAGGGGCGGCGCCACGATATTCACGACATTGAGCCGGTAGAAGAGGTCCTCACGAAATGATCCTTGCTCGACGCATTGTTCGAGATTGCGGTTGGTGGCGGCCAGAATCCTCACGTCCAGTTGGATGGTGCGCTCCGAACCCAGCGGCTCAATGGTGCGTTCTTGCAGGAAACGCAGCAGCTTGGCTTGTGTGGCGGCCGGCAACTCGGCGACTTCGTCCAGGAAAATAGTGCCGCCGTCGGCCATCTCAAACTTGCCCCTGCGACGCGCCGCGGCCCCGGTGAAAGCGCCCTTCTCATGGCCAAATAATTCGGCTTCCAGGAGAGCCTCGGGAATAGCGGCGCAATTGACCGAAACCAAGCGGGCTGCCCTGCGAAGACTATGGACATGAATGGCCCTGGCAATGAGCTCCTTGCCGGTTCCCGACTCGCCGCGAATCAAGACCGTAGAATCGGTAGCCGCCACTTGTCCTACCAGTTTGTACACCTGCTGCATAGCCGGGCTTTGTCCGATCAGCTCGACATCAACCGTCGAACTGTCTTCTTCGAGGGGAGCAGCCGGACTCAACGATTGCAGACGGTTGGCGACCGCGCGTTCGAGCTGGATCAACAATTGGTCGAAGTGAAGGGGCTTGGTCAGGTAATCGTAGGCCCCCAGTTTCATGGCTTCGATGGTCAATCCGGAATTTCCGTAAGCCGTCATGATGAGGACGGCCGGCGGCCGGGGTTGCTCGCGGATCTCCCGCAAGAGCGACAGGCCGTCCTTGCCCGGCATGCGAACATCCAGTAGGACCGCGTCGAATTCCGCTTCCTTGAGAAGCCGGGAAGCCTCCGCGCCATCACGCGCCGTCTCTACGCGATAGCCTTCCTCCGTCAGCAGGGCCCGCAAGGAGTCTCGCGCCCGGTCGTCGTCTTCTCCAACCAGAATTTTGGCTTCCATTTTCAAACGTGGTTTCCATTCGCCGGCAATTTCAGAATAAACGTCGTTCCCGAGTCGCCGGATTCGAAGTCGATCGTTCCGCCGTGATGGCACACGATTTCCAGCGAGACTGCAAGACCGAGGCCCGTGCCGCTCTCCTTGGTTGTGAAGTAGGGATCGAAGAGGTGATCGCGAATCCCGTCGGGGATGGCGGGACCCTTGTCGTGGACCTCGATCCGAACACCCTGGGATTCCGCGGCTACATGGACCTTGACTACACCGCCTTCCGGCGAGGCGTCGATGGCATTCAAGAGGATATTGATCAAGACCTGTTCAATAGCCAGTGCGTCCACGTCCGCCTGAAGCTGCATGGGCCCCGGTTCCGCGAGAGTCACGTGGACGTGCTTGCGCCGGGACTGATCGTCAACGACCCGAAGCACCCGCTCCAGTAAAGGCTGAAGGTTCTGGACGTGCCGGTTCTCCATCTCCGGACGGCCGAACGCCAGGAGCCGGCTAAGGATTCTCTCCAGTCTCTCGACTTCCAAAATAGCTTCCCGGGCTTCGTCGCCCGTCGCCAGCCCTTTGCGAACGCGGCGCTCAAGCAACTCCAGTGTCAGCGACAGTGCATTCAGGGGATTACGGATTTCGTGGGCGACCCCGGCCACGACTTTGCCCAAGGCTGCGAGCCGGTCTTGCCGGCGCAGCGTGGTTTCCAGCGATCCGCGTACGACCGCCATGCGGTTGATGGCTTCGGCTACCTTGCCGAAGTCGCCGCTAATCGACGGCAATCGGTAATTGAAGTCACGCTCCAAGCGGGAGAGTCCGCTGTTGAGAGTGGCAACGCCCTGGCGCAGTCGAATGCTAATGGAGACGATGCCCCCTAACCCGAGCAACCCGGAAAGCACCAGACCTGCCAGCCACCAGCGCCGCCTCTGGGCCGCAGGATCATTGGCGCCTGGCAATCGCTTCAGAGTGAAGGCTACTGCATCATGAGAGTCCACGCGCACTGCGGCGCCCACAAGAAGGTTCGTACCATCCACTACGTGGTCCAGGATCAAGTTTGGAGAGGTTGAGGCCTGCGCGCCCAAGCCTGCCACCAGACGGGCTGCCACATCGTCGAAGTGCTGGGAACCGGGAAAGTCGGGGCGGCCAATGTGACCTGCCACCTGCTTCTGCGAGCCCAAGAGGAATCCACCTTCCACGTTCTCGTAAGAGCGCAGCACTGCCGCCGACAAACCCCGCAGAGAGACGTCCTCCGCTTCAAACCGGAGTGTCCCGGCGGCGGCGCCGAGGAGGCTGGCGCGCTCGGCAAACTGTTCCCGAAGCTCCCGTGCAGCGGCAGCGCACTGTTGCTGGGTGGCTTGCTCGAGGGTCGTGCGGGAGCTGTCCCAGGCGTCCTGTACGAGCATCACGGCCAAAGCCGCCATGGACAAGGAAGCCAAGCCGATGATAATGCCCTGAGCGCGAAAACTGTCGGGTGCGTACCAAGCCACGGTTAATTCTCCGGTAGTCTGGGCGGTTCGGGGATGGGCACGGCCGCCTGGGCCAGACTTTCCAGGGCATCAATCACCTTTTGCGAGGCCTCGGAAAGTCCGCGTGCTGCAACGTAGTCTCCGGCATCGTAGGCCGCTCGCGCGAGCTGATACAGGCGGCGTGCCACAAGGATGTACTCGGAGGCATCGCTTTCCTGCGACTGGCGCGCGAAGTAGTCTCCTTGCTGGATGCGAAAGTAGCTTCGCTCGAGTTCTCGAACGGTGGTGCGCCGGGCCTCAACAGCGTCTTGCTGTCTATCTCGATTCCCTTGCCGATCGCGGAGATCCAATCGTGATTCGAAGATATCCTCGCCGGCATCCAACAAATCGTCCATCGCGGATTCCAGCCGGTCTAGCAAATAAGAGCCCGCGGTAGCCTGGCGGGACCGCTCCAGTAGGGAGGACACTTTCTGGACCAGGGAGCGGTTTTCCTGCGATGCATCGGGCCTCGAGGAAAGGCGTGTGAGGCGTTGCGATGTGGTCCTGATGGTTTCAGTTTTGCGCTGCTCCGGAGTGCTGCGATCGGACCGCCGCCCACCCTGGGCCGCGAGGCAGGGAGCAGCCATGAGCAATAGGGCAACGGCAAAAGAGAAGCGGCTCACGTCCAAAACTCCATACTCCAAGAACTTTGAAATGCGGAGAATCCGAAACAGTACCTTAGGGCATTAGGGCAACTGGCCTGCCAAACTGCACAGCCCTACGCTCCTGGGGGCTGACCGCGGCCAAACGCCACAAGATAAACACCAGATTACACCAATTTCGATGATGCGCGGGCTTTCCATTGTCCCGGCATGCCGGCGAGATCGTAAGGAAAAAGCACAGCGCTCGGGACGAATGCGCACAGATAATGAAGCGTTGGCGGCGACACCCCACTTGGATTCAGGCGTTTGCAGATTGGCCCTGCTCTTGCTTGGAAGTACTTGCCGATGAGCGAAGTGCGTCAGATTGCCTCTGGGGGCAACTTTCAGACAGGAGTTGGCTGTGAGCAAGTCCGGATTCAGCGGCTCCATACTCGTGGCGACCGCCGTACTGGCAACAGCAATCGCGGGGGTCACGACTGCTCGAGGGAGCGCCCAGCCAGCCCAAGAACCTCAAGGCGGCGGCCCGCAAGCCGCGGACACTCCAAGCCTGCAGGCCGTTCGCACCTCGGCGCCGATCGTGATCGATGGAATGCTGAGCGAGGAGGGTTGGGGGAGAGCCGAGGCCACCACGCGGTTTACGCAGAGAGACCCCGAAGAAGGCGCGGCGGCATCGGAGCGCACGGAAGTTCGCGTACTCTTTGACAACCTGCAGATCTACTTTGGCGTGGTATGTGCGGACTCCAATCCCGGCGGAATCCGGGCCACCGAGCTGCGCCGGGACAATAATTTCGACAACGATGACATTTTTGAGATCATCCTGGACACCTTTCTGGATCGCCGCAACGGCTACCTGTTTCGAATCAATCCGCTGGGCACGCAATACGACGAAACGGTGACCAACGAGGGGCAGATTACCAACCGGAACTGGGACGAGAAGTGGGATTCTTTTGCACGTATCACCGACACCGGATGGACGGCGGAGATTGCCATACCCTTCAAGTCCCTGCGTTTCCTGAGAGCCGACGAGGCGGAAGAGATGCTGTGGGGCGTGAATTTTCACCGCACGATTAAGAGCAAGAACGAGGACGTCTATTGGACCGCCCATAACCGCGATTTTGACTTCGAGGAAGTTTCGCGAGCCGGCCGCCTGGAGGGCTTGACGGACATCGAAGGCTTCCGGTTCCGGCTGAAGCCATACTTCACGACCGGCGCCAGCAAGACGTTCGACAACGGGTTATTCCAGACGAAACGATTGACCGATGTGGGGCTGGAAGTGGCCAAGTATGTGATCACCCCTCAACTGACGCTGGACCTGACCGTCAACCCCGACTTCGCGCAAGCCGACGTGGATGAGGCACAAGTCAACCTGACGCGGTTCAGCCTCTTTTTTCCCGAGAGGCGTGAGTTTTTCCAGGAGGGCGCCGGGATCTTTGATGTCGGCACGGGGGATGGGGGCTTCGGGGGCAACTCGTCGCGTGTGCTGCTGTTTCACAGCCGGCACATCGGACTTTCGGACAGCCGGGAGGCCATTCCCATCTTTGGCGGAGCCAAGATCACCGGCAAACAGGGCGCTTTCGATATCGGCGCCATCAACATGCAGACCGACCGGTTTGAAGACAACGCCGGACAGAACTTCTCAGTGCTACGGGTGAAACGGAACATCCTGGCCCGTTCCTACATCGGCGGAATTGTCACGCGCAACACCGCGGGGGCCGTGGGGCCATACAACGTGACGGGAGGCCTGGATGCGAACTTTACCTTCCTGCAGAATTTGAATTTCCGGGCCTTCTTGGCCAAGAGCGGCTCCCGGGGCAGCACGGGGCGGGACATGTCCGGCCAGGCCAGCGTCGAGTGGGAGAGCGACCGGTTCGGGTTTACTCTCGATCATGTAAGTATTCAGGAAAATTTCAGCCCGCCAATGGGATTTGTTCCTCGTCCTAATATCAAGCGGACGCAGGCCGAGGCTTCCTACAGTCCGCGGCCCAACATCCGTTACATCCGACAAATGGATATTCAGGTGGGCACGGAATACATCAGCAACCAGGCGGGAGACTTGGAGGAGCGAGAGACGGACATCCGAATTCAGGCCGAGTTTGAAAGCGGAGACGAAATTCAGTTGCAGGCCAGCAGAAGCTTTGAACGGTTGCGGGAGGAATTCGACATCGAAGGCGGCACGGTGATTCCGGCGGGCGATTATCGCTCCAATGAATTCGATATTTCCTTCGAAGGGTACGACGGCCGCGCCATATCCGGCGAGGTCCAGTTTGGGATAGGGGATTTCTACACCGGACGCCAGACGAGCCTGGAGTTCGGACCGAGATTCAAGATCACCAGCAATCTCTCCATTGACCCCTCCTACGAATGGAACCGGATCTCCATGCCGGATGGCCTCCGGTTTTCCACTCACGAGTTCAATGGTTCTGTGAATTACGCGTTCAATCGGAGATGGCTGACTCGCACCACGGTCCAGCTCAACAGCCAAGACCAGGAATGGCTCTTCAATTTTCGCCTCAACTATATTTTCCGGCCGGGAGACGACATCTTCGTGGTGTACAACGAGACCCGGAACTATGGATCCGGAGCGACCAACCGCCTGCAGGACCGCGCCTTCATCGTGAAATTCACATACTCCCTGGACCGGTAGGCCTGAACTGCTGCTGGCGTTGCATTGCCGCGGCGCTGGGCGTCTGACATAATGGCGCGTTCGAGGCAGCCTCATCGCCAAGGACACGCACATTGACATGCTGACCGGTCACGAGATACGCGGCAAGTTTCTGGAGTACTTTGCCGGCAACGGCCACCGGGTGGTGCGTAGCTCGTCGCTGGCGCCCCTGGGCGACCCCACGCTGCTTTTCACCAACGCGGGGATGAACCAATTCAAGGACGTTTTCCTGGGGCTCGATCAGCGCGACTACCGGCGAGCCTGCTCCTCGCAGAAGTGCGTGCGCGCCGGGGGCAAGCACAACGACCTGGAGAACGTCGGATTCACCAACCGGCACCACACTTTTTTCGAAATGCTGGGGAATTTTTCCTTCGGCGATTATTTCAAGAAAGAAGCTGTCGCCTTCGCCTGGGAGTTGGTGACGTCACCAAATTGGTTTGCTATTCCCGTCGACAAGCTCTACTTCACCGTTTTTGGCGGCGCGGAAGTGGCACCGGGAGTGAAGCTGCCTGCGGACGAGGAGGCCGCCCGTCATTGGATCAAGGCCGGGGCACCGCGCGAACGCGTGATTGCGGTTCCCGGGTTGAAGGAGAATTTCTGGGCTATGGGCGACACCGGCCCGTGCGGCCCGTGCAGCGAAATCCACTATGACCTGGGCGCGGCGGCATCTAGCCTCGGGCACACGGACTGCACGTTCGGCTGCGAGTGCGGGCGCTACGTCGAAATCTGGAATCTGGTGTTCATGCAGTTCAATCGCGATGCCGCGGGCGCAGTAACGCCGCTGCCGAAGCCCTGCGTGGATACCGGCGCGGGGCTGGAGCGGCTGGCCGCCGTATTGCAAGGGAAGGTCAGCAACTTTGAGACGGATCTGTTCCGGCCGCTGATGGATTTCGCGGGAACGCTGTGCGGCAAGACTTATGGCACCGGGGGAGATTCCGACGCCTCGCTGCGCATTCTGGCGGACCACGGGCGCGCGGCGGCGTTCTTGATCAGCGACGGCGTGATGCCCTCGAACGATGGCCGGGGCTACGTATTGCGCAAGATCATCCGGCGGGCGGTGCGTCATGGCCGCATGTTGGGTATTGACCGGCCGTTCCTATACGAAATGGCGGGAAAAGTGGCCGAGCAGATGCGCGAGCCGTATCCCGAGCTGCTGGAATCCATCGGGCGGGTCACGAGCGTTATCCGCCACGAGGAAGAGCGGTTCGCGCGTACGATTGGCGCCGGTCTGCGCAGACTCGATGAAGAGCTGGCCCCACTGGCAACCAGCAAGAAGGCTGGAACTGCGGTCTCCTATTCCGGGGCAAAAGCCTTTCGACTTTACGACACCTTTGGATTGCCGCTGGATTTTATCACCGACGTATTGCGCGATCAGGGCATCGCCTTCGATGCCACAGAGTTCGATCGCGCCATGGAAGAGCAGCGCACGCGGGCCAAGGCATCGTGGAAGGGTGCGGGCAAGGAAGTGGCCAAGCCGGTTTACACGCAGATCGCCGGCACATTCAAGACCGAGCCGGACTTTTACTTCGGCACGCAGGCGCACGATTGCCGGATCGAAGCCATCGTCAAGGCGGGCGCATCCGCGCCCAAAGTGGCGGCCGGGGAAGAAGCGGAAATCGTGCTGGACCGCACGCCAATCTACGCAGAATCGGGCGGCCAAGTGGCCGATACCGGCGCGTTCTACGATCCATCGGAATCGCTGGAAGTGGCGGAAGTGCGCGGCGCGTATTATCCCGTGGCCGGCCTCGTCGCGCACCGCATCCTGGCCAAGGAAGAATTGGAAGTGGGCGACCGCGTCGCGGTGGTGGCCGACGCCGCGCGGCGTGAAAGAAACAAGCGCAATCACACCGCCACGCATTTGATGCACGCCGCGCTGCGCAATATTTTGGGCACACACGTCAAGCAGGCCGGATCGCTGGTGGCGCCGGACCGGCTGCGTTTCGATTTCACGCATTTTTCGGGTGTGGACCCCGCGGAACTGGCCGACATCGAGCAGCAGGTGAACGAGCAGATTCGCCTGGATGCGGAATTGACGACGGGCGTAATGACGATTGACGATGCCCTGGCTTCGGGGGCGCTGGCGTTTTTCGGCGATCGCTACCCGGAACAGAACGTGCGCGTGGTGACAATTCCCGGCGTTTCACCGCGCGGTTTCTACAGCAAGGAGCTGTGCGGCGGCACCCACGTGCAGCGCACCGGCGAAATCGGAGTATTCAAGATCGCCGTCGAGCAATCGGTGGCGGCCGGGGTTCGGCGGATCGAGGCGCTGAGCGGCGAAGGGGCGCTGGCCGATTATCAGCGGGCGCGTGAGATTTTGGCCGAGGTGGCAGGGCGGCTGCATGTGGGAGATGAGGACGTCACGGCGGCACTGGAGAGGCTGTCCCAGGGACAGAAACAGATCGAGAAACAGCTCGAGGCCGCGCGGCGGAAGTCCGCCGTGGACAAGCTCGATTCCCTGCTGGCGGAGATTCGGACCGTCAAAGATGTACGAGTGCTTTCGGCGCAGATTGAAGGCGTGGACCGCGCGGGATTGCGGGAGCTGGTAAACCCGCTTCGGCAGAAGATGGGCCCTGGTGTCGTGGTTCTGGGACTGGTGGAAGGCGGCAAGGTGGCGTTGCTGTCGAGCGTGACGGAGGACCTGACCAAGCGACTGCATGCCGGAAAGCTGGTGAAGGCGGTTGCGGAGCAAGTTGAGGGCCAAGGGGGCGGGCGACCTGACTTGGGGGAGGCTGGCGGAAAGGACACATCCAAGCTAAAAACTGCGCTTGCTAGCGTTTATGGACTGGTAGAGGGGATGTTATGATCTCGTTCAGAGCAAGGGACTCTCAGAGCCACAGGCTTGCCTGCGTGCAGGCTCCGTTCGCGCGCGTGCTACGCCAGGAGGGTTCATTTGTCTTTGGACGCCATGAAGGCAAAACACAATACGGCTCGCATGTCGTTGATATTGCTAGCGTTGGTGTGTATTCCGGCACGGGCTCAGGTGATCAGCCTGGCCGATGAGCGGGGCAATCCGGTATACATTTACGAAGGCCCATCGGCCTCCTCGATTAGCATGCCGGCGAAGGCCGGTGCTGCTGTAACCGGCCCGGCGGCGACTGCCGCAGCATCCCCTTCTGCGAGCACGGCCAAGCCGACAACGCCAGAGGAACTGGACCGGCTGGTGCAAAAGACCGCCGAGAAGCATCGGGTGGACCCGCGGCTGGTTCGCGCAGTGATCGCGACCGAATCGAATTGGAATGCCGCAGCCCTGTCCCGCAAGGGCGCACAAGGATTGATGCAGCTAATTCCCACGACCGCGCAACAGCTTGGCGTGGCCGATGCTTTTGACCCGGCGCAAAATGTGGATGGCGGGGTGCGCTACTTATCCATGATGCTGGACCGTTATGACGGCGACGTACACAAAGCGCTGGCGGCCTATAACGCGGGGCCCGGAGCTGTGGACCGCTCCGGCGGCGTGCCTCGAATCCGGGAGACACGGGATTACGTTCAGAAGGTTACGTCCGCGTACTTGGGGGGAACCGGCCTGCAACCGCGAGCGATGACCGCAGCGCCTGCAATACGGATCTATCGCGCGGTCGAAGCCGACGGCCGGGTGGTATTCAGAAACGAATGATACGTATAGTTCGCCATCGGGATTTGCAGACCCGGTGCCTTGTTCGCCGCTACGCGAGGGCCGGAGTGTTCCTGGGATTGCTCCTGGGGATGATGCTGGCGGGGAGCATGGCGATTCGCGCCGACGAGGCATCCGAGCGCCGCGCAGCAGCGAAGGCGCAGTTTGCCCGCGCCGAGGGGCTGCGAGCCGTGCTGGAAGGCAAGCCGGAGCGCAAGCGGTCGCTTCAGGAATACACCCAGGTGACTGCGGCCTATCGCCGCGTCTATTTGATCACGCCGCATGCCGCCGAGGTACCGGCGGCAATTAAGCAAGTCGCCGAACTATATTCCCAGATGGGCCGGCAGTTTGAGCCGCAGTACTTCCGCTCGGCGCTCACCGCGTATGAGTTTCTGGTACGCGATTATCCGGCGTCGCGGTACCGGCAGGAAGCGCAACTGGCTATTGCCGCTCTGCAGCGCGAACCACTTCGCCAGCCGGAGCTGGCCAAGAAAGCGTACGAGGAGTTTCTGAAGCAGCACCCGCGCTCTCCTCGCGCCGACCAAGCACGGGCCGCGCTGGCGGAGATGGCGGCGGAAAAACAGCGCTTGGCGGCAACGGCCGCGGCCGCAGCGGTGGCAGCGCCTTCGGGACGCGGCGCAACGGACCGACGCTCGGAGATCGGCGCGGTGCGGGTGTGGAACGCCGAAAACTACACCAGGGTAATTATTGATCTGGGTGCTCAAGCGAAATATCAGGCCGCGCGCATTTCCGGTCCCGACCGCATCTATTTCGATATCGAGAACGCGCAACTCAACGCCACGCTGGCTGCTCAGCCGATCGAGATTCCCAGCAACGGCTATCTGAAGAGCGTGCGCATCGCTCAGAACCGCACCAACATCGTGCGCGTGGTGCTCGAAGTGAACCAGGTGAAAGACTACTCGATTTTCGAGCTGGCCAATCCGGACCGGCTAGTGGTGGACGTCTATGGCAGCGGCACCGATGGCATCGCGGCCAGCAGCGCAGCCGCTGCGGCCGTCAGCCCGGCGGCCCCGGCAGCACCCGATAGCTCCGTATTCAAGGCGGAGCTTGCGGGGAGTGCTGCGAGTAATCCGTCCGCCTCTGTGGCTGCCGGAAAGAATACTAAGGCGCCGCTTGAGAACAGCGCGTCAGGGGAAAAGCCGGAGACCGAACGTAGTTCGG
>Ga0214473_10007408_pt1 | contig 13025 bp, 13 predicted proteins | sample RVTome_7_FD_203509 | JGI IMG/M metagenome (GOLD analysis project Ga0214473, IMG submission 203509) | Soil microbial communities from uranium-contaminated site in the Upper Colorado River Basin, Wyoming, United States - RVT98D197 | ecosystem: Environmental > Terrestrial > Soil > Contaminated >...
CCCCGAGACGGTACGGCCCGTGCTCCTCGGCCAAGGCGAGGTATTCCTGGACGATGGCTATGGCGGTAGTCGGAGTGATCTGCGAATAGACCTTGTCGTTCACGAGCATCGCCGGGCCCTGGTCGCACATGCCCATGCAGTTGGCCCACTTGAGGCTGAAGGTACCATCAGCCGACGTCTCTCCGAAGGCGACGCCGAGATCCTCCTCCAGTTGTTTGGCCACCTGTTGTTTGCCCGCGAACTCACACGAGAGAGTGCGACATAGCCGGAACACGTAACGCCCCTCCAATTCCGGGCTGAGAAAGGCGAAGAAGGTGGAGACCGCATAGACCTCCACCGGATGGATGTCCAAGACGTCGGCGATCAACTGCATCGCGTAGCTGTCGATGCAACGGTACTTGTGCTTGACATCTTGCAGGATGGGGATCAGGGAGCTGCGATTGAACCCCGTGAGTTCCGCGATAGCGGTCACGTCCTCCCGCATCCTGTCACGCTCGGTCACCAGCATCTATGCCCCCTTCCGACTCTCGAGCAGCTGCTTGACCTTCTCCACCAGGATGCTCGGATCTGCCGGCTTCTCCAGGAACTCGTCGACCGGGACGATCTCCTCGTCCTTGTCGATGCGCAGGCCCATCGCCTGGTTCACGCTCGTCAGCATGAGGATGGGAAGAGAGTGGCCCTTGCGGCGCAATTCCCGCGCGAGCCGCAGACCGTCGTCCGATTCTTCCATCATGACGTCCAGAATCAGAAGGTCCGGCTTGAGCTCCTCTACGGCGCGGAGGCCGTCGCCGCTGTTGGCGGCACTGCTGACGGCGTAGCCTTCCTTCTCCAGGACCAGCTGGGCCGCGATGACCACGTCCGGGTCGTCGTCCACGATGAGTATCTTGGTCACCACACCCTCCTTACTGGAATCCACCCCGCCCAGACAGACGCGCGGTATCTCGCCCGCCCGACTGTCAAGGGCCTTTTGTGAGTCATGGCGCATACTGCCTGGGCGCGACAGAGCCGTCGCGATTCGGGAGATCCTCCCCCCATGACATGTACATCAATACACAAGCAAGATGAGTATATCAACATCAACCGACAATCAATATGGAGATTGGCCTACATCTGTGTAGGTCTTATCCTACCACGTAGGTTCTCGCCCCGAGCGTAAGACTGAACAGCAGAGCCGTCGCGATTCAGCAGATCCTTGGAAGATCCTCCCCCGTGGGCATATCCACTATCCGCTCGCCCCCGATGCTGCTCACCAGGAGGACCATCCCCCCGGGCTCTTCGCTTACCTCGCCGACGATCTCGGCCGACCGGCCCAAGGGATGGTGCCGCATCGCGCTCAGAACATCCGAGGCCTCGGCCCCCGGACAGAAGACGACCATTGTGCCCTCGTTCGCGATGGCGAGGGGGTCGAAGCCGAGCAGGCCGCAGGCTCCCCTGACCGCGCCGCGAACCGGCAGCTTCTCCTCCCAGATGCGCATGCCCAGTCCCGAGCTCTCGGCCAGGTCGCACACAGCCCCGGCCAGGCCGCCTCTGGTGAGATCGCGCATCGCGTGCACGGCGCAGGCGGTCGCAAGGATCGCACTCACAAGACCCCACAGCGGCGCGCAGTCGCTGGAGATCTCCGGGGAGAAGGAGATCCCGGAACGCCGGCCCATAACCGCCATCCCGTGGTCGCCCAGATATCCGCTGACTATCACGGAGTCGCCGGGCCTGATGCTCGCGGGTCCCAGCGGCAGGGGCGTGACGACCTTCCCGATCCCGGCAGTGTTGAGATAGAGCCCGTCGCAGCGCCCCCTCTCCACGACTTTGGTGTCGCCGGTGACCACGGCCACGCCCACCGACTGCGCCCAGGTTCCTATGGACTCCGCCACGCGCCGCAGGTCGGTCAAAGGCAGACCCTCCTCCAGCACCAGCCCGAGACTCATCCAGAGGGGACGGGCGCCCTTGACCGCGAGATCGTTGACCGTCCCACAAACGGCGAGCTTGCCGATGTCGCCGCCCGGGAAGAACAGCGGCGAGACCACGTAACTATCGGTGGTAAAAGCCCAGCCACCCGCTTCCAGGTCGAGAACGGCGGCGTCGTCGAGAGGATCGAGAGCGGGGTTGCCGAGGCAAGGCAGAAGAACCTGCGCGATCAGCTCTTTCGTCAGCCGGCCGCCGCCGCCATGGGCCAGTAGTACGCGCTCGATGGTCATGACCGGCTCCTTCTCCAGTAACGCGCATAAGCGGCGCACGCGCCCTCGCTGGAGACCATGCAAGGACCGAGCGGCCGGGAGAGCGTGCACCCCCGGTCAAAGAGTCCACAATCCGGGGGCGCTATCGACCCGCGCAGCACATCACCGCACCGGCACCCGGGCGAGGGCCGGCCGGGCAACACGGTCACCCGCAGGGCCCCCGACGCATCGTGGTCCGAATAGGGGGCGCGTATCGCCAGACCACTCCCCGGAATGACCCCCAGCCCTCGCCATTCCGCGTCGCACTCCTCGAAGACCTCACTCATAATGTCCTGCGCGGCTTTGTTGCCGCGACTGCTCACCGCTCGATCGTATTCGATCTCGACTTCGCTCCGCCCATCGGCCAATTGAGAGAGCAGCATCACGACGCCCCGCAGGATGTCCAGTTCGTCGAAACCGGCCACGACGCAGGGGATGCCGTGCTTTTCCGCCAGGAACGAGAAGGCCGAAGCCCCGGTCACCACGCTGACATGGCCGGGACAGATGAAGCCGTCGATCTGCACGTCGTGGTCTGCGACCAGGGCCTCCATGGCCCTGGGCATGGTCCTGTGCGCGCACAGGACCAGATAGTTGGACACACGCTCCTCCTTGGCTGCTTTCAAGGTCAGGGCGACGCCGGGCGCTGTCGTCTCAAAACCAACCGCGAGAAAGACAACGGTTCGTGACGCATCCGAACGGGCGTAGGCAAGGGCGTCCGCCGGGGCATACACCACCTTGACCTGAGCCCCAGCGGCACGCTCTTGCTCCAGGGACGACTCGCTGCCCGGCACGCGCACCAGATCCCCGAAGGTGGCAATGACAACACGCGGGCGCCGGCTCATCTCGATCGCTGCATCGACGAAGCCCGCGGGCGTGACGCACACGGGGCAGCCGGGCCCGGCCACCAACGAGACTCCCGCGGGCAGAAGGTCGCGAATGCCGCTTCGAAAAGCGACCGTCGTGTGGGTTCCGCAGACTTCCATCAGTCTGACCGGCCGGCCGATGCGGCGGGCACGGTCCTCCATGGCCACGACAAGAGCCCCGACAGTAGTGAGGAGGGACGCGCTCAGCGCGGCTCTTCTCCTGCCATCATCTCCTCCTGGATCGCTCTCCACTCGAGGACCTCGGCGTAGCCCCAGCGATGCAGGGCGAACCCTGCATGCACCAGCACGTAGTCCCCAACCGCGACTTCTTCGACCAAAGAGACATCCACCTCTCGCAGGGCACCCTCCACTGAGACGGTGGCTTTGGCCCCGGCAAGGGTGGTCACTTCGGCAGGTACGGCTAGACACATGATCCCGCTCCTCTGGCGACGGCGACCGCAGCCTGCCCGAGCGAGATACCCCCATCATTCGGCGGCACGATTGAGTTGACATGCACGGTCAGACCAACAGCCCGCAACGCCTGTCGGGCGCGATGTACCAGCAGCGCGTTCTGGAAGACGCCTCCAGAGAGCACCACGTCCGTCACGTTCCGGTCGCCACACAACTCCCGCGCCACCGCCCCGGTCGCGGCGGCCACGGTTTCGTGGAATCTGGCCGCCATCAGGCCCGCCCCCACGCCGCGCGCCTGGTCGTGCAGCAGAGCGTGCAGGGCGGGTCCGAAATCGACGATCCAGGGGACCCGATCCCTCTGCACCGCGAAGGGGTAGCGACCCCGCTCCGCCGGATCGGCGGCCGCTTCGAGCCGGATGGCCCCTTGGGCTTCGTAGCCGGCCACATCGCAGAGATCGAGCAACGACGCCACCGCGTCGAAAAGCCGGCCCGCGCTGGAGGTGAGAGGGCAGTTGATGCCCGAGGAGATGAGTTGTTTCACGGCCTCAACCACGGCTTCGCCGCCCTCGTCCTTCCGCTCACCCCGCGACCACGGGATCCCCTCGGCCCAGCACATGCTAAGAGCCATGCGCCACGGTTCCTCAATGGCCTTGTCGCCCCCGGGGAGAGCGTAGGCCTTGAAATGCGCGAGACGATCGAAGTCGAGCCGGTCCGCCAAGAGGAACTCGCCTCCCCACACCGTCCCATCGGAGCCGTAGCCGGTCCCATCGAAGGCGATTCCGAGGACGGGGCCGTTGAGACCCTTCTCGGCCATGACGCTGGCCACGTGAGCATGGTGATGTTGGACTCCTATCAGACTGACGTTCCCGAGACTCCGGGCATAGGTCGAGGAAAGGTAGGCCGGATGTAGATCGTGCGCCACTATTCGAGGCGCGATCCTCAGCAACTCCTGCCACCGGATCATCTCCTCCTGGTAGAAGACGTAGGTAGGATAGTCTCGAAGCTCACCTATATGCTGGGACACGAACGCCTCCCCCCCGGCCACCAGGCAGAAGGTGTTCTTCAGTTCGCCTCCGGTAGCGAGTACCGGGGGCGAACTGGGGGCGATCCGCACCGGGGTGGGCACGAAGCCCCGGGCGCGCCGCAAAAACTGACGGCCGCCCTCGATCACCCGGACGACCGAGTCGTCGCAGCGGCGGGCGACGGGACGATCATGAGCAAGGGCGGCGTCGGCCACTGGGCCCAGAAGGCGCCGCACTTCCGATTCATCCCGGGCGATAGGTTCGTCCCTGAGGTTTCCACTGGTAAGGACCAGCGCCTCGAACGACTCCAGGAGCAAGTGGTGGAGGGGAGTGTAGGGCAGGAAGACCCCCGTGCTATCGGTGTCCGGGGAGACCGCCCGGCTGAATCGTCCCCCAACCACCACGATGGGCCGGGACGGCGACTCTAGTTCCGCGATCTCGGCCGGGGTGACCGATAGGTGCTTCCGAAGCGCCGCCGAGTCTCTGAACATGACGGCCAAGGCCTTGTGCGGGCGGTCCTTACACCGGCGCAGGCGGGCGATCGCTCCTTCGGTGAAGGCGTCGCAGGCTAGGTGGTAGCCGCCCAAACCTTTGACCGCCAGTATCTCCCCAGCGGCAAGGAGCGCCTGCGCCCGCCGTAATGCGGCGTCGCCGACGGCCGTCTCGACATCGCGCGGTCGAAGCAAGAAAAGGTGCGGCCCACAAACAGGACAGGCGTTCGGCTGCGCGTGGAACCGCCGGTCCGCCGGGTCGTGGTACTCCTCCGCGCAGTCTCCGCACAGCGTGAAGCTTTCCATCGACGTTGTGGCTCGGTCGTAGGGCAGGCCGTTGACGATGGTGAACCGGGGTCCACAGTCCACGCAATTGATGAACGGGTACCGGTAGCGGCGATCGAAGGGGTCTCGTAGCTCTTGCAGGCATGCCGGGCACGTAGCCAGGTCTGGGGGAAGATGGACTTTGGCCCTCCCCCCCGCCTCCGACGGCATCACCTCGAAGCTTTCGTACCCTCGGGGCACGAGCCTGCGCGTGGTCACACGCTGGATATCGGCCTGTCGCGGAGCCTGCTCGGCCAGTCCGTCGAAAAAGGCGGTCACCATCTTTTCGTCCCCTTCGACATCGAGAGTCACACCTTGCGGATCGTTGCGCACGAAGCCCGTCAGGCCGCAGGCCACGGCGTGTCTAAACACGGCGGGCCTGAAGCCCACCCCCTGCACCCTTCCCTCGACTCGGGCTCTGACGCGCGCTACCATCGGCCCACCACCAGTCCCGGCCCGCCCACGGTCTTCGCGGCGTCACCCACTCTTGCCTCCAGCCAGCGAGCGAAGTGGGCGATCCCCTCCCCTGTCCGGCAGGACACGGGAAAGACAGGAGCCTGTGAGTTGAGGGCTCGGAAATCGCGGTCGAAGAGATCGAGATCGAAGTCCGTGTAGGGCAACAGATCGACCTTGTTCAGGATAAGCGCGGCCACCTCGTGAAAGAGCAGCGGATACTTCGCAGGCTTGTCGGACCCTTCGGTGACACTCAGAATCCCGATCTTCGCCGCTTCGCCCAGGTCGAACTCCGCGGGACAGGCGATGTTGCCTACATTCTCGATGAACACGAGATCCAGTTTCTCGAGAGGTAGCTCGGCCAGTCCCTTGCCGACCAGCGCCGCCTCCAAATGGCAGCCCCCGCCGGTAAGTAGCTGGACCACCGGGACGCCCAGCCTATCGATGCGCTCGGCGTCGCGGGTGGTGGCGATGTCGCCCTCGAGGACCGCCACCCGCAGACAAGCTCCCAGGCAGGGGATCACCCGTTCGAGTAAGGAGGTCTTTCCCGCTCCGGGAGCACTGATGAGATTCACGGCGGTCACGCTTTCGGCCGCCAGTCTTCCCCGGATCTCGGCCGCCGCCTGGTCGTTGGCCTCGAGTATGTTCTGTAGGACCTTAATCTCCAAAGCGGCTCAGTCCTCCAATTCGACTCCGACGAGATCTAGTTCTTGGCCGCTGAGGAGAGCGGCTCCCAGCGACGCACAATCCGGGCAGACGATCCAAGCCTCTTCTACCGGAAAGACCCTGGTGCAGGTGCGGCAGCGAGCGCTCGCAGCCACGCTTTCGATCGCCACATGCGAGCCTTCGAGAGGCGTCCCGCTCACGAGCGATTCGTAGTAACCGGCAAGGACCTCCGGCACTACAAGACGCCAGGTCCCGATCCGGACCTCGACGGCGAGGACGCGGCCGCCCCCGTTGGACACCCGTACGTGCTCCACTTGGTCTACAAGGGCCTGGGCGATGCTCAATTCGTGCACGATACTTGCCCGCGGCCGCGCGATGTGCGATACAGGCAGAGATGACCAAGCGCACAATAATCCTCGGCATGGGTAACCCCATCCTCTGCGACGACGCCGTGGGCATACGGCTGGCCCGCGACCTCAGCACGCAGCTGCAGGACCGGACCGGCGTCGAGATCGTCGACGAGTGCTCCGTAGGCGGCCTTAATCTCCTGGACCTGGTGAGCGGCTACGACCGCCTCATCGTCTTTGACTCCATAAAGACCACGGGCGGCAAGCCGGGCGCCTGGTACAGAATGACCGGGGAATCCTTCAAGGAAACTATGAACCTTACCAACGTGCATGACGCCAACTTCACAACGGCGCTGGAGCTCGGCCGGCGAATGGGAGCTCACATACCGCCTCCGGGAGACGTCCACATCTTCGCCGTGGAGATCATCGACAACACGACGTTTTCGGAGAGCATGACTGCCGAGCTGGAGTCCGCGTACACGCATTATTCGCGCGAAATCATACACCTGGCTCTCCGACTGCTCGTGGATTAGCCGGGGGCCGGCTCCTGGTCGCGGAGAGGGGACGCGACTCGGCCGCTGTTCCCTTTATCAGGCTACGCTTCCTCAGTCTCACAGCACGCCGGGGAGTAGAACACCATCCCGCAGCTGCGGCACCGATACTGTACGGTTTCATTCACAACGCCGAGGGGACCATTGACAGCGGAGCACGCGGGGCAGGCCATGGTCGGCATCTTGCTCATCGGGCTCACGCACGGTGCGCCGAGGGGCCCGGCATGAGCCGGTGAGGTGAGCCATTCAGGGGCGAAAGGCTCGTCCACCAGCCTGGAGCGTAGATGGCCGAGACGGCTGGAAACCAACATCACTATGTTGCTGATCACCCGGTTCCCGACAGCCTGATGCTCCTGGCCGTGAACGTCTGGTCGCTCAATATCGCCGACCACCCCATCAGCTCCCCGGGGCCAAGCTCATCTATGATCACTTCCTGGCCCGCTCGGCTCCTCATCTTTACCACGACCTTGCCCTCGGAGACCAAGTACAGGGTCGAAGCGACTTCGCTCTCCTCGAACACTTGAGCGCCCCTGTCGTATTTCTCCAGCACTGCGGTCCTGGCCACCAGTTCCAGCTCCTGTTTGGTCAGGCCCGCGAAGATCTTGGAGTCGCTAAGAATGGCAACGTCAACCATCTGAATCCGCCTTCCCTCAGCAGTTCCGCTTGATGACCTTGCGCAGCTCGCCACCCTTGTAGATTACCGCCTCGAGCGGCATCTGACCGAGACTATGGGTCGCGCAGCTGTAGCAGGGGTCAAAGGCCCGGAAACCCATCTCCACCATGTTGAGGATGCCCTGATCCGGCTCGACTCCCGGCTTGATCAGAGCCTGCGCCACCTTCTTGGTGACCATCTGGATGGGGGCATTGTTGTTGGTGGTCCCGACAATGAGGTTCGCGCTGGTGCAGATGCCGTGCTCGTCGCAGGTGTAGTGATGAGTAAGGGTACCCCGCATCGCCTCTACAACACCGAAGCCCTCGCCCGTGATCTTCCGTGGGATGACTCGGACCTGCTCTCCCGTTATCTCCGAATCGTCGCAGTAGCGCTGGAGCGTCTCAGCGTTCTGGACCATCTCGACGAGCCGGGCCCAATGCTGCGCGAGCAGCGCCCGGCACGGATGGGCGCCGAGAGTCCCATACATCGCCTCGAACGCCTCCTGGGCCTTCGGGGTCGCCATCCGATCGGCCACGTTGAGTCGGGCAAGAGGCGTCGCGCAGTAGACGCTTGAGTCGATGCCCTCGGCAAAGCCTTTCCAGCCGCGCTTCTTCAGATAAGGGAACTTGAGATACGACCAGGGCTCCACGTGCTCTGCCACGTATTCGGCGTAGTCCTTGGCCTCATACTTGTGGATCTCCTTGCCCTCGAAATCGACCACCCGGATCTTGCCGTCGTAGAAATTAGGCGCGTTGTTCTGGTCGACGAGGCCCATGTTCTGCACGTCCAGCGTATACGGCCCGTTGAGGATGAGATCCACGTACGTCGGGTTGGCGAGAACGACGTCACGGAACAGCTGAAGGCTAAACTGGGTGAAGTCGTAGAGTTCACCCACCCAGGGCTTGATCTGCTCGAGCTCCTCCTCCTTCAACCGTTTGGCCACACCCCCGGGCATGCACCAGATGTCTTGGGTGTTACGGCCACCAATGATGCGCTGGATCTCCTGGGCCAGCCCGCGGACGCGGATCACCTGACCGCCGATCTCGAGACCGACCTTGGCAACGACCCCCAGGATGTTGCGGACGGCCGGGTCGGCATCGGGACCGAGCACGAAGTCTGGGGCCGCGAGCGCATAGAAGTGGGCCGTATGGCTGTGGATGTAGTGGGCGTTGTAGTACATGTCGCGCAGCTTGTGGGCGAGCGGGGCCACCTCGTTGTTGAAACAGCCGTCCACGGCCTTGGCGCTCGCCAGATGATGGCTCGCCGGGCAGACGCCGCAGATTCGGGTGACGATGCGCGGCAACTCCTCTATGGGGCGGCCGACAACGAACTGCTCGAAGCCGCGGAGCTCGGGGATTTGGAAGTAGCAGTCCTCCACAGCTCCGCCGTCGTCGAGGAAGATGGAGATCTTCCCGTGGCCTTCCAGCCGGGTGATGGGATCGATTGTGATCTTTCTCGTCATTGCCGATAGCTCCTTTGCAGCAGCGAGGAGGCCACACCGTAGCGGTACGCGAAGCCGGTGAAGTCGGGCAGTCCCTCAAGGATCGTCTCGATCTCCGCCGGGTCCTTGCTGTCGATTATCGAGGCGACCGCGCTCGCCAACTTGGCCCCCTGGTCGATCACCCCCGGCAGCGGGCCGTAGCAGCCGCGACAAGGTATCCCGCTATTGGGGCAGCGCACGCCACATCCCGAACGAGTAGCCACGCCGCAGCACAGGATGCCTTGCTCCAGCAGACACGTCTCGGGGTCGGCCATGATCTCCCAAGGCCGGTAGAAGCGTTTGATCTTCTTCTCGCCCTTGGTGCGGGGGCAGTCTTCACACAGGGCCACCTCGGACGCCCCGACGACTGACCCCTTGGCGGGCAGCTCGCCCTTCACGATAGCGAGGATGACTGCTTTGACCTGGCCGGGCTGAGGAGGGCAGCCCGGGAGATAGTAGTCGACGTCCACCACGTGATCCAAGCGGTACACCCTCCGATAGAACCGCGGGAGGTCGAGCACCTTGCCGTCCAGCCGGCTTTGGGGCTGCGGCACTATGTGGCCACCGTTTTCGATGGAGGGGTTGTGGACATATACCGTATCGAGGATCTTGTCTCGGGAGGTGAGATTGGCCAGGCCGGGGATCCCGCCCATATAGGCGCAGGCCCCGAACGCGACCAACATCTTGCTCTTCTTGCGCAGTAATCGGGCGATCTGCTCGTTTTCGGAGTTGCGCACCCCACCGTTGAAAATGGTCAGGTCGAGCTCACCGTCTTCCATCGCTTCGACGTCGCTGTACTTGCCGTCGGTGGCAATGGGCCACATGCGAATGTCGGCGACCGCGGCAATATCGAGAATGAACTCGTTGGTGTCGAGGACGGCGACATCGCATCCGCCGCAGGCAGCTCCCCAATACAACGCTATCTGTAGTTTGTTCTCAGCCACCGCTCACCTCTCCGCCATGTCGGTCGCCTGGGCCATCCGCACCGGACTCGGTCCGAGTTCGCGCACCCTCTGCGTCATGTCGTTGACCAGATCGGCGAATCTCTGCCCTTCGCTCGCGCTCACCCATTCGAGCCGGACCCTAGCCTCTTGGATCCCAAAGTCGGCCAGCAGCTTCTTGAGAAGCGGATAGCGCCGCATCATTTTATAGTTGCCCTCCGAGTAGTGACAGTCTCCCGGGTGGCAGCCACAGATCAGCACGCCGTCGGCCCCGTCGCGCAGGGCCTTCAGGACGAAGGTCGGATCGATGCGGGCACAGCACATCACCCGGATTATGCGCACGTTCGGTGCGTAATCGATCCGGCTGGTACCGGCCAGGTCGGCTCCCGTGTACGAGCACCAGTTACACAGGAAGCCGACGATCTTGGGCTCGAAGCTCATGCCAGCACCCCCTCGATCTGCGCAAAGATCTGTTCGTCGGTGAAGTGTCGGGCCGTTATCGCGCCGGACGGACACGCGGCCACACACGCGCCGCACGCCTTGCAGAGCGCGCTGATGACGTTGCTCCGCTTCTTGTCGACGTTGAAATCAATGGCCGAATAGGGGCAGAGCTCGTTGCACACCCGGCAACCGGAGCACTTATCCTCATCGATCTCGGCGAAGACGGCGTCGATGTCTATCGTTCCGCGGATGGTGCGCGCCAGGATGCGCCCGGCAGCGGCCCGGGCCTGGGCCACCGAGTCCGGGATATCCTTCGGTGCCGCGCACGCCCCCGCGATGTAGATCCCGTCCGTCGTCGTGGCCACTGGATCGAGTTTTGGGTGGCTCTCGATGAACCACCCGTCTTTGTCCCGGCTGATGTTCACCAGCCGTGCCACTGCTTCCGAATCCTTGCGAGACTCCATCCCCACCATGAGGATCACGAGGTCGGCCGGGATCTCGATGACCTCCCGCGAAAGCTTCTCGTTCACCTCGATGAGCATCTCGCAGTCGTCTTTGGGTCCGGCCTTGCGGATGACGGGGTGGTCGTTCTTGGCATACATCAGGAAGAGGGTCTTCGCCTCGGAGCCGCGCCTGTAGAAGTCCTCGTGACCCTTGCCAAAGGCGTGCATGTCGACGTAGATGTCGCTCACATAGCAGTCCGGCACGGCCGACTTCACTTCGCGCGCGTATTTAAGCGCGGTCATGCAACATACTCGCGAGCAGTAGGTGTGGAACTCTTTGCTCCGACTCCCCACGCAGTGGATGATCGCCACGTACTGGGGCGATTTCCCCTCCTTGGTCTCCACCCGCCCAGCCCGCAGCATTGTCTCGAACTCGAAAGACGTGAGGACGTTCGGGAGCTTTCCGTAGCCGTAGTGGGTAACGCGGGAGGCGTCGAACTCCTGGTAGCCGGTCGCGACCACCACGTTGCCGACTTCGTACTGATTCGTCGCCGCCTGGTCGCCCCAGATGGTCTCGACCACCGTCTTGAAATTGCCGACGAAACCCTCGAGCGAATTGACTTCGGAGTTCAAGAGCACCTCGATGAGAGGGTGTTCCTTGGTCCGAGTGATAAGAGCGGTGATCATGTCTCGAGCCGAGTCAAGATACGGCGCGGTGAGGTCAACGCGGGCCACGTTGCCGCCCAGACAGTTCTGCCGCTCCACCAAGTACACACGGCTGCCGCCGTCGGCAAGTTCGAGAGCGGCGGTCATGCCGACCATGCCGCCGCCGATCACCAGGACGTTCGGGCACATGTCCACCGAACGCCGCTCGAGCGGCTGGTGGTAAGTCACCCGCCGGATCGCCCCCAGGGTGAGCGCGCGGGCCTTCTCGGTCGCTGCGTTTCGTTCGTCGTGCACCCAGCTACACTGCTCGCGGATGTTGGCCATCTCCAGGAAGTAGGGGTTGAGCCCCGCCGTCTGAAGAGCCTTGCGAAAGGTGGGCTCGTGCATCCGCGGGCTGCAGGCCGCCACCACGACCCGATCCAGGCCATCTGCCTTGATGTCGGCGATGATCATCTCCTGCCCGGGGTTCGAGCACATGTATTTGTAGGACTTGACTGTGGTCACGCCCGGCTGCTGTGCCGCGTACGCGCACACTTCGTCGCAATCGACCATCTTGGCGATGTTGCTGCCGCAGTTACAAACGTAGACCCCGATCTTGCGCTCTTCCATCACATCACCCCGGTCACGCCTTGGGTTATAGCGACCCGCTCTCCCAGGTCTTCGGGAACCTGTGCGGCCTCAGCCCGCACTTGGGCGAAGAACATCGCCAGCGGGCGATACGCCAGGTGCGACCATTTGCTGAAGGGCACTTCGAGCCCCAGCATCGGGACCACGCCCATCAGGTGGATCACATAGGTGACGTTGGCCGCGGCGTCAAAACCGACCCGGTGCAGGATGTGCTGAAGGATGCCGGTGAAAGCCACGTACACCAGTAGGACCAAGAAGATCCAGTCGGTCTCGTGGGAATGCTTGTACTGAGCCTCGGTCTTCTTGAGACGCCCGCGTAGCGCATATATGGTAGCGCCGAGCAGACCGACGGTGGCGATATAGCCGAACACGTGCACCCGCCAGTCTATGGCCGGTCCTCCCTGCACCACGCCCAGGAAGAACATAATCAACACCAG
>Ga0214473_10007409_pt1 | contig 13025 bp, 12 predicted proteins | sample RVTome_7_FD_203509 | JGI IMG/M metagenome (GOLD analysis project Ga0214473, IMG submission 203509) | Soil microbial communities from uranium-contaminated site in the Upper Colorado River Basin, Wyoming, United States - RVT98D197 | ecosystem: Environmental > Terrestrial > Soil > Contaminated >...
TTTGAATTACACTTCAGACAGGAAACCTCGGTATTCTGACCGTAAACGAGTTTTTCGAATTCTTCTCCACAGTCCTGGCATTTATATTCAAATATTGGCATTGCTACCTCCGTAAAAATTAAAAATTAAAAATCAAAATTATGGAAGAAATTTTTAATAATAAAATATTCCTTAATTTTACATTTTACATTTTGATTTTTGAATTTATTTTGGCACCTTTTCCCAGTCTTTCAAGAATCTCTCAATCCCGATATCTGTAAGTGGATGTTTCAAAAGTTGTTCAATAACTGAAAATGGTATTGTGGCAATATGAGCACCCATTCTTGCTGCGTCTACTACGTGTAGGGGATTGCGTATGCTCGCAACAATAACCTTGGTGTTGAAGCCATAGTTATTATAAATTTCAAGGATTTGATCTACCAGATCCATACCATAGTGACTTACATCATCAAGCCTTCCTACAAAAGGACTTACATAAGTTGCCCCTGCTTTAGCTGCCAGTAGTGCCTGACTTGGGGAAAATATAAGCGTTACATTGGTTTTTATGTTAAGCCTGGATAACTCTTTTACAGCCTTCAATCCATCCTTTGTCATTGGTATTTTTACTACAATGTTTTTATGAATCCCGGATAATTTTTTGGCTTCTTCTATCATCTTTCCGGCATCGAGGCTAACTGCTTCGGCACTTACAGGTCCATCAACTATTTCACAGATTTCTTTGAGTAAATCTACTGGTTTTCTGTTTTCCTTTGATATAAGGGAAGGATTGGTTGTAACACCGTCAATAACTCCAATGTCCCATGCTTCTTTAATCTCCTTAATATTTGCAGTATCAATAAAGAATTTCATAAAAATCCCTCCTGAAAGGATATTGACTTTATATTATACGCTCACCAGCAACGGGTTTGAAATAACACCCGGACAGAAAAACTTCTGTGTTATTATAACAAGAACCGATAATTATTGGAATTGGATAGCACTTATAAAAATATCATTGTTTTTCAAAGTTGAGTGTCCATGTGATATAATTTGCCTGATGTCAGACATCAATTTATTTAGAGAGAAACTCAGTACTGGCTTACTGGGGTCTGGTCTTTAATTTTGCTTTTTTAAAATCGTGCTGAGGAATTCTTGATAGGGGTAAAAGGAAGATAATTGTCTATGACTCGTAGAGAAGGGAATGATTTTGTGAACGAATTCAGGTAAAATAAGGACATAAAGGAGGTTTTATTATGCCGAGAGTTACAATTGACGTAACAGTTGATGAAATAAAAAAGCTTCTTTCGCATCTGTCCCCCGAGCAGATTCTAAAATTAGACCATGAAATCCATGAGTATCTCGAAACTCACATGATGATGAGCGTTGCCCAGAGTTCATTTGCAGAATGGGAAGATAAGGAAGAAGATATTTACAATGACATATAAGCCAGGCGATGTTGTACTCGTAAATTTTCCATTCACAGACCTTTTATCTTCTAAAGTAAGACCCGCCGTTGTAATTACCATAAAAGGAGCAGATGTAATAATCCTTGGAATATTTTCGAAAATACCTGAGAATATTCAGGAATCACATTTTCTTATCAAGGAAAATGCTGAGTATTTTACAAAGGCAGGCCTTAAAAAGAAATCCATTATAAAGACAGAAAAAATAGCGGTGATCCATAGTTCTAATATTAGAAAGGTATTAGGTTCTTTACCAGAGGATATATTTAAAATAGTAAAAATAAAACTCAGAAAGACTCTTGAGTTAGAATAAAAATTCTCTGCTCCTCCAGAGAGCTTGGATATTCTGGCAAACCTATACTTTTCATATTGAGTTTTTATGATTTAAATTTTTGGGATTTTCTTCATCCATGCATTGCTTCATCAAGTATCTCAACTATATGCATTATATTTACCCCGTTAGTAATATCTCTCCTAATCAAATCCTCTAATTGCATCATGCATCCTGGGCAGGAGGTGGCGATAGTATCTACCTGTGTGCTGGAAATGCTATTAATCTTTCTTCTCCCTATGGTTCTGGAAAGTTCCTTAAAATTCAGGCTGAAAAAGCCACCAAAACCACAGCATTCCTCAGCATTCTGCATTTCAATAAATTCAATTCCCTGAATGCCTTTAAGTATTTGCCGTGGCTCTTCCTTTATTCCAAGCCCATAATGAAGGTGACATGGGTCATGATATGTGACGACCTGTCTGACGGTTCTAAGTCCATTGATAAAGTCTTTTTTGACAAAAAATTCATTAACGTCCATTATTTTTTCAATACTGTCTCCTGCAATGAGCGGATATTGTTTTTTAATAGTCAGCGTACATGTAGGGCACATGCATAAGATTGCCTCAGTTCTCATTTTATTAAAAAGCCCAATATTGACTTTCGCAAGTTTCGCTGCCTCTTCCTCAAGCCCCAGTGTTCTCATAGGTGCACCACAGCAAACTTCTCCCTTAAGTACAACAACTTCATAACCTTTTGTAAGAAGGATGTTTAACAGGGCTTCCCCAAGGTGTGGATAAAAATAGTTAACGCTACAACCTGCAAAAATAGCTACCCTGCCGATTTTTTTTATGCCTTTATGGACCCGGGCAGTATTTTTGAAAGGGGTTGATGCTATGTAAGGCATATATCGGATGCTGCCTGTCTTATAAAGTAGGGGATAAGAAAATCTCTGTAGTCCTCTCAAAATAGAGAAGGCTGTGTCCATTTTCGAGTAGGAAAGTTTTATAGCTGTTCTGAGCAGACGCCCTCTACTGTAAAAATCTCTTAAATTGACCCGACCATGATAAATAGCTTCAGGGATATTTATGCCTGTGGGGCAGAGGTCTCTGCAGGCTTCGCAGAGTATGCAGCTAAAGATTCTGTCAGAGAGCACTTTTGTGGGAACGAGTCGGTTTTCTGTGAGGGCGCCAAGCATTGCAATTCTTCCCCGTGCGCCCATTGTTTCATCAAGGGCTGATAAATATGTAGGGCACTGCGCTTTACATGCACCACATTTCACACATTTTGAGAGTTCCTGGAAATATTGCAGTTCATTCATTCAGGCTTCCGCTTCTAAAGCCCTGCAAGTCAAGAGCGATATATTTGTAGCCAAGTGTCTTAAGAAAAACAACAATCTTTTCCCTGACAATTTTATCTATCACCATATGAAATTCTTCTGGCATGATCTCTATCCGTGCTGTTTCAGAATGGTCTCTGACTCTGAGTGCGGTTATTCCAAATTTTTTTATGAAGTTTTCGGCACGACTGACGCGCTCCAGAGCCTCTGCTGTAATTTTCTGACCATAGGGGAATCGGGACGAGAGGCACGGAGTTGCTGGCTTGTTCCATGTTGGAAGCCCCAGCGCAAGAGAAATATCCCTGATTTCTTTTTTATTTAAACCAGCATCAAGCAGGGGGCTGCATACACCCATTGCTGTTGCTGCACGCCTGCCAGGACGCCAATCCTGTATGTCGTCTGCATTGGTGCCGTCGAGGACAAAGGGAAAATTTTCTTTTACTGAGATATCTTTGAGTTTACTGAATAGTTCCTTTTTACAGTAATAACACCTGTCAGGGGGATTGCTTGAGTAACTCGGGTCTTTAAGTTCCTCTGTTACTATTATCCTGTGTTCTATGTTGAGGGCTGATGTCATTTCTCTGGCAAGGGAGATCTCTTCCTGTGGAAGGCTTTCAGATGATGCTGTTACTGCGAGGATCTTCTTGAGACCTGATATAGAGGCAGCTTTTAAGAGCAGGGTGCTATCAACGCCTCCTGAATAGGCAATAATAACTCGCTCCATCTGCCCCATGGTCTCTTTTAACTTGTTGAATTTGTCGTTTGAAGTCATTTTTTCTCTCTACTCTCTACTTGCTACTCGCTACTTTTTTAGAGTGTCACGATTTCATAATGTTCCTGATGATAGTTCTTGTCTGCTTTTACTATGCTTTTGAAACCATACATTTTTTCAATTTCTTCAAGTCTCTCTCTTTCTTCCTCATAAAGAAGGTCTGTTACAGCAGGATGGGCGGTTATCATTATTCTCCCATTTTTCCTTGTTGGATCTATTTTCCTTAATTCCCTGAATATTTCATAACACACAGTCGTTGCTGACTTTATGAATCCTTTGCCTTCACAATAAGAGCAGGATTCGCACAGAATTCTCCCTAAACTTTCCCGTACCCTTTTCCTTGTCATCTGTATAAGTCCAAGCTCTGAAACCTGAAATATTGTGCTTTTTACCCTGTCTTTACTCATTGCCTCCTGGAATGCAGCAAAGAGCTTGTTTCTATTTTCCTCTTTTTCCATATCAATAAAGTCTATTATTATTATTCCGCCTATATTTCGAAGCCTTATCTGATAAGCAATTTCCTTGACAGCCTCGAGATTGGTTTTTAATATGGTGTCTTCCAGCGTTTCCTTACCAACAAATTTTCCTGTATTTACATCTATTGCAGTTAATGCCTCTGTCTGATCTATGACAATATATCCCCCTGATTTGAGCCAGACACGTCTTCCCAGTGTTTTTGGTATCTCAAGTTCGATACCATAGGCATCAAAGATGGGTTCATCCCCTTCGTAAAGCTCAATCTTTGATATTAATTTTGGGAAATAGGTGTTGACAAATTCCACCAGTCTTTTATATTCAGCTTCGGAGTCGATTATGAGCTTACCGACTTCGTGTCCGAGGAGGTCTCTTACGCTTCTGAAAGCGAGGTCAAAATCGCTATAAACCAGGCGCGGAGAACTGACTTTTTCTTTTTTACTCTGTATATTTTCCCATAGATGCATCAGAAAATCTATGTCCTTTTTTATCTCCTCTTCTGTGCACCCTTCGCTTGCAGTTCTTACAATAAGACCAACATTCTGATGTTCAAGCGTGCTTACAAGTTCTTTAAGCCTTGTCCGTTCTTTTTCATCATAGATCCTTCTTGAAATTCCAATATGTTCAACTCCTGGCATTAACACAAGATATCTCCCCGGAAGGGTTATATAGGATGTAACTCTTGCACCTTTAGTGCCTATTGGGTCTTTTGAGACCTGTACCAGAATCTCTTGCCCTTCCTGCAAAAGTTCTTCAATTGGAAGATGAAGGGGAATTGTTTCTTCTATGTCCTCACCAAAAATAGAATAGTCAAAACTTGAATACACATCTGCAACATGAAGAAATGTAGCTTTTTCAAGTCCGATGTCCACAAATGCAGACTGCATGCCTGGTAGAATTTTAACCACCTTCCCCTTGTAAATGTTACCCACGAGGCTGACGTCTTTTTTTCTTTCGATGTATAGTTCGGCAAGCTGTCCTAATTCAAGCAGGGCTACTCTTGTTTCTTCAGGGCTGGCATTAATTATTATCTCACTCGTCATCATTTTAGTCTTTTAGTCGATGGCTCGCCTACGACTCGTAGAGTATAGAGGGTCTATCAGTCCACTATAGCCATAGAGGCGGAGCCTTTTTACTGGAATTGTCTGTAATTCCTCAACAGATTTCTGTAACAGCTCTTTTAAAATTTCATAAAGTCTTACCTTGGTACCATTTGTGTCTCTTAAAACAAGATGTAAAGAGTTATTATTAATTTCCGCCTTCTCTAACATAGGTCTTATATCCACTGTTCCCCCCTCCCTTTTTACCAGACAATTGGAGAGGCTTATAAAGAAATTTATTGGTTTAATCAGGGCTTTGTCAATAGTTATTTTATATTCATAAAATGAGATTAATTCGTTCAATGATTTTTTATTTTTATTAACAGGACTTGCAGTAAGTGTCCTGAGTCCATGTGGTAAGGAAGCATTAATTTTAGATATGAACTCAGATAGATTTATTCCGCACTCGGAGATTCGTTCCGAACAGGATTTCCTTGATTCGGTGTTCATCAAGGCAGGTAGTTCAATATCAAAGTACTCGTTTAGCCCTTCAACACCTACAGGAAGGGCAGGACCAAATGAGGTCTTTGGATGGGGATGGAAGCCCTCAGAATAAATCAAAGGGACATTTACTCGACGCATTGCCCGCAGGAGCGCTGTTATTACCTCGCGGTTTGAGAGATAACGCATTGTATCTGTTTTAGAAAACTTAACGCGTATTTTAATTGAATCTGTGATTTTTGGGTGGTGTGTGGCACTTTGAAGGTGTAGACTTTCTGGGCTTTGAGCTATGAGCTTTGAGCTATGAGCTATGAGTTCTTTGCTTTGTGCTCTGGGCTTACATTCAAGTCCGCACCCGTAGCATATATGCCTGCAATCAGGTGTTACTTCTCCTTTCAGTGCCTTTTGATATTCGGATTTTAAAAATTCTTTTTTTATCCCTGTATCTATGAATTCCCATGATAGTTCTGAGTTGATGTCAAATGTCCGCGAGGCATATTTGTATAAATCAATACCTGTTTTCTCTGATGCGAGCAGCCATCTGTTAAAATCAAAAACTTCAGACCATCCATCAAAACGGCATCCCAGCCTCCAGGCTGTCTCTAATAACCGTGCACTATTTTCGTCACCTCTTGAGAATACAGCCTCAAGAAGGCTTAACTCAACGTGCTGTCCTTTAAAATTAAAGCCCTTTTTCTTCAACGCCTTCTTGAGAAAGTCCTGCCTTGCACGAAGTTCTTCATAGGGCGTCTGGCCCAACCACTGAAATGGGGTATGTGGTTTTGGTATGAAGGCTGAAATGCCTACATTGATATTTATACGATTGCCGGTAATTTCTCTGCCTTTTCTTGATACCATCTCTGTCATATTAATTATTCCCTTAATGTCTGATGGAGTTTCTGTAGGTAGCCCTATCATAAAGTAGAGTTTTATGCTCTGCCAGCCTTCGGTAAAGAGTTTTGTCAATGTTTCTTCATACTCTTCCATTGTAAAATCTTTATTTATTACCTCACGTAGTCTTTCTGTGCCTGCCTCAGGCGCAATTGTAAATCCTGTTTTTCTCACGCTTTTTATTTCTTTTAAGACATCTGCGTTTACCGACCCTACCCGTAGTGATGGAAGGGAAATTGCAATACAAGACTCTGAGCATAGATTATTAAAGGTTTTGACGAGGGGGAGAAGGTTTGAGTAGTCTCCTGTGCTGAGGGATGTAAAGGAGATTTCCTCGTAACCCGTATTTAAGATTGATTTTTGTGATAGGGATAAAACCTTCTTAAGAGACCTCTCCCGTAGTGGCCTGTGAATCATTCCTGCCTGACAGAAACGGCAGCCCTTTGTGCACCCCCTGGATATTTCAATTGCAATCCTGTCATGGACGATTGAAGTGAAAGGCACTATCGGAGCTTCTGGGAAGGGGGCATCATCAAGATTCTCAATCATTCTCCTTTTGATTTTTTGTTTGTTAGTATGAACTGATGGCACATAAACCCCCTCTAATTTAGAGAGTTCTTTTAATAAGGTGTCTTTGTGCTTGAATCTTGAATCTTGAATCTTGAATCTTGAATAGACATCTATTATTTCCCCTATCACTTCTTCTCCGTCGCCAATTACAAAGGCATCTATAAACGGAGTTAAAGGCAAAGGGTTTACTGTGCAAGGTCCTCCAGCAATTATAAGGGGATAATTGTATTCTCTGTCTTCAGCCCTTATAGGAATTCCACCTAAACTTAGCATATTGAGAACGTTTGTGTAAGAGAGTTCGTATTGAAGGGTAAAACCTACAATGTCAAAATCTTTTAAAGGGCGTTTATTTTCAAGCGATGTAAGAGGGATGCGGTTGTGTCTGAGGTGTGACTCAAAATCAATCCATGGTGCAAACACCCTTTCTGCAGAAGCATAAGGGATATTGTTTATTATGAAATAAAGGATTTTTAGTCCCAGATGGGACATCCCGATCTCATAGGTGTCAGGGAAGCAAAGCGCTACTTTTACCTCCGTGTCTTTGCGGATTATGTTTATTTCGTTACCAATGTATCTACTTGGTTTTTGAAAACAAGCAAAATTCATATATATTTTATATTCTTAGCCGCAGATTTACGCTGGTTAGCACTGATTTTTTCTATTTTTTAATTAATATCTTACTTAATATCATATTTATCTTGTATCCTAATCAAATATCTGTGTTTATCTGTGTGAATCTGTGGCTGAATAGTTGCGATATTTTTATTATCCCATAGAGGATTATTTAAAAGCAATTTCCCTCCTCTGTATTAATAGATTATTTTAAGTGGTGAGAAAGAAATCAGTCCTGTATGTGGCACTTATTGCAGAGCTGCCTCTGGTATTGACCGAACTCGGCAGCCATATTCCTGCCATAATAGCTGTTCAGCGCGTCGTTACCACTCACACCGCCGTCAGTAGGCTGAGGGTGCGAGTTGGCAATGAATGTGGCACTGAAATCCCACCTGCCTATATTCTGGAATGCTGATGCATGTGCCCTATGGCATGTGAGACACATGACATTTGCTTTGCCCGCCTCAGGTCCTGACGTGCTCGAGGGATTGAGAGGAGACTTGTCAGTAGTGCCCAATTCAAAGGGTACCAGTGTGAGATAGGCGTCAGCCTTGGTCCCTGTGAGGTCTCCTGTTTTTACGTAAGAGTTGTAATTGGATGCAATATCATTGTTCAGTTTTGCACTATTGCCAGCCGAGTGCTTATTATTGCCATTTAAATAATCTGTGTGGCAGTTGCTACACCACTCGGACATTCCGGAGCCATATGCTGTGTGATTGGAATCGGTCTCTGTCCATTTACGCGGGTTTGCCTTGGCAATCGGTGCAGGCTGCGTAAATGTGATCCCGCTTAGCTGTGTTCCGCCACTGTAACCTGCTCCACCAAGTAGTATATAATTGCCTGCTATTGTTCCTTCAGGAGGGAGTTCACCATAGGAACCTGAGACTGAAATCACAGCGATGGTGTCAGCATTCCCTGTTTTCCCATGTGGGTCATGGCAACTGGTGCAGCTCATTGCGGCAGCAGGGTATGTGCCGCCTGGTGCTGAGTTCAGTTTGATGTCTTGGTTCAAGCCATAGTCAGCTGCAATAACATTATGCCCGTGACTGTCACCAGTGCTCTGATAGTACCTGCCATTGGTATTCCAGGTAAAGCTCTTTTTAAGCCAATAAAAGTCTCCTCCAGAACTGTATACCGAACCATCTTTGCTTAATACATCGGAAAATTCTCTCTGATCAGTGCCATGGCATCGCAGACAGTTAGAACTCGGGTCTGAGCCTTTGATTTGTCCTGTTCTAACACCCTCGTCTACGTCTTTAATATCACCGTTTTGGGACTCATGCTGGATGTGACAACCTTCGCAATAGCCAACGCCACCTTCATGAAAGGCATAACTGATGCCATAGATTGCAAGAATGGACAGAAATTCCACCAGCAGAGCAGTTAATATTATCTTTAGTGCTTTTTTCATTTTTGCTTCCCTGTGTATGTAAAGCTAAAAACATGCCAATTAAAATAGAGCGGTAACTTATTGATAAATAAGAAAAAAAATTAAATGTTTTTATAGCTTGAAAAAGAGCGGGCGATTTTGACACTATTTAAAAACAATTTAAAGCGATTAAGACGAAAAGACTAAGAAAAGAAACAACTGCTGTTTGCTTATTTTTTTGCTTATTTTAAGGTATGTTTATAGAATTCTATGATGTTTTAAATTAGATGTGCGTTTTTGGTTGGGTGTGCATTTCTGGCAGGACTATCTAACAGGACTATCTAAATAGAATATTTATTAATTTTTCTCAACAATGCTCTTCTACTTATCCCTAATATTTTTGCTGCATTTGTTTTGTTGCCATTACACTGGTGAAGCACCCTTTCAATATGTGTTTTTACAATATCACCGAGTGAAGCCGGAGTAGTGACCTTCTTATAAGGGGCTTCTCTGATATAATCAGGAAGATCATTTAGATGTATGAATGGTTCAGTGGTCAATATAGCGGCCTGTTCAATGACATTTTCAAGTTCCCTTACGTTACCAGGCCAGTCGTAAGACATTAAGGCAGTCTGGGCAGCTCTTGAGATGCCGAGTATCCTTTTCCTTGTTCTACGGTTAAAGGTATTAATAAAGAAGCGACAAAGCAGGGGAATGTCATCCTTTCTATCACGAAGGGGGGGGATATGGATTATTAATGGTGTAAGCCTGTAAAAAAGGGCTTCCCTGAATCTGCCGCTTTTAACCTCCTGGGCTAAATCCTCTTTGTTTGTTGCAGCGATAACCCTGCACTTTGCCTTTGAAGGTTGATGACTCCCTATGCGTCTGAATTCACCATCCTGTAATACCCTGAGAAGATGGGGCTGGAATGATAGGGGAAGCTCACCTATCTCATCCAGAAACATGGTTCCATCTCCAGCAGCCTCGAAGAGACCTATCTTATCTCTAATTGCACCGGTAAAAGAACCTTTTACATGACCGAATAATTCTGATTCTACAAGGGATTCGACAAGTGCACCACAGTTACATACAACAAAGGGGCTTTTTGCAACAGGGCTTGAGGAGTGCAGAGCCTTGGCAATGACCTCCTTACCCGTGCCTGTCTCACCTATTATCGTAACGCACTTAAAATAAGGAGCAATGCGTTTTATGAAATTAAAAATGTCTAACATCTGTGGATTTTTACCTACAACTCCTGCAAAGGTATATTTAACATTCAGGAGTTTTTCCAGCTCAGCTGTTTCCCTTCGCATATCAAATGTATCCTGGATGTTGTCAATGGTTTCTTTGAGTCTTTCGAGGTCAACAGGCAGTGAGAAATATGCTGATGCCCCGTGTTTTATTGTTTCGACTGCGTCTTCTTCCCCATCACCAAATAAAATTATCTCTATCCTCGGGTCGGCGATTTTGATGGATTGCAGGAGTTCGACACCCCTATCGGTTAGCACCAGCTCGTAGCCGTTTTTTTCTATTAATTGAGAAACGGATTCATTATTGCCGGGAATATCCACTTTATGACCCTGAAGCAATGGCATTATTGTCTCGGGTGGATTTTTAAAGTCAAGAAGGATTTTAAGCATTTTTAGGCTCTAAATTCTAATATTGTTTCTCCAGTTTTTATTGTGGATGTCTAAGACAATTATAACAAAAATTATATGTAAGCATTGGCTCAAAGAATAAATATCTTAAATAAATCCTATTCTGTCGTATCTTTCCTCTTTAAGCAGGTCAACAACAAAGAAAGAGGAGATAAACAAAACTATAGCAGTAAACAGCCTTAAGAGTTCTATCGGGATACCAGAGATAGGATTTGTGATAATCCCTTCTGTTAGGGCATAAAGAAAAAAGGCAATTCCGCAGATGATGAGCCCCGATGGCAACCCTTTCTCTTCAGAATTTACTTTAGTTTTAAATAGATTAAAACACCCTATACTACTGAGGAAGGCACCGTTAAAACCGAAACTATATCGGCTTATCCTCTCAGCACTGTGGAGGTCTATTATCCCTGAAAAATACAAGGTCATGTAAACAAGAAATAGAAGAATCGAAAAAACTTTATAGTTAATTCGTATAGATGTCTTGTAGGTTAGTATGCTAATGCCGAAATGAAGGAGAAATACGCTTGATATCACAGAAGATATTATTGCAAGGGGATTGATGATAATTAATGCAAACACGTTATTTACTGACAGCATCTCGTCTGAGGAAATGAGTTTTATAGAGAGCCCCGAAAAAATAGACAGAGCCTTCGTAGTGGAAAAGGCAGTAAATGACCAGAAAATATTTTTTATAGTGGGTGAGGTTACTCTCCTTGCTTTTCCTGCTGGAATAATGGACATGGCAAGAAAAATTAATCCATAGATTAGGTAAATATAATTTATGTGAGATGGTTTTAGCATTCCAGCTTGTTACGAGTCGATTCCGACCTGATTTTTATGGGTTAAATCTAACACAAAGACACCTTCTTTTCAATAATTATAAATTTGAGAGTATTGGTTAATCCATTTTTGGCAATATAATTAACAAAATTATCATGGTAATGTAAAAATACTTGACAAAATACTATAATTCTGGTAATTTAATTTATGGTATTTTTACAAGAATCCGTAATTAAAATGGGCTTAAAAGGTATAAAAATAAACAAGAATAAGAAAGAGGTAAGGAATGAAATTCGTAACCGTAAGTGAATTGAGGCTTAAAGCTACACAAATAGTTAAGGAAATAGAAGAAACAAAAGAAGAGATAGTGGTAACTAAAAACGGGAAGCCAATAGTTCTTATGCGGTTCATAGATGATACAGGATTTGAACTTAAGAAGCGAAAGTAGTTAAGTTGAGTATGACTTTGCTCATACCTAACATCCCACCATTTTTATAATATAAAAAACACAAATGACTACAGAAAATAAGTAGAGAGTAGAAAGTAGCAAGTAGCGAGTAGCAAGAAAAATAGGAATTAAGAATTTAAAATCTCTCTACTCTCTACTTTGAGAGTCTGTGTTTTATGAAGGTCCCAATTGTTAAAGAACACGGTTCATGGGCTGTTTTTATTTTTTTTGCAGCAGGTGTCTTCAAGGTAAGAGCGAAGATAAGAAAGACTCTCATCTAATTCGTATAGATTTTTGTTGAGGCAATTCGCCCTCTTGACAAAAAAAAAATTCCTTGATAAACTCTTTAAGTTTAACCAATGAAAATAGTTTTTGGCTATTAATTAAGTAAATTCTGTTATTAATTAAAGGAATCAAAAAATGCCAACAATATCGCAGCTTATAAGAAACGGTAGAGAGAAGGTGTTCAACAGGACAAAGAGTCCTGCACTTAAGATGTGCCCTCAGAAACGAGGTGTATGCACGAGGGTCTATACAACTACCCCTAAAAAACCTAACTCAGCACTGAGAAAAGTTGCTCGTGTTAAATTGACTACGGGATTTGAAGTAACAGCTTATATACCTGGCGAAGGTCATAATCTACAAGAACACTCTGTGGTTCTTATTCGTGGTGGACTAGTTCAAGATTTACCTGGTGTTAAGTATCATATCGTAAGAGGCACGCTTGATTGCGCTGGAGTAGATAAGCGTAAGCAAGGCAGGTCTCGTTATGGTGCAAAACGTCCAAAAACAATAACAAAGAAATAATAAGGGATTGAGACATGCCAAGGCGTAGGCGAGCGGAATTTATAAGAGACGTTG
>Ga0214473_10007410_pt1 | contig 13021 bp, 12 predicted proteins | sample RVTome_7_FD_203509 | JGI IMG/M metagenome (GOLD analysis project Ga0214473, IMG submission 203509) | Soil microbial communities from uranium-contaminated site in the Upper Colorado River Basin, Wyoming, United States - RVT98D197 | ecosystem: Environmental > Terrestrial > Soil > Contaminated >...
AAGTTATTGGAAACAATGTCAAGCTTATTGATTCGGGAATTGCAACAGCGGAAGTAATTAAAAGCGAAATTCATAAATCTGGTTTACAGTCAACCCCAACTATGCAAGGTAATCTTGATTTATTTGTCAGCGATATTCCAACTAAATTTCAAGAAGTAGCCGAATTGTTTTTGGGAAAAGCAGTAAAAGCAGCAGTAAAAGTTGATTTGGAAGAATTTGGAAGAATTGGTAAACAAACCCAGTTTCTTAACGAAATAATCAAGCAACGATAAGAAACTGGGTTTGTAATCTTAGAAAAGAAGGGGAGTTATTAAGAATAATCTTCAGAATTGAAGTTAGCCGCATCACAAATCTTCTTTGCTATAAGCGATTTAGTTTTCTATTTTCCTTTCGCGTCCGTAAATCCTTTTAGAAGTTAACGGATGAATATTAATCACTTTTCATCAACATAAGGAGGTACACTTTTGCGTATAAATCAAATTCTTTTTTGGTCAGTTGGTGTTATGCTTTTGTTCGTCGCGCCACTTTCATTTACTCAAGAAATGAAAGATCAACTTTTTGTTATTCATGAAGAAGTTGCTAAAGTTGATATGATTGGGCAATATGAAAAAACCTCAACCGAATGGGTACAAATGATGTATGATGCCGGGTTAGATATTCCCCAAATTTATGCTTCTCAACGAGATGATTTTCATTATTACTATCTAATATCCATTTCAAATTATGCCGAAATTGACGGAATCTTTCCGAAATTTCAGGACGCAGTTTCAAAGCTTGACAGGGATAAATGGAGTAAATTCACGGCTGAGAATGACAAGACTATCGAAACAAATCGAGAATTCATTGTAAGGTGGTCTGCCGATCTCTCGTATGTTCCCAAAGAACCGCGATTGAAACAAGGAGAAGCTAAATTTATTCATTGGATATTTTTCAATTATAAGCTGGAAAAACGTAAAGAGGTTATGGAAGTGCTGAAAGAATGGAAGAAACTTTACGAAGACAAGAATATTCCTCATGGATATAATTTGTGGCTTATAGATATGGGAATGGACAACAATATGATGGTTTTGGAGGAACAGGCAAAGGACGGAACTGACTTCTATCAGACAATGGAATCTATTGACATGAAAGTTCAGCAAGAAGAGCAAAAACTTTGGGCCAAGCTTTCACCGCTTTTGGTGAAAATGGAACAGAAATATGGCAAGTTAAGACCGGATTTGAGTTACTTTAAAAAGTAGTTTTCATTTTCGATAATTATTTGTGTTATAGGGCGAGTCGCTACTCGCCCTTTTTATTTAGTAAAAACCAGCTATTAATTAACCATTTAATTATATAGCCAATTGTCAGTTTCTTTTCTATTTTTAACCAGACGATAAACTTGAAACAATGAACTGTTTTGCAAAAATATTTCCAACCCTTATAATTTTAACATTCACCGATATCCCCCAAGAAATTATTGATAGTATTAATGTAGACCATCTCCCAATCCATCTAAATAAAAATCTTTCTTCAGCACTTGATGAGTTAGATTTTTTTCTCGATCTGAAAAGTTTGGATAAAACATTTTTATTAAATACTGATTCAAACACAAAGTGGTTGTGGACTTCTTATGCAATTTCGAATTCAAGTCAGGCAACATTTCAATCAAATGAAAATTTTGATGATATGACACGTCCTCTTTATCAAAAATACCTGGAAGATTCAAAGTTTAATCCATTCAAATATGCATTAGGAATGATGCAAGTTGGTGCTGTGGGTTATCTCGCTTATAAGCACATAAAGAAATATGGTTTTTTAAAAAAGTGAACAACTAAGAGGAATATAAATAAACCTCACTCTAACCCATATCGTACCAAGGGGGAAAAATGTAGAGGTTGAAAAGCAAATCAATTAAAATGCTTCTTTAACTTTTTCTGATCTCTTGTCATTCCAAGTGCTAACATCAATTTTATTCTTGCTTTCTGCCCGTTGAGATAATCTGCGAAGATCACCCCGATTTTATTCAGCCATTTACCTGCTCCAGGATAGCCGTATATATCAAGCGTTTCACCAGCAGGACATCGCGATACTAAAACGACAGGAATTTTTTTATCAATAACATATTTAATTCCTTCAAATGCTGCGGGTGGAACATTACCGACTCCCAAAGCTTCTACAACTAATCCTTCAGCACCGCTTTCAACAGAATATTTAAAGAATTTTTCATCCATTCCGGCATAAACCGTGAGGAGATCAACAGCAGTAATAATTTTTTTTGTGTTAATTGTCTCGAGCTTTCTTGGTAAACGATTAAGAATTACCTTTTCATTTTGTACAAAGCCAAGCGCGCCAAAATCTAAACTGCGGAAACTATCCATTTGTTCAGTGTAAATTTTTGTGACTTCGCTCGCCGCATTTATTTCTCCGTTGAGACAAACAAGCACGCCAAGGTTGTTACAATTTTTATTTAGACAAACATGAATTGCATTTATTAAGTTTTGAGGCCCATCCCAATCTGGTTCCGAACTGTTTTTCATAGAACCGATCAGTACGATTGGTATTTCTGTCTTTATTGTTAGGTCTAATAAATAAGCCGTTTCTTCAAGAGTATCTGTTCCATGCGTAACAATCACTCCATCAAATTTTTCTTTAGAAATTAATTTTTTGATAGTTCGAGAAAGTTTAAACATTAATTGTGGAGTCATATGCGGACCAGGATATTTACCGAAATCGAAGCAGGTAATTCTGGCAAACTTTTTTGCTTCGGGGATTTTTCGAAGCAATTCCTTTCCGGAAAATTTTGGAACTGCGCCGCCTGTTTTTTCATCAATCATCATTGAAAATGTTCCGCCGGTAAAAACAACGAGAATATTTTTTCCCGCAAAGCGGTTCGCCTTTGGCGAATTCATTTCATTCAACATTTTGTATTTATAATTTAAAATTTGTGTACCAAATTTATACTTTTGAAACTTAAAATGCTTGTTTACCCACCAAAATATCAAAATGGACTTGAAGCAGTAATCATTAAATCTTATCTTTTACCATCTAATTATTAGGAGAAAGAAATGCTAAGAGTTGAAGATGTAGATTTGACACCAAATCCGCATGCATTAAAATTTATTTTGAATGAGAAACTATTAAGTTTTGAGAGAAGACACTTCGCAAACAAAACCGAAGCCGCAAGCGATCCTCTTGCCTTAGGAGTTTTTGAAATTCCAGGTGTAGTCTCTGTTTTTTATACCGATAAATTCATCACGGTTGAAAAATCCAAAGAAACAAATTGGGGGCAGATACAAAAACCGCTTATTAATTTTCTTAGGACTTTTGATAAAACTTCAATTCCAGAAGAAAAAGATGTTAGATCGCTCGATGAAAATGAAAGCGAGCTGTTAAAACAGATTAATGATATGTTAGATAGTAGAGTTCGCCCTGCTTTAGCCGGGGATGGCGGCGGGTTGGAAGTTTTAGGTTTAGATGGTTTTAAAGTTATGATTAAATATCAAGGTGCTTGCGGAAGCTGTCCAAGCTCAATCAATGGGACTTTGCGGGCAATTGAAGGTTTGCTAAGAAGAGATATTAATCCGGCAATTGAAGTTGTTGCCGCTTAATTCCGTTGAAACCTCCAAGGTTTGCAACTTAGCAGTAAAATACGAAACCTTGGAGGTTTAAGTAATACCATTTCCCCTTTTTATTCTTTTTCATAAATTTTGCTCAGCTAATTGATTCATAATAATGAAAAGCCAAGAAAATTTATATTTCTCTTCTCTTAAGATATCCGGAATCCACTTCAAAGTTTTCACCTCTCAAAAAGGCATCAGAAGAATCTTTTTTAATAATAAAGATGCGCAGATTAAAGCGGCAACTCTAACAAAGCTTCACCCTGATGATCCCTACATGTTTAATATCTTTGTTGAGCTTAAGGAATACTTTAACAGGGAAAGAAAAAAGTTTACAGTTCCACTCGATGTTGTAGGAACCGAATTCCAAAAAAAGGTTTGGAATGAGCTGCTCAAAATTCCTTATGGAAAATTGATGACTTATAAAGCAATTGCGATTATGCTCGGAAATGAAAACGCAATGAGAGCAGTTGGAAGAGCAAACAGCACAAACCACGCACCAATTATTATTCCATGCCACAGAGTAATAGCATCCAATGGAAAGCTTGGCGGTTACTCGGGCGGAATTTCACTTAAAGAAAAATTGCTTGAACTTGAAGGTAGCTTAAGCTTAGAGCTGTTTGAGTAGTTCACAGGTGAGACTCACTTTGGAATTGAGTCGCACTTGATTGCTTACATTTTATTTCCGAATCTAAAAAATCATTTAATTCTCTAGAAATAATTTCTTAACATTCATTTGAAAATTTTTAGGAAATTCTGTTGAAAGAATTTCTAAAAATATTTAGCTGATTATTGTTCTAGATTAACATTTTCTTATAAATGCCACGAGAATAAGAGAAACCAATATGAAACACATAAAAATAGTATGGGCAACACTTCTATTATCAGTTAATATTTTTCCGCAATGGGGTAATAACCCGGATATTAATTTACAACTTACAAATTGGGGAGATGCACCAATAAGCGCTGTTGAGGATGGGAGAGGAGGAGCATTTATCAGCACAAGTCTAAACGTACCGTTAAATGAACCACCTTGGTCGGGTAAACTGCCTTATCTTCTTTGGGTAGATAAATACGGCTACCATAAAATTACTACACCTTACCGAATAGGCGGTTATAGCAGTAAACATAGAGATATGAAGTTAATGAAAGACGGTACAGGAAATTATTTTGCAATTTTTGTTGATCAATTTTTTGCTTTTGGACCCCCATCTATATACAAAGATAGAATTATAATACAAAAGCTTGATCCGCTGGGAAACAAGCTTTTGGGAGAAGGGGTTTATATTTCGACAGATACAGTTATGCAGCATACATTTTTTGAAGCTGTAAGTGATGGCAAGGGTGGCTGTTTTATCTATTATGAAGCGATGGATAGTCTCGGTTCTACAAATGATAATGGGCAACGATTAGTTCAATACATATCATCAAATGGAGAGAGATTATGGGGAGATAAAGGTGTAACGCTATACGACGGTTTTATTCGCACAAGTATTTATTCTAATTATCTCATTTGCGATAATGCTAATGGTTTAATTGTCCATTATGAAAATGATCAGGACAATATTAATTATTTATCAAATCTGGATTCAACTGGTTTTATAAAGTGGGAAATACCAACACGAGAATTCTATGCTACATCGCGATTAGTATTATTAAATCAAAATAAATTTGCAATTATTGGCTTAAAAGTTTATGAAAATCCGCTTTCTGTGAAGTTAATGTTTGATAAAATATCGTTATCGGGCATTTATGAAGATACTGTTATTACTTTAAACGACAGCATGCTGTATGCCGAGAGAGTAGAGTGTGCAAAAGTAATTGATGATAAAATATTTATTGAATGGTATGAAAGACCACAATCTACGATATTTATAAATTATATCCAGAAAATCGATTCAAATGGGATTAAATATTTTGGTAATAAAGGGATTCAGGTATTGGATTCTTTGGGTTCGTGGGCAAAAATGTTTTTTGCAGATTCATCAATTATTATTGTAACAGATCATTATGCTAACACTATTGATTTTGAAGGAAATAATTTATGGGAACCGAATATTCTTCAATACACTACACGCTATATGGGATACTATGATGTTGTTTCAGACGACAATGGCGGTTTTATTGCTTTCTGGCTTCAATACTTAGATGGAATCTGGGGGCAGCAGGTGAATGCAAACGGGCAACTTGGTGTTGTAACAAATATTTTTGAGCTGCCTCGGGAAATTTCACCGGATAATTTCAAACTTTATCAAAACTATCCAAATCCTTTTAATCCGGTTACAACAATTAATTACACACTTCCAACAAGCGGCTATGTTGAGCTAAAGGTATTTGATGTTTTAGGAAGAGAAATTATTAAACTGGAAAGAGGAGAGAAATCAGAAGGATTACACTCTGTTATATTTGATGGAAGGCACTTATCAAGCGGAGTATATTTTTATACAATTCTTGTAAAAGAATCAACATCAAATAATGTTATTTATAAATCCACAAAAAAAATGTTGTCAATAAAATAAGGAGGTTACTAAAATGAAGAGAAAAATTTTACTTTTTGTTTCTTTGTATCTGCTCATTTTTGTTCCGCAGGTTGTTAGTGCCTGGAAAGATACTGGTTTTATCCAATGGAATCAGCCGAATGGAGTAACTTTTACGGCAAGATTATATGGGGATGAATTCGAAAATTTGATGGTAACCCAAGGTAATTATCAGATTACACGCGGAACAAATGGTTGGTATTATTACGCCCAATTGGGTGCAAATGGGGATTTTGTTCTTTCTTCGGTTAGGGTGGGAATAGATCCACCACTGCAAACATCATTAAATCTTAAACGGTCTCAAGCAAGATTAAATGAAATACAGAATGATAGAAATGCATTTAACCAAAGCTTAGCCAGTGGCAGCAGTTTATTAAGTTCAACTGATTTAAGCTTAGCAATTGTACTTGTTGATTTTACACCTAATATAAGAGATGATAGACCACATGATCCTGGCATTGGATATAACTATCAAAGTTTTCACAATTTATTTTTTTCAAATAATACTTATACAGGTACTTCACCAGATAATGAACCAGTTTTTGGCAGTGTACGAGATTATTATTGGGAACAAACCGGTAATAGGTATAATGTTACGGGAGGAATAATAAATACAACTAATCCTTCAAACCCTGCAAAACCACTTTGGTTAACATTACCTAACTCAATTGATTATTATGCGGCAAATTATACAAAAATGACTATCCTTGAATTTTTATATGATCAAACAGTTAGCATATATCCTAATATAGCGAATTATCAATATATAGGATTTATTTATGGTGGTAATTTGGTCAGCTCTTCTTCAAATACATTTTGGCCTCACTCATACATAGCAAGAAACAGAAATATCCATATAATGAGTGAAAAGTTTGGTGGAACATTTGCTCATATAGGTAGCCATTGTCATGAACTCGGTCATTCATTTTTTAGTCTCTCCGATCAATATTATGGTGTTGATCCCCGTGAGTATGAATTAATGTCTTATGGCACTGATAACGGACCAAATAGAAAAGGAGAATGTCCTGCTCCTATTTCTGCAATATACAAGCATATAAAAGGATTTTATGGTGAACTTTATAATATTGCTTTGGGTACGTCTAATTACAACATTTATTATGGCTCGCCAACTTCAAATAAACTTTATAAGGTATCAATTCCAAATTCAAATGAATATTTCATACTTGAATGTAGAAGAAGACAAGGATTCGATAGATATACACCAGATTATACTTACAGCAATGAACTCGGTGTATATATTTGGCATGCATTACCAAGCAATATATTCGATCTTGTAGAAATTGAATATGCAGACAATAGTCCCTCTTATACGGAAAATAGCTTTCCGATTGGGAATTCACAAGATTTTATAAATTTTTCGACTCCAAGTTCAAGAAAAAGAAATGGAGGATATTCTAATGTTGCTATTAAAAATATACAGGTGTTAGGTCCACCCAATAACGCTTATTGTAAGGTTGATGTACTTGATGAAACACCCCAACCTCCCACGTTAACATTAACAGGTAATTGGGGACAGAGCCCAACGTTATCTTGGACAAATTCAGGTGAAACTGATTTACATCACCACGTGTTAAAAATTGATTATGTTTGGAATGCTGGGGGAACAACAACCAGATATGTTGATCCAGCGCCTAATCCTTATGTAGATCAAATGATTTTTCGAGATAAATTTGGAGATTTGATTGCTTACTATCATGTAAAAGCTGTAGATAATATTGGAAATCAATCTGTCTATTCTAATCAAGTTTCTACTGCTGGTCACAGCAATTGGAAAAATTCCCCATCAAATAATACGAATGACGAAATAGCTGAATATTCATTATTTGCTAACTATCCCAATCCATTTAATCCAACTACAAGGATATCATATTCTCTGAAAGAGGAGGGATTGGTAACTCTTAAAGTTTACGATGTACTTGGAAAAGAAGTTGCTACGCTTGTAAACGAAGACAAGCCCGCAGGATTTTATGAGGTTGAATTCGATGCTTCCACCTTAGGCGGATTGCCAAGCGGAATTTATTTCTATAAAATGCAAGCAGGTAAATTCACAGCAGTTAACAAAATGATGTTGCTTCGTTAATATTACCAACACAGGTGAGACTCACTTTTAAAGTGAGTCTCACCTGAATGAATAAAATAAAAAAGCCCCGTCAATGCAGAGCTTTTTCTTTATGGCAAAAATTACTTTTACTTTATTGTCGTAACCTTGCTAATGTCATCAAGCTTTACAAATTTTTCGCTGAACTTGTAGGAACCTTTGTCTGTCTTTATTGCTTTAATGACTTTAACATTTACGTGAGAGTCTTTCTTTTTTGCTTTTGCTTTATCTGCAAATGATTGTTGTTTAGCCATATTTTCTCCTAAAATTTGTGGCGAAATATAGTGAAATACCGCAGTCTAAAAAAGTAATCAATTTATAAAACAATAGATTTACTTGGAAGAATTAACCCAGTTCCTTAGCGATGCTTGGTTCTATATTGAGGAACTGGGTTAATATTAAGTTAAATCAGCAAAAACCGAACTCGTAAGTGATTGCAAAGCATCAGGGTGAAGTCCAACTTGCATTCCTCTAATTCCGGCTGAGAAATAAATCTTATCAAAAAGTTGTGCAGTTTTATCAATGTAAGTTGGAAATTTTTTCTTCATTCCTATTGGTGAACAACCGCCGCGAATATAACCTGTAACAGCTAAAAGATTTTTTGTTGGAATTAGTTCAACCTTTTTATTGCCGCTTACTATTGCAGCTTTTTTCAAATTAAGTTCTGCATTCACCGGAACGCAAAAAATGATTATTCCGGTCTTATCTCCCTCAGCCACCAAAGTTTTAAAAACCATCTCCTCTTTAACATTAATTTTATGTGCGACCGAAGCTCCACTTAAATCATCTTCATCAACAATGTAAGTTTTAACCTCGTGCGGAATTTTATTTGCTTCGAGGAGTCTGATTACGTTTGTTTTGTTCATTCTTTAAGTAGTTCAAGTTCGTTTTGGATTTCATCATAACTTAAAGAGTAATCCTCGGCTCTCAAAAGAAATTTTGTATACGGATGCTGCGGTTTTTCAAAAATATTTTTTACTTCGCCTTTCTCCACAATCTTACCCTTGTACATTACCATAACTTCATCACAAAGGGATCTTAGCACCTTTAAGTTATGCGAAATACAAATCATTGTAATTTTATATTCTTTATTAATTGATTTGAAAAGATTAAGAAAATTAAGCTGAGATATCGGATCTTGCGCTGAGAATGGTTCATCTAAAATTAAAACTTCTGGCTGAACAGATAATATTCTTGCCAGTGCTGCTCGCTGCTGCTCACCTCCGCTTAATTCAAATCCTTTTCTATTCCACAAATTCTGCGGCAAATTAATCGAATCCAAAATTTTTTTCTTTTTAGATTCATATTCTTCATCGCCAAATCGGATTTTAACAGCCTCGTCTATGAAATCATTAATTTCTCTGAGTGGATTTAGAATCTCTCCGGTGTTTTGAAATAGAATTTGCACCGGGTTTGTTTTTTTGTTTCTCCAATCAGCAGATACATTTAAGGAATAATTACCTATTGTTGGCTGAAGTATTTGAGCAAGAACTTTTGCGAGGGTAGTTTTACCGCTTCCAGATTCTCCGGCAATACCGAGCACCATTTCTCTTTGCAATGTGAATGAGATATTATCTAAAATTAATTTTTCAGAAGAAGAACCTGTAGAGTTCTTAACTCGAACAGAATAGGAAAGATTATTTACTTCAATAATATCATTCATGCTGTTAGCTGCAGATATGAGTCTATTAAATTATCAGCCAGAATATTTTCTTGTGACTTAAAAAATTTATCCGGCGGCAAAAATTGTGTCAGCTTTCCATTTGTTATCAGGGCAATTTTATCACTAATCATATTTGCAAAACGTAAATCTTGAGTTACAAGCAGAACCGAGCATGAATCATCCTTCACAAATTCTTTTAGTTTTAGCAGAAACAAATTTGCTATGGCAGAATCAACCCCTGAAGTCGGTTCATCAAGAATTATTAAAGATGGATGAGCCAAAAGTGCAAGGGCTAAGCTTATTCTTTGTGCCATTCCTCCGCTTACTTCATAAGCATGCAAATTATATAGTTCCGATGATTTAGGCAGAAGGAAGTAAACTAAGGTTTCATCAACTTCCGTTAAAGGGTTGTTTAAATTTTTGAAATAGTACTTCAACTTTTTCAACTGGTCAAAGCTGTTCCGGGCATCTTGAAAAACACACTTTATTTTGTGTCTTCGGATGATTTTTAACTCCTCATCATCAAGCGACAACAAATTTTTTCCTTCAAAAATTACCTTACCACTTATTGCGTAAAATCTTTTATCCAGTAAGCCGGTCAACGATTTTATAAGTGTTGTTTTGCCGGTTCCGTTTTTACCAACAATGGTATATATCTGATTTTTATCAAGTTTAAACCCGACATCATTCAACAATGTAGTTTGTGAATTTCCGCTATTGACTATTAATTTTTCAATACTGGCAGCAAGCATAAGAAAGACATCTCTTTTGTAATTGTTTTACAAAATAATAATTTACCAGCAAATTTATTAAGATTATTTCAGATTCAAATTTATAACAGTCAAGCTTATCAGTGTAATAGACCGAACATGAACAAAGATTTTGTTAAACTTATATTAAGACGAATAGCCACATCGGCGGTTGTTCTCTTCCTAATGATAACCTTTATTTTCATATTGCTCAGGATTTCTCCCGGAGATCCCGCACAAAAATTTATTTCACCGGAACTAAGTACTGGTCTTGCTGATAAGGTTAGAGAATCATTTAACCTTAACAGCTCAATCATTGATCAATACAAATCGTTTCTAATAAATTTAATAAAAGGTGACATGGGAATATCTTATAATTACCGCGAGCCCGTCTTCCAGGTAATTATGCAGTATTTACCTTTCACAATAATATTTTCATTGATTAGCTTTTTTATTCAGATTGGAGTTGGTGGATCATTAGCGCTTTTAGCTGTAAGAAAAATTAATAAGCCATTGGATAGAATAATTTCAAGAATGAATTTAATCTTCTATGCTTTGCCATCTTTTGTGATCGGCGTGTTTCTTATTTTAATATTTTCCGAAGTATTAAATATACTTCCTTCGTCAGGACTTCGTTCTTTTGACTTTGATTTCTTTTCACCATTTGGTAAAGTAAAAGATTACATTTTACATTTGATTATGCCTGTGTTAACTCTTTCTCTTGGAGGAATTGCGGTTTTTTTCCGCTATCTGAGGGACAGTCTTGAAGAAACACAAAACAAACCCTTCGTTCTTAATTTACGAGCAAATGGTTTTGATGAAAAAGCCATTACGCTGAAACATATCATACCAAACGCGGCAGGTCCATTGATTGCAGCAGCGGGAGTTGAGCTTGGAATGTTATTAGGCGGCGCGCTAATTACCGAAGTTATTTTTAGTTTACCGGGAATGGGAAGATTAGCAGTTAACGCAATATTGCAGCGGGATTATCCTTTAATAATAGGTTGTACTTTAGCTGCTGGCGTTTTAGTGATAATGAGTAATCTTGCGGCGGATATCATTCGCGCAAAAATTGATAAAAGATTAATAAAAGATATTCTTAATTAAATGAAAACTAAACCGAAAGTTTGGCATTTGTTTATTGCGCTTTGTATTACGCTTCTGATATTTCGCTTTACATCAGTTATTGATATAATCTTTCTTTTCTTTTCTTACATAATTTTGCTTGCATCTGATTTTTCAAATGCGGTTAGTCAAACAAATTTTGAATTTATTGATTATCTCGTATCTGGAATTCTTATAATTCTTTTGCCGTTAATGATCTTTTTTAAATTTTGGAAGCTTAGAATTTTTCAAACTTCATTAGATTTTGCTGCGGCAGTAATAGTTGTGCTTCTTTTTGTTTTTATTTTTGCTCCCTTAATTTCCGGTTCGCATCCGGATTTTCAGAAAAACATTGGCTTGACTAAGCTTCTTCCTCCAGTAAGCGGTGTAAAGTTTTTGAAATTTGAAAGAAAAACAAAAGGAGAACAATCGCAGTTTGATAAGTTTATTAAATTGAAAAATCAGGTTATCAAATCATCATTTGATGAGAATATGATTTTTGTTGATAGCGCTCACCTCGGTAAAAAAATTCTTTACTTTCAGAATCAGAAAACATTTGAAATTTCTAGAGACAGCTTAACATCAAGTGGAACAATACCAACTCTCAGAACCAAATATTTTTTACTTGGCACCGATGAGTTTGGCAGAGATATTTTTGCAAGATTAATTTATGGCGCAAGGGTTTCAATTTTTGTTGGTATTTGTTCGGTGTTTTTATCGTTCATAATCGGACTCTTATTAGGATCTGCATCCGGCTATTTCGGCGGGATGATAGACTTAACGCTTAACAGATTAACAGATACTTTCCTTTCCTTTCCTGCAATATTTCTTATTATAATCATCCTCGCACTATTTGGAAATTCTATGTTTGCCGTTATTTTCGTTTTAGGATTTTCCGGTTGGATGAGTTTATTCAAAATTGTCAGAGGTGAAGTTATTTCGTTAAAGCAAAAAGACTTTTTTATTTCGGCAAAAATGATCGGTCTTTCTTCAAAACAATTATTAATAAAAGAAGTTTTGCCCGTTATCTTAACTCCAGTAGTTGTAAATCTTGTCTTTCAATTTGGCAGTGTAATTCTTGCAGAAGCGGCATTAAGCTATTTGGGATTAGGAACAGGCAGCAATCATCCTTCGTGGGGAAGCATGATTGATGCAGGCCAAAATTATTTAAAGGATGCCTGGTGGATGATTTTCTTCCCGGGTTTGGCTTTAATTATTACTCTTTACTCTGCAAATGATCTTGGACAAAAAAT
>Ga0214473_10007411_pt1 | contig 13021 bp, 10 predicted proteins | sample RVTome_7_FD_203509 | JGI IMG/M metagenome (GOLD analysis project Ga0214473, IMG submission 203509) | Soil microbial communities from uranium-contaminated site in the Upper Colorado River Basin, Wyoming, United States - RVT98D197 | ecosystem: Environmental > Terrestrial > Soil > Contaminated >...
AGCTGCAATGCGGCGACCGCGAGCGCGCGATGGCCCGCGCGAGCTCGGAGATGCGGCTCATGGACCGCTTCCTGCTCCCGCTCTGGAGCGGGATCGGACCGCTCTACGAGGAGAGCGGGTTTCACGACGAGCTCGGCGGCATCGCCGACGGCCTCGGAGTGAAGCGCCGCGATCTGATGCGGGCGGTCTTCACGCTGACCGCGGGCTCGACCGTCTTCGCCGCCACCCGCAGCGCGACCGCCGACGGCCGCGCGCTGATCGGGCGCAACGTCGACTGGAACGACGGCGGCGGCCGCCGCCGCCCGCTCCTGGTGCACTACCACCCGAGCAACGGCGACCTCGCCTACCTCTTCGCCGGCTGGCCGCTGGTGGGTCTTCCCACCGTCGGCCTGAACGAGGCGGGCTTCGCCCTCTCCTTCAACTTCTTCGTGAGCGAGCCGCGCGTGGGATACGCGTTTCCCCAGTGGCCCCACCGCCGCGCGCTGCAGCGGGCCGCCTCCGTGGAGGAGGGGATCCGGATCTTCGAGGAGACGCGGCTCCGCGGCATCTCGACCTTCATGGTGATGGCCGACGCCGCGGGCGAGATCGCCATGGTCGAGTGCACGCCCGATGCGTGCGCCGTCTTCCGTCCCGAGGGCGACTGGTTCGGCCAGGCCAACCACGCGCGCACCGAGGCGATGATTCCCCACGATGGGTATCGCTCGCCGGACTCCTTCGAAAGGCGAGCGGCGATGGAGAGCGCCGTCCAGCCACACCTGGGACGGCTCACCCCCGAGGTGGCGGCGCAGATCCTGCGCGACCGCGCGAACAGCCGCTACGCCAACGCCTCGACCGTCGCCAACCTGGCCGTGCTGAACGCGACCGTCGTCCACCCGGCCAAGGGTCTCCTCTGGCACTCGACCGCCATGCAGCCCCACGCCCCCTTCGGCGAGTACCTGCCCTTCTCGCCGCGGGGCGATGCGCCGGATGCTCCCTCGCTGGCGGCCGATCCCCGCTTCGAGGCAGGCGAGCTTCGATCCGAGGCGGAGGTGGTTGCCGAGGCCCGCCGCGCCGCCGAGCTCGCCGGCGCCGGGAGCTTCGCCGAGGCCGCGGCACTCCTCGACCGGCTCGCGGCTTCTCCCGAGAGCCCCCTCGACCCCGCCCGCCTCGCCTGGGAACGGGCCCGCCTGCGCTGGAGCCAGGGCCGGCTCGAGGAGGCCTACGAGATCCTTGGCGAGCTCGAGGCTCCCGACCGGCCCTACGAGGTCCGCGCCCACGGCCTGGTGATGCGCGCCGTCCTGGCCGATCGACTGGGCCGGCGCGAGGACGCGTTGCGCCTCTACGAGACGGCTCGCACCCATCTCGCGGAGCATCCGGAGTTCAACGTCTTCGGCGATCTCCACCAGCGCATCTCGCTGGGCCTCCAGGCGCAAGAGACCAGCGGTCCCCTGCCCGAGACCCCGGACCTGATGCTGATCCCCCGCTAGCGCGGCGAGCCGGAGGCGAGCCGTGCGCGCAGCGAGGCGGAGCCGAGCGGAGATCGATCAGGCTAGGAATCCGCCCCGCGGCTCCGCCGCTTCGGCCCGACTCGCGGATCGACTACCATGACTGGCGGGTCGCGAGAGAAGGAGGGTGCCCGGGGTGGGCGATTCATTCGACGCAATCGTGGTCGGGGCTGGCTTCGGCGGCGCGACCTGCGCCGCGCTCCTCGCCAAGCGCGGGCTGCGGACGCTGCTCGTCGACAAGAACGCGATTCCAGGCGGAAAGGCGATGACGGTGGGCGAGAGGGGCTTTCGCCACGAGCTCTGGCCGATCGTCGGTGGACCGAGCCTGAATTCGCGCTTCGCGGAGGTGCTGGCCGAGCTCGGCATGGCGGATCAGGTCGAGATCTTGACACCCAGGCAGAGCAACGTCCTCCTGTACCGGGGGGCCTCGGAGAAGTACGCGTCATTGATCGGCTCCGCCGTCCCGGATGCGGAGGGCCCCGGCCGCGTCCTCCAGCTCCTCGGTCTCTCGGGCGAGGACCTGCCCGAGGTGCTGCGGCTCTTCGGCGACATCGGACAGGCGACGCCCGAAGAGATCCGCGAGCTCGACGACGTGACGATGGGCGAGTTCCTCTCCCGCTACCGCCTGCCGCAGTCGCTGGTCAGCTATCTCGGCATGCAGGCCAACATCATCTTCGTCGCGCCGATCGATCTCGTCGCCGCCTCGGAGATGATCCGGGTGATCCAGGACTTCGGCGCAGGGGGCGCCGGGCGCTACCATGGCGGCGGCTTCGGACGGATCGCCGAGGTGCTGTGCCAGGCCGTCGCGCGCTTCGGGGGGCGCGTGCTGCTCGGCTCGCGGGTCGAGCGGATCGCGGCCTCCGCCGGAGCGGTGACCGGCGTCGTCACCGACCGCGGAAGCTTCCGCGCCCCGATCGTGGTGAGCAACGCCGGGATCCAGCCGACCGTTCTACGCCTGGTGGGAGAGGAGCAGTTCGACGCCGGCTACCTGAGCCAGGTCCGCGGGCTCGTCCCCTCCTGGGCGATCGTGGGGACGCGCTACTTCCTGAATCGACCCTACTTCGAGCACGGCATGTACATCGCCTTCTCCGACCAGAGCTACATGGACAGCGACCGCTTCGCTCGCATGAAGTCGGGCTGGCTGCCGGAGGAGCTCTCGGTCTTCAACGTGGTCCCCGCCTTCTACGACGCGAGCCTGGCGCCCGAGGGCCGACAGTGCGCGCTGGTCGGGACCTTCTGCTCCCCCGATCCCGAGCTCGCGATCCAGGGTCGCCTCCTCGCGCGCCTCGACGAGACGGTGGAGAAGCTCTGGCCGGGGATCGAAGCGTGCAGCGAGTCGAAGGTGCGCTACGGAACCGCACAGGTCTCGGGGCTGACGCGCGACTCGGCCGTCCCCGGCCAGGGCGGCGAGTGCATCGGCCTCGCCCAGATCGCCGGCCAGTGCGGACGCCACAAGCCCTCCGCCAGGGCTCCCCTCCGCGGGCTCTACTACGTGGGCTGCGACGCCGGAGGCTACGGCTGCGGGACCCATCAGGCCGCCGATTCGGGCGTGAAGGTCGCGGCCATGGTGTGCCGCGAGCACCGGATCCGCGCCTCCGCGTTCTAGCTCCGGCGAAGGGTCGCGCGCCGGCGCCGCGCCTCGAACTCGGGCGCCTCGCGCAGGCAGGTGGCGAGGATGCGAAAGGACTGCAGAAAGGAGTGGAGCCCGGTGCGATCGAAGGCCGCGGCCCCCTCGCCCAGCTCCGGATAGCCGCGCTCGTCGGCCTCGAGCTTCTCCCAGTTGCAGAAGAGGCGCCCCCACTCGCTCCGCAGCGCCTCCTCCATCTGCTTCTTCGCCACGAACGTGTACCAGAAGGTGTCGTGGTAGACGACGCTCGCGATGTAGGACCAGGGTGCGAGGAAGGTCTTGAGCGACCACTCGAGGGGCTTCTTGAGCGGCCCCCAGTAGATCAGGTGCTGACCCCGAGAGGCGAAGGTCATCCTGTGGAAGGGGCCGACGAAGTTCCAGCGCTCCTCGGCGGCGTCGAGATCGCCGACGATCTCGACCTCGCGCAGGTCCCCGCAGCCGAGGCCGAGATCGTGGGCGAGGCGGATGTAGCGGATCGAGAGCGGATCGAAGCCCATCAGCCTCGCCGCCGCGGCATCGATCGCGACCTGATCAGCGCTCGCCAGGAGCACGTTCTTGACGTGGGGAATCATGCAGCGGGGTCCCGGCCCATCGCCCGCGAAGGTCCCGTCCATCACCGCGAAGACTCCACGGTGGATCTTCTTCTGGATCATCAGCAGGTCCACCAGCGTCTCGTGGATCACCGGATGCGTCCAGTGGCGCCGCTCGTTCAGGAGGCCGCCGAAGGCGTTCTTCATCGCGCCCGTGGTGGTGGTGAAGACGTGGGTCTTCACGGTGGGGAGATGGATGATGTTCTCGCCGATCAGGCGCCGCGGAATGTGGAAGCCGTCGCGGTAGACCTGGTTCAGGCACAGGAAGCGGTCGGCGAGGTCGCCGACCGCGTCGCGGATGTGGATCCACTCCTCTCCTTCGTAGAGGTGGATGTTGCGAATCCCGTGCGCCTCGATCACCGGGAGCTGCTTGTTCTCGCGCTCGGCGAGGTGGGCGTCGACCACCACGGTGCGGTTCTGGCAGGCGTGAATCCGCTTCGGATCGTAGCCGTCCGCCTTCATCGCCCGGATCACTCCCTCGAGCTGCCAGGGCGTGGTCGAGCAGGCGGGGAAGAAGAGGTCCCAGCTCGTGTTCACCTTGAGCGCGGTGTCGACATCCTTGGGAAGGACGTCCTGGTAGCCCGCCAGGTTCATCAGCCGGTGATGATCCTCCAGGACCGTCCTCGGTCGGGTGCGGACGATCGCCACCTTGCTCCTCGCCATCTTCGACACCTCCGCGGACCCCCGGCAGGTTAGCCGCGGGGATCGCGGGGCGCCTCACTCGGCGCGGAGGGCCTCGACCGGGTCGAGCGAAGCCGCCCGGCGCGCCGGAAGCACGCCGGAGAGGAGCCCGGTTGCCAGGCTGACGAGCAGGGCCGCCGCGATGTACCTGGGGGGCGTGTAGACCGGCATGCCGGGTACGCCGAGGCGCAGCAGAGCCGCGATCCCGAGCCCCACGGCGATGCCCGCGGCGCCGCCCACCACGGTGAGAATCACCGCTTCGAGAAGGAACAGGCGCTGCACGTGGCTCGCCGTCGCGCCCAGCGCCCGCATCAGGCCGATCTCGCTGACGCGTTCGTTCACCGCGATCCACATCATGGTAAGGATTCCGATCGCGCCGACCAGGAGCGAGATCCCTCCGATCGCCGCCACCGCGGAGGTGACGACCCGCATCACGTTCTCGAAGACCTCGAGCATCGCGGTCTGGGTGACGATGGTGAAGTCCTCCTTCCCCCCGTGGCGCTGCGCCAGCAGTCCCCGGATTCCCTCCTCCACCGCCTCGGTCAGGCCTTCGTGGGCGAAGAGCACGTCGATCTCGATCAGCTCTTCGAGGTTGAACATCTGCATCGCGGTCGCCACCGGCACGTACGCGGAATCGTCGATGTCGAAGCCGAGCAGCCGGCCCCGGGGAGCCATCACCCCGATCACCCGGAGCCGGAAGCCCGCGATGCGCACGAACTCGCCGAGCGCGCTCCTCTCCCCGAAGAGCTCCCGCTTGAGCTTCGGCCCGAGCACCGCCACCATCGAGCTCCGGCGGGGATCGCCGGGCGGAAGAAACGATCCCTGGCCGACTTCGAACTTCCATACCGCGGGTATCTCAGACGTCACCCCGTAGATGAAGACGCTGCGCCCTCGCCCTCCCCCCTCCACGCGAGCCTGTCCCACCGCCACGGGAATCACCTTCTCCACGCCCCTCACGCGCCGAAGCGCTTCGGAGTCGTCGATGGTGAGCTTGTGCGTCGTCCCTCCCAGGATCCCGGGGATTCCGAAGGTGTCCGTCTTTCCCGGGCTGACCTGCATGACGTTGGTGCCGAACTGCGTGAACTCGGAGATCAGATGGCGGCGCGTGCCCTCTCCGATCGACGTGAGCAGCAGCACCGCGGTGATTCCGATGGCGATGCCGAGCATGGAGAGGAAGGAGCGCAGCCGGTGGCTGCGAAGGGCTCCCAGACCGACGAGCAGGTAGTCCTCGAGCGCCACCGCGCTACCTCCCCGCCAGCGCCGCGACCGGATCCAGGTGCGCGGCCCGGCGCGCCGGAAGCACGCCGAAGATTGCCCCCAGGCAGACCGAGACGGCGAGCGCCGCAGCGGCGGCCCAGGGGGGCGTCGAGGCGGGGAACACCGGGTAGAGGAGAACGAGAATCCGGATGCTCGCCCAGCCGAGGGTCAGCCCCAGGAGGCCGCCCATCGAAGCGATCAGGATCGCCTCGGCGAGAAAGACCGCCAGCACCTGCCGGTTGCCGGCGCCGATCGCCTTCAGGAGTCCCACCTCCCGCGTGCGCTCGGAGACCGAGACCAGCATCAGGTTCATGATCCCGACCCCCGCCACCGAGAGCGAGACGGCGGCGATTCCACCCAGAGCGAGCGTCAGCACGGTGAGAATCGAGGAGAGAGAGGAGACGACGGACTCCTGAGTGATGCAGGTGACGTCCTCCTCGCCGTGGCGTTCGGTCAGGATGGCGACCGCGCGGGAGCAGGTCGCGTCCAGGTCGTGGTGGGCGCCCACCCCGAGCACCACCCGAAACAGCGAGGTGCGGTTGAAGATCCGCATCCCGGTGGCGACCGGGACGACCACGAGATCGTCCATGTCGAAGCCCACCTGCTCCCCGCGGCGCGCGAGCACGCCGATCACGCGCATCCGCCAGTCGCCCACCCGCACCGCCCGGCCGACGGCCGGCTCGCCCTCGAAGAGCTCGTCGGCCACCGTGGCGCCGAGCACCACCAGCTGGGCACCCCGGTCGAGCTCGCCGGCCGGAAGCGTATGCCCGGTCGCGACCTCGAGCTGGTGGATCTCCAGGAACTCCCTGGTGGAGCCCAGCACGACGACCTGACGGCGGCGCTCGCGATTGGACACCGTCTCGTTCCCCATCGAGAGCGGCGAGATCAGGTCGAGCTTCGGAATGCCGCGCTGCAGGGCCATCGCATCATCGAGGGTCAGATCGTTTGGAACCCCGCCCATGCCCGGAAAGCTCCCCGTCGTCTCGTTCTTGCCGGGAAGGATCACCAGGAGACTGCTTCCGAGGGTGGAGAACTGGGCGGTCACGTAGCGCCGCGCTCCCTCGCCGAGGGCGGTCAGCGCGACGACCGCTGCGACACCGATCGCGACACCGATCAGGCTCATCGAGGTGCGAAGACGGTGACGGAGGAGCGCCGTGAGCGCGAAGGCGGCGAGATCGCCGGGCGTCAACTGGCCGGCTCCGGTGGCGCCGCGGCGACCGGGCCGCCGCGCAGCTCTCCGCGCCTGGTCCGCTGCACGATCCGCCCGTCCTCCATCCGCAGCGCGCGACGAGCGCGGCTCGCCATGGCGGGATCGTGGGTCACGACGATCAGGGTGAGGCCCGCCGCATTCATGCCCTCCAGCACCTCCATGACGGTGCGCCCGGAGCTGCTGTCCAGGTTCCCTGTGGGCTCGTCGGCCAGGAGCATCTGCGGGCGCATCACCGTGGCGCGGGCGATCGCGACCCTCTGCTGCTCGCCGCCGGAGAGCTCCGCGGGCCGGTGGTGAGCTCTCTCCTGGAGGCCCACCATGCGGAGCGCGGCGGCCACGCGCTCGCGCCGCTCGGCGCGCGGCACCCCAGCGAAGATCATGGGAAAGGCCACGTTCTCCTCCGCGTCGAGGCGGGGGATCAGATGGAAGCTCTGGAAGACGAATCCGACCTGGTGGCGCCGGACCCTGGAGAGATCCTCGTCCGAGAAGGATCCGACGTCTTCACCGTTCAGGCGGTAGGTGCCCCGGCTGGGGCGATCGAGACATCCGAGGACGTTGAGCAGGGTGGACTTGCCCGATCCCGAGGGCCCCACCACGGCGACGTAATCGCCCGCCTCGATGGTCTCCGAGACGTCGTTCAGGGCGTGCAGGAGCTGGCCGCCCATCGCGTAGGTCCGGTACACCCCCTCGAGCTCGATCATGGCCGATACTCGATCTCCTCCACCTCGACCCGGGCGCCGGCCTTCACCTCGGTGCGGTCGAGCGAGATCACCACCACCTGCTCGGAGGAGAGGCCCTCGCGGATCTCCGCCCAGTCCCAGTTCTTGAGACCCACCCGCAGGGTCTGCTCGACCAGCCTCCCGTCCGTCGCCACCAGCGCGCGGTTGCCCTCCAGGAGTGCGGAGGCGGGGACGCGCAGCACGCCATCCCGCGCCTCGAGCACCACCTCGACGTCCGCCGATGTCCCCGGCAGGAGACTCGCCACGACCTCGGGACCCTCGAACTCCACCTCGATCTCGACGGTGCGGTTCTGGGTTTCGACGTCCAGCACATAGGGTGCGATCCGGACCACCTTCCCGGGAAAGGAGACGCCCGGGCGGGAGTCGACGCTCGCCTTGGCCGGCTGTCCGGTGCGAATCGCCGCGGAGTCGACCTCGTCCATCGGCGCGCTCACGTAGAGGGAGGTCGGGTCGATGACGTCCACCACGGCGGGTGCGAGGAGGAGCGGAGGGGAGGGAGTGATCCACTCGCCAAGCTCGACGTCGACCTCCGCGATGATGCCGTCGAAGGGCGCGCGGATCACCATCTTCTCGAGCTCGACCTCGATGGCGGCGATCTGGGCCAGCGCTCGATCCACCTCGGCGCTGGCCGCGTGGCACGAGGCATCCGCGCCCTGGTAGGCGCTCTCGAGCTGATCCAGGTCGTCGGTGGAGACGATCCCCTGCTCGGCGAGCTTGCGCTTGCGGTCGAACTCCCGCTGGGCGCGGTCGCGAGCGATGCAGGCCTCGCGGCGGGAGGCCTGGGCGACCCGCAGACCCTCCTCGGCGAGGCGAAGGGCGGCGCGCTGGGTCGCGTCGTCCAAGCGGACCAGGGGAGCGCCAGCCGCCACCCGCTCTCCTTCGCGATGCGCGATCTCCACCACCCGGCCGCCGACCTCCGGCGAGAGCTGCGCCCGTCGCCGGGCACGGACCGGTCCCGCCTTGGTGTTGGTGATCGTCGACTCGACCCGGCCGCGCTCCACCCGAACCACCTTGACGGGAATCCGCTCGGGAGCGAGAAGCGTGAACCGAAGCAGCAGCGCGGCGCCTATCGCCAGCAGGAGGCACCATACCAGCCACTTTCGCATCGCCGGGAATTGTACTCCCTATTTGCTGCCTCGCGAGAAGAGGGCCCGAGCCTTCACTGCGTGCGCGCGGGACGGTAGAGTGTCGATATCCCAGTCGGCCGAAGCGGCGCCGCCGACATCGACGGGAGGACGTCGCATGGCAGTCACGCGCCTCCCGGTGGTCGGGGTCCTCGGCTCCGGCAGCGTCGCTCACGAAGAGCGGGCAGCGACGCTAGGACGCTGGCTGGCGGGTCAGGGCGTTCACCTGCTGACCGGCGGAGGCGGGGGCGTGATGAGCGCCGTCAGCAGGGCGTTCGCGGAGGTCCCCGATCGACGCGGCCTGGTGATCGGGATCCTGCCCAGCGCGACGCAGCTGGAGGCCTCCGCGCCGCGGCAGGGATACCCGAACCCCTGGGTGGAGGTCGCGGTGTTCACCCACCTCCCGATGAGCGGCCCGAGCGGAACGGAGCCGATGTCGCGCAATCACATCAACGTGCTGAGCTCGAACGTGCTGGTCGCTCTTCCGGGCGGGGCGGGGACCGCCAGCGAGGTCTCGCTGGCCCTGCGCTACGGCAGACCCTTGATCGCATACCTGCGAGCCAGGGACGAGATCCCGGATCTTCCCGCTTCGGTGCGGGCCGAGAGCGACCTGGAGAGGGTCAAGGCGTTCGTTCGCGAGAGGATCGCGTAGAGAGGGGCCGCGACAAGCGACCGGCGTCCGCGCCCCGTCCCGTCGAATCATTCGCGGGGGAGCATCGTCGAATCCTTCCGAGCGGACGGACGCCCCGTCCGTGGCCCGCGAACAGGAGGCCTTGATGGTCCGGACCGCGATCCTCTCCCTGCTGGCTGCCCTCCCCATCGCCCTCGGGGCCAGCGCCCGGGCCGGCGCCGGAGACCACTGGCCCTTCGACGCGCCCTTCCTCTCCCCTCGCGGCCGGATCGGCGTGCAGGTCGATGGGATGACCCCGGAGCTCCGCGGCTATTTCCACGCCCCCGAGGACCGCGGCCTGCTGGTGGTCAGCGTGGAGCCGGACCGTCCCGCCGCGCGCGCCGGGCTGCGCGTGGGAGACGTGATCCTCTCGGCCGCGGGGCATCCGCTGCGCGATTCCCTCGACCTGATCCGGATCGTCGCCGCGGCGAAAGCGGGAGCGTCGATCGAGCTCGCCGTGCTGCGCGACGCGGAGGAACGGGCTCTGCGCGTCGAGCCGGAGGGCGAGCCGAGCCTGTGGGCGGAGCCGGAGCGCTTCGGCGCCTGGTTCGAGGAGAAGATGGACCGCGGCAGCCGGGCGCTTCTGGAGCGGATCGAGGAGCTGGAGAGGCGGCTGGAGGAGCTGGAGCGCAGGCTCGAAGAGCGCGACCAGGGGACGGGGGAAGCCGCCCGCGAAACCTAGTCGTCCACCACCACCTCTTCCAGCCTCCGGTTGATCTCCTCCTCCGTCATCCTGATGATGAGCGTCTTGATCCGGAATTCCGGAGCGGCGGCGTCGGTCCCGCGCCCGGCCTCCTTCTCGATCGAGAGGGCCAGGGGGCGATCGGTGGGGATCGCCTTCACCGCCTGCCGGAAGCCCTCCTGGGTGCCGGTATTGTCGACGCCCGTTCCCTTGACGCTCTTGATCACCGTGCGAGAAAGAACCGATCCCTCGGGCGCGACCGCGAAATCCCGCTCCTCGCCGGGCACGATGTCGTCGGGAGCCTTGCCCCCCACGATGGAGCCGCCGAATCCCTTGGCCTCCCGGCTGGTCACGAGGATCTTGAACACCTGCCGGCCCTCGTCGTAGCCGAGGAACCTGCCTTCGATTCCGTAGCGCTTGGCCTCCTTGGGCTTGGCCCGGGCAGCGCCGGGTGCCAGAGAGAGAGAGGCCGCTGCGAGTCCGACTGCCAGCCAAACGAGTCCGTGAATGTCGCTAGTCTTCCGGACCACCTGGTCGCGTTCCTCCGTTCCCCGCCGATCGCGGCATTCTACCCGATCAGGCGTCCGCGTTCTCGGCATCGACCTCGAGCTCGAAATCCCCGCTCGCCACGGTGCCGAGGCCCTGGTAGTGCTCGCGGAAGGTCGCCGCGATCGCGTCGATGGGAACGTCCGCGAACTCGCCGCGCTCGGCCAGATACTCCATGTGGCGGTTCCCATCCAGGTCGAAAGGGTGGTAGATCGAGTCCCGGCGGCCGTCGAACTCCAAGGGACGGAGGCGAAACTTCTGGCAGAGCTCCAGGTTGAAGGCCGGTGTCGCCTTGACCCATCGTCCCTCGAGATGGATGGAGGCATAGCCGTGCCAGAAGAAGACGTCGGTCTTCATGTGCTCCCGCATCCGGGCGGTGGAGAGATGGTTGCGAACGTCGGCGAACCCGAGCCGGATCGGGATCGCCAGCGCACGGCAGGCGGCGGCCAGAAGGATCGCCTTGGCCACGCACCATCCGCGGCCCGCTCGCAGGGTGGTGGTGGCCCGGAGGCCCTCCACGCTGAGCTCGAGCGCGTAGGGGTCGTAGCGGATTCCGTCGCGCACGGCGTAGTAGAGGCGGACGGCGCGCTCGACCGCGCCTTGCGCGCCGGCACAGGATCGCCGCGCAAAGGCTTCGATATCCGGGTGCCGCGACTCGATGGTGGGCGTCGGCTCGAGGAAGGGACGGAGATCTTCGCTGCTCATCCGCGGCAGGGTAGCAGCCGCCGCGCGGCTTTCCGAAGCGAGGCACGGGACCCTATATTCCCTCTCACCGGCGGGACCCGCCCAGGGATCTTCGCCGGCGCGAGGTACGTCGTGCGAGAGTTCAATCGACCCTACACCGGAGAATACCTGGACCGGATCGCCTTCCCGCTGGGAGGTATCGGCGCGGGCATGGTGTGTCTCGAAGGCGGCGGTTGTCTCTCCCACGTCTCGCTGCGCCACCACCCCGAGGTCTTCCACGAGCCGCTCTGCTTCGCCGCGCTCTCTGTCAAGGGCGAGCGTGGCAATCTCGCCCGCGTCCTGGAGGGCCCCGTCCCCCGGCGCAAGCCGCTCTTTCCCTGGGGAGAAGCCGTCGTCGTCGGGTCGGGAAGCGGCGCGCCCGCCAGGAGCTACGGTCTGCCGCGCTTCGAGGAGGCCCGCTTCGAGGCGCGCTTCCCCTTCGCACGGGTGAGCCTCCACCACTCGGCGATGCCGCTCGAGGTCGATCTCACCGGGTGGAGCCCGTTCATCCCCGGGAACGCGGACGACTCCTCGCTCCCGGTGGCGGCGCTCGAGTACCGCTTCGCCAACCGCTCCGAGCGCCCGGTCCGCGCCGTCTTCTCCTTCCACAGCGCAAACTTCATGCACCAGCTCGGCGCGCCGGGCCGCAGCGTGCAGGGGACGAGGGGCGGCTTCATTCTCTGGCAGCCGGGTAGCCGGGAAGCCCCGCAGCAGGAGGGAGCCTTCAGCGCGGTGCTCGACGAGCCCGACACCAGGGTGAACTGCCGCTGGTTCCGGGGGGGCTGGTTCGACCCGCTGACGATGACCTGGAAGACGGTGCGGGAAGGAGCGATGCCCGAGGCGGGAGCGGTGAGCGAAGGCCCGCCGAGCGCCGGTGGCAGCCTCTACCTGCCCTTCTCCCTCGAGCCCGAGGAAGAGCGGACCCTGCACCTGCTGCTGGCCTGGTACGTGCCGCACAGCAGCCTTCGCACCGATTCCTCCCGCACCCTTCCTGCTCCCGAGGCCGGAGCCGATGCGGGAGGCGAGCCCTTCTACAGACCGTGGTACGCCGGCCGCTTCGAGAGCATCGGCGAGGTGAACCGCTACTGGGCCGAGAGCTACCGCCGCCTCCGCGACGAGACCCGCTGCTTCAGCGACTGCTTCTTCGATACCACGCTCCCGCCCGAGGTCGTCGAGGCCGTCGCCGCCAATCTCTCGATCCTCAAGTCTCCGACCGTGCTGCGCCAGAGCGACGGGCGGCTCTGGGCCTGGGAGGGCTGCGGCGATCGCGCGGGGTGCTGCCCAGGATCGTGCACCCACGTGTGGAACTACGCTCAGGCCCTGCCGCATCTCTTCCCGGAGCTCGAGCGAAGCCTGCGCCTCACCGAATTCGAGCAGGGCCAGAACCAGGAGGGGCATCAGAGTTTTCGCGCCTCGCTCCCGATCCGACCCTCGGGTCACGACTTCCACGCAGCCGCCGACGGACAGCTGGGAGGCGTCCTGAAGGTCCACCGCGAGTGGCGCATCAGCGGCGATCGCGGATGGCTCGAGCGCATCTGGCCGAGGGTGAAGCAGAGCCTCGACTTCGCGATCGAGACCTGGGATCCCGAGCGGCGCGGCGCCCTCGTGGAGCCCCACCACAACACCTACGACATCGAGTTCTGGGGCGCCGATAGCCTGTGCACGTCCATCTACCTGGGCGCGCTCC